>JAESFG010000095.1_pt1 | contig 321782 bp, 271 predicted proteins | sample 9269371 | NCBI WGS metagenome assembly JAESFG01 (sample SAMN14506227, study PRJNA617093) | algae metagenome | isolation source: Aetokthonos hydrillicola CCALA 1050 (B3-Florida) and co-occurring... | place: USA: South Carolina | collected 2013-01-01
TTCTTTTAATTCTTTTAATTCTTTGAGTGGAGTTAAATCACTTACTTGTGTTTCGGAAACAGAAAGTATTTGTAAAGAAGTAAGTTCTTTGAGTGGAGTTAAATCACTTACTTGTGTGTTGAAAACATAAAGTTCTTTTAATTCTTTTAATTCTTTGAGTGGAGTTAAATCACTTACTTGTGTTTCGGAAACAGAAAGTATTTGTAAAGAAGTAAGTTCTTTGAGTGGAGTTAAATCACTTACTTGTGTGTTGAAAACAGAAAGTTCTTTTAATTCTTTTAATTCTTTGAGTGGAGTTAAATCACTTACTTGTGTTTCGGAAACATAAAGTATTTGTAAAGAAGTAAGTTCTTTGAGTGGAGTTAAATCATCAATATCTTTATAACTTAAGTATAGTTCTCTTAAATTAATTTCCTTTACATTTTGAATTAAATATTTAATCTCATCTGACATAGCTTTAAAGTATTAAGAAGATGTTATACAAAAATATATTTATTCTCTAAAATATAAATAAAAATAGTTTTTATATTTTACTTCTTCTCAAACGAATCCAGTTTCATTAATAACCAGTGATTGGGGTCGAGGGCTACCTGAGTGGGAGCTTTTTTGAGTTTAAACGTAAAAGTCTGCTGCTTCTGGTTAAAAACAGCTTTTTCGGTTATGATAGCCTTGTTTTCAGCATCAAACACCCCAATTTCCAATGGAAAACTAAAAGCATCTTCTTTCTGGGTTTGTTGCAGATTTATAGTCAGGGTATGGTGCTGGGTATCAAAAGTCCAGTTTCCTGCAATTTTCGGATAACCCGGTTTATAGAGCCATTGCGTAAAAAAAGTATTCAGATTTTTACCTGAAACCGACTCCATCATTTTTTGAAAATCACTTGTTTCTGCATTTTTATTCCGATAGGTTTCATAGTATTTTCGGATGCCTTTCCAGAAGGTTTCATCACCCAATTCAAACCTGAGCATGTGTAGCACCCAGCCTCCTTTCTGGTAAGAATTAGGATTAAGTAAACTCATCAACGCCTTCTCTTCCACTTTGGGTTTAACAATTGTAGCATCCGGGTTTTGCAGAGCATACCTGAAAACAGTATTTTTATTTTCAAACATCGTTTCATCAAGTGTTTTTCTACCATAAGCATATTCCAGAAATAAAGCCGAAAAATAAGTAGCAAAGCCCTCACTGAGCCAGATGTGTCGCCAGTCTTTTTCAGTTGCCGAATTACCAAACCACTGATGGGCTATTTCGTGGGCAACCAAACTCTCTACTTCCAGACTTTTTTCGCCGGAAATGGCATCCTCCGTATAAAAAATACATCCTGCATTTTCCATACCGCCAAAAATGGTTTTAGACTCTACATTGGCAAGTTTTTCGTATGAATAAGGACCAATCTGCGACATAAAATACTTCAGTACTTTTGGAGCAATGGCATAGTCATAAAATCCTTTTTTTTCGTCTTTCTGATAAACCCAGCTTTGTACTTCAATGCTGTCTATTTTCTCCACAGTTTGTACCGAAAAACGGGCTGCCCCAATTACCATTACTTTGGTTGGAATGGGGGTGTTTTCCTGCCAGTGGGTTAGTTTTAAGCCATTCCCCAGCAATTTTTCTTCTTTCAGTTTGCCATTGGATACTACTTTATAAATATCTGGTGCAGTTACAATAAACTCACAGGTAGCTTTGTCAGAAGGATGGTCTTCTACCGGTAGCCAGTAAGAAGCCCGGTTGGGCCAGTTATCACCAAAAAAAGTACGTTCTCCAAATTTATTAGCTGAAATAATTAACCCATCTGCCGGAATTCCGGTATATTTTACAGTAAAAGTCTGAGGTTGTGCTTGATTGAGGGATGTAGGCAGATCTATAAAAATTTTATCATTTTTATGATTAAAACTAATTTTTCGATCATTCGCTAATACTTCCTGCACAGTCATACCTTTTTGCCCGGATTTGCTTATCAGATTCAATACAATCTGTTTTATAGCAGGAATGGTATCATTTTGCAGAAAACGTATCTTTATAGAAGTTTCTCCTGAAATTTCATCGTTTTTATCATTGAGGTCTATTTTAAAACGATAATGAAGTACATCCGTATAATTTTGCAGAGGATGCTGTGCTGAAAGAACAGAAATAAAAAAAAGAAAAAAAAAGTACACAATAATCTTCATGCTTTTGTATATTATCGAAGAAAGGGGATTTGTTACACAAATGTAATTTAACGGAAGAATCTTTTATATATTAGCTTCTTAATTATGATACAAACTTTGAGAAAAAAACTTGTTATTTCGCTGGCAGTCATCTGTAGTGCTTGTCTTAATCTGGGTAAAAGGATGCCAGCCCAGCGTCCTGCCGATTTTGTACTGACATATCATCTGGATGGAGGAAGGCGTTATTATTCAGAGAACTTGCACATTTCAGCAGATAGTTGCGTTTTTACAAAAAACGAAGAGGGCAAAATAACTGATAAACATTTTACACTTTCTGCCGGAGAGATGGATGCTTTGTATGATTATCTGAGAGATAAAAAAACAGATTATATTGAATATTATTCTGAAAAGGAGGTATATGACAGAGGAGGTATTACCGTACAGATAGCGTGGAATCAGGGAAAAGAACACATCAGCATCAGTGATGCACAGCGAGATTTTGTTAAGAAAAAATGGCAGGATAATTGGAGTGAAATCTGTACACATCTGAGAGGGATAGTGGCAGCTAAGTAAAACTACTGAGTTGATTTTTTATAGTAAGTTATTAATTGTTTTATATGATTAAGAAGTTAGTATGTTTGGCAGTAAGTATTGTTTCATTTCAGAGTATATGGGCTCAATCGATAGGGAACAGCATTGCACAACAAAAAGTAATTGATAGCCTTTCTAACCTGTTGCCACAAGTTAATGGTCAGAAAAAGGTAGCTGTATTGCTGGCATTAGCCCAGGAAAACCATAATTCTAATTTTCAAACAGCCATTACACAAGCCAAAGAGGCAGTTGTGCTGGCTGAGAAAGTAGATAAATCTTCTTTACCTAAGCTTTTTTCATTATTAGGACTGATGTATCACAATAAGGTCAATAATTTTGACTCAGCTCATTTTTTTTATGAAAAAGCAAAAAACACTGCCATTGAAACCAGTGACAAAAAAAATCTTGTGGCTGCTTTAAATGACGAAGGTATTTTGTTTGAAGATCAAAATGACTTTAAGAATGCTCTTGCCAATTACCTCAAAGCCCTGGAAATTAGCCGTACTGAAAAAGATACTGTTGGGTGGATGGCTGCTCTGATGAATATTGGATTTGTATATAAATCCCAGAAAGACCACAAAAAAGCCATTCAGTACTTTCAGGAATCATTGGATATGAGTCTGATTGCTCATTCTGCGAAGCGGGAAGCAGAAAACTACTATAATCTTGGTATGGTTTATATTGATTTAAAAGAATATGATAGAGCCCGAAGTTATCTTTTTAAAGTAGTTTCGTTTTTAGATGAAAAGAAAAATGCTAAAGAATTAGGAAGGTTATATCATACAATAGCCATATCATATCAGGAGGAAAATAAAACCGAAAAGTCAATAGATTATCTGAATAAAGCCATGATACTGGCAGAACAGTATGGTACACTAAAAGACAAAGCCAGTTCCAGCATTGAATTGGGAGAATATTATAGAAAAATCAAGCAATATCCTCAGGCTTTGAAGTATACACAAGCCGGATATGATTTTGCTAAAAAAGCACATCTTCAAAACAAACAAAAACAGGCACTGGCATTGCTGGCAGAAATTTATGAAACAACCGGCAACTATCCCAAAGCTTATCAGGCTCAGAGTGAACGAATCATTGTGATGGATTCTATATTTAATGAGACTGAGTCACGTCAACGACTTGAAATGATAGAAAAGTTTGAAACTGATAAAAAACAGCAGGAAAATGAAATTTTAAAAGCTAAAACACTTTTACAGGATACAGAAATTAACAAACGCAATCAGACCATTTGGTTTATTGGGTTAAGCCTGTTGGCTGTGGCTGCTTTTAGTGTTTACCTGATTTCTGAGAACCGAAAAAAAACTTTGCTTAATGAACAGCTGAATGCTAAACAAATAGAAATAGAAGACAAAAATAAATACCTGAACGAACTGCTTACTGATAAAAATAATTTGATTAATCTGGTTGCTCATGACCTGCGGGCTCCTTTTAATAAAATTTCAGGACTTACAGAGCTTATCAAGCTCGAAGAAGGCTTGAATGATGCTCAAAACGAATATATTGGACTTGTAAAATCTGTAATCAGGCAGGGCAGCCACCTGATAGATGACTTACTGATGGTAGAAAAACCAGAAGAAAAAGCCGATGATTTACATGCTGATGTATCTGTCAATGGTTTTATCAATGATTTAATAAAGGAGTTTTCAAGTCAGGCTCATATTAAAAATATACAAATCAAATCTCAGCTATTAGAAAAAAACATAGTAATTCAAAGTAATAAAGACCATTTGCAGCGAATACTTGATAATTTGCTTTCTAATGCCATTAAATTTTCTCCCAGAAATAAAAATATATATCTTGAAGTATTTACTGCTTCAGGATATGTAAATTTTGTCATTAGAGATGAAGGTCCGGGCTTTAAGGAAGAAGACAGGGGAAAGGTATTTAATAAATTTCAAAGGCTTTCGGCACGACCTACGGGTGGGGAGATTTCCACAGGACTTGGTTTGGCTATTGTAAAAAAACTGACCCAGCAACTCAATGGTACTGTTTTATTAAACAGTGAGCCTGGAAAGGGAGCAGAATTTATTGTATCAATACCTGAAACCGTTAAAACCGAAAAAACTTTGGTACCCACACTCTGAAATAACTATCAAAGCACTTCCCCTTTTATAGAAAACAGGGTAGGTGAGGTGAAAATAAGGTTCTTTCTGCCAAAAATGTTATAGCTTTTAATTTGTAAATTGCCTTTTTCATTTTTGTCAAAGGTCATCTGTAAAGTACGTTCTGACTCATAGATGTAATTTTTTTTTCGGATGACAATCTCAATATCTTTTATTTCGGTAGTATCCTTGCCGTAAGTAATTTTAAAAGATTTTACAGGTAGCCTCTCCGTAGATTCTGTAGTTGTAAAAATGCCCTGATTTGGAGCTGGTTTTGCGTATTTGTACCTGTATCGCAAACTGCCTTTAAGAATGTCGGCTTGTCTGAATATTTCCAGTTCATTATTCCAGTTTAGATTTTTGACTACAGCTGTTTCTGTTGTGCCATCAACGGAGCTAGTTTTTCGAACACTCACCTGTACAAGCAAGGCAGCTTGTTGGTTTAACAAACTGCCCAGAGCAGATTCCTGAGATTTTTTATTAGACTGGCACGCTGATAGCACCAGTAGGCTGATAAAAATGAACTTTTTCATTATTTCGTTATTCTACAAACAGTTCCGTTTGTAATGGTTTTGTAGCTTTTGCTTTGACAGGTATAACAAAATTTGAGATAAATAATTCTTTGGGTCTATAAAGAAATGGGTTGTCCGGGAAGTATTTTCTACCCGATATTATCCTGTAAGTGTAGATAATATTAGATAATATACTTTCTCAGAAAGCCCACTCCATTTTTTTAATACAACATTCTGAATTTAATGGTATGCTCTATAGCTTTTAATTCTCCTATGGCATCTTCGTTGTAGGTTTTAGCAACATCTGTAATGACATATCCGATTTTTTCATTTGTTTTCAAGTACTGCCCCAGTATGTTGATGTTGTGACGGCTCAGAATGCCATTAATTTGAGCCAGCATACCAGGCACATTTTTATGGATATGTATCAAACGATGGGCATCGTGTAAATCTGGCAACTGAATATTAGGAAAATTGACGCTGCCGAACGTATTGCCCTTGTTTATAAATTCCAGAATTTTGTTTGGTACAAAATTGCCAATATTTTCCTGAGCTTCCTCTGTGCTGCCACCAATATGAGGAGTAAGAATTACATTGGGTAATCCTCTGAGTTCGTTTATAAATTCTTCGTTATTGGTTTTAGGCTCATAAGGAAAAACATCAATCCCTGCACCCCTCACTTTTCCTGATTTAATAGCTTTTACCAATGCTGGAATATCTACTACCTGTCCACGTGCCAGATTCAGAAACACTACCCCATCTTTCATCATCTCAAATTCCTTTTCACCTATCACATTTACATTGGTTTTTCTGCCGTCAATATGTACAGATACTACATCACTGATTCTTAGTAGTTCTTCCAGTGTTTTGCAGCGTTTGGCATTGCCAAGTGACAATTTTTCTATTAAATCATAAAAATATACTTCCATGCCTAAAGCCTCAGCTACTACAGAGAGTTGCGTCCCGATATTACCATAACCTATCAACCCAAGTTTTTTACCACGAACTTCATTGCTGTTTTTGGCAGATTTGTCCCATTTCCCGGCGTGCATGCCATTACTTTTGTCTGGAATACTCCGGATAAGCATAATCATTTCACCAATGGCAAGTTCAACTACGCTGCGGGTATTGGAGTAAGGAGCATTGAAAACAGTAATGCCTTTATCAAGACAGGCAGTAAGGTCAATCTGGTTAGTTCCAATACAAAAAGCACCAATAGTCATCAGCTTATTGGCATTTTCCAGTACTTTTTTTGTAACCAGTGTTTTAGAACGGATTCCTAACACAGATACATCCCTGATTCGTTCACACAACTCATCTTCATCCAAAGCTCCTGTAACAATTTCTACCTTAAAACCTTCTTCTTTGAAAAGTTGTACCGCTACAGGATGTATATTTTCAAGCAGCAATACAGAAATACGGTTTTTAGGATAAGAAAACTTACGTGGCAGGTTGTTATGAAACAAAAACTCTTCAAAACTTGGAGCAATATGGTCGGCATTCTGAATTACTTTTTCACGTTCTACATTTTCAGTAAAGGCATAAAAACGATTGGCAAGCCCAGCTTCCTTGATTTCATAGTCAGTATATCCATCTCCAATCACATAAATATCTCCCTGAAGATTTAATGCTTTGATGGTGGCTACTTTTCCTTTATTTTCAGAAAGCCGGTTGTTGCGGTCAAAGCCCGTAATTTTACCCGTTTCATCAAATTCAAAGGTATTGGCATAAATATTTTCGGGTTTAATGCCAAATTCAGTAACAACCGGCTCGATAAATTCCTTGAAACCATTAGAAATGATAAAAATTTGTCCGGCAAATTCTCTGAAAAATTGTTTGTTTCGGGCAAAAGAATCAGAAACTTTGGTACGCAGGCGTTCTACAAGGGGAGGCAAATCGTCTTTATGAGCTTCTAATAAAACAACCCTTCTTTCAAGCGACTCAGTGAAAGAAATTTGCCCATTCATGCCTAAATCGGTAATGTGCTTGATTTCGGCTAAGATTTTTTCTTTGTTTTTGTTCCCGGCAAGTGAAATTTCGCCAAGTTCTTCCATTGCTTCCACTTTCATAAAAGTGCTGTCAAAGTCAATGACAAAGTATCTGATATTTTCCATTTTTTAGTGTGTGATTGTTTTCATGTTAACCGAAGCTAAACCATGTTCTGGTAGCTCCCTGGATTTTAGCAAACTGTAAATAGGTAATTATATATCTGATATCAATCCCAAAATTCTCATTGAGAATAATTTTAATAACATCAGAGTTAATGATATCATTCTGCAAATGTTCTGGTTCTTCAGAGTAATTTTTGAAATAACTTTCTGTAAAGTGAGAGGTAGTCATCTCTAACTTTTGATAATAATTTGGATTGTTTTTAAGAAATTCATCTAACTGTAGCAAAAGGAGTAACATTTTTTCTATATCCATAGCATACAGTTCTCTTTCATGCTTAAACTTCTTTTTAACTTCTTGTTGTTCTTCTTCTGTTTCACAAATTTCCAAATGAATTTCTTCTTCCTCTGAATCTGGGTAATGTCCCATTTCCAGAAGAGGGGTTAAATCCAAATTGCTAATGGATGAGAGTTGATAAATAAAATTGTTTTTGTCTCCCCTCATTATTAAAACACAAAAATTTCTGCTTAAACCTTCAGATATATGGGTATTCTTTATAGGTTTATTGGTTTTAATAAAAATATCTAATCCCATAGCTTATTCTGAAAATTAAAGTTGCAAAGATAACAATAAAAAAGCCGTCAGCAGATGGCAAACGGCGAAAAAGTAATACTTTACAAAAGAATTTATTCGGCTGCTGCCCTGCGTAAACGGTCATTGATGGCTCTGCCGATACCAGTTTCCGGCAATAATTCTGCGAAAATGACCTCTATCGGCATCGAATCCAGCTTTCGAAGCATGGCAAAAAGATTTCGGGCAGCTTCCTCTAAAGAACTGTTTTCAGAAAGTACTAACTGACTGCTTTCCTGAAGCTGTAAATAGATTTGACAGAAATTTAATATGCCGACCTGTTTTGTTCCATATGTATCTGTTATATCTTTTAGTATAATATCAGATGATTTTGGTTCTTTTGTCTGGGTTGCTGGCTTTTGAGAAAGAAAAACTTTTTTGCGTGGGGCATAATGGCTTTTCAACATGCCAGGAGCTTTTGGGTCTGAACTTGAGTAAGCCATCATTTTTACTCGCCCAATTAGCCCCTCAATAGCTTCTATACTAATACCTCCCAGTCTGTAAACTATTGCTTCACCTTCCTCAAAGCCTACAATAGTAGATTCTATTCCAACCGTAGCTTCGCCACCATCTAAGATGTAAGATATTTTACTACCAAGCTGGTTTTCTACATGCAATGCAGTAGTTGGACTGATGTAGCCAAATGGATTAGCACTTGGAGCTGCCAGCGGAAAGTCAAGATTTTGTAGTAATTCGAGTGTAAGAGGGTGATTGGGAATCCGAATGGCTACGTTATCAAGCCCTGAGGTAACCAGGTCAGGAATGATTGCTTTTTTAGGCAGTAAAAGTGTTAAGGCTCCGGGCATAAACTTTTCTGCCAGAACTAAAGCCTTTTCCGGAATATCGGCTACGTACTCTGAAATTTTACTAAAATCGTAGGTATGCACAATCAAAGGGTCAAATACCGGACGGTTTTTTACCATAAAAATTTTGAGTACAGCCTCCTCAGAAAGTGCATTCCCGGCAAGTCCATATACTGTTTCCGTAGGAATTGCTACCAAATCATTATGTTCAAGAATTTTTTTTGCTTCCAGAATGTCTTTGCCTGTAACTGCCATACAATAAGCTAACCGGTATTATTATTTTTTCGCAAAATTGCAGATTTGTTCTTTATAATAAAATGTATTTTTCAGAGCCTTTAATTCTAAATAAGGATTCTGACATATCCCGAAAAAACCTGTAAACTTGCATAGATATTCTTTTCAACTTTAAAACCAACCAAACCATGAAAAAACTGATTATTGCCCTGATCTTTTTTGCCTCAGCCACAGCATGGGCACAAACACATTCCCTGGCAAAATTATGGGAAAGCGATACAGTACTTACCACACCTGAGTGTGTTTTGTACTCTCCAAAAGAGAATGTTTTATATGTTTCCTGTATTAATGGTGGTCCTTCAGCAGAAAACAAGGGTAGTTTTATTGCAAAAATTGGACTTGATGGAAAAGTAAAGACTTTAAAATTCAGTGAAAATCTTAATTCTACCAAAGGAATGGCTTTGGGAAAAGATAAACTCTATGTTACTGAAATTGCCAAACTGGTAGAAATTGACCTGAAAACAGGTAAAGTGCTGAAAAAGCATGACGTTGAGGGAGCTGCTTTTCTTAATGATATTGCTGTTGATGACAAGGGAGTAGTATATTTTACAGATACTCGTGCCAACAAACTGCTGATGCTCGAAAAAGATAAAATTTCAGTAGTACAGGAGGGTGGCGTATTAAAAAGCCCCAATGGCATTTACTTTGAAAAAGGAATGATATTGATTGGTAATGGGGATGGCAAAATCTTGAAATATAATCCTAAAACCAAGCAGTTTAGTACTTTTGCAGAAGGGATGGGAGGTATTGATGGCTTAAAGCCTGATGGAAATAATGGCTATCTGGCTTCTGAGTGGAGGGGTAAAATCTGGCATATTTCATCAGATGGAAAAACAACACTTTTGCACGATTCGGTTGAACAAAAAATAAATACGGCTGACTTTGAATATATACCTGCCAAGAAAACATTGTATGTACCTACATTCTTTTATAACAGGGTAGTTGCATTTGAGTTGAAATAAGCAAACCTTCTTCTAAAATAAGAAAGGTTAAGCTGAATGCTTAACCTTTCTTATTTTATGCCCGATCTGTATCAGGAGTTGGTTGTTTTTCAGGAGAAGGTTGTGGTTCTTCTATCATATCTTCTTTATGTCGTTTAGGGAAATTAAAGAGATAGGAAGTAAGTATAGGCAGCAAGAAGAATGCTGATGTAAAAATAGAAACATATAGGTCTGTTTCATGCCCCTCCAGAAACTCATAGACAGCATTTTCTTTTGTGATGTAGTTGTAATTGAGAGCTGTATGCAGAGCCGATGAAATCATAAGTTTTAATCCCAGAATACCTATTACAATAAAGGCTACTGACTCCAAAAAAGGATAACGTTCCAGCAATTTTACAAAACCCTGAGCTACAAAACGCATGGCTAAAATACCGATAAACACACCCACACAGATTATATAGATATTATCAGTAAAAGCTACAACCGCAAAAACATTATCTAAAGAAAAGGCTAAATCCATCACTTCTACCATTACAATAGTACTCCAGAATGGTCCGAGCATGCCAATTGTATTTTTATAAAACCAATTTTCTTTTTTATTGAGTGTATCGTCAGAATCGTCAGGAGTAGCTTTGGTTCGGAAATAATTAACCATCAGCCAGAGCAGATATCCACCTCCCAAAAACTTGAGAATAGTCCATTTGATGAGATAAGCAGCAAATATAAGGGACAAGCCTCTGAACACATAAGCTCCGATAATGCCATATTTCAGAGCTTTGGGGCGTTGTTTGGGTGGCAAATCAGTGACCATTGTTGCCAGCACAGCAGCATTATCAACAGAAAGCAGACTTTCTATGATGATAATATTAAAAATCAGTAATCCGGCTGATTGCAAGTCATTACCGAAAAGATGATGCAATATGTTATTAAAAAAATCCATTCTACTGAGGAAGTGAACTATTTAGGAGTGGTTGCGTATGTGAAGTAAGCAAATAAAAATATGGTAGCATTTTTGCAAATGTATGTTTTTTATTGAAAAGAACAATAAAAAGATAATCAATAAATCTGATTGTCAATACAAAAGATTTTGAAAGAGCATTTTTTAAAGGCGATTTGCAAGTACTTTTCCAAAAATAATTGCGAAAATATCACTGTTATTAAATACTTCCATGAATGAAGGTTTGTCGGCATCACTGAACATACGTGTATAACGCATACCATTTTTAAAAGTATAAAAATCAGTAATTTGGTCGAGAGGAACAATTACAGTGCCTTTGCCTCCTTCAAATATTAATCGTGAGTTAGTAACAAAGATTTTTCCACTGTCTATCAGATTCATTTGACCCTGAATAATTTCAAGAGGGAGGTTTTCAGTTTTCCAGTAAATGCCAGAAGCTATTTTTTCTTTGATAGACATCAGCATCCCATCACTCATAGGCGATTGTTTGTACTCATAAAAATTGCCATAACTTCTGAAATGACATTTTTCAAGATTGAGTAAAGGTACACTGCATTCTACTTCCGGCAGTTTGTCATTCTGAATTTTCCAGTATAACCGATATTTTTCGAGTCTGGTACGATTCATTCGGTCTTTTTCCAAATCAAGGTGCAAACTCTTGGCAACAGCTTTTATTTCTTCTTCTTCATTGGGAGAAAGCATATTGTCAGAAATCTTTTCGCCAATAATTTTTTCAAGCATGGCACTGGCATTCATGCTGTAAAGACTGGCTGCCAGCTCATCAGAAACGTGAAGTTCTTTTTTCAGTTTTTCCAGAAAATCCTTTTCATGATCTTCCAGCACACCATCCGCCAGAGCATCTCTTACATAAAAATTGTAGAAGTTTTTATGAATGTCAGAAAGCTGTGTATCAGACAGATGTAATATTTGCTTGAGATGCTGAAGATTAGCAATTTCAGTATCTGTCAGCATATTGTCGTTCAGTGTATATTTCAGATATTGTTCATAGAGAGTTCTCGACATCAGTCCTTCTCTCAGTAGTGTGGTATTATACTTTTCACAGATAGCTTCCAGTTCTTTCAGTGTAATAGACTGAATCGGCTTATCAGCCAACACATTGGTAATTTCCACTGACATATTATCTGCCGGATGTTGTCCTGTAATTCTTTGGAGTAAAGTTCTTCTTTTCAGTTCTCTTTTTTCAAATCCGGAGTCAGAGTGTGATTCCATAGTTAAATTTTAAGGTTTTTGGTTATCGTTTCGGAAAGTTAAAACAAATAATGCTTTAATAAAAATTGTTGTCTGGCAACTGTAGAAAGAAAGCAGGTTTTCTTAATAAACACTCTTTATTGTCTCTTTCTGTTAATGTATCACCAGTAATTTACCATTTTTACTTGCAATATTACGCCGGCGTATCTGTAAAATGTAATTGCCATCCGGTAAACTATTGGTTGGTACGGCTACTTGTTTTTCTCCGGGATAGATAATGCCTGTTTTAATGGTATGCCCCAGCATATCTATGATAGTCCAGGTGTGTTTTTCTGACACAGGTTCATTAAATACAATATAAGCAAGGTCATTAGCAGGGTTAGGATATATTGCAAATTCTCCTACTGAAATAGCCGGTTCAGTTGCTGTGATATAACTTGGAACAACTGACGGCTGTGCAAAGATACTCTGATATACTTCTTTGGTAACAGCATTCTGAATAAATACTATTACTGCCAGTTGATTAAGATTGCTTATTGTGCTTTGTCGTACTATCATATTTTGAGTTACTTCTGTCACGTCACCTGCCTGCCATGATTTTATAATGCTATTACCTGCAGCATTTGGCAGCATTTGTCGTAACACATTTCTATAACCGTTTACATCTTTTTCTACTACTGCTATGTAAAGTACAAGCGGGTCAGAAAACTGACGGGTTGCAGTTACACTGGCTTTTACTGCAAGGTAACCCGGATTAGCAACAGGAAAATCGATATTCAAAACAAAAGATGGAGTTTCAAGTTTGCGTCGGGCAACCCCAGCAGGATTCTGTGAGAGTACGGTATCACTGTTATACCCATCTACAACAGTGAGAGGAGCTGTCCTTATTTTATAATAGAGTGCTCTGGCACTGATGTCATTGGGAGCTGCCTGATATAAAGGATTTTGGGTATTAGGGAAATTAGTCTGGTACTGTATAGCTATTACTTCTTCATTCGTCGGAGAAAGATTATTTACAAACGTATTTTGTTGTAATGACTCCGGGGAGTTGTAGTTTGTAAAATGTTCTAACAGCACAATATGGTTTCGCTCCCCGATTTCTACATCATCAAACGCAAAACCATCCAGAAGTGTATCACGCTGATCGGCGTTTGTACTGAATGCAAACCGGAAACGAACTGCTGCATATTTCTTAAATTCATCCAATCCATACCGGGCATCTTTCCAGACGTTGCTTGCTTCTGACCATCCTTCTCCTTTCTCCTGAAAGTTCTGATCTCCAGGGTTGCTGGTAATTCCTGATTCATTGTACCAATTTTGTAGCCCCAGGTTAATGGCTCCTACTTTAATCCAGTTTTTACCATCACCTACTGTATCTGCCTGTAATACCACGCCATCATATCCCTTTTCCAGACTTTGGAAAATTTTTACGGATAACAGAGGTCTTTTCATTGCCTGAAGGTTGAAGCAAGGACTATAAACATAAGATTTCTCATTTTTGGTAGAATATGGTTTGCTGAGATCTGTTACCCAGGCATTAGTCCCGGAATAGGCAGCTTTAAGATATGTTTTTCCGCTTGTCGGTTTTCCCCATGCCCAACTCCAGTTTTTGGAGAGGCTTCTGGCTTTATCATCAGCAATCCACCCACCATTTTGCCTGTTGGGGTCATCAAAAGTTTCCTTATAGGTTCTGGAAGGAGTAACTGTTACAATCGGTAAAATATATACCCGATGGGTAATTTCGGCTTCACAACCACTTTCTGCTATTACCTTAAGTTTTACAAAGAAAACACCTCTTCTTGAGAATATATGGGTAGGCTTTTGTGTCACTGTATCGGTAATAGTCAGGATATTGCCGGATGAGCCGGGATCTCCAAAATTCCATACCCAGGTAACTATTTTTCCTGATGCATTTCCGGATACAAAACCTGACTTGTCTGTGAAACGAGTAACTGCTCCTGAAGGAACAGGTGTTTGTGTAGTATCAGGACCACAAATGTTTGTCCAGTCAAATTCTGGTACAGGTATAGTTCCGATAGAGATGGAAACAAGGGTGTCTTTGCTACAAGATTTGTTAGTAATAACTCTCAGACTGACATTGTAGTTGCCCGGACCAGGAAATACGTGGCTTGGATTTTGAAGTGTACTGATACTGCCATCTCCAAAATTCCACTGCCATGTTCGAATGGTATCTCCACTCGCCTGATCTATTGTTGATATATCTTTAAAACTTACTGTTCCTGTATTACAATTTCGGTCTGCCAGAAAACTTGCTTTAGGAATGGCTCTTATTCGTACAGATTGATTAACTGTATTAAAACATCCATTGGCATCTGTATAGGTATAAGTAAGCGTATGTAGCCCAACCCCAGCCAATGAAGGTCTGAATATAGAATTGGATATAATACCTGCACCTGAAAAAACACCACCTGCTGGCGTAGCCAGGTTGGTAAGTGTTATGTCTGAAGCATCAGCACAATATTCTGTGGCAGGTATACTGAAGGTAACGATAGGCAGAGGGTCAACAATTACTGCTTTTGATGTAGAATCAGTACAACCCTGTGCCGTGGTATAAACCAGTTTGATACGATGTGGGCTGGATGCAGAAGAGGCTCCCGCTGCCTGAGGTGAAAAGATATATTTGTTATTTACAAATTGTACCCCCGGACCAGAGAAAATTACATTGCCTCCTGGAATATTCACTACTGCTATCAGAGTATCTGGGTTTTCATAGATGCAATAACGTGTTTTAAGACCATCAATATTTACAACCGGTGCAGGAGAGATAGTAACATTTTTCTGGGCAATTTGATCGTTACCAAACTGGTCGGTAATGGTATAAGTAATCGTTACTACTCCTGTAAGTCCACTGGGGTTAAAAGTAGCTTGTCCGTTTGAATTGGTGGCTGAAATATTAGGGCTACCAGAAAAAACACCATAGATTGGACCTGAAGGACCAGCGATAGCACTTCCTTGTAAGACAACTGGTGATTCGTTAGAACAGAAATCTGTTTTGGAAATTGTAAAATTAACAGAAGGTGCCGGAATTACATTGACAACCTGCGAAGTTGAATTGGGACAACCGGTAGATGGGTCAGTATAAGTATAAGTAATTGTATAGCTGCCTAAACCTACCTGACCTGGTACAAATTGATACGTTGTAGCATTGATTTTTACAATACCATTTCCTGAAAAAGTAAAGTTAGAAGTATGTCCGGATTGTGGTATGAGATTAACAGCTGATTGATTGATAAAATAATCAGGACCAGTTGGATTGAGCGTGAAACTTACTCCAGGCAGAGGATTTACTGTTGTAATCTTAGAAATGCTATTGGAGCAACCATTGGCATCGGTATAGGAATAAATAATTGTTATATTCTGTGGCAATGCTCCGGTTACAGTGGCAGGGTTGAATTGTGAACCTGATACCCCTGGTCCTGAGAAGGTACCACCAGCAGGAAATGCCAGAGCAGTTAAGTCTATAATTCCTGCATCTACACAATACCGGTTTGCCAGATTGAACGATAAGGCTGGCAATGGATTTTGAATGATATTCACAGAACCAGACATGTCAGCCTGACAAACTGGTGTGGTGTTTGATTTTGCCTTAACTGTATAGCTTCCGGCTGGCTGATTTCCAAAACTGAGAGGACTGCCACCCGAAACTACCACTATCTGACTGACGAATACCCCATTTCTGTAAAGTTCATACGTAGTATTACTTTGGGAATTACTTAATCCTACCGGAACACCACTACCTCCAATACAATAACTGCCACCACCTGTAACAGTATAAACGTTTACTACAATTGGCGGATTTACTATAGCAGTACCTGACATATTTGTTGTACAAACCGGATTTGAAATGGAGTTTGCTACCACAGTATAACTGCCTTGTGGCTGTAGCCCAAAATCAAGTGCTGAGCCAGTTCCTGTTAAAGTAGTTATAAGAGTAGAACCATTTTGAATCAACTGATAATCTACTCCTGTTTGAGAACCAGATAATCTGACATTCACTCCACCAGTACCGGCACAATATGAATTGGGAGTATCAGCAGTAACATTAAATACAGCAGGAGACGGAGTGATGACTACAGTTACAAGTCCATTCATGGTTTTAAGACAGGTAGGGGTTCCTGTTCCACGTACCGCCTGAACAATATAACCGGATGCTACAGTTTGAGGATTGAAGTTTATTACTCCATTTACTCCTAGAGTACTGTCTACAACAGTATTGTCAATAAGCCTGATGAGGCGATAACGGACATTGCTGCCATCTGAACCAGACAAACGCATGGTAATACCTGAGCCCCCCTGACAATAAGAGTTACTGACTACTGCTGAAAGGGTATAGGTATTGATGGTAAGTGGGCTATTGACAGTAACAGGACTTCCTACCAAAATACCACCAGTAGGGCAGGCGGGGGTACTTACTGAATAAGCTCGTATCTGGTATGTACCAGTAGGTTGTAATCCAAAATCAAGGCCTGAGCCAGTTCCGGCGATTGTAGTTACTACTAAGCTTGATGGTGAAGTTTGTACTAACTGATAATCTACGTTTGTTTGCGAACCACTCAGTGTAATTCTGGCTCCGGCATCTCCACTACAATAATTTCCGTTATTTGCTACACTAACTACAAAAGCACTGCTTGGTAATGGAGTTGACTGAACGTTGATAGTACCCGTCATGCGAAGTGTACATTGTGGAGAAGTGGGATATTCTGCCTCTACTACATAGTTTCCTGTTGTAGTTTGTGGTGGGAAATCAATAAAAGTGCCATTGCCTGTCTGAGTACTAACGGTTGTATTGGTTGACAGATATACCAAGCGATATTGAAGTGATGGATTTGTTGGATTGGAAGAGCTTCCTACCCGGATTATTACACCTGTTTCACTGGGACAAAATGTATTGCTGCCATTATTGGTTGTAACAATAAGAGCTGCAATAGCTGGTCTGGGTTGCACCACTACACTTCCTGTCATTAGCAATCCACTGCTGGGACAATTGGCAATAGCATTAGCAAATGCCCGTACTGTATAAGTTCCTGAAGGTTGTATTCCAAAATCCAAAACCCCGCCTGTACCAGCAATAATAGTGCTGGTAGGGTTGCCATTGAGATAAAGTCTGTAATTTACACTACTGCTTTCTGAACCACTCAATGTAAGTCTTGCTCCAGCATCACTGCTACAATACAAGCCACCATTTGTACCAATTAATGTATATAACTGTGTAGGTGGGTCAATGATTGTAATATTTACAGAAGCAGATAAAGGACTGGGACATCCATTTGCATCAAAAGTTTGCACTGCATAACTCCCAGTCTGTGAGGATAATGTTCTGTTTAAAGAGACAGCAGTTCCGCCTTGTCCGGCTGGTACAGGCTGGTTGTTAAAATACCACTGATACGCAGATGCAGTAGAGGAAGTGAGTGTTACTTGTCCACCTGTACCAGTACATAAAGGATTATTAAGTACTGAAATGGTTGGCTGGACTGGAACTGGATTTACGGTAATTGTCGGAACTGATGTATTAGTAGTATTCGGACAATTCCCGGCAGAGTGGACAGCTCTTACAGAATAATTGCTAAAAGTGCCTGAGCTTGTAAATACAGGTGTTGTTAATGTAATCTGACTGCCATTACCAGCAACTATACTACCTACTAATGAAGTACCATCAAACAACTGATAATTTACATTAGTCTGTGAGTTGACAATTTGAACAGTTGCTGAAGTATTAAGGCAAATAGTGCTTGTTGCCAGAGTAACTGTTATGGCATTAGGCAGAGGATTGATAGTAATAGTTTGGTTTCCTGATGTAGCAGAACAACCGTTTAGTGTTACAATTACTGAATAAGCTCCTGAATTACTGCTACTTGATCCAAAGACAGTATAATTCTGAAGATTGGAGACCCCCGGAGCATTAATACCATTTTTCAACCACTGATATGTGGCTCCTGTTGTGGCTGCTGTTAATGTAATATTGCCTGAACCCTGACAGATGGTAGTGCCTCCACTTACCGAAAAAGAAGGGTCAGGAAAGCTATTTACAACTACTACGGCTGAGCCTGACAGTGTAATAGAACAGCCTGAGGCGGTAGTGGCAGAAACTGTGTAAGTATGTGTACCAATAGCAGGATTATTGACTGTAAAAGTAATTTGACCTCCATTTCCACCCAGAATATTTCCGGCAACTGGTGTCCCATTGTCAATTAATTGATATGTTATGCCTGGCTGAGAAGGATTAGGAGTGGTGTTGCCTACCTGAATGAATGCTGATGAACCAGTACAGACAGAGGCTGTGGTGGTAGTTACAGGTATATCATTGGGGGCGGGATTAATAGTAACCGTTTGAACAGATGATGTTGTACTGCATAAAGACGATGCCGGACCAGTAACCCTGACCTGATAATTACCTGTGTTACTTGGAATATTTCTCGAAAGAACCAGTGTTGTGTTGGTTTCGGCAGGTATATCTGTTCCATTTTTAATCCACTGATAAGTAGAGCCTACCGGGATACTGACAGGATTTATGGTAAGAGTAATATTACCAGTGCTTTGACATACAGTAGTGCCACCGGAGATAGTAAAAGACGGATAAGTATTGACTGTAACAGAGGCAGTATTGGTGAGAAAAACTGGTGAACAGCCTGTAGCAGTAGCTTCTATCCTGTAATTGTGACTACCTGCTGCCGGAATTCCTGTTGAAAGTGATATTTGTCCACCATCTCCACCGGTAACACTTCCTGTAACAATGGTAACTCCATCATATAGCTGATAGGTAACGCCAATTTCAGAGTTTGAAATAAGAATATTAGTAGATGCTCCCTGACATATACTGCTATTTTGAGCTGTAACTGCCAGTGTAAGATTAGGAGATGGGTTGATAGTGATATTGATTCCTGATGAACGACTTGTGGTACAGGTTGGTGAAGCAGTGGCAACTTCAACCTGATAAAAGCCTGTCACAGAAGCTGTATAGGTATTAGTTGCTGTGGTAGATACTAATACTCCATTTCTATACCATAAATAGCTTGTAAAAGCAAGAGGTGAGACAGGAGGTGTGGCTGTCAGGGTAATGGGTGTAGTACATGAAGACGTACCGGACGAACTTAAAGCAGGTGCTGTAGCAGGAATAAAGTCAATGTTTGTAGTACCAAAAGTAACTCCTCCTGCCGGACATGATGGTGTTGTGGCTGACACTGCTCTGATTTGATAAGAACCTTGTGTATAAACACCCGAAAAATTGAATGCTCCCGCTGAACTTCTGGTAACTGTTATCAAATCGGTTCCACCTTTGACCAATGTATAATTGATAGGATGGGTTGCACTTGCTTCTGAATTTGCCAAACCAAGTGTAACACCACCAGCACTTTCACAGTAATAATATGTCCCGCCGGATAATGTTCCGCCTGTAATACTAACTGTTTGTGTGGTTGGAGAAGCTATATTACTGACAGTAATCTGATTACTCATGTCTAAACTACACGACGGAACAGTAGTAACGGCAGTGACCTTAAAGTTTACCGAAGTACCGCTTGCTACAGTTACAGGGGTAGCAAAACTGAATGCCCCACCAGTACTCACAAAAGATTGTACTATGGTACCCAAACTTACATTGATTAAGTTATATGTGACTCCAGACTGAGAATTAGAAACGCTGATAGTAGCTCCTGTTCCACCAGCATTGCAATAATTACCATTGTTTGAGGCTGACACAGTGTAAGCTTGTAAATTTACTATGTTTACCGTAGTAGTGGTTGAAGGATTACTTACGCAGCCGCCGACAGTTGTTCTTACATAATAATTTCCACTTTCTGCTGCTGTTGTAAGTGTAATACTTTGTGTAGTAATTCCGGTTGTAATACCATTTTTAAACCATTCATTGCCTGTAGCAGCGGAAGATGTCAGTATGACTTGATTTCCAGCTCCCTGACAGATATCAGGAGTGCCGACACTTCCGGAAATTGTTACAGTAGGGGTAACAGGTATAGGATTAACAGTAGGATTGATAGAATTAATAGATGGTGTACACAATACAGAACTATATGCCCTGACTGTAACTGTAGGAGAGCCGGCTGGCAAAATATTGGTTGTAAAAGAAGAACTTGCTCCACTTTGTTGTAAAACACCATTGATAAGAAAATCATACACAGTCGCTCCCGTTGATGTAACACTGAATGTGGCAGAACTACCCTGACAAAGAGTTCCACTTGGTATTTGAGTAATAACCGGAGATGATGGGGTTGCAAAACCTGTAACAGTTCCATGTGGCAATGCATTAATAACAGCATTACCTGCCTGTATCGCAGTTCCGCCTGTACGTAGCAGATTTATGGCTGCCGAAGAGCCAATTGCCCTTATCCGTACGCCACTAACTACAAAGCCATCATATTGCAGCAAAGAGTTAAGCAATGTATAAGTAACTGTAAGTGTTTGTGCATCAGTAACAACAATGCTGGCTCCTGTTATTCCACTGCCACTTATAGGAGTGACAGCAGGAGCAGGCAGACTTGTATCAAATTCAAAATTGGCAGGGCAGGTAATAACATACGTGACAGCCGCTGGATTACTGGCAAAAGCATCAATAGAAATTGGAGGTGTATCTTCCTGAATTGTGATATTACCCAAACTGCTATATCCGCCCCCTACACATAAGTTGAGCGGAGAGGGTGGGGTAACAACTGTATTTTGTGCAGATAAAAACTGGGGCATCCAGACAAAAAAAAGACTGAAACCCAAAAAAAAATTTGAGATAAAAAGAGTATAATTTTTTTTCATATCGGTTACTGTTATGCTCAGTCACTGATTCTCCCCTCCGAATTGGTTTTAATTAAGCAAATTTTCTGTATGCCGGTTTGTTCAGCTGTACCTAATAGAATATAACCTCCATCTGGAGTAGGTCTGACCGCTTTTCCTTGGTCATTACCACTTCCTCCAAACAAGCGTTTTTCCCAAAGGGGTACTCCATTGGGATCAAATTTATTGAGGTAAATCTGTTGTTTTTTTTCAGAATCTGTATAGGTACCAATTACAACGAAATTTACATCTTCGGTAACATATACTCCCTCTGCTTTATCTTTACTGGTGCCACCAAAACTTATATCCCACCGGGGAGTACCATTTGGAAAAAGGCTAACCATTGTCATCTGGGAATCATCATTATTAGTAGCTGTCAGGTTAGTTTCATTGGTAAATCCTACAGATATAAATCCGTCTTTGGTTTGTTTGATATCATTAGCCTGGTCATTTCCAGAGGCAAGATATCCGTTAGAAAAATTAGTGTACGTCCGATCGAAGATAATGCCCCCGTCTTTATTGGTTTTAGTCAGGCGAAAATCGCCGAATCTGGCATCAGACTGACCAGATTTAATCCGATAATCAGCACCAGCCCACAAAATATCTTCGGTTTCTGTAATTAACATTGATCTTACTTCTGTAGGTAAAAAGTTGCTTCCATAGCGTCTTGTCCAGAGTATATTAAAGTCAGCATCAGTTTTTACAAGATAAGTTTCAGAAGTTGTGGCAGAGGTTCTGAGTTCAGAAGCAATCACAAAGCCTTTGTCGGCTGTTTGTTGGAGAGAATGCCCTAAAGCAATCAAATGTTTATTATTTATCACTACACTCAGGTTGGCATCTTTTATTAGTGTTCCACTGGCATCCAATCGTATCAGATGAATATCAGTAGAATCAAAGTCGGGGTTTTGATTGGGAACTTTGTTAAAAGATATATCACATAAAACCACTAACCCGTTTTCAACTACTTTTACATCTTTGCCATAATCATTGCCATAGCTTTTTTCACCTGATTTGTAACTCCATACTGTATTACCCAGATAATCAGTTTTAAGAACATAAATCTGTGAACCATCTGAAATTGTACTATTTGTTCCGGCTATAACATATCCGTTGTCAGAAGTTAAATCCATGGCATAACCGACATTGGAATTAAAGCTTCCATAAAATTTAATAAAAGTATTTTCAGCAGGCTTTACAGCCTCTTTGCTGCAACCGGCTGCCAGCATAGAAAATATTATCAGAAATGATATTTTTTTCATCAAGTGTTTTGACAAAATATTGGGTTATTTGGGAAAGTTTATAACATACTATTCAGCTTACAAACGTTATGTTATAAATTAAACCTTACTTTTTTATTAACTTAGGTTTATAAACAGGAAACAGGTATGCTACTGAAAATGTAAGATTATTGGTGCGATAGTCATCTGGCACAAATCCACTGTCAAAAGGGTCCAAGTAATTTTCTTCTTCATCCCAGGGATTTACAGTCTGATTTGTCAAGCCCCACCAATATTGCAATCTGAATACGACATAGTTTTTTCCTAATTTATATTTTGTTCCTACCCCTGTAATAAGGGAGTAAGTCAGGTTTTTATGTTCGGTGTGAATGCTTGAGCCATTGGGTGTTAAGGAAGGAAGACTTCCACGGGAGGCTTCCTGACTGATTCTGCGGGTCAGGTCTGCAATCCAGAATGATGACAATCCCATATTGACAAAAACAGAAAAATCTTGTTTTCTCCAGACTTCATATTTCCCCATTGCTTGAAAACCAATTTGGGATTGAGTCACCTCAACAGTAGATTTTGCAAAATTGTCTTCTCCTCCGGTCACAGTCGACTGAAAGCGGGTCAGGAAATATTGTAATCCCATTTCTGCAGAGAATTTGGAATTGATAGCTATTTCTCCAGTTGCCCCTGCCTGAAAACCAAGTTTGGATGTATAGTGAGCGTATGTACTTCCTAAAACAGAACGACCTGCAAATGCACGGGGCTGAGAAAAGTTAATTCCTGATTCTAAACCAACCAGAAAGAGGGGTGTAGTACGAAATCGTTTATATAATTTTACAAAAGGAGCCGGATCGGTAGGGTCTATTTTGTAGTCAGGAATTTCTTTTAAAAAAGAAAGCATTGCCTGCTCAGCACTACTTGTTTCATATTGATAGAGATAAGAGAGTGTAAGGAGACGATATGCTCTGATACGTTCAGCTTTTGTAAAACCACCTTTCAGACAGAGTTCAAGTATGGTAGGAATTTCTGCAATACGACCTTCTGCATAGGCTCTTTCTGCACTACGCAGGCTTTGTGTACAGTTTTGTGAAAAAATGTGGAAACTGAAAGCAATAAGAATAACTGATAGTAGTAATTTTTTCATATAGTACTGTCCTCATAAGATTACCTGCCCTGAATGAAGGTCATGACACAAAAAATAAAAACTTACAATAATTTCACAATCGTCAAACTATTTATCAAGATTGGTACAGGTTTTTTGATAAGGAACATCTTTATCTACAAACTGCTGCCATTCTCTTAAACTCATATTTCTTTGGATTTTGCCACATAAAATATTGGACATAGCATCATTGCGAGTAGGATAAAAACGCATTTCATGTTCACGACCTCCCACAATCAAATGCTTACTGTCATTAGTAAATACTACCGAAAAAATCCAGTCATAATGGTCGGTAAGAATGATAGGCTGTTGTTCATTAAATCTGTCTGTATTCCAAAGTAGTACTTTTCTATCAAAACTGGCAGTCGCCATCTGTGAATCGTCTTTATTGAAACATATATCATTCACAAAAGCAGTATGACCTGGCAAAATGTGAAGCAGTTTACGAGTTTCTACATCCCATATTCTCACTACCCCCTTAATATCACCGGTAGCCAGAATCTTACCGCTGTGGCTAAATTCTACCGAACGAATAGCAACTTTACGGTTGTCATCAAGAACAATCTTGGTGTTGTTGTCAAGGTTATATAAAATAGTTTCACCTGCCTTGTTTCCCAGTGCAATCACATTTCGTTTTGGATGCAGAGATGCACAAAGGTTTTTTACATCAAATCGGGCAATTTCTTTCACACTGTTCATGTTACTTGAATGTAGTGTTGTGGAATCACCAAAGATTAATGTCTTGCTGTCAGCTGTAAAATTTAAGAACCATACCTCATTAGTAGATACTTTAATACTATTTACTTTCTTTCCACCATTTGCTAAATCAAAAAACTGAATAATGTTAGATTCTCCTGCATTTGCTAATATTTTTTCATCAGGACTAACAGCAAGAGCTCTCGGCAAAAATTCGTTTTTGGCAATTAATGAAGGTGTTTGTGAAAAATCAGCCCCATTCCAGTTAAAGATTCTGCCATCATCTCCCGAAGAAAAAAACGTATTTTTGAAAGGAGAAACTACCAGTGCCAACACTTCATTGTCATCATGACCATTTAACTGATTGAAAGACTTCCCGCCACTCAAATCACGAATAGCCGTATATAGGGCTTCATACACATCTGGATCATCAGGATTGTCACCATATTCTTTGTTAAACAGATAAGATTGTTGAGCAACAAGAGCTTTTAAATCCAGGTTGTCGTTCATCCTGATGGATTTGTTAGACATGGCTCTGGCAATGTTTCTCATTTTGAGAACATCTGCTCTGTTTTTCTGAATATTGGCTTCTTTCTCATTATTTTGTGCAATGACAGTTTGTTTTTCAGCTTCAATTTTTCGCTCTTCCGCTAATGTTAAGTTTTCCTGTGCTATTTTCTTTTGTGTTTCCGCATTATTCCGTTGTCTAAAGGCTTCATCTCTTGCTTTTTCAGCTTCAACCCGTGCTTCCTCTGCTTCTACTGATTTTTTTTGAGCAATGGCTGCATTAATTCTTGCTTTTTCTGCATTTCTTTTGGCTTCTTCGGCATTTCTGTCAGCATCTTCCTTGGCAGCTATGGCTTTCTTTTCGCTGGCTTTGGCAAGTTCTGCCTGAGTTTGGGCTTCGAGTTGCTGAAATATAGCATATACCAGAAACAACAGCGAAACCACCATCGCTGCTCCCAACACCACTGCTGTGGTCTGAGACCTTCTTAGTGCACGTTTTGCCAACATTTCTTTTACCTGCTGCTCTGTTTCATATTTTTCGGAACTGTGCTCAAGAAAAGCAATCGTTCTTTCAAAGGCAGGATGATAACGCTGAGCCCAAACCAGTGTAGGTTTTTCTTTCAGATACCAGTTAAGAGCCAGTTGTAAATCAGGTGGTCGCCACAATCCCGCTTTCCCTACCTGATACATTTCAGCAGCTTCTGCCAGACGAAGATACATCTGAATGGACTCGTTTTCTTCTACTACCCAGCTTTTTAGCCTCACCCAGATACGCATCAGACTTTCATGTGAGAAATCGATTACAGAATCGTTGTTTAATTCAGTGGGTATAGGAGGAGTAACCAGTGCTCTGCCAGGCTCTCTGAATTTTTCTACTACTGCTTTTACTTCTGGAATACTACAATTTGCAATCTGAGCTATTTCCTCAAGTCGGGTGGGACGGCGAATGCCTGCATTGGTACTGCTTTTGCCTACAAGTGACTTAAACATACTTTCGCAAATTTCTTTCTGCATTTCCGAAAGTTCATTGTAAGCTTCATCCGCATGCAAAGAAAGAGCTTCTTCCATGCGTCCGATGGCTTCATAATGCTTGCTGTCTATAGGTTCGCTGTCATATTCTCTAAATTGTTGCCAATAATCCCAGGTTCGCATGAGCGAATGAGCCAATACTGGTAATTGGTCAGGATTATCGCCAAGCTCATTTAAGAGACGTTGAACTAATTTAGGAGAAATGGTTGCTCCTCCTACTGCCACCGGACCCAAAATCGCCATACGCTTCTGCTCACGGGTCATCTGGGGAATCAGGTAGTTACTTTCGTTAATGAGGCGGGTCAGCTCAGGATATTGCGAACATTCTCCGATAAAATCGGAACGCATAGCAAGAGCAATATAAATATTGTTATTAGGATTGGCTACAGCTTCGGTAAGCAAATTGACAAATGCAAGAGCTTTATCATTGGTGCCACCGGAAGGGTCGAGTTGTTTATAACGAAAAAGTTCTTCAAATTGGTCAACTATCACAAAGTAATTACAATCAGAAGCATGGTTTTGGTATTGTTCTATACATTCTGTGAGTCCAGTAGACTGTGTTTGTAATAGTGTAGTAGTAATTATTTTTCTAATTCGCTGATTTTCTGCTGTTTCACCAAGATAATTTTCATCTATTTCAAGCAAAGCATTGGCTAAATTATCCAGAGGGTCAACTCCCACACGGGTTACAATTACTTTCCACTCAGAAGATTTATCAGCTACAAATCCACCATACAATTTGGGAACCACCCCACAATACATAAAAGAAGACTTACCACTACCGGAGGGACCAATAATAGCCACAAACTTATGATTGGTAAGTTTTACAAGTACATCATCACTTTGTCCCTCTCTTCCGAAAAACAGATGGCTTTCATCTACCCCAAAAGGACGAAGCCCGGGAAAGGGATTGAGGTTGTATTTTTTCACCTTTCTGATAGATTCGTCTGCCGTTACGGTCAGTCCTTTGCTCATATTCGTAGCTGAAAAGATATAAAAGTGCTAAATTAAATAATAAATGTATTTTTTCAGAAACTCCAGAAAGTCTTTCATTCATAACTTTCTGATGGCTTGCACTTTTCTGTTTATAAGGCTTATGACTGGAATTAATACAAATATCTGTAAAAAAAAGAAAAATATCTTATTTTACCAAACCAGCCTTGTCTGTAATCTAATTAGATTACCTTAATATCAGAGATATAGTTTTTATCTTAACTTTCAAACAGATAGGGTGCAAGTGAACGGTTCTTGCTGATTTTACCAAGTTCGATGGCAAACACCTGATATTTTGCACTTAACTGAAATATAAATTCTTTGTCCAAAAAATACAAAAGAGAATCCTGAGTTGCAGTGATGTATTCAATCCGATTTTGATTTTCCTGGGCTATGATCTCACTAAATAACTCATTTTCATGCAATACATACACAGCTTCGTGTTTGTCGAGCAGCATGAGTTCACCTTTAAACAACATAAATAAATTACCACTGTCTTCAGGTGGTATTTGTTGGGTTTCATCAGCTTTGATTTGCAATAATTTTAGGTTTTTCGCCATTTCTGCCAGTACAATACCTGGTATTTGCTTAAACTCACTGATATTTCGGAGAAAAATCGTTTTATCAATCAGAAGATTGATTTTTAAATCCCGCTCTTTTTTCTTTTCATATACAATCGGTTCGAAAACTCTGTCCAGATTTCGGCGAAGTTGTTCGTTGATACGGGAGCTTACTTGCTGATAAGCAGATTTATCTTTTCTTCTAACGGCAAAGGCAGCAGTTTCTCTTAAAAGTTCATCTGAATTGAAAATATGAGCAAGCAGATTGTTATTTACAGGAGCTTGAATGGTATGAGCCAGAGCATGAAGAGCACAAGCTTTTGTCCATCGGTTCAGGTGATTGAAGTCACTGCTGATAATATTTTCAAGAATCTGTATAGAATCAAATTTTTTGCGGGGAAAATACCCTTGCAACAGATTTACCCGTTCTGTCACAGATATATCGTCGAGCAAAGGAAACAGAATGGGTTTGAGATTTTTGGAAATAAACACATCCATCAGCTCAATGGCATAAACTTTACCTTCGCTTGTATCAGATTCTACATTTTCACGAACAAGGGCGATAGAATCTCTGTCGTAAATAAGAGTAAGTAACAGGAAAATTCTGTTGAAATTTTCTGCAATTTCTTCTGTGAGAGCTTCCCGAAGTGGGATGGTATGTGATGTATCAGCTATTTCTGAAAGAGCAGCCTGATTCCATGAGGTATAACCGATTTCCGTTTCGAGCATGTGGGTGATTACACGAGCTTTAACCCCTTTGGCAGTAAATTTGGCAAATCCGAGAGCAAATAAGGTTTGTTCAACAAGATTTTTGTCAGGATAGTCTAACTTCTGCCACAAAAAATCTATAGCTTTTGGTGTACCTATTCTTCCAAATATTTGTATGATGATAAGTTGTACTTGTTGACTTTGGTTGGCTCTGTGAAAACTTATTTCCAGCATATCAAGCACTTTTTCTCCCGCCTCAATAAGAGCAGCTATAGCTTCGTTACGATTTTTATAAGAGTTGAGTTCATTAATCAGCAGTGACCAGGTTTCAGGATGCTGGACTTTACGGGCAGTATGAATAGCAGCTGATCTTACTTCTTCGTTCTTGTCTCTCATCAGTAGTATCAGGATGTCAATATTGGTATCATTGGCTGCTTTGCTGAGCATTTTTGCTGCGTACACCCGCTCCATAGCTACCTTGGAACGTGCAAATCTATCGAGCCTTCCCAGATTGATATTGGTAAACTCTTTATCATCTTGTACTTGTGTGGCATCTACAGCTTTTCGTCGTTGTGCTTTATTGACAGAGCCATTTGCCGGTGTATACATAATATCCTGACTAAGCCGGAGCATTCCATAATCCCGCATTTCTGAAGAGTTTTTACGGGTTTGCTCCATCATTTCTGCTTTTTGCAGCAGGGCATCCAGTTTGTCAATTACCAAAATATCATATACCGCCCCAAACTGATGTTCCTGAAAACTATCCTGTTGATTTTCAATGTCATTGATTTCTTCTTTTCCTGATTTGATGCTTTTGAGGGTGTTTTCCAGGGTAGAACGATATTGCCGGTGCATTTGTAAAGCTGAAAAAAACCACAAGGCGATGATGGGAATCAGAAAGATAGTTACGTGTATTAAATCAAAGATTTTTACATAGTTGATGATAAAAAGTAGTGCTCCTGCAATGAGAGATGCTCCTGCAGTTACTACCCCTTCTACACCAGACTGAACATTGAGGCGTATACTTTTATCAAGAGGAAGGAAATATAATTTAAAAGATGGACTGTCAAGAGCGTCTTTTAATGAACGTACGATGAGTTGACTAAGTGCTATAGAAAGTGAAAAAAACAAAAAAGCTTTAGTGGCTTTTGTATATCCCAGAAACGTCCCAGTCAAAAATGCCATTAACGTAAAAAATAAAGTAAGGAGGGGATTAATTAAAAGAGCAACTTTTAATCCATAGGTATCAACCAGCTTATCTGTTACAAAAGTTTGAACCAAAAAGCCCACAATTACAATAATTGCCGAAAAAATACTAAGAAATGTAGCCAGATTGGCACCGGAGTATTGCTCGGCTGTTACAATGTTGAAAGAATAGTTTACAAATGAAACAACAATCATAGACACTAATACAAAGGCAGAAAGAAGCAGTATATAGCGATTGTTGAGTATTGAAAAGAGTGATCGTGACTTGTTTTCTTCAGTAATATGTTCGGTATGGCTATCTAATTTGTAACGTTGACTGATAATAAAAAGGACAATCAGTAAGAGAGAAGTACTGATAGCACTGATGGCAAACAGACTTGAGTTGTTGTTGTTGAATAAAGGCAGAGAAACAGGGATAGCAACCAGCGAAATAAGAGAGGCAGCCTGCTGTCCTGTATCAATTCTTCCAATAATTCGTTTAGATTCTCTTAAAGTAAACAGTGTTCCAAAAATTCCCCAAAAAATCAACAGCAACAATGAACTGAATGGTGTCATACAGACAAATGCAAAAAATATGACAGTATCTGTATTTTGATTGGTGAATTGTAAATCTATCCAAAAGAATGCTGTTATGGCAGTAATAAAAGCCAGCGTAATCTGGGCAAGCCTTATAAAACTTACCCGGCTTTGAAAATAAGTGAAAAGATAAGTAAGTATAACCCCTAACACGCCGGAAACGATGATAGCTACCGGCATGTTATTTTTTTCATCAAAATGATCGAGAAAGAGAGCCGTTGCTCCTACATTGAACGCTGCCAGATATGCCCCTATCAGAAAGCCCTGAAGCAATTGCCAGGCAACTCTTACTGATTCGCTATGACTATCCTGACCAGCAAAAAAGCTGAATTTCGAACGAAATAATGAAGGAGATTTCATGTTTGAGGCTGTGTTCTTTTTCAAAAATACAAAAAAAAGTTTGTTTGTTGCCTTTTTTCTAATTTTTTGTACACTACCCGGCAATTGTTTCAGGCAAAATGACCTAAAATGGTTTTACCACCTACAGAAATATCTCCAATATTTACTTTTATGTCAGTGCCTAAAGGCAGAAAAATATCTACCCTTGAACCAAAAGTAATGAAACCAAATTCATCCCCCTGTTGAACAGATTGTCCTTCCTTTACATACCATTTTATCCTCCTTGCCATAGCTCCGGCTATTTGTCTGAGAAGTATTTCTACACCTGTTTCGGTTTTTATTACAAGTGTGGTGCGTTCGTTTTCGGTGCTGGATTTAGGATGCCACGCCACTAAGTATTTGCCCGGATGGTATTTAAAATAAGAAACAATACCACTTACTGGATTGCGGTTGTTGTGTACATTGAGTGGTGACATAAAAATAGAAATCTGTATTCTTTTGTCATGAAAGTATTCGTTTTCTACGGTTTCTTCAATCACTACTATTTTACCATCAGCTGGAGCAATGATGTGTTTGGAATTTTTATCAATCTTTCGGAATGGTATTCTGAAAAACTGAACAATCAATATGAAAAAAATAACAGTTATACTCAGAAAGATATTTTGAATAATATACTGAGCAGGAAATGAAAATAATATGACTACATATACAGCAGTCAGCACCAGAAGTGTGAAAAATATTATCCTGTAACCCTCTTTGTGAATAGTCATGACTTTATATAAGAATTGAGAGTAAAGCGTATATTAAACCATTTCTTTTGTTTTTCCGGTTCTGATTTCTGAGATAAAAGTGGGAACATCACTTGTCAAATCTGTACTTTTTTGCAATAATTTGATAAAAGCACTTCCAATTATTACACCATTTGCATAAGAACAGGCTTTCTGATAAGTTTCATGATTTGAAATGCCAAAGCCTATTAAAGTGGGATTATTTAGATTCATGGCTTTGATACGTTGAAAATAAGCAACCTGCTCATCTGTAATTCCTGACTTAGAGCCAGTAGTGCTGGCAGAAGAAACCATATAAATAAATCCTTTGCTGAGATTATCAATCTCCCGAATCCGGCTTTCAGAAGTTTGTGGAGTGATCAGGAAAATATTAAGTAAATTATATTTTTCAAATACGGGCTTGTAAGTTTCTACATATTCCTGCATGGGCAAGTCTGGTAAAATCACCCCATCTACCCCCACTTCCTGACACTTTTTACAAAAATTTTCTATACCAAATTGTAAAACAGGGTTTATGTAACCCATGAGCAGGACTGGCAAGGTGATAGTATGACGCATATTTTCAAGCTGAGAAAATAATAGTTTTAGGGTCATGCCTTTGTCCAGAGCCTGCTGGTTGCTTTGTTGAATAGTTTCGCCATCTGCTACTGGGTCTGAGAATGGCATTCCTATTTCGACCAAATCAGCACCACCAGTTTGCAAAACTGATAAAATTGTGTTGGTATCACCAGTTTCAGGAAATCCGGCAGTAAAATAAACATTAAGAATATTGTCTTTTTTATTGTTAAAAAGAGTTTGAATTCGGTTCATATTGTAGTTTTTTTTAAAATGTTTAATCAGGTACTACCTGTTTTTTTGCTATATTCATAAACAAACCCGGAGCAAGCCAGGAAATAATCCATCCCAGATGCTCTTTCCCAAACTTTTGTCCTACAAAAACTTCATACTTACCTTTACGGATAGCATTCATAATCTGAATGGCTGTTTTATCTACCGGATAACCACCACCGATAGCATTGCCAACATTGGTGTTGATATATCCCGGACAAATTACAGTTACTTTGATGTTGTCTTGCCATACTTCAGACCGAAGACAGTCAAAGAAGCCATGCAGGGCATGTTTAGAGGCAGCATAAGCTGACCGCTTGGGGGTCCCTATTTTACCCATGATACTGCTTGTTACGATGAAGTGTCCTGTTTTTCGGGCTTGGAAATGTGGTAAAAGTTCCTTTGTAAGAGCCACATAGCTAAAGTAGTTTACCTCCATCAAATGGCGATGTAATTCCATTTCGGTTTTATCGACCAGACTACGTTTGCTCATACCACCATTATGCACCATCAAATCTACATGCCCAAAAGCCTGTATGGCTTCTTGTGTTTTTTGAGCAAAAGTTTCAGATTGTGACAAATCTAATGGCAGAACATACAAACTGGCAGAACCAGCTTCTTTCTTTACACGTTCAAGTTCTTCCTTTCTTCGGGCGGAAAGAATAATTTTAGCACCCTCCTGGACAAAAGCATATACCAAACCTTCTCCGATACCTGATGAGGCTCCTGTAATCCATATTACTTTATTTTCAAAAAAACGCATTGATGTGAGTGATTAATCTGTTGAAATGGGAAAATACTTTAGATAAACAGTTTTAAGGTTTGTTTTTTTCTATGAAATTTGCAGAAAACTCCTGCAAAACTCTTACATTTTCTCAAAATGGCAAAGAATTTGTCTGTTTATCATTCAGGTCTTTTTGTTGAAAAGTAAAATTATCATGGTTAAAAAATACTTCCCTGCTGCTCTATTATGTATTTTGGTTTTTTCCTGTATCACACCACCCCGAATACCGGATGATGTGCTACCTAAAGAAAAAATGGTTCAGATGATTGCTGATATACATATGGTAGAATCTCGTGTTGGACAACTTTCGCTTCGTTCGATGGATTCAGCGTATGTGTTGGAGAAAGTATGGGAAGAGAAAGTTTATAAAAAATATAATACAGATTCTGCAACTTATAAACGTAGTTTCCGGTTTTACTCTGAAAATCCGGAATATATGGAAGAAATATACAATGCTGTTACTGACTCACTTATTGCGTGGGAAAAGCGAATCAGTAATGAAAATACAGGAACACAGCCCCCTGTTGCTCCTCCAGATACTGTAAAACATATAACCCGACATCCGTTGCATCCAGTCCGCTGACCCCACAGCAAAAATTATTGGATACTTATAAAAAATTAAACTACACCCTTTGGGGCAAGGGTAAATATGTATGCTTTATCCTCAAAATTTAGAACAGAAACTCGGTTTTGATAAAATACGTGAGATGGTAAAAGATGCTTGTATTAGTCCACTCGGGCAGGCATATGTCGAAAAAATCCGTTTCTCTGATGATTATACCATGATTGATAAACTGGTTCGGCAAACTGCTGAATTCAAGGAAATACTTTTATATCAACCCGATTTTCCCAATACCAATTTTATTGATGCAACACCTCATTTGACAAAAGCAGCTATTGAGGGTACTTTTTTATCAGAAGAAGAGTTTTTTGATCTCAAACTTTCTCTCCAAACCATTGCTGCCTGCTTGAAATTTGTTGACAATCAGGAAGAAAACCGATTCCCTCAGCTCAAAGCTTTGTCAGAAGGAATTACTTTTGATAAAAATTTACTTGATAAAATTTCATTGGTTATTGATGACAGAGGACATTTGAGAGATAATGCTTCTGCAGAATTACAGCATATTCGCCGTCAACTGACAACTGCACAGAATGACCTTCGTAAAAAACTGGATTCTATTCTTAAAGCAGCCAAAGCAAGTGGATATGTATCAGATGATGCCTCTCCAACCATCAGAGGAGGCAGAATGGTGATTCCAGTACAGGCTGAACATAAAAGACGGGTAAAAGGATTTGTACAGGATGAATCGGCAACGGGACAAACTTTATTTATTGAACCAGTTGAAGTGTTGGAAGGGAACAATGAAATTCGTGAACTCGAATATGCTGAACGGAGAGAGATAGTAAGAATTTTAACTGAACTTACTAACCAGATTCGACCTTTTGTGCAAAACCTGAGAAGGTCTTATAACTTTCTTGGAATAATTGATTTTGTACGGGCTAAAGCAAAATTTGCTATTCAGACAGAGGCTGTCAATCCGGTTTTTGTGAATCGGCAAGTAGTAAAATGGGAAAATGCCACACATCCGGTTCTAAAACTTTCTCTGGCAAAACAAGGCAGACAAATCGTTCCGCTCAATATAAAACTAAGTCCGGAATACAGGATATTATTAATTTCCGGACCCAATGCCGGAGGGAAATCTGTAACACTCAAAACCGTAGGATTGATTCAGTATATGTATCAGTGTGGTTTTTTGGTGCCTATGGCTGAGCATTCTGAAATTGGAATTTTTAGAAATATTTTTATTGATATAGGTGATGAGCAAAGTATTGAAAATGATCTGAGTACCTATAGCTCACATCTCACCAACATGCGTCATTTCCTGAAGTTCTCTAATAAAAGTACCTTATTCCTGATTGATGAATTTGGAACTGGTACAGAACCAAACATGGGTGGAGCTATTGCAGAGAGTATTCTTGAAAAACTTAATTCAGCCAGAGCTTTTGGCGTAATTAATACACACTACACCAATCTGAAATTATTTGCTGAAAATACCTCTGGCATAGAAAATGGGGCAATGCGTTTTGATACCGAAAATCTGGAACCTCTTTATATGCTTGAGATAGGTAAACCCGGAAGCTCTTTTGCTTTTGAAATTGCACATAAAATAGGACTTGATGAAGATGTTATTATAGCAGCAAGAAAAAAAGCAGGCGAGAAGCAAGTTGATTTTGATAAATTACTCAGAGAACTGGAGGTAGAAAAGCGAAGTCTTTCTTTGAAAAGTCAGGAGTTGAAAATCAGAGAAAAAGACCTGAAAAATTTACAAAGCAAGTACGAAGAGCTAAAGAATGAAATAGAAGTTAATAAAAAGATTTATTTAAATAAAGCCAAAACAGAAGCCAAAGAATTGCTGGCTGAAGCCAATCGGAAAATAGAAAATACAATTCGTGCGATTCGTGAGAATCAGGCTGATAAATCTTCTACTAAGAAACTAAGACAGGAATTGGAAAAATTTGAAACAGGTATCTCTTTGGAATCAGTTGATGAGCCTGTATTAAAGGATGAAGAAGAGGATGTAATTGAAGTGATTGGTGGAGATATTGAAATAGGTAGTTTTGTAAGAATAAAAGGACAAACTGCTATTGGGGAGGTGTTGTTGATCAAAGGTAAAGATGCTGAAATCAGAATAGGAGAACTAAAATCAACTATTAAACTGAATCGTCTGGAAAAAATATCAAGAAAAGAATACAAAAAGCAAACTCAGGATACTTATATACCTGCTTTGGCTGGTATAAATCTGAATGAAAAAATGGCTAATTTTAGTTATCAGCTTGATTTGCGGGGAAAACGGGGAGAAGAAGCCATACAGGCATTGGAAGAATTTATAGATGATGCATTAATGCTGGGGCAGCCTGAACTTAGGATTTTGCATGGTAAGGGTGATGGTATTTTGCGTAATCTGGTAAGAACACAACTAAAATCTTACAAAGAAGTAGCATCTGTGACAGATGAGCATGCAGATAGAGGTGGAGCAGGTATTACAATCGTGAAAATGAAATAATATCTATTTTACTTGAGTTTGGTATTAAAAAAAAAGCGTAAGGATGCAACAGCAGTGTGGACAAGCCAGAAAATAACTATAAACGATGAAGTATGAACTATGTGTGTTGGATAAGTAGGAATTATCTCATCACTCATCGTTTATAACTCATACTTAAATAACGTGAATTCGGGATAAAAAAGAGAGAAGAGATGCAACAGCAGCGTGAACTAACCCGAAATACTTAGAAAAAAGATAAGAGACCTAGAAAACCAGGGTTAGTTTTTGCTCGTCCTATCACAAGACTGGCTCAAAAGCTATCGTTTTTGCCCTGCTGCTTTTTTGCTTACTTTTTGGGCATACAAAAAAAAGTAAGAAGGTCTATAAATGAAATAAAGCTGGGAATCAGCTAAATGAAGGTTCATTAAGTCTTTAAAAAACAACAACCAAAGAATAAAGCTAATCCCGAGTTCACGTTATTTTATGCTTTTAATCAGTATAAAAACCACTTTTTAACAGACATCTCAGCAGTTTTAAATAGCAGAGTCCACCTAAATAAATTATCAGGTGGACTCTGCTATTTTGGATTAAAAACTTTTAACTATTTTCTGTTTATGATTCCAATTGCTGTAAACGCTCTCTTAAGTCATGAATTTCATCAATATACTTTTGCTCGTTTCTACGCATTTCTTCCTGAGTAGCTTCTAATTCTTCCATATTCTGACGCATTTCTTCTTCCTGTGCCTGCATTTCTTCGGTCATTTGTTGTGATTGCTCCAGGAGCTCCCTTGTTTTTTCGTTGGTTTTTACAGTGCTGATGGTAGAAGCAATGCTTTCTGCAATACGTTTTACAAAATCTACTTCGTGGGGTTCATATATGTTAAGTGAGGCTGTTTCCAGAATGCCCTGAACTTTGTCATTAAAAATTAGTGGCACTATTAATATATTGGTAGGGTTGGCTTCTCCCAATCCGGAGGTGATAGTGACAAAGTCATGAGGGACATCTGTAAGATAAATACTATCTTTTTCCTGCCACGATTGCCCAATGAGCCCATCTCCCATTTCGATTTTTTGGTTTAGGTATTTTTTCCTATCCCAGGCATAACAGGCTGCCATTTGCAGATAAGGTTCATCATGTTCTGGCTCCTCTATTAAAAATATAGCTCCCTGATTGGATTGAGTATATTTTACAAGTTCTCTGATAAGCTGGTCAGATAGAGCAATAGTATCATCGGTATGATTTCTGAGAATTTCTCCGAATTTGGCAAGACCTTCGATAGCCCAGGCTCTTACTTTTTCTTCATCAGCTACTTTTCTCAGATTCTGACGCATTTCCAGTAATGAGTTGCCTAACACATCATCTTCACTTAAAGGCTGAAATTCAGCATTGTAGTTCCCTTTTCCTATATTTTCGGCAAAATTTGAAGTAGAACGTAAGCCACTTATCAATTTGTTCACAGCCAAACCCATATCTCCAATCTCATCTTTAGAATAATTGCTGTTGTTTTCTTCCGGCAATTTTCCAAGACTGAGTTCATTTATTCTTGCATGCATCTGTTTAACTGGCAAAGTGATACTCTTGATAGATACATAAATCATGATGGCACTTACCACCATCATAATTATAAAAAGAACTATGCCAATCGTACGGATTGTAGTAAAACTTTCATCAACCTGAACAATTCCTTTTTGAGCCTCTTTCTTTTTTGAATCAATTAATTTTTCAAGAATATTATTTAATGTATCAGATTGTGGAACAATAATTCTTTCAATAGCATCTTCGGCGGCAAATTTAATATTAGGATCCTCGTAGCTGTCAAAGTTTACCAGTGCTCTGATGATGTGCTTCTGTTGAGCATCCAGTATGGTTTCAAAATTCTTAAAAGCTGACTGTATTTGATTTTGGTCAGACTGGTTCCATTCTTTAGACAATCTGGAGATATTATCTTTTAACTGAGGATATTGTGCCTGATGAAGACTCAACAGATTTTTTTTGTCATTATTATTTCGGGGAAGATATACCCAGTTGGTAGATAGCATCCGAGCTTGTGTAGAAAGCAGAATGAATTCACTAACAGCAGAAAGAGACGGATTTACCTGATTGGTATTCTTTTTAATAATATCTGTGCTTCGATTGAGTGAAAGAAAACTTGCAATGCTGTTAATGACAAATATTAAAACAAGCAAGGCAGAGCCTAAAAATAATTTTGTTCCTACTGTGAGTTTAAGTTTATTCATTTTCACAAAAGATTGGATATTGCGTAAAAATAGCAATGAATTTTATAAAAATGCAAATGTGCCATATTGGAATGAATAATCATCTCAATAGGGCACATTTGTTATTTTATTAATAATTAGTTAACAGCAAGAGCTAACAGACTTCCTGAGACTTTTAAGCCGGAAGATTTGATGGCGTCCTGATTTATCTGAAATTTCATTTTGTCATTTACAACTTTGAAACTGATGCCAGCACCTTTACGAATCATATCCTGGTCTTCTGTAATTACAAGAATATTTTTACCTTTTACTAATTCAAGAACTCTTGCAAGATGTCCACGACTGGTACTTGGAACAAATACTACCTGACAATTTCCTGCCTCATCTGCATTTTTCAAGTTTTTAACCTGTACTTTGCCAGCCGATGAACTAATTTTTTGATTTAGGGTCTGTGTAGCTGAAGCATTGTTAATAACACCAACTACAATCTGCTGCCCGCCATTAGGCCACTCAGTGTATTTGATAAAATTGTGAATAAACATGGCATGGAGTGAGTAAACATCCTCCTGAGCTTTTGCACTAAAAGTACCAGATAATAAGGCAATTCCGAAGATTAACAGAGAGAGTGTGAGTTTAGATGCTTTCATTTTGATTAGAAATTTATAGAATTTTCGATGGGTTTCTGTGTTTTTTAATCTTTATACGACAAACTGGGACTGAGGTAAGTGGAGTTTGAGCAAATAAACTGAAAAACATTGAAAGACAGGTGAAAGAAAAAAACAAATCTGTCAATTATGAGAAGTATTTATAGCAAAATGAGATGTTTTTTTAGAGCCAAAATTTAAAGATAAAATAATTTTGCATTGATAGTCAGGTGTTTATGTGTGTATTGTTGTCTAAAATAGTAACTTTTTTAGGAAAATATTACTTCTGTATAAATTATCCGGAATCAGAAATATTTTTTGAACAGGTAACTATAATGTTATCTGAAAAATGGTACTTCTCAGGAAATAATTAGTTGCTCCAGCTATTAATAATCCATTTTTTTATAAAATCAGGAAGCAAGGATGCAATTTTTTTTCGGATAGATATAGGAATAATACTTTTTTGTGGGATACGACTGCTTAAAAATTCTTTGACTAGTTCTTTACCTGTATGTGAAATCTCTAATGAAATAGGTGTTATTTCAATGGAGGATGCTAATTTTTTATGTAAATATTTATTTGTAAAACCCTTATGAACGCCAGTGCCATCATTGCCTGTATTATTTACCAGAGATATTCTGGGATGTAAACAGAGTCCGTTTTGAAGGAAAACACTAGCCTGCCATTTTACTGCCCAGGTTTTTTTTCTGCCATTGATATTTTCAATAATGGTTTCAAAAAAATTGTACGTATTGTCTAAGTTAAATCTGGAAATACCATTGGGGATTTTTTCTATTTTTTTTGCTAGTGATTCAGCATCTGATTCAAAATATTGCCATGCCCTTTTCCAGGTTGCCCAGCCCCAACAAGAGGCTTGCTCATAAAAGAAAGTTTGTTCTGCCAGTTTTTCAGCATCTATGGGATAAACATATCCTGAAATGTGCATGACTTCAGATTTGTTTTCATAAAAATGCAGGGCATCGTTCATGTACTTTAAAAAGCCTTCTGAAAGTATCAAATCATCTTCAAGGACAATTACTTTACCATATTCATTTACAATTTCACTCACACCTGCAACAATGGAATCAGCCAGTCCCCGGTTTATTTCCGATTCCCGAATATGTACTTCTTTGCACCACTTTCTACTTTTGGCTATTTCCCGCGTTTGTCTGATTAATTTTTTGTCATTTTCTGAAGCGTCATTTTTTATACCATCTGCAAAAATGTATAGTATAGATTCTGATGCCAGAATATTAGTAGAAAGACTTTCCAGCATCCGGCGGGTATGTGCAGGTCGATTGTATATAAAAGCAATAATTGGGGCAGGTATCATATCAGTAAAAAAGCAGAAATCTCAATTTTTAAACAAAATTGAGATTTCTGACTACTAATTCCAATTGTAAGTATTTTTTATTGTTGAGGAATATAACGGCTCTTGTAAAGTTCCTCGTCATTTTTTTCGGTATAAACAAACTCATTTTCTGTAGGAGAAGTAATATCTACAACCCTCTTACTGCCTAATGTAGGATAAGTTTGTTGGTTTTCCATTTGTGTTTCGTTACTCAGGAATTTCCAGGTACCTCTATAACCCAGACCTCCACTTGGTGTAGAAATGGCAGTTGTTGTACCATCTTTGATATAATTGCGAGTGTCTTTTGAGTAGTCGTAAATGTTATTAGAGCCTCCTTTTTTATAGTAGACAGTAATAACACCACCAGATGTTTTGCTGTATTCTTCTAAAATCCAGGTACGATTACAAAGAATATCAGTTTTGGTTTTGATTTCCTCTTTTTTACAAGAAGTTGCAAGAAGGATAAGAGCAAGAAAAAGAATAGAAAATTTTGACATGCTGTTTAATAAATGTTGATGATTGAGGAACAAAATTATAAAAGCTACCCAACATTACCTAAATAAATGAATATCTTTGCGAAATTTTTGTTAAACGATGGCTTTCACTTTTTTATCAAAGATAGTACCACCGACGTGGATTCCCTACCTTAAATTTATCAGAAAACCCTGGAATTTTGAGTTATTGCAAAAGGATAAGCTACGTTATGCTTCTGATCATCTTTATACGTTTATCAATGCTGATTTTATAGCAGAACCAAGATTTGCGAATGCCTATCAAATTGCTGAAAATTTAGGCAAAGAGCTAATGCCACCAACCGGAATACAATGGAGGGTTTATACATTATGCTGGTTTGCAGAACAAGTTAAAAATTTACCTGGCGATTTTGTTGCTTGTGGTGTTTATACAGGTTTCTGTGATAAAGCTATCATAAACTATATTAACTTCAATAGTCTGGGGAAAACGTATTATTTGATGGATACTTTTGAAGGATTAGATGAGCGTTATAGTACAGAAGACGAACTTCAGAAAAAATTGCACTATAAAAAAGCTAAAAACCTGTATGAAAGAGTTCAGCAAACATTTAAAGACGATAAAGTAAAAATTATCAGAGGAGCTATCCCAGAAACACTTCCATTAGCTGATACCAATCAGATTTGTTTTTTATCTATAGATATGAATACTGCTTTGCCCGAAGTAGAAGCCTTGCGATATTTCTGGGGAAAAATGGTGCAGGGTGGAGTGGTTATACTTGATGATTATGGATTTATCGGACATGAAGCACAGAAAAAAGCCCACGATGAATTTGCAAAAGAACAAGGAACCAGTATTTATACATGTCCTACCGGACAAGGGATTTTGATAAAAAGATAGAAGTTATGCCACTTGTTTCTGTTTGTATTCCTGCTTACAAAGATCCCCAGGCGTTGAAAAAAGCTCTGACTTGCCTTGAGAAGCAAAGTTTTAAGGATTTTGAAATAATTATAACAGATGATAGTCCTGAGGATAGTGTGGAGAATGTCAAAAATGAAACGGACTTACCCATTTTGTATTTTAAAAATTCTCAGGCTTTAGGAACTCCGGAAAATTGGAATGAAAGTATAAGAAAAGCTAGTGGAGAGTTTATTTTGTTGCATCATCATGATGATTGGTTGAGTCAGCCTGAAAGTCTTGAGAAATTGGTAAAACCACTTTTGGAGAACCCCAAAGCAGGTTTTTCATTTGGTATGGTAAATATTCTGGATAATAGGAGTGGAAAAGTGCTTTACAGAAATATGCTTGACCCTACTAAAAGAAATATCCTTAAAACGCAACCTGAGCAACTCACCATAGGCAATTTTATAGGTCCACCTACTTCCATATTGTTTAGACATGAAAAAAAACTATGGTTTGATAATAAAATAAAATGGCTGGTAGATACTGATTTTTTTATTCGTCTGATTCGAAGCTCAGAGACTTTTGAATACATACCAGAACCATTAGTTTCTATTGGGATACATGAAAACCAGGTAACAAAATCTGTATTGAAAGATAAGGACTTACTTTTGTTTGAATATTTTTATGAAGCGGAAAAATTTGGACTTGATTTGACAAAACAGCCTTTCTTGGATGGATATGGCAATTGGTTGATGAAATTAAATGTGAAATCGTATAAGGAGATTGAAAAGTTTAATTTTCAGACAGATTTTTCTGGTGCTGTTGACAAAATGCTTAAACGCAAAAACCTTTACAGATTCAGAGAATATTATGTAAAATCAGTGATGTACTGGAAATATGAAGTACTGAAACTGAAAAGAAATATACCTAATAACGAACTTTAAAATTACTTCTTTTGGGAATAATAATTCGTCAGAGTATCAAAGCTAGTCTTGTAACTTACATTGGAGTGGCTTTGGGGGTGGTTAATCAGATTTTTGTAGCTACCCATTTTTTATTGGTTTCAGAGAATGGGGTTACCCGTTCATTATTAACATTTGCTACACTGTTTTCTGCAATTTTTAGTTTTGGAGTAGCTGCTATTTCGGATAGATATTTTTCTCATTTTGTTGATAATGATTCGGGGAATCATGGTTTTCTTAGGTTTTTGCTTGGTTATACCTTAGGTGGCATAGCTATATTTTCGCTGGTTTATTTGGGATTACATCAGGTTTTTGTGGGTATTTATCAGGAAAAATCTCCCGAGTTAATCCCTTTTTACTATCATATCATTCTATTTACAACCTTGCTCATGTTGCAGACGATTCTGGAATCATACTGCCGGAATATCAGAAGAATAACAGTTCCTGCCTTTTTGAGAGAAATATTCCTGAGAATTATCAATATCGCTATTATTCTTTTATATGGCTTTCATTTTATCAGCTTTGAGCTTTTTGTAACGCTCTTTATTGGCTGTTATTTGCTGGTAGTAATTGGCTTGCTTGTGTATTTACAAATCATTGATAAACTTCATCTGCCTGTTATTGACAGAAATATTCTGACAAAAAATACATTTCAGGAAATGTCTGCTTATGGACTTATTGCTACTATTGGAGCCATAGGTTCAAATTTATGTGTATATCTCGACCAGTTGATGCTTGGAGCATATAAAGGTCAAGAAGATGCCGGGATTTTTGGTATTGCCATGCTGATAGCCATGCTGATTGAAGTTCCCAGAAAATCATTGACACAGATTTCTATTCCATTTATTTCACAGGCTATTCAACAGAAAAACTGGCACGAAGTTGAAAGTAGAAATCAGAATGTATCAAAACATCAACTATTGGCTGCGGGGATTTTGATGTTGTTTATTTTGTGTAATCTGGAGGATATTTTTGGGATATTGCCTAAGGGAGACGTATATATCAGGGGAAAGTATGTAGTTATTTTGTTAATTCTGGCAAGAATGGCTGATATGATGGGAGGGATGACTTCCGAAATTATGGGATATTCACATTTTTACCGAATCTCTACTGCTTTTGTAGTGGTGCTGGCAGTTCTTACTTTTATTACCAATTCCATATTTATTCCTCTAATGGGAATTACAGGTGCAGCTCTGGCAACACTGATTACCATATTGTGTTTTACTTTGGCAAGGGCTTTTTTTATCATGAAAACTCTCAAAATAAATGTATTTCATTTTTCAGGGTTACTGATTCTTGGACTTTGTGCTGCCATTTATTTTTTGGTTGGTTTGATACCTTCTTTTGGAGAAACGTTTTTAATGAGAGTCATCACAATTGTAATCAGATGTCTGGTGATTTTTGTAATTTATTTTTCAGTTATCTGGAAAATAAAACTTTCGGAAGAATTTAACGGATTGGTAATTACCCTGATAAGTCAGATTAAAAAAAGAAGTTTATTCAAATAAAGTTAAAGTGATTGAAGTATGAAAAAAATCCTGAAAAACCTGATAGGTCCTATATACAGAATTGTTAAAACCAATCTGGGCAAACAAAGACTCAAACGTGAGGCTAAAAATACTCCCTGTAAAATTGTAATCGGAGCAAGTGATATTTTTGAAGAAGGCTGGATTCCTACAGAAGTATCCTATTTAAACCTTCTGGATGAAAAAACATGGAGTGAGTTTTTTAAGGAGAGTTCTGTTGATGCCATCATTGCTGAACATGTTTGGGAACATCTCACTTTAGCACAAGGCGAACTGGCTGCTGCTAATTGCTTTAAATATCTCAAAAAAGGAGGCTATTTGCGTTGTGCCGTTCCTGATGGGCTACATCCTGACCCTGAATATATAGAATATGTTCGTCCGGGCGGAAATGGAAATGGGGCTGATGATCACAAGATTTTATATACATATCATACTTTTAAAGCAATCTTTGAAAAAGCCGGTTTTCAGGTAAATCTGCTTGAATACTTTGATGAGTCAGGAACATTTCAGTTTAATGAATGGGATGTAAAAAAAGGAAAAGTTCGCCGTTCTAAACGTTTTGACCCACGTAACGCTGGTGGCGAACTAAAATATACTTCATTGATAGTAGATGCCATAAAACCCTGAAAAAGAATTTGTATGACTGAAAATCTGGTACTTTCCATTATTATTTGTACATATAACAGGGCAGATTTACTGCCTTATTCACTAAGTGCCCTTTCTGAGCAAACCTTAGACCGAAGTCTGTTTGAGATAATAGTGGTTGATAATAATTCTACTGATAATACCCGTCAGGTTGTAGAGGATTTTTCATTACAAGTTTTTCCGGTAAGGTATTTTCTGGAAGGAAGACAAGGACCAAATCATGCCAGAAATAAAGGAATACAAGAAGCAAAAGGAAAATATATTGCCTGTGTTGATGATGATGCTAAGGCAATACCTGAATGGGCAGAATTAATTATAACAGATTTTGAAACTATAAAACCCCAGCCTCTGGCAATAGGTGGAAAAATTATCCCCTGGTATGAATCACAACCCCCTTCTTGGTTCTCAGATGATTTTGAAATACGTGAGTATGGTAAAGAGAAAGGATTTTTAAGTAGAGAAAAAGCAAAATATGGCTTTGCAAGCGGAAATATTGCTTTAAAAAAAGATGTTTTAAGAGAAATAAATGGGTTTGGTGAAAGTTTTGGATTAATAAACGGGAAGTTTAGAGTAGGAGAGGACACGGATATGTTTTATCGTATCTGGAAAAAATATAATGATAAAGCTGATACAATATTTTGGTATAATCCTGAGATTTTGGTAAATCACTGGACTTCCTCTCGCAACTGGCAGACAGATTTTCGTATGAAAAGGGGAACAAGTGCCGGAGAAGCACTGGCATCTATCGAAAATACTACATTCTTTTCAAAACGTTTTTTTGAAACATTTGTGTTTTTTTTATTACAACCTTTTTTTCTACTTTTAAACATCCTAAAATTCAATCGTCCGTTAAAAAATAACTGGCTCAGATTTTTGCAGAATATAAGTTATGGAGCCGGATACCTTCAGGAAAGTCTGAGAAAAAAGTAAATGTTTAATAATATCTATGCAAAGCCCGTCTCTCTCAGAACCTTCAACAGACTATAATACAAGTGGTTGTAAAAATTGTGGTACTGTTTTAATGCCAAACGCTCAATACTGTTATCACTGTGGGCAAAAAGACAAAGAAAGATTTACCTTTAAAATACTCTTTACAGACATTATTACTACTTACATAGGTTTTGATGGAATTTTTTTCAGAACAATAAAAGACATGGTAACCCAACCGGGAGTGATGGTGCGGGAGTATCTTGCGGGTAAACAAAAGCCATATCTTAAACCAGTTCAGTACTATTTGCTTTCACTGGGGCTTTATTTCCTTATTACTTATACTTTAAATGTGAATCCATTGTCGTTTGGAAATACAATCAACCAGCAGCTTGGACTTCCTGTTCAGGAACAATCCCTCCCCAAATATGATAAAACCGGAAAGCCGATAGATGCAAAAACTTTGAAAAAAATGGCTTCTCAACAAAAAGAAATGCAAAAATTCATGAAAGTCTTTCAGGAAAATCTGAAAGTAATTTTTACCTCTCTCATTCCGATTTTTGCACTGAGTATGCTAATCTGTTATCGCAAGAGTAATTACAATTACCTCGAATTGATTATATTGACTTTATATGCTAATGGTACAAGTTATTTACTCTTTTCCTTACAATCATTTACGATTTTTTTGACTTCTCAAAGTGCTCTGTGGGTTACTATTACTCTCACATCAATCATTTCATTAGCATCAGTCTTTTATCTTGTTTGGGTAACTTATCAGTTCTTTGATACAAAAGGATGGAAAGGAGGGGTGTTGGCAATAAGTTGCTATTGCCTAATGGTTTTATTATACTTTGTTTTTATAACCATAGCATCAGTTTTATTAGGAATAGGCTTGTCTTTAAGTGGAAATAAGTTATAAAACCCTGACAGGAAAAAGGGTGATTGGGAACTTTGATGTTTTATTTTTCCAGAAACCATTTAAACTAACCTGCATTCCTTTTGAGGTTAGATATAGTTCAAATCTTCCTTCTCCATTTTTCTCATAAAGGATAATTTTGTATGTTTTTTGTTTTTTATGTTCCTGTATTTCTGCTGTGCCTTCATAGTAATACCGCTCTGTAGATTTTTCGACCTGTGTAGTTGCCTTTTTGAGATTTATTTGCACATTTCCAGTTTCCATATTTTCAATAAAAAGCTTCAAATCAATGGCATTGTTGAGTTTACCTGACCACTCTCCCAGAAGTGCATCAGCAAATTTACGGAGCATTTGCTTTTGAAGAGAGATAGATAAATCGTCAAGAAAGTCTGCATACTGTTCCAGGTTAAATATGCTCTCTGAGCCATCCGGATTTATTCGCCGGTATTGTACAGGAACCTGAACAGGATTCAAACTAATGCGTTCAAAGCTTGTGAAAAACTCATAAATTGTTTCATAATCATCAAATTTAAGATAAACGTAATTTTCCTTGTGGTTTGTCATTTTCAGGGGTCTTCTGGCAAAAAAAGTTGACTCATAATAGTATTGATTTTCTCCTATGTAGAGGTATTCAGTGATTTTGGATGTGCTGTTTTTATAACGGGCAAAAATGACTGGAGATTTTTGTGAAAACCCAAAAAGAGGAAGGCAAAAACAACCCAGAAATAAGACTGTTTTCATAAATATGACAAATTTTTAAGGGAAGAAGTGATGAAAATCAAGCTATAAAAGGGAATATCTATACAAAATTAACACTCTTTTTGCGAAAAATACGCCTTACTTACGTAGATTTGCCGGATTATAAGTTAAAAACCTGTTCTTCTTTTTTATTCAATTAATTTATAGTAGATGAAAGCGTATATATTTCCTGGTCAGGGGTCTCAATTTTCTGGTATGGGTAAAAATTTGTATGAAGCCTCAGAGACTGCCCGTCGGTACTTTGAAGAAGCTAACCAGATTCTTGGCTTTGATATTACCAAAATTATGTTTGAAGGCACTGATGAAGAATTGCGTCAGACCAAAGTTACTCAGCCTGCTATTTTTATCCATTCTGTAATTCTTGCTCTTACTGCTTCAGATTTTCAGCCTGACATGGTAGCCGGTCATTCATTGGGTGAATTTTCGGCTTTGGTAGCTAATCAAACCCTGACGTTTACAGATGGTTTACAATTGGTTTTTAAAAGAGCACTTGCCATGCAGAAAGCCTGTGAGTCAAATCCTTCGACGATGGCAGCTGTGTTGGGACTTGCAGATAGTGATGTTGAAAATGTATTGAAAGAAATTACAGAGGAAGTAGTAGTTCCTGCTAATTATAATTCTCCGGGACAACTTGTAATTTCAGGCAGTTTTAAAGGAATTGAACTGGCTACTGAAAAACTCAAAGCTGCCGGAGCTAAAAAAGTAGTTCCTCTGTCAGTAGGAGGTGCTTTTCACTCTCCGTTGATGGAACCTGCCCGTCAGGAACTTGCCGATGCAATTAGTCAGACAACTTTTGGCAAACCAATTTGTCCTGTATTTCAAAATGTAAATGCACAACCTTCTTCTGATACTGACGTTATCAGACAAAATCTGATAGCCCAGCTTACTGCCCCTGTTCGATGGACTCAGTCTGTTGAAAGTATGGTACAGGCAGGTGCTACACAATTTATTGAATGTGGACCAGGTAAAGTATTGCAGGGATTGGTTGGAAAGATTGCAAAAGATATACCCGTTTCCGGTATCAGTGCAGTCACAGCAACTGCTTAAAGTTTGAAGTGAAAAGCAGATTATATACAAAACCAACTATACTCATCCGAAAGGATGCCTGATTTATCAAGAAGAGACCTCACAATGAATATTGAACACCTTTTAGGAAGGAATTTGACAGTGGCAGATGACAGCCGGGCTGGTAGTTATATTATCGGCAAAACCATATTAATTACAGGTGCTGCCGGCTCTGTTGGCAGTGAGTTAGCCAGACGTATGTCGTCTTTTCGTCCTGAGAAAGTTATTTTGCTGGATTGTGCAGAGTCAAGTTTGTATGAACTGGAATGGGAAATTAGGTATTTTTATCCCGATTTAATATTTGAAACTGTTTTGTGTAATGTGGTTGATTTTCAAAATCTTGAGATTGTTTTTGCTAAATTTCAACCACAAATTATTTTTCATACGGCTGCTTATAAACAAGTACCTTTACTCGAAAAGTACCCTGAGCAGGCAATACTTACCAACATACTTGGTACCAAAAACCTGGCAGATTTGGCGATAAGCTGGCATACTGAAAAATTGATTTTTATTTCCACTGACAAAGCAGTAAATCCTGCAAGTGTAATGGGAATGTCGAAAAAGGCAGCGGAGATGTATCTGCAAAGTCTTGATGTAAAATCACAGGCTTTAGATTCAGAATATCAGTCAGTTATGAATGTGTCATCAATAAAAACTCAATTTATTATTACCCGTTTTGGTAATGTGCTGGGTTCAAATGGCTCGGTAGTGCCCCTGTTTGAAAAACAAATCAGAGCAGGCGGACCAGTTACAGTTACACATCCTGAAATGACACGTTATTTTATGGCAATTTCTGAAGCTGCTCAGTTGGTACTGGAAGCCGGAAATTTGGGGAAAGGTGGTGATATTTTCTGGTTCAATGTAGCGAAACCTGTTAAAATTCTGGATTTGGCACATAGGATGATGGCAATGCTGGATAAAAAAGTTGAAGTTGTATTTACGGGTATACGGGCTGGTGAAAAGATTTATGAAGAATGGATAAATGCTGAAAGATGCCGGATTTTACAGGAAAATCCTTATCTGATAGCAATTGAAGAAACAGAGGAAACTGAGCAAAACCAGATACAAAAAGCCATAACAATGCTGACAGAAGCAGTGCAATTGTCTGACAAAAAGAAACTTGTTTCCATGCTAAAATCCATTACTGTCTCAGAGAAAATATCTTCATTATAAGGCAATATTGTTTTTAAAAAGACTTACTAATCCCTGGTCTTCACATTTTTTAAGTAAGTCACTGCTGTTTATACCCAATCCGGGGTGAATGAAATTTGGAGCAATTTCCACAAGTGGAATTAGTGTAAATCTCCTGTTTTGAAGTTGAGGATGAGGGATAACAAGATTTTCACTGGCTATTATATCATTGTTGAAATATAGTATATCTATATCCAGCGTTCTTGCACCATACTTTATAGTTCTGATTCTTCCCATTTTTTGCTCTATCTGTTGTGTAAGGTCTAATAATTTAAAAGCAGACAGTGAGGTACTGATTTCAATAACCTGATTCAGAAAATCAGGCTGATTCTCTAATCCCCAGGCTGCTGTTTGGTATATTGAGGAAGTATTAACAATGTTACAGTGGTGGTCTTTGAGCAGCTGAAGAGATTGATCAAGATTTTTCTCACGATTCCCCAAATTGCTTCCCAGCAACAGATAAGCCTTATTTTCCATTTATAAAAAAAAGCAGGTTTTTAGGAAGGTTGTTTTGTATTTTTGGCAATTATCACAATTTTTAAAACCAGTTACCTGCATGAATGAGTTAATCTATAAAATGCTGGTAAATGTAAGCAAATCTGTTACTCAACATATAACTTTTAATTCAAAATGCGTCAATTCTTTAAATTTGTGCTGGCAACTCTGGTAGGGTTACTGCTATTCTCTGTAATCGGCTTTTTCTTTCTGTTTATCATTCTGGCAGCAGCCGGAAGTAGCAGTGAAGATAAAGTAGTAGTAAAAGAAAATTCTGTTCTCAAAATCAATCTCAATCAGAATATTACTGAAAGGAGTAAAAGTAACCCCTTTGAGAACTTACCTAATTTTAGTGGTGAAACCAGCAGTCTGGGAGTTCTTGAAATCAGAGATGCTCTTAAAAATGCTGCTGAAGATAACAAAATCAAAGGAGTGTATATTGAACTGGGTATGAGTAATACGGGTCTTGCCTCAATCGAAGAAATTAGGAATGCCCTGATTGAATTTAAAAAATCTAAAAAGTTTGTTATTACCTACTCTAAAGTACTTTCTGAAAGAGATTATTACTTGGCATCTGTCGCTGACAGAATTTTTCTTAATCCCTCTGGAGGTATGGAATTTAATGGATATGCTGCCAATTATACTTTTTTTAAGGGAACACTGGAAAAGCTTGAGGTAAAACCTGAAATCTTTAGAGTAGGGGAGTTCAAAAGTGCTGTGGAGCCCTTCTTTTTAGATAAAATGAGTGATGCAAGTAAATTACAAACGCTTTCTTTTCTTGGTTCTATCCAAAATTATAATTACGAAAAAATTGCTGAAGCACGTAATATCCCGGTTGCCACACTTAAAACTGTTGCAGATTCTCTGCTTGCCGAATTTCCGGAAGATGCTCTGAAAAATAAACTAATAACTGATTTGGGCTATGAAGATGAAGTTATGACTGTGCTGAGAGAAAAGCTTGACATAAAAAAAGAAAAAGATAAAATCAGTTTTATTGGTGTGGGAAAATACCTGAAAGCCGAGAAGAAAATAAAAGAATCTACTTCTTCCGACAGGGTTGCAGTAATTTTAGCTTCTGGTGATATTGGCGGAGAAAAGACTCAGGAAAATGAAACCATAGGCGATGATTTGGCACAGGAAGTAAGAAAAGCCAGACTGGATGAAAGAGTAAAAGCTGTAGTAATACGTATCAATTCCGGTGGTGGTAGTGCTTTTACATCAGATTTGATATGGAGAGAAATAGAGCTGACCAAAAAAGTAAAACCTGTTGTGGCTTCTATGTCAGATGTAGCAGCTTCGGGTGGATATTATCTGGCTATGGCTTGCGATACCATTGTAGCTCACCCCAATACCATTACCGGCTCTATTGGTGTTTTTGGACTGATGTTTAATGTAGAACCCATGTTAAAAAACAAACTAGGGGTAACCATCGACGGAGTAGAAACCAACCCCCACGCTTCTATGGGTAGTCGCCCACTGGATGATTTCGAAAGAAAAATTATGCAACGCAGTGTGGAAAAAATATATGATGAGTTTACCGGAAAGGTAGCCAAAGGAAGAAAGACCACTCAGGAAGAAATTAAAAAAATAGCTTCGGGTAGGGTTTGGAGTGGAGCTGAAGCCAAAGAAAAAGGTTTGGTAGATGTATTTGGAGGATTGGATGATGCTATCAAAATAGCTGGTAATCTTGCCAAACTTAAAGGCTCTGAATATAAAGTACGATACTATCCTGAGAAAAAAGAATTTAGTATCACTAATCTTATCAACGAATTCTCAGGACAGGAAGAAGAAAAAATAGCAGAGCGTCAGTTAGGTAGTTTAGCTCCCTATGTTAAAAAAGTAAAAGAACTCGAAAAATTAAAAGGAGTACAGATGAGAATGCCTTTTGAAGTAGAAATAAAATAAGGAATCTATAAAAAGAGAAACCGTGAAATTATAATTTAACGGTTTCTCTTTTGCATCTGATTAACTGGCTTCTCAAATATTTTTTTGATTATTTTCAATGGTTTTTTTGCAAAGAATATGGAGAAAATAAGCTACTGTCTGAGCATCTTGCAAGCCGGGATATTTTTTTACAGTTTCGTCATCAGGGTAAGGTTCATTGATTTGTTGAATTGTAAAACCGTTGCTAATCAGAGTGTTTATCCAGAAAGAGAGGGTGTAGTTAAAAACAGGTATTTTAAACTTGGGATATTTTTTCTTTAATGATTGAGGCGAGGCTGAAAAAATCCAATCTTCAATTTCTCCATTTTTGTTTTTAAAATAATCACCAACCTCTATAGCATAGGTTTTTCCTGATAAAGTTCTCAGATTTTTGCGATGTGGGGTAGCAAAGCACGGATGGGTAATGGAAAACTGAAAGAATCCTCCAGGTTTTAATACTCTACAGGCTTCTTTGATTGCCATTTCAGGATTAGGGATATCCATCATGCACATAAACGAAGTTGTAAAGTCAAATGAGTTATTCTCAAAGGGCAGCTTGGTAGCACTTGCAACCTGATAGTGTATAGCCAATGAAGATTGCACCTCAGTATTTCTTGCTCTCTCAATAAAAATCTCTGAAATATCAATAGCTTCCATAATTGCTCCCTGTTCAGCCAATAGTCTGGTATTATAGCCTTCTCCACAGCCAATGTCCAATCCTTTAAGATTTTTGATATGGGGTAGCATTTTAAAAAAAGCAGGTGTATTAAGATGATTTCTGTAAATATCATAGCCGGCTTGAGCCAGTTCCGTCCATGCATTTGCATTATTATTCCAGTATTGTCCGACTTCTTCAATATTCATAAAAAGAAAAATATGTTGATTAGTAGTTGTCAGGAGCTCATCCAGAGAGGTTTTGCTTCGACAATTTTACGGTAAACACTACAATCAGGAACATGTGCTCCTGCTAGTACTCCAATACTCATCAAAAACTCGTTCACTATTTCGCCACCTGTAAACTTGAAAGTTTTTTTAAATAATTTTATCCATTCTTCTTTGGTTTTGGGATGATGGCTTTCTATCCATTTTTCAAATGACCCAAAATCTTGCTGAAGTGTTATTATTTTTTTGGCATTATCTATGGCTGCATTGATTTTTAAACGATTTCGGATAATCCCGGTATCTGCTAACAATCTGTTGTACTCGGTTTCTGTATAACCTGCTACTGTAGCAATATCAAAATTATCATATGCCTTTCGGAAAGCCTGTTCTTTACGAAGAATAGTTTCCCACGACAAACCCGCCTGATTTATTTCCATGACAAATCTGGCAAAAAGTTCATTATCGTCATGAATCGGAAATCCATAATGATTATCATGATAAGGTTTATGAATGGCTTTTTTATCTTCATTCAGGGTATTTATAACGCTACAATAAGACATAAGTGATTGATTTTTATAGTTTTAGGGTGTATTTGTTACCAGGGTTCTGTTTTCTCATCATTCATTACTTTTTTATAACCGACAATTTTTATATGAGTAGGTGAATGAAATATATTATTTAGATAAATATCGTTTAAAACTCTGTAAGTTATATTCTTTTCCTGAAATAAAGAGTTTTGATTCATGTGTTTGAAGAGGAATCAAAGAAAGTTTAAATTTCCCTTTTAAGGGGAAAAAATTGTGTTTACTCAATCTTGATAATCAATATTCTTATGAAAAAATACACAAAATATTTTTTCCCTTCTGTTTTTTTGTTGGAAGACTGCAGGCAGATGATGTATGTCCGATAGGGAATTATTAATCCAAAGGAGAAAGAAGATTGTAAGAAAATAAGTTTATAGGATGGTTTTATTAGCGTGCTTGGTGAAATGACAAGGCAACAGTTTATTAAAGACCATTGCTTTTTTTGCCTTCTTGTAGTGATGTACTCCTGCAATTCTTAATTTTGCTACCTTTGCCGGAAATTTTTTATACAATGAATCATTCACGATACAAAATATTATTACTTGGTGCAGGTGGAAGAGAACATGCTTTAGCCTGGAAACTATCTCAAAGTCCTTTACTCGAAAAACTATATGTTGCTCCTGGCAATGCAGGCACTTCCGAAGTAGCTGAAAATGTGAAAATCAGCGTTACTGATTTTGAACAGATTGGTTTTTTTGTATTGCTCAAACAAATCAATATGGTAGTTGTAGGTCCGGAAGAACCACTTGTAAAAGGAATTAGAGATTATTTTCTGGAAAATCCGGCTCTTGCCCATATACCCGTTATTGGACCAGATAAAACTGGGGCAATGCTGGAAGGAAGTAAAGATTTTGCCAAAGAATTTATGTTCCGTCATCAGATTCCAACGGCTGCTTATCAAACCTTTACATCTGCAACACTTACTGAGGGCATAGGTTTTCTGAAAAAGCAAAGTCTGCCTGTTGTACTTAAAGCTGACGGACTGGCTGCCGGAAAAGGTGTAATTATTTGTCAGTCTTATGAAGAAGCAGAAGAAAATCTGAAAACAATGCTTGCTGGTCAGTTTGGTGATGCAAGTAGCAAAGTGGTGATTGAGTCTTTTTTGTCAGGTATAGAAGTATCAGTATTTGTGCTGACGGATGGAAACAGTTATGTGCTTTTGCCGGAAGCCAAAGATTACAAACGCATTGGAGAAGGTGATACCGGATTGAATACCGGAGGGATGGGTGCTGTTTCGCCGGTTTCTTTTGCTGATAAAACTTTTCTAGATAAGGTAGAAACCAGAATTATTAAACCTACTATCGATGGTCTGAAAAAAGAAAATATTGATTACCAGGGTTTTATATTTTTTGGGTTAATCAATGTAAATGGAGACCCTTTTGTAATAGAGTATAATTGCCGGATGGGAGACCCTGAAACTGAAGCTGTGATGGTGCGTTTGGAGAATGACTTGGCAGACCTGTTTTTGGCTGTTGCCAATCGGAAATTGCATGAAAAGCAGGTGAAAATCAGTCAACAAACAGCTGCTACGATTATGCTTGTTTCTGGCGGTTATCCCCAGGATTATGAAAAAGGCAAACAAATTACAGGTTTTGAAGCAGCAAAAGATGTACAAATTTTTCATGCCGGTACTACCTTGAATGCTGAGAAGCATGTTGTTACAAACGGAGGTCGGGTAATTGCTATTACTGGAACAGGAGATAATTTGCAGGAAGCCCTGGAAAAAGCTAATTTAGCTTCGCAGACCATTGCCTTTGAAAAAAAATACTATCGAAAAGACATTGGCTTTGATTTGCTAAAGTAATGAGAATTGCTTTTGACCTTGATAATACACTCATCCGAAGTGGGTATGATTTTGTAACAGAAGAACCTGAGAAACAAATCCTTTTTTTACTGTTGGGAAAAGAAAAGTTGCGGGCAGGAACAAAAAGCTTATTTCAGTTTTGCAGGAATAATCTGATTGAAACATGGATTTATACAACTTCTTACCGTTCTGAATGGTATATTTACAGGTTGTTTTGGTTGTATGGAATCAAATTACAAGGGGTTGTTAATCAACAAAAACATAATAAGTATGTAAAAACAGGAACTACCAAATACCCTCGCAGTTTGGTATAGATTTGCTGATAGATGACAGCAAAGGAGTGCAAATTGAAGGAGAGAAGCATAATTTTAAAGTGATAACAGTAGCTCCAGAAGATGAAAAATGGACAATAATGCTTAAAGAGCAAATTTTGATATATATTTAGGGCTTTTGCCTCGGAGGAGATTGTTAAATTGTTGTATAGGTAAATTGTTAAAACTATCTGAAATAATACACTAATCTAATAATCAAAAGCCTGATACTTAATTTTTTAACCCAGATAAAACTACAAATTTTTATATACAGATATGGGATGCAAAGGAGGATGTAGTACAAGTGGCAATGGTTGCAGTTGCAACAGCCAGATGAGTGTATTTGACTGGCTTTCTGACATGGAATTAGCCGATACATTTGATATAGTAGAAGTACGATTTAAAGCTGGCAGAAAAGAATTTTTCAGAAATTCAGAAGGTTTGGAACTCAATGCCGGCGACCCAGTGGTGGTAGAAGTGCAAAATGGACATCACATCGGTTATGTTTCTTTACAGGGAGAGTTGGTAAGGCTTCAGATGAAGAAAAAAAATGTCCCGGAAAATAGTGAAGAGGTAAAGAAAATTTACCGGATTGCTACTGAAAAAGATATGGAACGTCATGAGCAAGCCCGTAACCGGGAAATGCCGACACTTTTCCGTACCCGCCAGATTATAATGGAGCAAAAGCTGGTGATGAAACTTTCGGATGTTGAATACCAGTCAGACAATACCAAGGCTACTTTTTATTATTCGGCTGATGAACGAGTAGATTTCAGAGAGCTGATAAAAGTACTGGCTGCCGAATTTAAAATAAGGGTTGAAATGAAGCAAATCAGCCTGCGTCAGGAAGCCGGACGACTTGGTGGGATTGGAGTTTGTGGAAGAGAGCTGTGCTGTTCTACCTGGCTTGCTGATTTTAAAAACGTAACGACTTCTGCTGCCCGTTATCAAAATCTTTCATTAAACCCACAGAAATTATCTGGTCAGTGTGGCAGATTGAAATGCTGTCTTAATTATGAACTGGATACCTATGTGGAAGCACTGAAAGATATCCCAACCGTAGAAGAACCATTACTGACAGAAAAAGGAAAGGCTTTTCTGCAAAAAACAGATATTTTCCGTAAGATTATGTGGTTTGGTTATAGTTCAGAAAGTACCTGGATTCCTGTACAGATTGAGCGGGTGAATGATATCATGGCAATGAATAAAACAGGACAAAAGCCTTTCTCGCTTGACCATAACCACGACCCTAATGCTCAGGCTGATCCTAATGCACCACTTAATAAAGACTTGGCTAAGCTGGATCAGAAATTTAAAGATAAGAAGAAGGAAAAAGACAAGAAGTTTAATAAGCCTTTTCACAAGAAAAAGTGATTGAATGATGAGGTATAAACGATGAATGAATAATGCTTTTAGCAAAAAATGTAGCCTTATCATTCATCGTTTGTATTTTGCATTACATCAGCATGCCGGCAATAGTGGCTGAGAGGTAAGATGCCAGCGTACCACAAATCAATGCTCTGAGTCCCAATTCTGCCAAATCTTTCCGACGTTCAGGAGCCAGTTGTCCTATACCACCTACCTGGATGGCAATTGAGCTAAAATTAGCAAAACCACATAAGGCAAAGCTTGTAATCATGATGGTTTTGGGTTGGAGGGTACTCATAAGTTTTGTCATATCCAGATAGGCTACAAACTCATTTACCACCATTTTGGTACCCATCAGAGAGCCAGCCTGTAAAATATCCTGGCTAGGGACACCCATACACCAGGCAAAACCTGCAAAAAACCATCCCAGAATAAATTTCATGCTCAGTTTTTCAGGTAAGGGCAAATGGAGTAACTCCCCGATTTTACCCAATAGATAATCAAACAACCCAATCAGGGCTATAAATCCAATGAGCATAGCTACCACATTTAATCCAACTTTTAAACCTTCGGAAGCACCATGCGAAATGGCATCAATCAGATTGGCAGACTCTTTTTCGACATGCAGTTTTACTTCTCCCTGCGTTTGTGAAGGCTCTGTTTCAGGATAAACAATTTTAGAGATAACCAATGCCCCTGGTGCTGCCATCAGACTTGCCGTCAATAAATATTCTGCCGGAATACCCAAAGCAATATACGTTGCCATTACTCCGCCAGCAATACAAGCCATACTACCTGCCATTGAAGCAAGCAACTCTGAACGGGTCATGCCTTCAAGGTAGGGTTTAATCATAATTTGGGCTTCTACTTGTCCTACAAAAGCACTGGCAGCATTAGACAAGGCTTCACTGCCACTTACCCCCATTACTTTGTGCATCACTTTGGCTACGGCAGCCACGACTCGCTGCATTAATCCGATGTGATAGGCGAGACTTACCAAGACTGCTACAAAAATGATAGTCGGAATAATCTGAACGAAAAAAATGAATGTATTAGCTTCCCCAAATGATTTTCCCAATACAGATTGCCTGACAAGAGGACCAAATACAAAATCTGCCCCATCTCCTGAAAAATGTAGTACTTTCTCAATGGCTTTGGCTAACCAGCCAAAAATCTGCTTCCCAACTGGCACTTTAAGAATAAAAACAGCCAGTATTATTTGTAATAGCAAGCCAGTGCCAATGAGTCGGTAATTGATAGCCCGACGGTTATTAGAAAGTAAAAAGGCTATGCCAAAGATGAGAGCGATGCCAAGAAGACCGATAAATCTTTCCACAAAAAAGGAGATGGTTTTGAAAAAGTATTGTAAAAATTTTATGATTACAAGAAGAGCTAAACCCATCTGGATTATCTGCTATTTTACAAGTAACCCCGAAAATTAACGAGTTTGAGAGGAAAAACAAAAAAATGAATCTTTTAAATGATTTATTTGAAAGCCTTGCAACCTTCTTTTATAAAATTGGGTCAGACAGAAGTAGCATAGAAGATATAAGACAGGCTAAAATAGGAAATGAGCTTGTGGCTGGATGTATAAATAAGCAGTTGTTTGTATAATTTTAATTTACTGATATACACTTACATGTTTCCTATGAAAAAATGTGTCTTTCTGTTATTAAGTATCGGTTTGTTTTCGGGATGTAACTACAACCCACCCGATGAAATGGTTAAAGGTTATAAACCTATCTACATTTCAAAAGAAAATGCCTATCAGATAGCGGTACAAAGCCCCCGGTCACTCAAAAATCCCGGCAAAATTTATAGTAAAGACGGAATTTTGTTTGTGAATGAACAAGGAAAAGGAATACATATTATTGACAATCACAATCCTTCCAGCCCGGTTTCCCTCCGCTTTCTCAGTATTCCAGGCAATACAGACATGGCTGTAAAAGGTAATGTGTTGTATGCTAATAATTTTGATGATTTGGTAACGATTGACTTGAGTAATACCAAAGACCTTGTTGTATTGAAACGAATTGATAATGTTTTTCCACAGGTAGTCACAAACTACTACCCACCCTTTGACAATGTAAAATTTGAGTGTCCGGATGCTTCTAAAGGTATCATTGTTGAATGGGAAGAGACTACTTTAAAAAATCCAAAATGCTATCGTTAAATCATGAAAAAAACTATATACACTCTTTTTATCCTTCAGCTTCTTTTTTGCTGTAGTTGCAATAAAGATACAAGCGAAAGTCTGAATTATAATACATCAGGAACAGGGGGATCTCTTGCTCGTTTTACGGTTTCCGGCAATAGCCTCTATATTGTCAATGACAATGATTTGCGAACTTTTGACATCAGCCAGCCTCAGAATCCCGTTGCAGGTAAAACTATTAAATTGGGAGTAGGGATAGAAACAGTGTATCCTTATGGTAATAATCTGTTTATTGGTTCTCAGAATGGCATGTATATTTTTGATATATCAAACCCAAATCAGCCCCAACAATTGTCATTTTATGATCACATTGTCAGTTGCGACCCTGTAGTAGTGCAAGGTAAATATGCTTATGTAACTTTAAGAACCAGCTCAGGAAGATGTATAAGAGGAATCAATTCACTGGATGTAGTAGATATTTCTGATTTGACAAAACCTTTTTTAGTCAATTCTATCAGTATGTCAAATCCACATGGGTTGGGGATTATCAATGACAAATTATTTGTTTGTGAAGGTGATTTTGGATTGAAATCTTTTCAGGTTGAGTTTAAAAATGACTCATTTTTTGCTTTAAACCAGAAAGGAAATCTACAAAACTTCAATACTTATGATGTGATTCCTTTACCCAATACCCTGATTGTTACAGGAAAAGGTGGTTTGTATCAATACGATTATTCGGATATCACTCAGCTCAAACAACTCAGTATAATTCCTGTTGAAAAATGAAATATAAAATAATACTGCTTTTTTTATTTTGTGGTTTTTCTGCCATAGCCCAGGATACAGATACTGCTGGTTTTTATTTGTCACCTTACCGAAAAGCCCAGAAACTACCTAAATTGATTGTAAAATGGGCTTTTTTAAGCTTAATTGACCCTGACAGAACGGTACAGTTTGGGGCTGAATATTTTCTAACAAGCCGACTGAGTTTACAGACTGAATTGGGTTATGGTAAGTTTTTGGGTTATAATGGGAGTAATGCTGAGCCAAGGCGAATCTGGCGTAGCCGAAACGAGATAAGATTATATTTGTCCGACTATCAGTATGCCGATTTTATCGGGTATCTGGCTCTGGAAGGTTTTTATAAGCAGGTTTATACCTATAAGAATGAAACAGTTGCCAGAGGCTGCCAGGGTTTAAACTGCAATTATTACGAGATAGTACGTTATGCTTATCAGAAAGATGTGTGGGGTATAAACTTAAAAGGAGGTGGACAGGTATTTCTGGGAAAACGTGTTTTACTGGATATGTACTTAGGAGTGGGTTTAAGAGAAATAGCCGTAAAAACTCCTGATAAGCCTTCAGAAGCTGACAATGGTTGGCTTAGTGAAGATGGTGTACTGGATTTTTCTTATGATCAGGGTTATTATCATTCCGCAAGCCTGGTGATAGGAGTGAAGCTGGGGTATTTAATCAGATAAACTCTGTTTAAATTTCCAGATTCAGGGAGTTTTTAAACTCACGAAGTTCTGGATACTTTTCAAGCAGAAATTTGAATTTTTGCTCTACGGTATAAACGGTTTTTTTTATTTCTTCTATTTCAATAATATCTGCCTGAATCTGAATAGAAGCATTTCGGAGTTTTTCCCTCAAAAATTCAGACAATTCTGCTTTTAAGCCCTGATTAAATTTACTGAGTAGTGTTTCACTTTCAACTGTAATTCTGATTATATTTTTTTCCAGTGTAAATGGCTTTTTCATTGTTGCCAAGTCATTGATACGCTTTTCAGTTTCCAGGCGAAGTGTATATTCGTGCCAGTATTTTTTTAAATCTTCTAGTGTAAATGGGTGATTGTTAGTATTTTCAGTTGTAATGCTTTGAGTGATAGAAGAAGTGGTTTCCGGTTTCTTCAGAACTTCTTCTTCTAGCCTGCTTACATCAGTAACAAGTTTAAGCGTTGGCTTCTGAAAATTTGATTTATACTGACCCGTAATTCCATTTTCTGAAACTGATTTAACATTTCCATTTTGATTTTCAGGATAGGGGATTTCCTTTTTAACTTCTTGATTCTCTGTTAGAGGTTTTCCATTTTTATCATTTTGAATGACTTCAGTTACGGATTCAGTTTTTTTTTTTTGAACGTCTAAGTTCCCATTACCCTGCACCAGCCTGACAGCAGCCCCAACATGAGCCATTTTAAGCAAAGCCAGTTCGATATGTAACTTCTGATTTTTGCTTTGTTTATAGCTTAAATCACACTGTCCTCCCAGATTCATAGCTGAAACCAAGAACGAAATGCTTGCTCTTTTTGACTGGTCGGTATATTTTGCCTGAATTTGTTCTGAAACTTCCAGCAATTTTATAGTTTGTAAATCTTTACAAACCAGTAGATTTCTGAAATGTTCTGTTAATCCTATGATAAAATTGTGTCCGTCAAAGCCCTTTTTCAAAATTTCGTCAAAAATCACCCAGGCAATACCGGCATTTTCGTCCAAAAGTGCATCTGTAATCCTGAAATAATAGTCATAATCAAGAATATGCAGGTTATCAATGGCATTGGCATAACTTAAGTTACGGTCTTTTGAGAAAGTAACCAGCATGTCAAACATCGACAAAGCATCTCTGAGCCCACCATCAGCCTTGCGGGCTATCAAATTGAGAGCTTCTGGTTCGGCAGTGATGTCTTCTTTTTTTGCAATCTGAGCCAAATGTCCGGCAATATCTGAAATTCGGATACGGTTGAAATCAAATATCTGACAACGAGAAAGAATGGTTGGAATGATTTTGTGCTTCTCGGTAGTAGCCAGTATAAAAATTGCATAGCCTGGTGGCTCTTCCAGTGTTTTCAGAAAAGCATTAAAGGCAGCGTTTGAAAGCATGTGTACCTCATCAATGATGTAGATTTTATACTTTCCGGTTTGTGGTGCATAGCGTACCTGCTCTACCAGATTTCGTACATCATCTACAGAGTTGTTAGAGGCAGCATCCAATTCATGTACATTAAATGAGGCATTTCTGTTAAAACTCACACAAGATTCGCAGGTATTGCAGGCTTCTCCTTCCGGTGTGAGAGTTTGGCAATTGATGGTTTTGGCTAAAATTCTGGCACAGGTAGTTTTACCAACACCTCTCGGACCACAAAACAAAAATGCTTGTGCCAGTTGATTGGTACGAATTGCATTTTTGAGTGTAGTTGTAATATGCTGCTGACCTACTACGGTATCAAAAGTTGCCGGACGGTATTTCCGGGCTGAAACCACAAAATTTTCCATATTGCAAATTACGGCAAAACTTTGGGTTAGTGAAAGCGTAGATAAAAAAAGTAGTAAGACAAAAAATTACAAATTCAAATGATACTTAAGCGATTCAACATCCCCAAATAATGACATGAGGCGAATTAACTATCTGAATATTTGGGACTTATTGAAAAAGGACTTAAATTGAGCGTAATCAAAACTTGCCCTCATGAAAATCTTAACTTACTTATTTTTGGCTCTTTTTCTGGTAGTTTCCGGTTGTAAAAATAAAGATGAAGTAAATCTTTCACTTGAAAATACACGCTGTTAACTTACTACACAGGAGTATGTATTTGAAAACGGTGAAAGTGATATTCAGGCAATTGATGGCATGCATACAGGATATTTTTACCGGACTTTCCATAACGGCAAAAAAGAATAAAAAAGCCCTGCTAAACAGGGCTTATTTTAATGGTCTTCAAAACTGAATTATTCTTCATAAGCCCAGTCGATACCTGTTTTCATATCTTTGATAGTAATGCCTACTTTCTTAAATTCAGCCCTTAGGGCATCTACTTTGGTATAATCTTTATCAGCTTTGGCTTGCTTGTAATAGCCCAGCAATGTTTCTAACAAAGTTTCAAAAGCATCGGGTTTTTCTTCGGTAAAACCGAGAACCTCTGTAAAAAGTGAAATATAAGAGTCTTTAAGAAAGTTAAAGCCATCTTCTCCCAAAGCAGCCGGATTGAGTTGCCCCAGTTGTATCTGATGTACTTTTTTCAATAAATTGAACAATGCTGCAATGGCTACTGCTGTATTCAGGTCGTCATCCATTGCTACATAGAAATCCTTTACGATACTTTCAATTTCACTGATATTTTTTTCGTCTTTTGTTACATTCTCGTCAGCTTGAAACTGCACTTCTCTCAAAATTTTTATACCATTAATCAATCTTTTGTAACCTTTTCGGGCAGCTTCGAGGGCTTCGGCTGTAATATCGAGTGTACTGCGGTATTGCGATTGCAAAGCAAAAAACCGGAATGTCATAGGGGTAAATGCCTTGCCAAGTAAATTGTTTTCAGCAAAAAGCTCATTGGGCAAAATAGAATTACCTTCTGATTTTGACATGCGTTTGCCATTTAATGTAAGCATATTAGAGTGAAGCCAGTATTTAACAGGATTCACTCCGTTTGCACCAACAGCCTGAGCAATTTCGCATTCATGATGAGGAAATTTTAAGTCCATACCCCCACCATGTATATCAAACTGCTCTCCGAGGTATTTGGTACTCATGCAGGTACATTCCAGATGCCATCCTGGAAAACCGGCACTCCACGGAGCATTCCAACGCATAATATGTTCAGGTTTGGCTTTTTTCCAGAGGGCAAAATCCATCGGATTTTGTTTCTCTTCTGTTCCTTCAAGTTCACGGGTTTCTGTTATCAGTTCGTCTATCACTCTTCCTGAAAGCTGACCATAATTTTTGTAAGTGTCATTATACTTGTTTACATCAAAATACACAGAACCATTTGCTTCGTATGCCAATCCTTTATCCAGCAATTTTTTTACTGTTTCAATCTGCTCTACAATATGACCTGTGGCTGTAGGTTCGATACTGGGTGGCAAAAAGTTGAGCTTTTTCAATACTTCATGAAAGTCGTTGGCATAATATTGTACAATTTCCATTGGCTCTTTTTGTTCGAGACGGGCTTTTTTTGCAATTTTGTCTTCGCCTTCGTCTGCATCATCTACCAAATGACCAACATCTGTTATATTGCGAACATATCGTACCTGATAACCAAGGTGTTGCAGGTAACGAAAAAGGATATCAAACGTGAGAAAGGTTCTGACATTGCCAAGATGGACAAAGCTGTATAAGGTAGGTCCACATACATACATACCCACATACGGTGGTTTTAATGGCTCAAAGAGTTCCTTTTTTCGGGTAAGAGAATTATATAGTTTTAGCTCGTGGTTTTTTACCTGAATATCGTTTGGCATAACATCATTAGACTTTTTTCGTTGCAAAGTAAATTGATTTTTATCTGAAATTGTTTCTTTTGTCTTCGGACTTGTCTTAAGAATTTTTATTAGCTCATTAATTACTTATGGAAAAACACAAATTTCTCCTGATTTACAGCCTGTTATTTTTTATGTCGGCTGGTATTATGGCTCAGGAAAAGCATTTTGCCAACATCAATGGTATTAAAATATATTATGAAATTTATGGTAAAGGAGAGCCTTTGCTGTTGTTGCATGGAAACTCTCAATCTGGTGAAATTTTTGACCTGCAAATCAAAGATTTTTCTAAAAAATATAAAGTTATTGTCATGGATACCCGTTCCCAGGGCAGGTCTAGCGACGACCCCAATGTAAGACTGACTTATGATTTGTTTGCAGATGATACCAAAAAACTGCTTGATGAACTTCAGCTGGATTCTGTAAATGTAGTAGGGTGGAGCGATGGTGGCATAACAGGGTTAATACTGGCTTATAAATTTCCTAGAAAAGTAAAAAAACTATGTATTACAGGAGCTAATCTTTTTCCTGACGAAAGTTCTGTGAAAAAAGATGTGCTTACAGCTATCAAAAATGCCCAGAAACAAGCTGAAAAGAAAAAGGATACCAAACAATACCGATTAATGACGCTTTTGCTGGAAGAGCCCAAAACTACTTTTGATGATTTAAAGAATATCAACTGCCCTACATTGGTGATGGCTGGAGAGAGAGATATTATTGTAGAAAGTCATACCAAACAAATCGCTGCTTCAATTCCAAATGCACAACTGATGATTTTCAGAAAGCAAACTCATTACGTGGTTCAGGAAAGTCCGGGTATTTTTGACAAAGCAGTACTTGACTTTTTGAAAAAATAAGTTTGTCTGATGTCAGAGAGAAGGTGAGATTTACCTTCTCTCTGACATATTTTTGATTAAAACTTTACAACTTCCCAAAATACTTTTTTAGGCTTGAGTGCTTGGTCAAATAACAAAGGATAATTTTTTCTACCCCTTACCGGATAATAATCAAGCCAGGTATATCTGTCTGAAATATTCCAGAAAGTAACACCGGTTATTACTTTTTTATACTTTCTGAAGACTTTAAACACCATTTTGTATTTTTCAATTTGCTGCTGTTCTGCTTCCGGAGTAAAAGCATCTGACTCATCAGGTTTGCGTTGTCTTGGAGATTTTTCCCATTTATAAATTGAAACATCAAGCTCTGTAAACTGAATTTTCAACCCCAGTGAAGCAAATTTTTCGATGGCATCTCTGAGTTCTTTTTCAGAAGGCTCATACACAGACCAGTGTGCCTGTAAACCTACACCATGAATAGGTACCCCGGCATCTTTGAGTTTTTTGAGTAACTGGTAAATTCTGTCCCGTTTTTCAGGACGTTCTGAATTGTAATCGTTGTAAAAAAGTTGTGCTTTCGGGTCGGCAGCATGGGCATACTCAAATGCTTTGATAATAAAATCATCGCCACAAATTTTAAACCAGGGCGAATTTCGAAGCAGGTTTTGGGGATTGTCATCAATTGCTTCATTGACTACATCCCAGGCATAAATTTTACCTTTATAGCGAGAAACTACTGTGGTAATATGGTCTTTCAGCCGTTTTAGTAGTATTTCTTTGCTTACCGTATCACCTTTTTCATTTGTAAATATCCATTTAGGATACTGTTCGTGCCAGCAGAGAGCATGCCCCCTGATTTTGATATTATTTTTAACAGCAAAATCCACAATGGCATCAGCATCTGTCCAGAAATAACGATTCTCTTCTGGATGGATTGGACCCATTTTCATGGCGTTTTCGGGTGTAATGCTGTTAAATTGAGTTTTAATTAAAGTGGCTTCATCTTCTCTGGCAATGGCTTGTGGCGAAACGGCTACACCAACAGGAAAATATTGTTTATAATAATCTTTCAGACCTTTGTCAGGAGTGGTTTTTTGACCTAAAATACTCACACTGAGGTGCAAACAAACGATACAAATCAATAAAAAAAAGACATTGTGTATTTTCATAATGATGGAAAATTGGGAAGGCGTTATATTAATTGGTATTTATTCAAAGTTAATTGTTGCATAGTATTACAATACGTTGATTTCTATGAGAGACTTTGCTCAATTTATAATAAAATTAAAAAAATGTTTTCAAGGATGCAATCGATTGCAGAGCTATTTTGCAAATATAAGGATTGAATTATCTCTCCAAAGATAAAATTTTGCTATAAAATCAGTTGTAAAATATAAATATTAAAAGTATTTTTTGTATTAATAGGAGATTTTATGTGCTGATTTTTAGGAAAAAATGAAAAGGATTGTATTAATTTTTTAAATATTTTACTTTTAGAAGTCTTGTTAGGTTAGTTATTTGCATGAATAAACGAAGAAACTGAGTGGAGGGAAAAGCGAAAATTGTGCTTCATGATTGGGTAAAATGTTGTTTGCATACATTTTCTCATCATTAAAAATTTCTACCTAACTATAATGGATAAAGAAATTACAATCTATGATATTGCTCACCAGCTCAAACTTTCACCGGCTACGGTAAGCAGAGCTTTGCAAAATCATCCTGCCATTAATAGTAACACAAAAAAAACAATAGTTAGCAAAGCAAAAGAAATGGGGTATCGTACCAATATTTTTGCCAGTAATCTTCGTCGTAAAAAAACCAATACAATAGGGGTAATAGTGCCTCGTCTCAACAGCTATTTTGTGTCATCTGTACTAGCAGGGATGGAAAAAGTTTTAAACGACTCTGCTTATAATCTCATTATCAGTCAGTCACTGGAATCTGCTAAGAAAGAAATTGCCAATAGTCACACTATGTTTAACAGTCGTGTAGATGGCTTGTTGGTTTCATTGGCTTATGAAACAGAGGATATAGAACATTTTGAAGTTTTTATTAGAAAAGGAATTCCGGTTTTATTTTTCGATAGAGTGGTTGCCCATAATCAATGTACAAGTATTGTAATAGATAATCAGAAAGCTGGCTATGAACTTACCAGTCATTTGATAGAACAAGGTTGCAGGCGTATCATGCATGTTACGGGTAATCTCAAAAGAAATGTATATGATGACCGGTTGAAAGGTTATCGTCAGGCTCTTCTTGAAAAAGGAATAGAATTAGATGAAAGCCTGATTTATGTTACAGATCTGAGTCAGGAAGCAGGTGTAGAAACAGGACATATCATTCAAAAAATGGAGAATAAACCCGATGGATTGTTTATTGCCAATGATTTTTGTGCTGTACACTGTATGGAGAGTCTCAAGCAAGCTGGTTTTTCAATACCCCGAGACATTGCTGTAGCAGGATTTAATGATGACCCGCTTGCCAGGGTAATAGAACCCAATCTAACCACTATTCATTATCCGGGTCAGGAAATGGGTGAAATAGCTGCCAAAAGTTTGATACAACATCTTAATTCATCATCTGGTGTCAATCACACAAATACTATTATATTGCACTCCGAATTGATAGTCCGGGCATCTTCAGTCAGGCATTGAGCCATTTATCTTACTTGTTTAATATGTTTAATCTAAATAACAAAGTTGTAATAGTTACAGGTGGCACCGGCATTTTGGGTGGTGCTTTCGTAAAAGGAATCAGTGAAGCAGGCGGAATACCTGTAATTCTGGGCAGAAACAGTGAAGAAGGAGAAAGCAGAGTTACGCAGGTGAAAGAGTCTGGTGGCAATGCTCTCTTTATTCAAGCTGATGTTTTGAATGAAGATGACCTCAACGAAGCCTGTAGTCAGATTTTGCAAACTTTTGGAAAGATTGACGGATTGGTTAATGCTGCGGGTGGCAACATAGCTGAAGCTGTAATAGCTCCTGATGCAGATGTTTTTAGTATGAATATTCCTGCTTTGCGAAAAGCTTTTGACTTAAATCTTTTTGGAACTATCCTTCCAACCAATATTTTTGGAAAAGCGATGGCTGGTGGTGATAGTAAAGGCAGTATTATTAATATCTCGTCTATGGCTGCCCAGACTGCCATTACCAGGGTATTGGGTTATTCTATGGCAAAAGCCTCAATTGATAATTTTACTCAGTGGATGGCTGTGGAACTTGCAAACCGATATGGGGACAAACTTCGTATCAATGCGATTGCTCCGGGATTTTTTATTACGCACCAAAATCGCAGATTACTCACTCAGGAAGATGGCACTTATACCAGTCGGGGAGAAGCTGTTATCAGAAATACTCCTTTCAAACGATTTGGAGAACCCGAAGAACTGAACGGAGCATTGCTTTGGCTGCTGAGTGACAGTTCGGGGTTTGTAAATGGAGAGGTAATCTGTATAGATGGGGGCTTTCATATATTTTCAGGCGTTTAAACAAAAAACTTTTACTTATGAAAATGCGTCAGACCTGGCGTTGGTTCGGACCAGACGACCCGGTTACTTTACAGGATGTATGCCAGACAGGAGCCACCGGCATTGTTTCGGCTCTTCATCATATTCCACATGGAGAAGTTTGGACAACAGATGAAATAGAAAAGCGAAAAGCTATTATCAAATCCGGTGGACTCAACTGGGATGTAGTCGAGAGTGTAACTGTTTCAGAAGCCATCAAGACTCGTTCTGGAAACTATAGGGAAGACATTGAAAAGTATAAACAAACCCTTCGAAATCTGGCTGTCTGTGGCTTAAAAATTGTAACTTACAATTTTATGCCCGTCAATGACTGGACTCGTACCAATCTGGATTTGGTGATGAAAGATGGCTCAAAAGCCCTGTATTTCAACTGGTTTGATTTGGCTGTATTTGATATTTATCTGCTTAAAAGAAAAAATGCAGAAAACAGCTATAACAAGCATATACTGGAAGAAGCTGAAATCAGATATAAACAATATTCAGAACAGGAATTACAAGCTCTTGCTGATGTAGTAATGTTTGGCATTCCGGGAGAGAAAAAGCAAACCATTCCTCAAATGAGAGAGAGGCTTAGTCAGTATGCAGATATAAATCATGCAGCTCTTCGTGAAAATCTGAAATATTTTCTTTCTGAAATCACACCGGTTGCGGATGAGGTTGGTATAAAAATGGCTATTCATCCTGATGACCCTCCATTTGATATACTCGGCTTACCCCGCATTGTATGCCGTGCTGAAGATTTTGATTATATACTTTCATCGGTACCCAATACAAGCAACGGAATTTGTTTCTGTACTGGTTCACTGGGAGCTAATCCCGAAAATGACCTGCCTGCTATCGCAAAAAATATAGGAACCCGTATTCATTTTGTGCATTTACGCAATGTGAAAAAGGACGAATATGGTAATTTTTATGAAGACGACCATTTAGGTGGAGATGTGGATATGTATGCCGTTATGAAAGAAATTTTGCGTGTTCAGCAGGAAGTAAATGAACCTATTCCATTCCGACCCGACCACGGACACCAGATGATGGATGATTTGAATAAAGTTACCAATCCTGGTTATTCCTGCATCGGACGTATGCGTGGATTGTCAGAACTGCGAGGTCTTGAGCTGGGTATTTGCCGTTCTGAAGGCTGGCAGTAAAAATTTTGCTGACTTTTCTAAACCATAAACCATCATATATTGCTAAAATGCAGCAGTATATGGTGGTTTATAGTTTAGAAATTTAGGTAGATTTGAGAATTGATAATGAATAAAAACCATGAGAGTTGCAATTTTTTCAGACATACATGGAAAGATATTGTTGCCTTTTAAGCTGGTGGATTTATATCAGCAGGAAACGGGTAATAAAATTGATTGTATTTTACAGTGTGGTGATATTGGGGCTTTTCCTGATATTGAAAATTTGGATAAAGCAACAATAAAACATGCCAGATACGACCGGGATGAATTAGGCTTTCATGATGATTTTACAAAAATTAAGCCGGAAATAAAATCATTTTTGGATGAACTGAACATCAATATGATTTGTGTTCGTGGAAATCATGAAGACCATGATTTTCTGGATAATCTTGAAAAGAAATACGACGAAGACTCAATCTTCCCGATTGATGTGTATGAAAGGGTTTTTGTCTGTAAATCGGGCATAACGCAGACAATTAAAACAACTGAAGAAACACTAAATTTTGTAGGAATTGGGAGAATTGGTGACCGGAAAAGACGCAAAGAAAAGCAGTTTATTCAGGAATATGAGCAAAAAGTTGTCAGAAAATTGCTCAAGACAAAAGATACATTTGATGTTTTGATTACGCATGACAAAGACGATAGTAGTCAGAGAGGGTATGGCATGGCAGAAATCAGGGAAGTGCTGGATAATGTGATATTTCAATATCATTTTTATGGACATACCGGAGAAGATTTTAAACAGGAACTGGATACTAATGGGATTACACAATCTGTAAAAATTAAAGAACTGGAGTTTAATGAAACAGGTATTTTAGAAAAAGGTTGTATGGTCATATTAGAAAAAAACAGCGATTTGGAATTGAGTATGGCAGTCGTAGGCCAAAAACTGACAAATAAATTAACAAAGTACAACTGGAAAATGTAATGATTAATCATGAAAGGTATAGACATTTCAGTCAACTGTACAGCGTTGCTACCTGTTTTTCTGGTAAATTGCCAGTACATTTCCGGTATTATCTCTTACATAATAGGTTTCTGTGATGTTGCACTTGTAAAATTTTTCATTCAATCCAATAACTCCCTAATACTTCAAAACTACTTTCAGAATCTAATGGTTTGTCTAGTTTTATTAAAATATAATATTCCTTATCACTGCTATCTTTTAAGCTCACCCATTTGCCATTTATGAATGAGATAGCAGTAATTCTATAACATTCAGAATTTGGGCAACTCCAGTTTTCATATTTCTTATCTTTAAGAGATATCTTCCGTAAATCTTCTAAACCAATGCCATGTCGTATTTCTAAAAAGTCAAGGAAATTATCGTTATTTATATTGCCATATCTAAGTCCGGTAATGTTATCAGCAAAAGTAAACATATAGAAGCTTGTATCAGTTTTTGTAATTGTAAATACTGGATAATACCCAAGTCTGCATCCACTTCCTGAACAATTAGTTAAATAGCCAGCACATGATATAAAACGTGTATTGTTATGTGTAAAAACTCTTTTCTCTTCTTTATTACAATCCACCATAAATCTGCATTGAACAGGAATTTTATATTTTAAAGACTTTCCTAATTGCAGAAAACTAGCACAACTATCGCTAAAAATATCCTGATATATTACTTTTTTAATACCATAGAACAATCTGTGATATTCAATATCACCTATTTTATGTATAATTCTAAAATTATTTAGACCCATCTTGAAAGTATCAGCTGAAACTATACAATTATTAGATATAGTATTCTTTAATGGATTTTTCAATAAACTATCAAGGAATTTTTCATAAGATGGGTATCTTTTTATAAGGTTTTCTTGTGATATTCTACTATTCGTATCTAAGTTTTCCTGTAATATTTTACTATTCGTATCTAACGCAGTATTTAGATACTTTGGAGTAGGTTTTTTATTACAATTAAAGAAGAGTAATACAAAAATTAGAGCAATTATTAGCTTCATCATATTATTATTTTCGGTAAGCGTTTGAAAATACAGTAAAAATATTACCACCATAAGATGCTACAATACTGTCAAATATCTCAAAAAACTAATCAATAATAACTTTATCAAACTTAATTTTAACTCTATAGACTCTTTCTTCCTTATTGTAAGGGAAAGATTTGAGAGTTAAAATGGTATAACCCTCTATATCTTCCATTTTTATAAATTGAGGTTCCCAAAAAACACCTACTTTAAATAGATTAGTTGTGTCAGGTATTGTACCATTACTTGTGAGAATATACAAATTATGAGAACAATTCTCAGCAGGAATAGCTATGTTGCTGCTTCCATTACATACAAGACAAACTTTTATAATATACTTTTCGCGAGTTAAGAACCAGCATGAGTCAAGTTGTGCTAAAAAAGATTGAAAATTTTTATCTTCAATCTTTTTTACTTGAATTTTATTAGTTTGAGCCAAAAGACTTTGAGAAAGTAAAAAACACACTAATAGTGAAGGTATTAATAACAGTTTCATTCAATTTAGTTATTTTAATTAATGGGATGAGCATTAATGTAGGGGATTCAATTGTAAAAGGGATATCTCTTGAATTTTATAAGTCTTCGTATACAATAACACCTGACCTGATGAGGGTTAATATTTTGAAATACAATAGTTTATAGTCTTAAAACACATCAGAACTCCTATGAAAACAAAGTCCCTTTAGTTTACACCATATTTCAGAATAACAGTTTTTATATTATCATCTTCTTTGAGTTCGGGTGATTTCCCATTTTCAAATTCTATAATTTTTTCGCCGGAAAGTTGCTTCACAGGCATTTCCCAGTACAAAATTCTTTTCAGATTACCAGCTTCAGTTCCTTTCAGCACTTCAACATATACCTTATCTTCTTCATGGATAGAAAAATACTGGGCATAGTCGTTTTTTATGTCTTTGGCTTTGATGGGAATGACAGGCGACTGATAAATAACAGCTTTTTCTGATTTTACACGCCACTGCCATACTCCAGTTTCATCTTTTTTTAGTTTCATGCCAGCAATTCCCATAGTCAGCAACCGGATTTTAGCCGTTTCATACTGAAATTTTAACTGCGATTCATTACCCCCCAAATCTACTGTTTTACCTTTATCTCCCTGATTCACCAGAATCTTTGCCAAAAAAGGCAGACCTGTTGTTTGTTGTTGTCCCATTTCTGTATAAGGTAGAAAAAGCGTGAGATTTCCTTTGGCAGTCAGTAATTTATACGAAATAGATTTGGTGTCAGCAGTATCCAGTTTCAAACGTTGTACATTATTACCCAGCAAATTCATTCTCCGAAACATGGTTATAAACTTCCCTTTATCATCTGGAACAGCGGTTGTAATTTTAAGTTGTATGTCTTTTTGTAGTAACTTATAATATCCGTCAGGCAGAGAATAAGGTATTTGTATTTGCAAACCACGTTCGTCATTGAGAATGGTATCTTTTGCCCAAACTACCGTTTCTATTTTTGCATTTCTGACAGCAGATGGCTGAAATCCCTGTCGGATGCTTTTGCGGGTAATGGTGCTGGTGTTGTTTTTGAGTTTGGCTCTGAGAGTTGTAATATTTGGTTTTTTCAACACAATGTCAGGATCATTCATGGTAAAACCTGCAAATGAATAAAATACCTCAACAGTACCTGCCGGAGCAAGCAACGTAATCGCTCCAGAAGTATCCGTTTCGGCTTTTCCTGTCAATACTTTTCCATTTTTAAAATTGATTTCAGGGTCTTCGTTTGTACGACAGTATAAAGGCAGAATTTGTAAGGGTGGTAATCCGGCAGAAAGAGAGGTTTCATAATCAAAAGATACACTCATACCTGTCATGCCTTCATGGGTGAGAAAAGGTTTTATTTTGGGAAAAGATAGTTTTACTGGTGGTATTTTAAGTTTTTCAACTGAAAGACTCCATTCCAGAAAATTATTTTTTAGTGATACACTTTTCTGCTCCGGATTCAAAGCAAAATCTCCCTGCGGTTTTCCGTCAAAATTTAGTATGGGTTTTCCGTCTGCTCCTTTGGCAGTGGGCAATTCATAGCTTATGACTTTGGCAATATTCTGTGTGTTTTTATGTACTCTGATGTTACACACATCTCCTTCGGATAAGATAAATGAAACAGGTTTTTTGATTGCAGCATTTCCTGAGCTGGCAATGTCCGGATATTTCAGGTTAGTTCCTCTGATAATACTGATGTCTTCTTCTACCTGTGAAACTGACAATTTTTGTCCTGATTTGGTAGTTACGCTCATGCTTTGTGGCGTTAGTTGTACCCAATAGGAGGCAGGCTTATTGACTGTAATCTTTTCGACATAGAAATTTTCATAACGTTTGCCGGTTTTCTGAGAATATGCATTCAGAGTAGCCGTGAGGATATGAGTACCTTCTGGCAAATCCAGGTGGGCAAAAGGAATAAAAAGAGAAATTCCTGTATTACGTCTTCCCTGGGTAGCAACCTGGGGTTTATAGGCATCTTCAGTAGAAAAATGAATGGCAGTGGTAGTAAGTGCCTTAGTAAAATTTTGATAATCAAAAGGATAATAAACAGGTTCGTTATTTTGGTTGAATAGTTGCAGATAATATACAAAATAAGTCTTCCCTTGTTTGTCAGTAAATTCCGGATATTCAGCTTCTGCAAAAAGATATTCACAACTAAACAAAACACTGATGCCAATAGTCCCTTCTCTGGCAAAAGCAGGATTAAAATTTGATTTATATACAGAAAATTTCTTTTGACTGGCATTATTAACTTGCTGTCCGGTGGTGGGAAGAGTTAATAGTATGCAGAGAAATATATATATGATGATGCGATTCATGTGAGTTAGAGTAAGTAGTTTTAGAACGAGCGATGGTTTAGTATAAGATTACCTTAAAAAGGTAAAAACCTGCCTGAAAATTATCCGGCAGGTTTGTTATCTACAAATAAGCAACGTATATTCTGTGAATTATTATCTTCTGTTAAATCTGGCTCTGCGTACAGCTTTTCTGCGTGAACCGCTGGGTCCGCCGTAGTTGCCGTCGGTTACTGTTTTGATTTCAATTTTAGCAGTTAGTAAAAAATAACCATCTCTGTCAGTAGGATTACCTCGTATGTTAAACTGGGGTGCAAAATCCTGAATTGGACGAGGATTATTAGGACCCCATGCGAGAGCATCATGTACTGCATCCCCGTTAAAAGCATATTTGTTACTCACATCATCCAGATAATCAGTACTGGTAAAGCGGTAAGAGCCTTCAAGTGATAGGTCAATCAGACCATTAAGACGGTAACGAACCCCAATACCTGGAAAATAAGTAAGTGCGGTAGGAGCATATTTTTTCCCTTCTGTCATATAACCTCTTAAGCTATACAATTCTCCGTTGTAGCGTGTCTGAGGGTTTAAGGTTGTCAGACCAATTCCTGCAAAAAGATACGGATAAAAACGGGTGCGTTCAACTCTCGAATAACGACGCGTATATTCAACAAAGTCAAACATGGCTCCCAGATTGAATTCAAAATTATTTGAGACAAAATTGAGGTATCTCTGTTTGTTTTTGCTGTTTTTGTCATCACCAGCAATCTGATACCAGCCAGCTTCTGCACGGGCACTTATCCTGCCTGTAAATCTGTATTGAGCTCCTACATAAAGCTGAGGACGTATTGAGTTAAGTCCGGTGCTTGGGTCTAAATCACCTTTGTAGGTAGCAATCCCGGCACCTGCCGTAAATTTCCAGATATTAAAAAATTTATCATTCCATGAACCTCTTGTCCCCCGGGAATTATTCCGGCGTAATTGAGCTTCTGTGGAGAAGGTAAATAAAACAAGTGTTGACAATAAGCCAAGTGTGAGTATCTTCTTCATATCGAGTTGAATGGAACTGCTACAAAAATAAGTCTTTTCCCAAAAATACAAAATTATTTCAGCGTTTTTGGATTATTTTAAGTTTAATCGAGTTGACGAAAAGACTCTGATTTGCTGGGATATAACCTCTAAATTGTATAACGTGTGATGGAAAAATAAAAATTAGGTTCTTTTACATATATTTTTATAATTGCAGAACTCACAGGTTTTCAGGTCGGTAGTCTGCTGGAAATATTCGGAGGGATTAAGAATTTCTGAGAGTAGTTTAGAAATATAGATTTCTGACTCTTCTATAAAAATGGCTAAATTTTCTTTGATTTCATTCTCAAGCCGGATGTTACTTTCCATAAAGCCCTCTTTCAGATTTCGTAACGAATAAATACCTGGACTTATTACTTCATTATCTAAGGTAAAAGCTTGATTTTCGGGATGATATAACAGGTTTTTTGCCAGAATGTATTTATAAATCCAGAGTTGACGTATTTCTTTCCCCTTTGGGTCGGTAAGCAAAAAAGCCTGATTGTCAGAGCCCATTTTTAAGGCACTTTTTTCAACCTTCCCTGTTTTAAAATCTATGATTCTGATTTTATTACCAGTTCGTTCTATTCTGTCAACCCGTCCAGTCATTTTTACATGAATCGTTTCGCCTTTATAATTTAGGTCAAAACTGGTTTCAAGGGTAGTTTCCAGACCCAGCACCTCTATCGGAAAAACCTCTTTTTCAAGTTGTGTTTCAATTAGTTTGGTAACAAGCCTGATAGCTACCTTATAATAAAGATAATTCATCCCATTTTCAAGAGAGTAATTGGGAAAATCTCTTGCAAATACAGCTTTGATTCGGTCAGCCATTCCCGGAATGGTGCTTTGTAAGGCATCTGACGAAATCATTTTGTCAGTCAAGGCAAGTTCACCAGCTATTTCTTCAAGTGTGGTATGTACCATTGTTCCAAAAGTATCATTGTCCATTGTAGCGTCATGCTGCCGGTCTTCACGTACACGCAATACCGTATTGAAGTAATATTGCAAAGTACAATTTACATAGCTGTTTAATTGTGATGGGCTTACCCCTTTGGCAAAATTTTCTTTGATTTTATTGAGTAAGAAGTCTGTTTTCTCAATTTTTAAAGATTGAGGTTCATAGCTCATTGCTATTGTTTTATTTTGTACAACGACCTCATGCAAACGAATGTTGGGGTTTACTCTCATGAGTTCACTTTCAATCTGATGCAGAAAACGACTTTTTTCACCGGCTCCGTATGTTTCTGAGGGTAAAAGATAGAGAAACCATACGTTTTTAGCCCGTTGTAATAGTCTGTAAAAATGATAAGCAATGGTAGCTTCCTGTACCTGATAGCCCGGAAGTCCAAATTGTATCTGGGCATCAAAAGGTATCAGTGAATTTTGGTGTTTTGCTTGAGGAAGGGTTTTTTCGTTGCAGGAGAGAAAGATTACATTATCAAAATCGAGTGTACGAGTTTCCAGCATTCCCATGATTTGCAGATTTCCGTCAGGTTCGCCACCAAAAGGTATTTTAGTTTGCTTAAACAGCTCATTGAGAAACAACCTGAAACTTCGCATAGAAAGGTCATCATTCAGGTTTTCACGTTGAGTGATTATCTGCTCCAGACGTTGTACAAATGTGTAAAACAAAAATAAATACTCGGTTTCAATAGCATTTTTCTGAGATTTATACACTTCTCTGAGCAAATCAATCAGTTCCTGAAAGCAATTCAGTGCAAGACGAGGATTATCTTTCCAGGGAGAAAATAATATTCTGAAGAGCAGGTGATTTTCGCTTAATTCAAAAAGTTGTTCAGGTGTCAGAAATACATATTGGTTTTCGGCAATTTCATTGATGGTATTACGAATAAAATTTTTATCCTTCTCCTGAGTTTCAGTATTGGTTTCAGTTTCTGTGACAGCTTTTGTGTTGGATTCAAACAGAGCCAGCTGACCATTTTCTGTCTGTGGGATTTTTCTTTCTTCCAAAAAAAGGCTTTCATATTGTCGGATAAACGGATGGGTAAGCACTCTGACAATACTACGGTGATTGAACTTAAAAATATCTTTTTCCTTATCCCACAGAGCAGTAGTCATTTGCAATTCAAAAAGTAGATTGAGCAAGGTATAAAGTGTGGAATTTCGGAGGGCAAGACCCATTGTAATATTAAAGTCCTCAATATCTTCATCGAGTGTATTTAAGATGGGTAGCAATAAATTTTCGTCTGGCAGTACGATGGCTGTTTTGCCAGTTAAAGGTTGTGTACTTGTTTGTTCTGAACTTGTTTTATTTTCCGGATTTTCAGTTTTGAACTGCCTGAAAATTTGGGTAGCAATTTTAGGTTGCATGGTAGCATTGGGTACTGCCACATAATAAAAATCTTTTTTACCTGTTAATAAATCATCTGATAACCAGTTCCACTCCCCAAATTTTTCGGATTTTTTATAACGGCGTAGTTGCTCTCCTGCTTTGGTATCAGCATTGGCTTCCATATAATAGGCATCTGAGTCCCAGAGAGTTTCTGCCCTTCCTCTTTTTATCAGCGTTCTTACCAGTTTTTCCTCAGATTTGCTGAGAGCATTCATGCCCACAAAAATATATTGTGCTACCGACTCATCATCAATTAATTTATCTGCATTGTCGCAAACCTGCCGGTACATCATACCCCTGTAACCCTGCTTTTTTTCGGAAAGCCGTTGTCGGAGTTTATGATAAACTTCTTCAAGGTTTTCCCATAGCCTGAAATATTTTTCGGTTTTTTCTGTAGTTTTGATTTGTATATTTTCTGGTTCACCAGCATATTCATGAATTTCCTGCAAACGCCATCTTTCCAAAGCTTTGGCTTCGGTCATATAGTCAAAAAGCTGGTGAGCATCTGCTAGAAACTGGTCAATTTTGTCAAAATCAGCAAGCAGCGTATAAGCCCATGTTGTAAACCTGTCAAAACGTAAATTGGGGTCTGTTTCCTTAAAAACATCGTAGAGTAGCCATAGCAGTTGTACAGGGTCAATGGGAGATAATTCAGAACTTTCTATAATAAAATCGTCTATGGTAAGTATTCGGGGTGACCATACAGGTTCGTCTGCCAGTGTGGAAAGGTATTTTTTGAAGAAAAAGCAGGCTCGTTTGGAAGGTAACAGTATAACCAGTTTTTCTAATTTATTTTTATACTTTTCAAATATATATTCGGCTGAAAGTTCGAGAAAGGGTTTCATTTTGATATGAGAATATTCTTGCTAAATTATACAAAAAACATGAGATGAAAAAGCCTGTTTGCAAAAGTGGTTATGGTTTGGTTCTCTGAAAAGTGATAGTAATCTTTGCATACTCTTTAGGCTGAACTCCCGGTGATTTTTAGTTGTTTTGAAAAAATAAGCTTGTTTTACTTAAAATTCAGTTAAAATATACTTACATCGTCATCACATTTTTTGAATGGAGAATATAGAAATTGTCGTACTTCTTTTATTTGCTGTTACTTTTCTGGTGTTATTGAGTAACCGGTTTAACTTTCCTTTCCCGATTGTGCTTGTTATTACAGGTTTGCTCATCAGTTTTATTCCTGGCTTGCCTCAGATTGTATTAAAACCAGAAATGGTGTTTCTGATATTTTTGCCCCCATTGCTTTATGCAGCCGCCTGGAACATGAGCTGGCATGATTTCAGGTCAAATCTCAGACCAATCTCACTGGCAGCTATTGGGCTTGTTTTTTTTACAACAGCTATAACAGGTCTGGCTGTCCATTATTTTATTCCCGGATTGAGCTGGGCAGAGGCTTTTTTGATTGGAGCTATTGTTTCACCACCTGATGCAGTGGCTGCTACTTCTGTGACCAAAGGATTAGGTTTAAACCCACGAATTATAGCCATACTCGAAGGCGAAAGTCTGGTAAATGATGCCAGTGGACTGATAGCTTACAAGTATGCACTGGCTGCCGTACTCACAGGACATTTTGTTTTTTGGGAAGCTGGAATGCAGTTTTTTATCGTTGTAATTGCCGGAATTGGTATCGGTCTGGCAATGGGGTATATAATGTATGTGATACACAAAAATTTTATCTGTGATTCTATTATAGAAGTAACACTTACGTTTTTAACCCCTTTTGCTGCCTACCTTATTGCAGAACATTTTCATGTATCAGGCGTACTGGCAGTGGTTACTACAGGCTTATATCTTTCTTATCGTTCAGATGAAATTTTTACGCATCAGTCACGTATTCAGGCTTATGCTGTCTGGGAAGTAGTTGTATTTATTCTCAATGGACTAATTTTTATTTTACTTGGTTTGCAGCTTAAGTATATCATCAAAGAACTTAATATTTTGGATGATTTTTCGGGATTTGAATTTTTATGGTTTGGGCTGGTTATTAGTATTATAGTAATAATTATACGGTTTGTATGGGTAATTCCGGCTGCTTTGCTTCCTCGTGTATTCAGTAAAAGAATCAGAGAAACAGAATCTTTTGACCCAAGGAATATGCTGGTTTTTGCATGGTCAGGTATGAGGGGAGTAGTATCAATGGCTGCTGCACTGGCTTTGCCACTTACGTTGTCTGATAATACCCCTTTTACTAACCGGGCTGTGATTGTTTTTATTACCTTTTGTGTTATCATTTTTACACTGGTCGTTCAGGGACTTAGTCTGCCATATCTGATTAAGCTTTTAAAAATGCCTCGTTATTCTGTATTGGCAGAAGAGCATAGTACCCGTATGGAGGTAGTCGGCATCTCTATCAACCATATTGAAGAAAATCTTACTAATCTCAATGAAAATCTTCTGGCTCAGATTAAAAATAAATATGAAGTAAAATACAATCGGTTGAGAAGTACAGAATTGCCGGCAGATTTTTTTACCAGAGGTAGAAAAGATGTTACTAGTGAGACTGAACAAAATACAGCAAATGCTACTGTTGATATAGCCGAAGACTTGTTTAATCAGTTTACTAACCTGCAACTGAAAATGATTGCAGTAGAGCGGGACGTGATAAAAAAACTACATCATTCCGGAAAAACCAGTGAAGAAATACTTCGGAAACTTGAACGGGAACTTGATCTTGAGGAAACTCGTTTGCAAATGGAGATGTATGACAACTGAAAATACCTTACCTTTTTGCCTACTTCAATCCATATCGGGCAGTAATAGGGAAATGGTCTGAATATTTTATTTCATTCCAGGTTTTGTATTCAAAGATTTTATATTTTTTGTCAAAAAACTGATTGTCAATTCTCAGATAACCAAAAAAAAGTCTGCCATTGTAGGTAAATCCAAATCCATTGCCTTTTTCTTCAAAAGCATTGTCCAGATATTTTCGTATTTGCTGGTAGGCATAACTATAAGGTGTATCATTAAAATCACCACAGAGAATAACTGGATAAGGACTTTCCTGAATGGCTTTTTCAATCAATTGGGTTTGACTTCCATGAGAAATAAATCCTTTTTTTAACTGTTTATACAGATTTTTATATTCTTCTTTACTTTCTTCGTAATCAGCTTTGTCAAATAGACTATCAGGCTTTATTTTATGAGATTGCAGGTGAATGTTGAGAATACGTAACGTATCGTGCCCAATAATGACATCTGCAAAAATACCTTTATTTACTGAGCGTCTTTCAAACAAAATTTCTCCTGAATTGACGATAGGGAATCTGGTAAAAATAGCCAATCCGTAAAATCCTTTCTCTGCCCTTAATTGCTCAGAAAATGGTGTCATAAAGTAATTATACTGACCATTGTAATTAATCTTGTTTATAGAATTGAAGATAGTAGACTTATCAAGGTGAAAAAACTCCTGAATGCACTTGATATCAGCAGGTTGGCGTGCTAGCCAGTTAATAATTTCGTCAGGTATTTTCCGATTTTTTTTCTCATAGAAAGCAGCATTATTAAAGGTTCTGACATTATAGCTCATCACTTCAAAAGTAGTTTGCTGCAAAGGAATAAGTTCGGTAGAATGGAAAGTAAATGTTCTTGAGATAAGAGGATAACCTGCTGTAATTACCAATAATGACGGAATAATATTTTTAAACTGCTTTCTTAATAGCCATACCAAAATGAAAATGATATGAATAATGAGCATGACGGGTATGGACAATGTAAAAAAACCACCAGGCCAGAAATCAGTAGGAGAAATATGAATGCATAAATACCCCAGAAAAGTACAAACAGCCAGCAGAATGTTGGTAAAAAACAACAATCTGGCGAATAACCCAAGTCGGTTAAGAATTTTTAGAAGAGCAAAGCCAGACCTTTTACGCAAAACAAACGAGTGGATTTATATTTTTTTACAATGGTTTTTGCAAATAAAGCCATTTTTAAGACACATTCTACCGAAAATTACTATTTCTACTATGATTTTCCAATAAAACTCCTCTAAACTTTTGTATGACTGCTTGCTTTCGGGAATAAAATGTATTACTTTTGCACCAGAAAAGTTTTGGAAGCAGAAAAGGGGACTCCAGCCCCTTTTTTTATTTACATTGATTATGAATTTACAGGAGAAGCTCAGGGAAATAGTAGCTGAAAGATTAGAAGATGAATACTTTGTTGTAGAAATAGCTGTAACGGGCAGTCGGGTAAAACCCAAAATAACCATTGTGCTGGATGGTGATAATGGAATTTCAATAGATTATTGTGCTGAAATCAGCAGAAAAGTAGGGCAGGTACTGGATGCTGATAATCTGATTGATTCAGCTTATACTCTCGAAGTTTCTTCTCCGGGCGTAGGAGAGCCTTTAAAACTGCTCAGACAGTATAAAAAGAATATTGGCAGAACTGTGCAGGTAGAATTGCAGGAAGGTATTAGCCTGAAAGGAAAGCTCGAGAATGTAACAGAAAATGAGATTTTTTTGCTGCCGGAAAAAAAGAAAAAAGACAAACAAGAGCCCATATTAAAAGAAATAGCTTTTGCAGATATAAAAAAAATACAAGTACTAATCACTTTTTGAGATAGGCACTCTGGCTGGTATAATGAGTGCATTGACTAATTTAAATACAGAAACCTATGAACAGTAATAGCGAATTAGTTGATTCGTTTGCCGAAATACTCCGTATGAAAGGAGTGGATAGACCTACTATGATCCGGATTTTAGAGGATGTGTTCCGGACGATGATACGAAAACAATATGGCACTGACGAAAATTTTGATGTGAATATTAATGGTGAAAATGGTGACTTGGTTATCTGGCGTTTCAGAGAGGTTGTGGATGATAATTCTGAAGACATTTGGGATGTAGATAAAATACCACTGTCGGATGCCAAGAAAATATTACCTGACTATGAAATCGGAGAACAGGTAGATGAAGAAATTAAGCTGGCAGATTTCGGAAGAAGAACCATTCAGACAGCCCGTCAGACACTGATTCAAAAGATGAAAGATATAGAAAAAGAAAAACTTTTTCTTAAATATAAGGAACTTGTTGGCGAAATAGTTGTTACAGAAGTATATCAGGTTATGCCCAAAGAGATTATCCTGATAGATGACGACAACCACGAATTGAGCCTGCCACGTAACGAACAAATTCCAAAAGACCGTTTCCGGAAAGGAGACATGGTAAAAGCAGTGGTAAAGCAAGTGGAAATGATTAATGGTACTCCCAAGATTTTACTCTCACGAACATCTCCTGTTTTTCTGGAAAGATTATTTGAACAAGAAGTCCCTGAGATTTACGATGGTATTATTACTATTAAAAAAATAGTGAGAGAACCTGGCGAGAGAGCTAAAGTAGCTGTTGAAAGCTATGACGACCGGATAGATCCTGTAGGGGCTTGTGTAGGTATGAAAGGTAGCCGTATTCATACCATAGTAAGGGAACTGGAAAATGAAAATATTGATGTCATTAATTATACAGACAACCTTGAACTGTTTATTGCCAGAGCTTTGAGTCCTGCCAAAATTGCAAGCATGAAAGTAAATGAGGATGATGCTCAGGTTTCGGTTTATCTTAAACCAGATCAGGTTTCACTGGCAATTGGAAAAGGTGGTCAAAACATCAAACTTGCCAGCAAACTGGTGGGTTTGGAAATAGATGTATTCAGAGAAATGACTGGTGGTGAAGATGATGAAGATATTGACTTGTCAGAATTTGATGATGAAATAGATGAATGGGTAATCGAAGAACTTCGACGTATCGGTTTGGATACAGCTAAAAGTGTACTTGCTGTAACTAAAGACGATTTGGTACGACGTACGGAACTGGAAGAAGAAACAGTAGAAGAGGTGCTGAATATTCTACGCCAGGAATTTGAAAGTTAGCAAATATGGTTTTGAAGCTATAATACCACAAAACCGTTTTCAAGAAAGTTGGGTTACGTTTTTCGTAATCTGGAATAAAATAAACCGGCAGAATAATGCTGAATATCAGCAGCCTTTTACCAATAAACAGAAATTCTAATATATGGCAGAAACAACAAGGTTGAGCCAGGCAGCCCGGATACTTAATGTAGCAGTGCCCACTATAGTGGCGAAACTGGCTGAAAAAGGCTTCAAAATAGATCCTAATCCCGGTACTAAACTCACACCAGAACAATATGATATTCTGGCAAAAGAGTTTAAAACATCGGCTTTGGATAAAAAAGAAGCTCACAACATGAGTTCCAAAAAACTGGCAGACAATGTATTGATTGACACAAATTCAGTATCTAACAAAAAAGTACAGGATACTGAGGAGGAGTTCTATGTTCCGACTCCTGTTAAAGATACAGTTGTCAAAAAAGAAGAACCCGTCATAATGCAACCTGTAGCCGAGGTGAAAACTCCTGTAGTTGAAACAAAAGCTACAATACCTGGCTTGAAAATACTGGGTAAAATAGACCTGGATGCCAAAAAAACTGTTACAGATACACAAAAGACTATAAAACAGGAAAAATTGCCTGTAGTAGAAGAAGTAAAACCTGTAGTTATAGAAAAAACATCTATACCTGAAGAGAAGTTTATTACGCCAGTAAAAGAAGAGAAGAAGGAAGAGGTAGCACTGCCAGAACTGAAAAAGGAGGAGGTAAAAATACCGGAAGAGAAAAAAATAGTTGAACCTGTTGTTGAAAATAAAGTACAGGAAGTTGAAAAAATACAAGACAAAAAGGTAGAAACTGACCTGACAGGCGTTGAAAGTCAAAATAACAAAAACGTACTGACTCCACATAATCAGGAGAAACAGCAACCACAGAATGTGAAACAAGAAGTAAAGAAGGTGGAGGTAACGGAACAAGTTGCCAAGAAAGTACCTGAAGTTACAGAAGTTGTCGAAGAAAGTAAAGAGATAGAACTTGTAAAAGCAAAGGGTGAGGTGCTGAAAGGACTTACGGTTTTAGGTAAAATAGAATTACCTGTAAAAAATAAGACCAGTAACAAGCCAAATGAAGATAATAATGACCGTAAACGCAAGCGTAAACGCAAGCGACTGAAGTCTGATAAAGTAGATATTCCGGCAGGAAAAGAAAATACTACTACCACTAACAGTAGTAATACATCTAATACACCTGCTCAAAAAAGTCAAACTACTAACAACCAACAGCAAAATAATAACCGGAATAACAATAATAAGCCAGGTGATCGTAAGCCCAAGCGAATGCTGGAGCAGGTTTCCGATAAAGAAATTCAGGAACAAATCAAGCAAACACTCTCTAAATTAACTAATAAGGGGTCTGGTAATAAGCCTAAAAAATATCAGAAAAGCAATCGTCAGGAAGAAAGAGATAATGCTACTGAAGATACAGGCAAGATGTTGCGTGTAACAGAATTTATTTCTGCAAATGACCTTGCTGTATTAATGGATATTTCTGTAAATCAGGTAATTTCTACCTGCTTGAATATGGGCATGTTTGTTTCTATCAATCAGCGTCTGGATGCTGAAGCAATCAGGTTTATTGCCTATGAGTTTGGGTATGAAGTTGATTTTATTACTCCGGAAGCAGAAACCGAAACCGGACTGATAGAAGAAGAAGACAGTGCTGAAGATTTAAATGAAAGAGCCCCGATCGTAACTATCATGGGTCACGTAGATCATGGAAAGACTTCTTTACTTGACTATATTCGAAGTACAAAAGTAGCTGCTGGTGAAGCAGGAGGTATTACGCAACATATTGGTGCTTATAGTGTAAAAACAGACGATGGCAGACCTATTACATTTTTAGATACTCCAGGTCACGAGGCATTTACAGCCATGCGTGCCAGAGGTGCTAAAATAACGGATGTGGTTATTATTGTGGTGGCAGCAGATGATAATGTGATGCCTCAAACTAAAGAAGCAATTAACCATGCCCAGAATGCAGGAGTACCAATTGTAATTGCATTAAACAAAATTGATAAACCAGGAGCAAATCCTGAAAAAATAAAGAAAGAACTGGCAGAAATTAATATTTTGGTGGAAGATTGGGGTGGGAAATACCAATGTCAGGAAATTTCAGCCAAAACAGGGCAGGGTATTCCTGAATTGCTTGAAAAAGTATTACTGGAAGCAGAATTGCTTGAATTAAAAGCCAATCCTGACAAACGGGCAGTGGGGGCAGTAATTGAAGCTTCTCTTGATAAAGGACGTGGGTACGTAACTACCTTGCTGGTGCAAGCCGGAACGTTAAAAGTAGGAGATATTATTTTGGCAGGCTCTCACTTTGGCAGGGTAAAAGCCATGACAGACTATCGTGGAACCCGCCTTAAAATAGCCGGACCTTCAACACCTGTACAGGTGTTAGGACTTCCAGGAGCACCACAGGCAGGTGATAAGTTTAATGTACTGGAAAATGAACGTGAAGCAAGAGAAATTGCTACACGCAGAGAACAAATTCTTCGTGAACAAAAAATACATACCCGTCGCCATCTGGGACTAGAAGAAATTGGACGTCGTATCGCTCTGGGAAGTTTTCACGAACTAAACGTGATTCTTAAAGGGGATGTGGATGGTTCTGTAGAAGCTCTTTCTGATTCACTTGAAAAACTATCTACTCCTGAAGTGCAGGTTAAAATCATCAATAAAGGGGTTGGGCAGATTTCAGAGGCAGATGTAAACCTTGCCATTGCAGCTGATGCTATTATTGTAGGCTTCCAGGTACGACCGTCATTAAATGCCCGTAAGCTTGCAGAACAAGAACAAATAGACATCAAACTATATTCTATCATTTATGATGCCATAAATGATGTAAGAGATGCTATGGAAGGCAAGCTGGCTCCAACTTTTGAAGAAGTTATTGTTGCCAACGTAGAAGTTAGAGAAGTATTCAAAATCTCAAAAGTTGGTACAGTAGCAGGATGTTATGTGCTGGATGGTAATCTAAAACGAAACAATAAAGTAAAAATTTATCGAAATGATGTATTGATTCATACAGGAGAAATTGATGCTTTAAAACGTTTTAAAGATGATGTAAATGAGGTGAAATTTGGATATGAGTGCGGTTTGAGTATCCGAAGCTTTAATGATATAGAAGTGGGAGACATGATTGAAAGCTTTGAGATGAAAGAAATAAAACGTACACTTTAAAATTTTCAAGATTTCTCAAAAAAAGGTCTGATGTTTAACCAGACCTTTTTTTATGGCTGAAATGAAGTAAAATTACCTGTTTTTTGAAGAAATGTAGTAAAATCTGTGAATCCCTGAAAGATACTATGAATATGATTAGCCGATATTTGTTTGAGATCTGATTCCGAAAACCATTTTATTTCTTTTAAAATCTGTATATCATGTTCCGGGTCGTAGCCCAGACTTAATGTGCTGTCATTGGTTTTCACCCGGAAAAATAACTCAACAGCGTGTAAGGGAAGATTGATAAACTGATTTACAAAAAGAAGTTCTTCCACTTGAATATGTAATCCGGTTTCTTCGATAAACTCTCTTTTCAGGCAGGTTTTAATATCTTCTCCAAATTCAAGCCCACCCCCTGGCGGGTTCCAGAAATCTTTTTCTAATCCTAGTCCACTATGATTCGCTAACAAAATTTTATTATCAATGATGCAAATGCCACATACCCGAATCCTGATTTTTCCACCATAGAGTGATTGTAAATTTGGGTCAATCTCTTGCATAAAGTTTATCTTTCAAATTCTCCACTAGAATTTTTAATAATTTTAGATACTTCAATAACTGCATCCATATTTAGCTTACCATAAATATGTGGAAAAAGTTGGTTATCAGCTGACTCATATTTGATAGTAGCTGTTACAATATTACTATCCACATGTAAAATGACAAGTTCATTTTCCTCGCTGAAAAAACGGTTTGCGGTAGTTATTAATTGTTCAGCAGTACTACAGTGTATAAAACCTTCAGTAGAAAGACTTTCAGGAGCATAATCAGTTTTGTCACTGATTTGCTCCCAATGTTTTGTTGTAATAAGATGAAAAATAAGCATGGATAAAATAAAAGCGGTTGTTGGTTTCAACCGCTTTGTAAGGTTATACACATTTAAAATAAACTGCTCCTAACGGTGGAACTGATATGGAAATAGACTGAGTTCGGTTATGTATCCAGAAATCATCAGTGTGTATGGGATTACTGTTGGTTAGTCCACTTCCGCCAAAATCTATGCTGTCAGAGTTTAAAATTTCCTGCCAAAATCCATGTCGTGGAACACCTACCCGATAATTTGATTTGGGCACTGGCGTAAAATTGCAAACAACCAGTATTATATCATCAGCGTTTTTACCTTTACGAAGAAAAGAGATGACACTGTTTTGAGCATCATTGTGTTCAATCCATTCAAAACTGTAGCTTTCAAACGGCAACTCATACAAGGCTTTCTCTGACTTATATACATGATTGAGTTGTTGCATTAAACGCAAGACTCCCTGATGAGGAGCATAATCAAGTAAGTGCCAATCAAGACTTCTGTCGTGACTCCATTCCTGTGTCTGGGCAAATTCACCTCCCATAAATAATAATTTGGTTCCCGGATGGGCAAACATGTATGTGTATAGCAGCCGTAGGGTAGCAAATCTCTGCCAGTTATCTCCTGGAAATTTATATACCAATGGATTTTTGCCATGAACCACCTCATCATGTGAAAGTGGTAACATAAAGTTTTCAGAAAAGGCATACACACTACTAAAAGTGATTTCTCCCTGATGATAATGCCTATACATGGGATCTCGTGCCAGATAATGGAGGGTATCATGCATCCATCCCATCATCCATTTCATGCCAAACCCCAGTCCTCCTAAAGATGTTGGTTTAGATACACCCGGAAATGAAGTAGATTCCTCAGCAATGGTATGTACATCCGGGAAGTGGAGATAAACTGTTTCGTTAAATAACTTTAAGAAATCAATAGCCTCCAGATTTTCTCTGCCACCCAAATAATTGGGCTCCCATTCGCCTTCTTTACGGGAATAATCGAGGTATAACATTGAGGCAACAGCATCTACACGCAAGCCGTCAATATGGAATTTATCAAGCCAATATAAAGCATTGGAAATCAGGAAAGATTTTACCTCATTTCTACTATAGTTGAAGATATAGCTTTTCCAGTCAGGATGAAAGCCTTTTCTCATATCGGCATGTTCATAAAGATGAGTGCCATCGAAATAATACAATCCATGAGCATCACCGGGAAAGTGGGATGGAACCCAGTCTAAAATTACACCTATTCCTGCCTGATGAAGTTTGTCAATCAGGTATGAAAAATCTTGTGGTGTTCCAAAACGACTACTTGGAGCAAAATAACCGGTAATCTGATATCCCCATGATCCATAAAACGGATGTTCCATGACAGGCATAAACTCAACATGTGTAAAACCAAGACTTTTTACATATTCCGGTAATTGTTCTGCCAGTTCTGTGTAAGTAAGACTACGGTTGTTTTCTGCCGGATTTCTTCGCCACGAACCCAAATGTACTTCATAAACACTGACTGCATTAGTTTCTCCAGGTTGATGTTTTCTGTTCTGTAACCAATCGCCGTCATTCCATTGGTATTCAATATCCCAAATTTTAGAAGCAGTGTTTGGTGGTGTTTCATGAAGAAAAGCAAAAGGATCTGCTTTTTCTGCCTGAAAACCATTGTAGCGGGAAGCAATAAAATATTTATATGTAGTACCTTTTCCCCAATATGGCACAAAAGCTTCCCAGATACCTGACCCATCCCAGCGAGGATACATTGGATGAGAACTTCTGTCCCAGCCATTGAGATCACCGATGACAGAGACATATTCAGCATTAGGAGCCCAAACTGCAAAATAAGTTCCCTCTATGCCCTTGTAGGTCATAGGGTGATTGCCAAATTTATCATACAAATGAAAATGCTTGCCTTCTCTGAATAAATGAACGTCAAAATCTGTAAACAGACTCACTCCGGATACAGTATTGGGAAGTATTGGGGCAGGTTCATTAGTTGTCTTATCAACCATTTGGAAATCAGAGGATAAGATATCTGATTTTTGGGTGACTGGCGAATCTGTATTCAGAATATTATTTTTGACAGAGGTAGTCTTTTTCCTGGTAACCCCTACATGAGCATCTGAAGTTTCTTTTTTTTGGGATTCTTTTTTTTTATTTTCCATAAATAATAAATTGTAGGTAGGTTAATCTCACAAAAAGCATAGCTTTTTCAGCTTTAAGGAGAGTCTGCCAAAAATATAAAAAAACTCATACCAACTTTTGTTTTTTTTATTTTATTCAAATATTTTTTTGCTTGTAAATGATTAATGGAGCAAATCAGAGATTGATTATTTTTCAAGTTGAAATATTTATAAAAAAAGCCTGTCATTGAGCATGACAGGCTTTTTTATAAAACAGGTATTGGGTTTTATTGATTTCTTAAAAACTCCTGATGAATGTAGCCAGTACGTCCGTTAAAAGTAACATAATAATAGCCAGCTTGTGACATTTCAGAAAGTACTTCTACCTTTTGATCAACAGGTATTTTAGTAACAACTTTTTGTGACTGATAATTACCGGAGAGACTTCGGGCAGAGGAAGGCTGAGATTCCAGTAAATCTACCTGTACATTGGTAATCATATATCTTTTATCTGAGATATCGGCAGCTACAGGTTGTACTTTACCTGGAACCACATTTGAGGCATTGTTACGGTTGGAAACTGGCAAATTTTGGTAAGTAGTTTGGGGAGTATTAACAGATTTTTTAAGATTAGTCTCGTCTTTTTGTGATTGTGGTTTGGTCTGTGAAGTCAGTACTGCATCAGCCTGATTTTGGGTAGTATCCTGTAGCAATACCTCTGAAGTGAGTCCTTTGCCAGCTTTGTTTCCCGTTTGTAAAGCAAATACCCATGCTACACAGGCAAATAAGACTCCAATGCCTGCAACAATCTGATACATACGTTTGCCTGAATTTCTTTTAGATTCAGCTAAAGTGAGTTCTCCCAGCTTACGGAGCAGATCTGACTTTTCATGCGAAAACTGCTCATGCAACATTTCTTTTTCTTTATCAAACTGTTCAAATAACTTGCGTTGCAATCCTGCTTTTTCCAGTTCTGAATCCTGAATTTTTTTTCTCAGTTCAGACTCCTGCCTGTTTAATTCTTTCTCTTTTTTCTGTAACTCTTCAAAAAGATTATGATTTTGTGCCAATGATTTAAAATTAACAAGTTGCCCGTCAAAATTTTCTCTTTTCTCTTTTACCGATAGCACTTCATAGGCTTCAAGAATTTGCTTGAAATGTTCCTCAAAAAACTTATCTCCACTATTTTTGTCCGGATGGAACTTTTGAGTAAGTTTTCTGTAAGCCGTCTTGATGTCTTCCGCCGAGGCATCTGGCTTCAAACCAAGAACATGATAATAATTTTTCATAACAACAATCTGTTTAGCTTAATGTGTTATTTATATTGAGAAATACAGGTGATTTTATCCTGAATACGGTTTTTTCCAAATAGGTAAGCGACTTTCACAAAAATCGCCACTCCATTCATACTTAAACGATAATAAGCATTTATGAGTTGTACTATTTTAATTAAAAAAAGCTGGGAGTAAATTACATGTCATAAAAATTTAAGTATTTTTATAACGAAAAGTTTATTTTATTGTGAAAAAGTTAAAATTACAGGAAGTATTCTTGTTTGATATTAAATAAGCAATACAAATTTAATGATTTTTACAAATATTTCAATATCTACTTCTAAATACTGTTTTAAAGCTTGATGAAAAAAAATAATTTTTACGGTTTATTATTGCTATCAGTTCTAATTAGTTATTCTCAGCTACTTCAGGCACAGTCTAATATTGCTGCTGTAAAGCTTCGTACCGAATATCTTGAAAATCCAATAGGTATTGATAATAAAAATCCACAGTTTTCATGGCTTCTAAATGATGGAAGGAGAGGGGCAGTACAAACTGCTTATCAGCTACTGGTAGCCTCGTCGGCTCAGGAATTACAATCAAATCAGGGAGATATATGGGATTCCCAAAAAGTGAGCTCTGATGAATCGGTGCATGTGATATACAAAGGATTAGCTCTTAAATCGGGAACTAAGTATTTCTGGAAAGTAAAAGTATGGGATTTGAACGGTAAACCATCTAATTGGAGTGAGCCGGCAACTTTTGAAATGGGATTACTCAATACAGGAGACTGGAAGGCTGAATGGATAGGGCGAAAAGAAGAACCGAAGATACCCAAAATGCCTGAAGGAAACTGGATATGGCATCCTCAGGCAGTCAGCTACTGGCATATGGTTTATTTTCGTAAAAATTTTCAAATCCCAACAGATAAACCTGTAACTAAGGTATGGATTAAAACTGCCATCGACAATGCTTATGAATTGAAGTATAATCAGAATGTTATAGCAACTGTAAGGGAATTTCAGCCTACTCGCGGGCAACGTTTCTTTTTATATGATGTAACACGTTTTGCTAAATTTGGGGATAATCTTATTACAGTAGCGGCAGTTCAAACACAACCTGGTGAACAGGGAGGTTTTATTTGTACTTTACAAGTAGAATATGCTGACGGTTCTACACTTGCTATCGTTTCAGATGACAGTTGGATGGCAAATAGTATTGACCGTACCGGCTGGATTCCTGATTTGCCTATCAGCCGATGGGTGAAAGCAAGAATAGTAGAGCCTTATGGAGGTGTAAACTGGAAGCAGATACAAGCTCCCTATATACCACCCCAATCCCAAATGCTCCGAAAAGAATTCAGCGTTCGTAAGAAAATATCGCAAGCACGCATCTATGTTAGTGGACTGGGGGGATATTATCTTTATCTGAATGGAAAACAGATTGGAACAGATGTATTTGCTCCTGGATTGACAAATTATCCTAAAAGAATACAATATCAAACGTATGATGTGACCAACCTTCTGCAAACAGGAAACAATGCTATTGGCTCTTTGCTGGGAAATTTGTGGTGGAGTGGTGATATTGGCTGGAGAGGTATCGGACAATTCAGTGAAGGACCACTGCGTTTTTTGATGCAGTTACGCATAATGTATGTAGATGGTACATCTGAATTGATAGTTACAGACAAAAACTGGAGAATTCGTAATTCACCCATCACTTTTAACAGTATCTATGATGGAGAAAGCTATGATGCCCGACTCGAAGTACAGGGTTGGAATCAGCCTGGTTTACAGGAAAAGGACTGGCTTCCTGTGGAAATAATTCCGGAAAGTAAACAAAAACTGATAGCAGAACAAATACCACCCGTGCAGGTTACGAATGAGTTGCAACCTGAAACGATGATTGAAGTATCGTCAGGTAAGTATATTTTTGATATGGGGCAGAATATTGCAGGGTGGGCTAGAATTAAAATAAATGCTCCTGCCGGCACTAAAATTACCCTTCGTTTTGCTGAAACTCTAAATCCGGATGGAAGTCTGAAAACAGAGCCACTGCGAACAGCCAAAGCTACTGATGAGTATATATCGGCAGGTCGGGAAGGAGAAGTATGGGAGCCTAAATTTACTTATCATGGGTTTCAGTATGTTGAACTTACCGGAATGCCGGGACGAGTTAGCCGTGATCAGATTACAGGAATAGTCATTAATAATAATATCCCTGAAAGAGGACAATTTGCCTGTTCAAATCCTTTACTCATGAAGATTCAGAATAGTGTAAAATGGGGCTTGAGAGGCAATATGATAGGTGTGATTACGGACTGTCCTCAACGTGATGAGAGATTGGGCTGGATTGGTGATGTGCAAATATTTGCTCCGACAGCTCTTTATAACAGAGATATGACTTCAATGTTTATCAAATACATGCGGGATATTACTGATTCACAAAGAGAAGATGGTGATGTACTCAATATTAACCCTAATGCATTTAATGAAGGTCCGGCACAGGCGGGCTGGGCAGATGCAGTAGTGCTTATTCCATGGCATGTATATCAGTTTTCCGGTGATAAACGTATTCTGGAAGAAAACTACCCTGCTATGGTAAAATGGCACAAGAAGAAACAGGCAGAAAGTAAAGGCTTTCTGAGAGAGATTCCGGGATTTGGTGACTGGCTCTCTGTTGTTCCTACACCACCGGAACCTATTGGTTCAGCATATTACTATTATTCAACCAAAATTCTGGGAAGGATAGCAGAAGTGCTTGGCAGACCTGAAGATGCTAAAAACTATGCAATTTTAGCAGATAAAATAGCCCAGGCATATAATGAAAAACATTTTGATAAACAGTCTGACAGCTACGAATCTAATACTCAGACAGCGAATGTGTTGCCACTTGCATTTGGAATTACACCTGTAAATGTAGCGTCTAATGTAGCCGAAAATGTTGTGAATGATATTAAAAAACACAACAATCACTTGTCAACTGGCTTGCTTGGTACACAATATCTTCTGCCGGTACTTTCACAATACGGATATCATGACATTGCTTTTCAGCTGGCGACCCAGTGGACTTATCCTTCCTGGGGATACATGATAGAAAATAAGGCTACTACCTTATGGGAAGCCTGGGATAGTGATAAGAAAAATGCAGATCTCAGCTCCAGAAATCATTATGCACTTGGAACAATAGGGGAGTGGTTTTATGCCTATCTGGCAGGGATAAGACCAGTTGATGAAACACCAGGTTTTAAAAAAATACTGCTCACTCCTCGTCCGGTAGGTAATATTACCTGGGCAGTTTCGGCAGTTGATTCTCACTATGGTATGATTTCGTGCAGATGGGAGCGAAAAGATAATAGGATAGATATTAGTATAGTCGTTCCTCCCAATACAACAGCAGAAGTAGTATTGCCTGCAACCTCTGTTGAAGCAGTAAAAGAGAGTAACACAGCTTTAGGTAAGGTTGCTGGAATAAAGAATATTAAAGTGCAAAACAAAAATGTTACTTTTGAAATAAGCTCAGGCAGATATGCTTTCGTAATTACCCAATAAAAAAACAGGCAGCTTTTTAGCTGCCTGTTTTTTTTAGATTATACTTAGCTTAAAGAGAGTCGAGAATTAGACTTACTTTATTGTTTTTCAGATAATGAATGGGTTTGTGTTTAAGTGATTACTGCTTTCACTTATTGAACCATCATCTTATTTCTTTATATACCAAAAGCAGCAGATGTTTAAATGATGAGAGATGAACTATGAGGTTTTTTTGCATATACAATTCATAGTTCATCACTCATCAACCAAACTCTCGTTAACTTAATTATTCTGCACCACCCAGACTTCTGATTTTCTGATAGTTTTTCATCAGAATTTCATTATATTTTTTAGCCTGTACAGAATCTCCTTTGTCCTGATAAAAATCTGCAAAAATGGAAATTATCTGTAGATTGGTACTTGCATTTTCCTGAATAGCCCCCTTGGCATCTGATGAACCATAATAAGCCAAAGCCTTCTCTGCTCTGGTTATTACCTTATTTTTAAGACTATCTGCCAGAGCAGTTTCACCACACTCATACAACAGTGGAATATACCGGGCAGAAATATAATCAAGTGGTAATACATCATCTGGCATCACTTTCAGACTGTATTTAATGGTTTCGACAGCTTTTTCTTTTTTACCTTCTGAAAGTAAGCTTTGTGCCAAGAAGTAAAAATACATTCTTGCCGGAACCCAGCCTTTTTCTCTGTAATTGTCATCATAATATACTTTAGGATTATTCATTTCACGCCAGAACATCTTTTTGGTCATGTTGTCAAACATCACATCTGTATCAATGGCTGTGCCGGTTCCGGGAGATTTAGGTAATCTGACTGGCAACAGACGATAAGCCATTCCTTCCAGTACCAGGTAATCCTGCAATGCCAGAAAACTACTGTTTCTTCCGGGGAATCCCATAGAAGTAGAGAAATAAATAGGTCGATTCCAGTTAGCTGCTGCAATATTAGAAATCATTTCAAGTTGCATCAGTTCTGGCTTATAGATATTGGCTTTTGGTAATGCCCATGCCATGTAACTGCGAATATATGGCTTGTATTGCTCTGGAATTACATTAGAATTAGCCAGTTTGGCAGAGTCAATTTTAACTACCAGATTGGTAGTTGGAAGTTTAGTGAAGACTTCATCCCCACTTGCAATTTTCACACGAGGGTCATTTACATTATCCCGAACAGCTTTCAGATAAACACTCAGGTCCATACTTTTTACAGTTTTATCTTCCACAAAATAGACCACATCATTAGTCCCCTGAATAAAGCGTTCGAAAGGGAAAGTAATGGGCAATGGTTCGGACTGATAAGTCTTACGTTTCATTTGTTCTACATACCAGTCAGTTCCCAACAAACTCAGGTTACATACCCGTACATCTGTCCTGAAGCCCTCAACCTCCTGCACATACCACAAGGGGAAAGTATCATTATCACCACCTGTAAACAATATAGCATTAGGAGCACAGGAGTTAAGCAGATTTTTGGCAGAGTCTATTTGCTGGTAACGGTTTGAACGATCATGATCATCCCAGCCCTGAGCTACCATAATTGTTGGTACTGCCAAACTTATTCCAGCAGATATAATAGCAGCTAATGTTTGATTTTTGATTACTCCACTTGAAACTTGAGCTTTTTCTCCACCAATAGTATTATTAATACCAGCGGCATCAACTTTTATCCCACCTGTTTTTACTGAAAAAGCACTTGTCAGTAAATCAAAAATAGCCATTACTCCCAATCCAATCCAAATGGCAAATGCATAGTAAGAGCCTACATAAATATAATCCCGTTCACGGGGCTCAACTGGCGGAGAGTTCAGATAAATAACCAGTGCAATGCCTGTCATGATGAAGATGAGCAATGTGACCAGAAAACCTTTGCTGTCTTTTTGTATTTGGAAAAACAAGCCCAGCACTCCTAAAAACAGAGGCAACCAGAAAAACTGATTTCTACCTTTGTTATTTTTAATTTCGTCCGGCATATTGCTGGTAGTAACTTCCCAGGGTTTGAGCCAAGAAGCCCCTTCTATGTCACTTTCACGTGAAGCAAAATTCCACATAAAATACCGCAGGTACATGTGACCCAACTGATGCTGGAATAAAAAGCGAACATTGTCAGAAAAACGAGGTTTTTCAGATTCTACAATTTCACCATTTTCATCTCTGTCCAGTCTGCCGTTTCCGTTTTTGTCCAGACCCAGCTTTTGCATATACAGCATTTCATGGTTATCAGATCGGCTAAAAAGACGGGGGAGCAGCATTTGCTGATTAGGATCAAACTCTGTTTTGTATTTATAGTCGTAAATTTCGTATTTGTCTTTTCCTTTACGAAACAGAGGCTGGTCTTTGTCTGGCTCCTGTTTGATGACAGGTGTAGCAAAGCTTGGTCCGAGAAACAAAGGACGGTCGCCATATTGCTCACGTTTCAGATATTTTACAATCTCAATAATGTCACTTGGGTTGTTTTCGTTGATAGGAGGGTTATACATCGACCGGATAGGAACCATTGCATAAGAACCATAGCCAATCAGAATAAAGGTTAGTGACAGCAAAATGGTATTGTACAACTCTTTCTGATTTTTCTGGGTGTAATACACTCCAAAAATCAAACTTCCCAGCACTGCCATCACAAACAAGGTAATGCCGGTCCCGAATGGCAATCCTAAAGTATTTTTAAAGAATATCTCCACATTTCCTGCGATGCTTGGCAAACCTGGAATGATACCATTCATGATCAGGAAGATAATAATAACCCCTGCCACAAAACAGATGATACTGCCGGTAAGCGTAGTTTGTTTGTATTTTTTGAAATAGAAAATAAAGCCCAAGGCAGGCAGTGTAACCAGATTTAGTAAGTGAATACCAATAGAAAGCCCTACAATATAGGCAATAAAGATAAGCCAGCGGTTAGAAGCAGCCGGGTCTTCAATTAATTCCCACTTAAACATAGCCCAAACTACAAATGCAGTAAAAAATGATGACATAGCATAAACCTCTGCCTCAACTGCCGAAAACCATGCAGAATCACAAAAAGTATAAGCTAAACCACCCACTACACCAGCACCCATCAGCAGAATAGTTTGAGGTAAAGTAATTTCATCAGAAGTGATTTTCATTATTCTTCTGCCCAGCAGTGTAAGCGTCCAGAATAAAAACAGAGACGTAAATGCACTTGCCAGAGCTGAAGAAATATTAATCATATACGCTACTTTGGTTACATCACCACCGGCAAGCATGGCAAAAATCCGGTTGATGAGCAAAAACAAGGGAGCTCCGGGAGGGTGAGGAACCTGAAGTTTATAAGAAGCAGCAATAAACTCGCCACAGTCCCAGTAGCTGGCTGTGGGTTCAGCCGTAAGAATGTAAGTCAGGGCAGCTATTCCGAAGACTACCCATCCGGTAATGTTGTTGATTCTTTTGAAATGAAGCATGATTTTGGAGTTATCTGAAGTTATTTTGTCAGTTGATAAACTCTTGTTTTTTATGAAACCAGAGTACTATTTTGCTGAATCATAACTTTTCAAGTCACAAAACTAATCAATGATTCGGAAAATCTGAGGTTTTAACTTTATTTAACAGAAGCCTTTTTACTTTTTTGAATGGGATGACGATTTATAAATGTGTTTTATTTACACAGAAAACTTTGTAAATCGCATATCCCAAAAATAAAATACAATAAATTAATGATTTTGATTGCTGACAGTGGGGCTACTAAAACCGACTGGCGAATGATACTCTCTTCAGGACAAATTGAAAAAGTGCAGACACTGGGCTTTAATCCGTTTTTTAATGATTCGGGGAGTATTTATACTGAACTAAAAAGAAATCTGGTTCCTGCTCTGACCGAAAAAGTTGAAGAAGTTTTTTTTTATGGTGCAGGTTGCAGCAGCAATGAAAAAAATGAAATTGTAAGAGTTGCTTTAATAACCGCTTTGCCGGAAGTAAAAAAAGTAGAAGTACAATCTGACCTGCTTGGAGCTGCGAGGGCTTTGTCTAAACATGAGAAAGGGATTGTTTGTATTCTTGGAACGGGAGCCAATTCATGTCTGTATGATGGAAAAGATATCATCGATAAGCCTTTTTCGCTTGGTTTTTGGCTGGGTGATGAAGGCAGTGGGGGATATTTGGGTAAAAAATTGATTATTGCTTACCTTCGTGATGAGCTACCCGACGAAATTCGATTTGATTTTGATAAGGAATACCAGCTTACCAAAGCTGAACTGATGGACAATATTTATAAAAAACCTAATCCTAATCGGTATGTAGCCAGATTTGCAGGCTTTATCTTCGAACATCTTACCCATCCTTATGTGTCACATTTGGTAAAATCTGCATTTCATCAGTTTTTTGAATATTTTGTTTGTCGCTTTCCCGGATACAACGAGTATCCGATTCATTTTACAGGTTCTGTTGCGTTTTATTATCAGGAAGTATTGCGTTTTATAGCTGCTGAAAAGGGTTTGCAAATAGGCAACATTCTGGAGAGTCCTATTACTGGTCTTACCTGGTATCATTCAGGAACTTAATATGAAATAATGTATTACGTACAAAAACCTGATTTCTTCGGTTGATTCATTTTTTAACTTCTTTAATATTTTAAATTTATCATTGATAAAGTCCAATTTTTGTAGATATTTGCTTTCAAAAAATATTAGCAAAACAACCACCATGCAGTATTTGGTTGTTGGAAATTGATGTATAAAAATAACCCGAAGCTTACTTTAAACTACTATGAATCAGAATTATGAATCTTATACTTCAGAAGATTTTGAGGTATGGGAAATATTATTTGAACGCCAAATGGCTCAATTGCCTCCTATGGCAACCCGTGATTATCTGGAAGGTCTTGAAAAAATACGATTTTCGGCAAATGAAATTCCTGATTTTAACAAAGTAAACCCTCTGCTCAAAAGCATTACAGGCTGGCAGGTAAATGTGGTAGCAGGCTTGATACCCAATAAGGAATTTTTTGAGCTGATGTCAGAACGTTTTTTCCCGGCAACAACCTGGCTGCGAAAACGTGAACAACTGGCTTATCTCGAAGAACCGGATATGTTTCATGATGTATTTGGGCATGTGCCTTTACTAACCAACCAATCTTTTGTTAATTTTTTGCAGGAACTAGCCAGAATTGCCTTAGTCCATATTGATAATGATGATATTATCGAAAAAATAGCCCGTCTTTATTGGTACACGGTAGAATTTGGCTTAATCAGGGAAGATAAAAAACTGAAAATTTACGGAGCTGGCATTCTGTCATCAGCCGGAGAAAGTGAATATAGTCTGTACAGCTCTGTTCCACAACGGGTTGCCTATAACGTAGCAGAGATTATGGCAACCCCTTACATTAAAGATCATTATCAGGAAAAATATTTTGTAATTGATTCTTACGAACAACTCTATCATTCCATTCCAGAAATAGAAGCTTTGATAGAAAGAGAGTCAGCTACAGTTTGAGAAATATTCATTTTATAAGCATTACAGAAAGCAGAAGAAGTTTTATCTTCCTGCTTTCTTTTCTTGTAACAGAATCCATCTTTTTTGATGTGGATTAGAATAAATAATTGATTATTAAGCAACTTACCGACCAAATCTATAAGCTGAAACTTTAATAAGTAACTTACATCCTAACCCACCTCTTACCTTACGCTCATGCAAAACCTATTCAACGACAAAGACCCTGACGAAATATTTGATGTACTGGTAATTGGTGGCGGTATTACCGGCTGCGGTATAGCCCTTGATGCACAAAGCCGGGGCATGAAGACGATACTGGTCGAAATGCAGGATTTTGCTTCAGGTACTTCCAGCCGTTCTACCAAACTCATACACGGAGGCTTGCGTTACCTCAAACAACTGGAATTTAAGATTGTAGCTGAGACCGGGAGTGAACGGGCTATTGTGTATCAGAATGGTTTGCATGTTACGTCAGCCCAGCCCATGTTGCTGCCGATTATACAAGGTGGGAGTCTGAGCAAATTTTCTACCAATCTGGCTTTGTGGGTGTATGATTTTCTGGCAGGGGTAAAGCCTGCCGAACGACGTAAAATGCTTTCTGTCAGCAAAACACTCGAAAAAGAGCCTTTGCTCAGAAAAGATAACTTGTTGGGAGGAGCTTTTTATTATGAATATCGTACGGATGATGCCCGTTTGACCATAGAAATACTGAAAAAAGCAATAGAATTAGGAGCAGTTGCCAAAAACTATACCAAAGTAACCAGCCTGATATGGAAAGACCGGAAAGTGAAACGGGTAGCCGGTGTGAACGTCACCCATGTTTTGACTGGTGAAACCAGCCGGATTATAGCCAAATATATTGTAAATGCTGCCGGTCCCTGGGTAGATACCATCGATACACTCAACGATGCCGCCCATCCTGCTAAAATCATCACAACCAAAGGGGTTCACCTTGTGGTTGATTTTAAGAAATTGCCCTTGCAGCAATCGGTGTATTTTGATGTAAATGATGGACGCATGATGTTTGCAATTCCCCGTGAGGGCAAAACTTATATTGGTACGACCGATACTTTTTATGAAGGAGACATTTTGCATCCTGCCATTACCGAAGAAGATATTACGTATTTGCTTAATGCTGTCAATCAGGTCTTTCCTGAGTCTCAGCTACAACGCCATGATATTGAATCGGGCTGGGCTGGGGTGAGACCACTCATACAACAGGCAGGTAAAAAGGGGGCTTCGGAAATTTCAAGAAAGGATGAGATTTTTCAGTATGATACAGGCTTGATTACGATTGCCGGTGGTAAACTAACCGGCTACCGCAAAATGGCAGAACGGGTGGTAAATCTGATAGCCAAACGCTTTAAAGATACCGAAAAGAAAACATTTGAACCTTGCAAAACTGCTCATTTGCCGGTTTCGGGTGCTGTAACGGGTGGATTACCTGCTTTTGAAAAATTTGTGCAAACTGAAACGGCAAAAATGGTAAAAAATGGCTGGCAGGAAAATGATGCTGTGCTGTTGCTTAGAAAATATGGCTCGAATGCTACCACTATTTTTGAACTGGCTAAAACCTGGAAGCCTGAAACCAATATGCCTCAGTGGCTTTTCGGAGAGCTGGTGTATGCCCTGCAATTTGAACTGGTGAAGAAACCCGGTGACTTTTTTACCCGCCGGACTGGTGATACGTATTTCCATATTGATAAAGTAAAACAATACAAAAATGCCGTTATTGACTACATGGCGGAACATTTTGGCTGGAATGAGGGTTTGAAAAATCAATATAAAACAGAATTTGAGGAAGAATTAAATTCAATTTTGCCTTGATTATATGCTTAACTGATGTAAGAGTTCTCTTATTATAAATGGAAATTGCATGACAAATTTTTTGCATATATAAGATTTTTAGTGCAATTATGATAGACAACTATGGAGAAAACAAACTTAAAAACACCTGACTTTACTGAAGACATTGTTGGTTTGATGATTCAGTCAATGCTAACTATAACAAGATTTCCAAGAGCCCCTTTTGCTTTAGTACCATTGTCGAAGAAGGATGAGGTAATTTACGGTGCTGATTCCTATATTGACTCTATAAGCCCACTGTATATTCAATTTAAACGTTCTTTTGGTTACCCAGATTATAGTACTTCAAAAATTATCAAGGATAGAAAAAAACTAAAAGCAAGTTATTCCCCCCAAACATTATTTTTTGAATTAAGAAATAAACAACCTAACCATAAGGACTACCAACACAATGTATTGTTTGAATTAAAAACAAAATTGGATGCTTCAGGTAAAGGGAAAGCATTTTATACAGCACCATTGTTTTTAAATAGAACAGCTTATTTATTGGCTGTACATATGTCTTCAATTATATCTTGGAGACATTGGAATTGGTTTATGCATGAACCATTTTATGAACAAACTCAGAATATTTTAACATCTACAGGGAGTATTAGATTTCAAAATATTCCAATCTTAAAAGAGCACATTGTTATTCCACCACATACAAGAGTTATAACGCATAAACATAAATACAGTTATTTAGAGAATGGAAAAGAAATATGTTTTCACGAACCAATAAAACTTGACAATGAACAAACACTTGGACAAACTATTTATTATTTTCTGAGATTCCAGGATGGACAGCCAACAACTAAAATGACAAATTTGTTAGAATCAATATCACTATTAGATAATTTGCAAAATGAATTGTTTGGAGAGAATCAAGACATGAGAAATCAAAGTATAATAAACAGATGGATAGATTTTGGAGAAAGATTAAGAAATGATTTTGATATTTATCAATTTATGTTAATCAAACCGAATAACTAATGAGGGAGATGAGTATAGAATTATTTACTCAAATATATTAACTACTTGTGGGAAATTTTCATCTAAAAATAGTTAAGACGAAACCTACTAGGATAACCAATTTGGTAATTGCAAAAATTACTTTAATTTCTACAGAAATATTTTATTCTAATGCCTTCTGAGTATAAACCTTACCTTAAAATTCTTACCAATCCCCGAAAAGGCAGACGTTTTGCAATCCCTGACATTCATGGTTTTTCGCAAACCTTTCAGGCTTTGGTATATGAGCAAATCAAACTACAACCCGAAGACCAGCTTTTTTTGCTGGGAGATTACATCGATCGTGGACCTGATAGTGTGGGTGTCATTGATATCATTCTGGAATGGCAGGAGGCTGATTTTCAGGTCTATACCATCCGTGGAAACCATGATGACGGTTTCCTGAACAGTTACCAAAATTACAAAACCGGAGTCTATCAAAAGCATTTTATTGAAACCGTTCAAAAAGAGAAGTTTATTAAAATGTTTGAGCCTTCGTTGAATCTTGTTTCCGGGAAAGACCTTAAAATGCTGCCTGAATACCAGACTTTTTTTGAAGATCTGATTTATTATATCGAACTGGATAACTTTTACTTGGTACATGGCGGTTTTAATTTTGAATCGCTCAAGCCTTTTGAAGATTTTTATACCATGACCGTCATCCGGCGATTTTCTAACCCCACCGCAAAAACCATCGTACACGGGCATCAGATACATGAATTGCCTGTAATAAAGCAACGGATAGCCCAACGAAATAACATCATTCCATTGGATAATGGTTGTTATGAAGCTGTAATTTTCAGCAGATATACAAAAGAAGAGCGGGAAGCACTCAATAAAATGGGAAAACTTGATAAACAAACCGGCAAACTGCTGGCTTTAAATCTGGATACATTTGAATTGCTTGAACAACAAAATATAGGATAATATGACACTGGCAGATGCCATAAAAATCAGAGAATTGCTGATAGCTGACCCAGGTTCGGCTCAGTTGGGACTGGCAACATTGTCAGGTTTTGAAAAAAATGAACAGGAGGAGTTTTTTCAGTTAATGAGCAAAGATATTACCAGTCTCAATAGGCTTATCAGACATATTTTACCGGCTCTGCAAGCCCATACAGAAATGCCTGCTCTGTTAAAAACTTTTGAAGATTTTGTAGGAGTGATCCAGTTTTTGTTACATACCCGTGATAAATTTAACATGGTAAGTTTATCCTGCCGGAAATTTCTGATAAAAAACAGGTTTCAGTTTGTGGAAGTACAAAATTTTGAAGAAGCAAATGAAGCCCGGTTTAAATCCAAAACCATCAGTGTATGTCGGGTAGAACAACAATATTTTCTCAGTTTTGGTATTTCACCGGACGGCGGTATCGAACGATGTTTAGGTTTACTTTTAGGATGAATTAACAACAAATTATACATGAAGCATATCAAATATAAATATCTTAGTACTGGCTCTAAGGAATTGGGCTTGGGCTTGGCAATACTGATAGGTATAGTAATGATAATGCTTTTGCCTCTTCTGCTTTTAATGTGGCAATTCGTTTTTGCACATGTGTTATTGCTTACTTATTTTTTAAAAGAGAGGTTTATTTATTATATAAAATATGATGATGAGTATTTTTATATAGAAAATGTCTTTCTGAAAACTGAGCAATTTGACAAAAACTTGTTAAAAGAAGTTGTTCAGATTCATCCCTTTACATGGCAGTACGGTATTTCTTTTAAAAACGGTAAGTCATATCATTTTTTGAGTTCATCCCGAACCGTTGCAGCTTTTCTTAAAAGCTTATCTCCTAAAGAAGAAAAGTAGTAGGAAGTCTAAAATTTTCGAAACATACAGTTTTTTGAAAACCAATAATTTACATATTTGAGAGAAGCATTCAACTGAAATTTCGGTGTTTGAGCGAAGCGAGTCTCGAAATTTCTTGACTTTTTTGTTACTTTTTGTGTTAAGACAAAAAGTAAGAGTTAGATTGAAGAAAACAACCTTCTTTCAAAGCAGAATTTATTACGGACAATAAGCAAAAAATAAAATTAAAGCCAGAATCACTCTAAATTGGCAATATTTTCCATTTTCCTTTTAATAAATCTACTATCTTGGCATCCGTTTGCCAAATCTCCTTTTCTCTCAGTACAATCCTGTAATTTCTTAAACCCTCATTTCATTATAACAAATGGAGCATTACGATTTTATCATTATTGGTACGGGAGCCGGTGGAGGTACCCTGCTACATAAATTAAAAGATTCAGGTAAGAAAATTCTGGTTTTGGAACGAGGTGCATTTTTACCTCGTGAAAAACAAAACTGGGACACGATTGAGGTGTTTCAGAAAGAGCGTTACCATACCCATGAAATCTGGAAAACAGCTCAGGGAAAAAAAGATTTACAGCCTGGTACAGGCTATTGGGTAGGAGGGAATACCAAAGTATATGGAGCAGCTTTATTCAGGTTACGGAAAAGAGATTTTGAACAGATACAACACGCAGGCGGCATTTCACCGGAATGGGCATTGAAATATGAAGATTTTGAGCCATATTATACCCAGGCTGAAAAGATGTATCATGTACATGGAAAAGGTGGCATAGACCCCACAGAAGCCTACCGAAGCGAAGAATATCCAAATCCACCTGTAAGCCACGAGCCTCGTATTCAGGAAATTCATGATACACTTGTTACGATGGGTTATCATCCGTTTTATATGCCGATGGGTGTAAAACTGAATGAAAAAGATATGCTCAACAGTCCCTGCATCCGTTGCAATACCTGTGATGGATTTCCGTGCCTGATTCATGCCAAAGCCGATGCAGACATTGATGGTGTAAGACCTTCTATGGCAAATTCTAATGTTACTTTACTCACAGAAGCCAAGGTAACCAGACTCCTGACCAATGCTTCCGGAAATGAAATTTCGGCAGTAGAAGTAGAATACAAAGGACAAATTATTCAGTTCAAATCAACTATAGTCGTGGTGGCTGCCGGGGCGGTTAATTCAGCAGTTTTGCTGCTTAAATCAGCCAACGACAAGCACCCTAACGGGCTTGCCAACCAATCTGACCAGGTCGGAAGAAATTTTATGAAGCACCAAAATGCAGCCATGTTGGGCATTTCATTGAAACAAAATCCTACAGTATTTCAGAAAACAATGGCAATCAACGATTTTTACTGGGGCGAAAAAGAGTATGAATTTCCCATGGGGCATGTGCAGTTGCTGGGCAAAGCGAACAAAGAAATGCTGGCAGGTGATGCTCCAGGATTTACACCTGATATGGTTTTGGAAGAAATGGCAGAACGTTCTGTAGATTGGTGGATGACGGGCGAAGATTTGCCTCTGCCTCAAAATCGGGTACAGTATATCAAAGACGAAATTCATCTGGATTATGAAGAAAACAACACCGAAGGATTTGACCGTCTGATTAACAAATGGTCACATATTATGAGTCAGATTGACGACGGACACAGTTTTATTCCACATCATTTGTATTTGCGTAAAAAAATTCCTTTGCAGGGAATTGCTCATCAGTGTGGAACCCTTCGTTTTGGTACAGACCCCAAAACGTCTGTTCTTGATATTTTCTGTAAAACCCATGAAATAGAGAATTTATATGTGGTAGATGGTAGCTTTTTCCCATCATCAGGTGCTGTAAATCCATCTTTGACCATCATGGCAAATGCCTTGCGGGTAGGAGAGCATTTGATAGAAAGAATCGGGTAATCATTCGGAATAGTTGTATCACAAAATGTCTAGTTTCAATCTTAAACTTTATTTACTGGAAGCCACAGGGTTGGGAATTTTTATGATTTCTGCCTGTGGCTTCACAGTTTTGCTGGAATATCCTGCTTCTCCGGTTCATCAGCTAATACCTGACGGTTTTATCCGACTGATATTGATGGGAATTGCGATGGGAACAACGGCAGTTGGCATTTTTTATTCCCCAATCGGTAAATTTTCGGGGGCACACATCAACCCGGCTGTAAGCATTACTTTTTATCGGTTAGGACGACTCAGTCAAACTGATTTGGTTTGGTATATCGTTTTTCAGTGTCTGGGTGGTATTTTGGCTGTTTATATAATGGCGTTTATTTTCGGAAAATTAGTCACAGACCCGCCTGTCAATTATGCTGTTACAGTTCCTGCAAACGGAAATATCAAGGCTGCTTTTATTGCAGAGTTTATCATTGCTTTTGTGATGATGACAATGGTTTTATGGACTTCATCCCTACCCAAACTTGCTCCTTATACCCGTATTTTTTCCGGTTGTCTGGTATGTATGAATGTTATTACTACCGGACCCATTTCTGGATTTGGTATGAATCCTGCCCGGACACTGGCATCGGCAGTTCCATCCGGAAATTTTACTGCTTTCTGGTTGTATATTTTTGTACCGATTGGGGCAATGTTGCTGGCAACCGAAGCGTTTTTGCGAATGAGAGCTATTTTTAAAAAGAAGTTTTAGTCCTATGAAAAAATTATATTTTTTTATCCTAAGTATTTTATTGTTAAACAGTTGCTGCAAAGGTGATAATGAAAATAATGGACTGATAGTTGCTTCTTTTCTTGATTCATTTCAGGGATATTGCTATGGATATATTCCTCATACTGCGTGCATCAGAAAACAATCGGAGTTTGAGAGAATTATCAATCAAGATTCACTAAGATTTTGTACAAATTTTAAGTTTCCGGAAATAGATTTTAATAAAAATTCAATTTTAATAAATTACAAGGAAGATCAGGCAATTTCAACTTTTTCAAGACATGTTTCTGTTGACTCACTTACAAAGGAAATAACCTACTTAGTTTCAGTAAATCGATTGAATTGCAGATGTTTTGATTTATGCCAGTCTTCAAACTACAATATTATTCTTGTGCCTAAAGTAGATAGTACGTTCAAGGTAATTTACAAATAAAACTTAATGTGGCTTTTTTAAACCTTCATTAATTATGAGATGACTTTCTCAACTACGCCTGAATATTCTTGTAATTTTTGCGTTATCCTTGTACTTTTCGCCTGAAAACTTTTAGAAAACAATGAATTTCAGATTTTGCCTCAGTTTCCTGTGCTTATTTTTTACTGTTTTTTCTGCAATTGCTCAAACTACCCTTACCTACACCAGCCCGGATGTTTCGTATCGTACCGGACTCGAACTATTTGAAAGGAAGCATTATACAGCAGCCCGCAAACAGTTTGAAGATTATCTGAAAGCAAATCCTGATGACCTGAAAAGTACTGATGCTGAATATTATATTGCATTGTCAGGGTTTTTTCTGGAAAATGACAAGGCTGAAAGTGATATTGAAAATTTTATAGCCCATCACCCCGGCTATTCTAAAAATACAGAAGCTTATTTTCAGTTAGGCAACTATTATTTTGCTTCAAAAAGTTATGAAAAATCTGTTTCGTACTTTGCCAAAGCCGATACCCGACAACTTAGTCCAGAGCAGGCAGTAGAAAAAAACTATAAAAACGGCTATGCTTATTTTGCCCTCAAACGTAATAAAGAAGCACTTTCGGCATTTAACAGCCTGAAATCTGGTAACAGTTCTTACTCGGCAGATGCCAGTTATTATGCCGGCTATCTCGAATACCAGAATCAAAATTATGACCTGGCAGTGACAGACCTGCAACGTGCCGGACAAACTGACAAATACAAGGCTGTGGTTCCTTATCTAATCACTTCGGTTTACCAGAAGCAGCAAAAACCTGCCGAACTGATTGCCTATGCCGAAAAAGCCCTTGAAAACAAAACCACCCAAAATGCCGGCGATATAGAAATGATGCTGGCGGATGCCTATTTTCAGAAAGGGGATTATAAAAAAGTGATTTCACTGCTTGAAAATAAAAAAAGTCTTACACCCGATTTATTGTATCGCCTCGGAGTAAGTTATTATAAAACCAATGACTCTAAAAATGCAGCCCTGAATCTGGAGAAAATAGCTTCGGGCAAGGACTCTTTGGGGCAGTATTCGGCTTATTATCTGGGACTGGCTGAAATTAAAAACGAACGTAAGGCTTTTGCTTCAAGGGCATTTGACGAAAGCCGGAAAACCAAAGTGAAATCTTTGAAAGAGGAAGCTACTTTTTTATATGGTAAAATCAATTATGAATTGTCGAACTTTGCCGAAACCATTGCCAGTCTGAACAGTTTTCAGCAAACATTCCCTATTTCCAAACATGAAAATGAAGCCAATGAATTGTTGAGTGATGCTTATCTGGATTCTGACAATTACAACGAAGCCATTACCCATATAGAAAAACTGAAGAAAAAAACGCCACGCATCAATGCTGCTTATCAACGGGTTACGTTTAATAAAGGCGTTGAATTGTTTAATCAGGATAAATATGCGGAGTCAATAATGCCTTTTCAGAAATCCCTGCAAATGCCCGTTAATGAAGAAATTGCACTGGCTGCTATGTACTGGACTGCCGAAGCACAGTCAGCCCTGAAAAATTACACGGAAGCCATCAAAAATTACACGTTTGTTCAACGGGCTGAAAAATCAAAAAGTACACCTTATTATATTAAAAGTAAGTATGGCATAGGCTATGCTTATTACAATACCAAAGATTTTACAAGGGCTTCCACCAATTTCAGAGAATATGCTCTGGCTCAGAAAGTGGCTGCTGATAAAACAAACTATGCCGATGCCCTGCTTCGTCTGGCAGATTGTGAACTGGTAGCCAAAAATTATGGAGAAGCCATTAAAAACTATGATTTGGCAATTCAGCAAAATGTTCCTGCCAGAGATTATGCTGTGTATCAGAAAGCCCTGACGTACTCACTCAATAATCAAAATACTGAAGCAAAAAAGAGTTTTCAGGAATTGATTAAAAATTATCCTGAATCACCGTATTTTGATGATGCTTTGTATCAGAAAGCCCGTTTTGATTTTGAACAGAGTCGTTACAAAGAAGCCATTACTGGGTTTGCCGACTTAATTTCCCAAAAACCTGAAAGTAATTTTGTGCCTGATGCTCTCATGAAAAGGGCTACAGCTTACAGCAATTTACAACAATATGATGAGGCTGTTGGCGATTATCAGCGAATTTTAAAAGATTATTCTGCCACTCCGGTAGCCAAAGATGCGTTGGCAGGCATTCGTGATGCACTTTCTAATGCTGGACGTAGTGATGAACTGGGTGATATTTTGGCTGATTATAAAAAATCAAATCCCCAGGGAGGCGAAAATACCGAAGGGCTTGAATTTGATGCTGCCAAAGATTTATACTTTACTGAAAAGTATGATAAGGCTGTTTTTAGTCTGGAAAAATATTTGCAGGAATATCCTAAAACTGCCAATGCTGCTGAAGCCTGTTATTATCTTGGAGATGCATATTATCGTATCAAGGATAAAGAAAATGCTTTGAAATATTTCAGACAGGTGGTACAGGAACGCAAGACTGCCAATGCTCCAAAAGCTGCTGCCAAAGCCGGTGAAATGTTGTCAGAAAAACAAAACTTTGTAGAAGCTCTGCCTTATTTCAGATTTTTACTGGCATCTGCCCGCAATAAAAAAGACCAGCTTACTGCCTATACTGGTTTGATGAATGCTCATTTTGCTTTAGGAAATGCAGATTCTACATTGATTGCTGCTGACTGGATAGAGAAAAACGGCAATTCTTCTCCAACTCTTCAAAACAAAGCTATTTTGCTAAAAGGTAAAACCTATGTACAAGCCAACAAGCCAGACAAAGCGGAAGATGCTTTTCTGCAACTCATCAATTTGGCTCAGGACGAAACAGCTGCCGAAGCCCAATACCTGATTGGAGAACTGCTATACAAAAAGAAAAATTACAAACAATCGCTGGAAACGCTTTTTACACTCAACAAGAAGTTTGGTAATTTTGAAACATGGCGGGATAAAGCTTTTCTGCTGATTACCGAAGATTATGTAGGACTCAATGAACTCTTTCAGGCAAAAGCCACACTCCAATCTATCATCGAAAACGCTGAAAATAAAGCTACTATTGAAATTGCCAAAAAACGCCTGGAAGAACTGGAAAAGTGAGATGATATTAAATGGGAAATATCTTTAATTATGCGATTAAACGATACAGAAAGACTTAAAAATGGAATATTTTGGTCTTTATTTCTCAATTTACTAAGTAGATTCGGTGGATTTATTCCGGACTTGGGTCATACAGGTATCGTTCCTATGCATACAGTTTATTTCTTTATTAGTGAAATTGGCAATATTTTGTGTACGATTTTTGGAATTGCTTCTTTTCTTAATCAAAATTTACTCAGAATATCTGTTGCGGTATTTAGCTACTTTTTTACTTATAATGTTCTTATAGTACTCTTATTATTCTACTTGTATTTTGTTAATGAAATTGAGAACACAACAGGGAGATATACTCTTTTGATTTTAATATTACATTTAATTCTGGGGATATTCTACTTTATTGTTATTATGAAAAAGTGGAAGAGTGGAATGAAACGCATATAGACAGAATATTTGTTTAATAAAAATAATGAAGCATTATCAATTATTTCTTTTTTACTGTTAAAAACAGATGTTTATCAGCATTTCTTGTAATGCCAGGTATCTGAAATTTATTTTCTGCCAAATTCTAAAAATTCATTTTCGGGAGCATTTGTCATGGGAAAACGATAGGAATATTGAGCTTGGTTTCTGATTTATTATAAATTTTTAGTTATTTTAACTCAAAATTTTAGAAATATCGGTTATTCTCGCCAGGTGATGGTCGTCGTGTTCTGCGACAAAGAGGAATAAATCCATAGTTCGCATGGGTGTTTTAAGTCTTGGATGCAATGCTGATTGAAAAATCAGGTCTTCATCGATATCTTCAATCAGTTTTATGGTTTTCTCTCTTATGACTCTGAATTTATGAAGTAGTTCATCTACCTGAACTTCATTGTGATTGGCTAAATCAGTTTGCGAATTGGCTAAATCAGTAACTCGTAATTCTAATTGCCCGTTTTTGATGTCTTCAAATCGTCCCTGCCAGAGTGGTTCAAGGTCAATAAGATGTCCTGCATTTTCTTTAATAGACCAGGTATTATTTATTTTCTCTCCTAGAATTGTGGGGTTCAATTTTTTAAACTTATTCTCCAGCCTCAGTGGGGTGTCAGCTAATCTTTCAACAATAGAAGGAAATATATTTTGCTGAGTTTCAAAGTTGAATTTTCGGTCAAACCATTTTACTTGTTTCATCATTTTAAATATTTAATCTGAAATTTATCAATAAATGGAAGAGGTTTGAAAAGCTGTTCATACCAATATAGTAAAACGGAAATTCTGCTTAGATATTTACTAATTTCTGGCAATATCAGTTCTGATTTCCTGAATAATATTTGTTGTCATATTGCTCAAAAAGGGTTTTCTATTGGCAATGTCAGAAAATTTGAAAGCAATTACCCAAACTCAAATGTCGTTAGCAGTATGATGAATTACTTTTATCAGTTTTTTTGCCAGACAGAAGGTCGATGTTTATTTTGTTTGTAATTTAGTAAGAGAGCTGATAATGGTTGAATCAGTTATAATATATGCTTCAAACGTTTTAGCAGCATTAGATTTTATAACATCTGAAAATGGATTTTCTTCACAAACTCCGGTAAATACATCGATATGAGTTTCTTTAATAGCTCCACCTGTATCACCAGCAAAGAAATAGCCATCATGAATCACTTTTTGTCCATTTGGCAGTAAAATCATCAATCCTTTTACTTTTGGAATAAAAATGACAGTGCCGTAAGGAATTACTTTTTTGTCAACCGCTATCGTTCTAAAGGGTATAAGTTTGTAATGTAAAACGCCATCACCAAATCCGTTAGTTTTTTTCCAGACTACTTTACCCCAGCTTTCAACGGCTAATTTACTTTTTGAGTATTTTTTACATTCCCTGCAATTTACAAAAGTCTCTTCTCCGGTTTTTGCATAGTTAATCACTGTCACATTTCCCACTGAATCAGTAATAAAAGCAGTTCCTTCCAGCGATGCTGCACAAAAATCGCAGGTATCAGCGTAAAGTCCTGAGGGCTTGCCATCTTCAAGCACAATAGGAATTTTGCCGCCTGATGGAAATTTATGAATATAATATTGGGTAGCCCATAATGTCAGCTTAAATAGTTTGGTTGTGTCAGTTGGTTCGTTAAAACTGAAATCTGATTGTGAATTTTGAGAAAAAGTTTTTGAAGATAAAATTGTCAGGCAAAAAATTAAACGAAGTAATTTAAGCATAGAGACTTGAGAGGTTGTATTGTCAATTTTTGAAACTAATGTAGCTATTTGAAAGACAAAGTGTTAAAGATTTTTGAAATAAGTATTAAAATCTGCTTTCTTCAGAGGTGAATGGTGAGGGATGGTTTTAAGAAATTTCTGAATTTTATCTGATATAAAATCTAATAACAGGAGATTCTGCTTTCAAAATATTGTTTTAAAAGCAGAATCTCCTGTCAAACTAAATTCTAATACCAATTCAGGTTATTTGTTTTTTATTTTCAGAAGCTTGCTTACAAAATGAGAGCCACTTGCATACACAGGATGTGAAATATTATCAGATGAGACAACATTTAATCCTGTCAGAATAAGTGTATCTCCATGAATACTACATCTAAACGTTGCAAGTCCGTCAACAAACATAGGGTGCATGGCAAACTTTGCCTTTGTGGTAAGTATAGAATTTTTGAACTCAAAAGTGCCAGAATTGACGATAGACTGATTGAATCTGCTCAACTTTACACTATCGGATAAGGACCAGTTGCGGTTTTTATAAGTCTGACTTGTCCAGCAAAAACTATAATAATTTTGTGAAAAAATAACGATACTCTCTTTGGGAAAAGTTATGGTTTTTGAACCGTCCGATTTTATGGTTTGAACTTCTGCAACTGACCATACTCCCTCAATTTCAATTTTGTTTTTAGGAATAAAGCTAATTATCAGGGTTGATACTAAAGCAAAAGTTAAAAACGGAATAATGATTGTTTTGAATCTCATAATATTAATTTCAGTGTAATGGATAGATTATTAAGATGCTTTATTTGCTTGAAAAGACTTATTGCCTGTTAAAATTCAATTTTATAACTTAGGTTAGGCAAAACTATTTTTGATAAATCCTTATCAACACTTCCATTGATATAGTTGTACTTAAAGCCATTAAAGTCGGGTTGTTGGGTAATGTTAATAATCTTCAAGGCAATTTCTCTGGAACTGTGTGGTTTATTGATTTTATAAATAGCAGTAAAATGAACGTACAACGAGGGTTGCATTTTCATTGAATAGGCATGGGTTTCATCATAAACAACATCTTTGGATGAGTTAGATGCATCTGTATTAATAGGTGAATAACGGTTACCTCCCTGATAACTTGCTTTCAAATTCACACTTATCACATTTTGTTTGTCATTGCCGGTTTGCCATTCTTTACCGACTAAAAAATTATACACAAAGTTTCGATTGTATCGTGTACTTCTCCAGGTGTCGTCACCTCCTTTGTATTCAGACTTAAAACCAGAAGCCGTTAACATATAGTAATATCCATTAGAAATATATTTTTCCAGGGTGAGATCAATGCCATAATTTTTCCCTTCACCGGTATTTTGTAGTTTCCCTGAGAAAAACCAGTCGGTTTGTAAGTTAAGTACCGAAAATGAGCTGTTGGGGCTAACTGGTACTGAAAATAAAAACTGGTAATAAGGCTCAATTTTAAAATGTATGAAACTTGAAATACTCCAGTCATAACTTAATACGAAGTGATGTGCCTTGGTAAAATCAAGATTTTTGTTGACGGCTTTTTCGCCGGATAAAATGTCATTGTTCAGATAGAAATTTAAAGGCTCTAAACGGCTGTGTAAGCCATATGCCATGCCAATCCGCTGATTTTCTTTAAATGTATAACTCACCCCCAATCGCGGTTCTATGGTAAAATGATTATTAAGCGTAAAAACCTGTCCAGTTACCCCTGCATTGATTGTTAATTTATCAGAAACATAAAACGAAGAACTGGTGTAAGCTGATAATAAAGTACTAAAATCCTGGGTGTTTACAATCTCCTTGAGTGTCTCTCCTGCCAAATAGGTTTTATTTAGCAGCAACTTATATGACATTCCTCTTACTGATATGCCTGTTCGGTTGGTATGTTTAGTTCCAAATGTTTTATTAAGAGATGAGGTTAAAAAGAAGTTTGAAGCCTGAATCATGATATCACTTTTGTGCTTGAAAATGTGTTGGTTATCAATTGCTTCTGTTTTCCATTTTGTGTAACTGGTAGTTGCCGCAAGTGTTGTTTTAAGGTATGAATTGTTGTTTAAAAATATTTTATGACCTATACCTGATGAACCAGAACTTAACCTTATCTGATTGTTTTCTTTGTCATCATAATATTTCCATTGGGTGCTGTCTGCTTTAGCCTTCGATTCAACATGGTCCAGCAGACCGATTCCCCACAAAGTAAATGTGCCTGCCTTTCTGGTAGGGAAATTTAACTTAAAGGACAAGTCCTGGTATTTTAATCCATTGGCTCCATCAGGCAAAAGAGGTTTTAATAAAGCCAGCGAAGAATATCTGTAATTAAAAAGATAGGATGCTTTTCCGTTAGTTTTAAATGGTCCTTCTGCCGAAGCATCTATTCCTACAATGCCAATCTGAAAAGTATGCTCTCGTTTATGGTTATTGCCTGTTCTTAAAAAAAAATCAAAAATTCCCGATATCGCGTTGCTATATTCAGCCGGAAATGCTCCTGTTAAAAAATCTGAATTAGCCAGTAACTGACTGCTGAGAGCGGTAAATATGCCACCTCCATACGATTTTAAATCACCAAAATGGTTAGGGTTTGGAATTTCAATGCCTTCCATTTTCCATTGTAAAAACTTTGGAGCATTGCCTCTTACTATTATTCCATTTTCGCCAGTGTTGCCTGCTACGCCTGCAAATGAGGATGCCAGACGGGCAGGGTCATCAAAACCACCTGCATAGCGTTTGGCTTCTTCTACACTCAGCATTCTGACACTAGCTGTTGACATTGTATTCAGTGGCTGCTCTTTGCTGATACGGGGTGATATTTCTACTTCATCAAGCATGGTAATACTTTCTTTTAGCTCGATGAGTAAGACGGTTTCTTTGGCAGAACTTACTATTACCTCATTGATAATCAACTCGTCATAACCGATACAACTCACTTTCAGATTATAACGCCCAACAGGAATATTGGCAATAATAAAGTTGCCGGATGAATCGGTAGTAGTGCCGAACGGATTTTTGGAACCCATTTGTGAAATGGAAGCAAATGGGATAGGCAGGTTTGTAAATTGATGAATAACTGAGCCCCGTATGGTTTGGGTTGGCTGGGCAATAAGTGCTATTGCAGAAGAAAATATCAAAAAAATAGTTGCTAAATGTCTCATATAACTGTGCTTGTTTTAAAAGCACAAATGTCTTTTTTAGACTAAGGCAGCACAATACTGATTTATCAGTATAATTAGTCTAAAAGTCCATATTTTGAAGCAAACATTACTGCTTCAAATGAGTTATTAGCACCTAATTTCTCCAGAAAACGCTGACGGTGGGTATTTACTGTATGTACACTAATAGAAAGTTTATCTGAAATCTCTTTACTCAAAAAGCCTTGTTTTACAAGAGCAAGTATTTCTATTTCTCTTTTGGTAAGTTCTAATTCAGGTTTTAAAGAGGTTTCAAAAGAAATAAAATTACCAGTTCTGAAGTTCAAAAGCTGGCTTTTCACCTGTTCGTTTTCATCCTGATTTGGTGAAATATCAACAATGCCAAACATCAGCCAGATTTGACCTTTTTTATCCAATTCCAGTATCTGATACTGTTCGATAAGCCGTATGTACTTGCCCTGACTATTCAGCATCCGGTATTCGTAGATAGATTTATGATTCAGTTTTTCATCATCTGAAAATTTATCAAAGATTTTTAGAATAGAAATACTGTTTAAAGCCAATTTCAGTCTGTCGTCAGGATGAATTTTTTCACTAAAAAATTCATGGCTTTTTATGGCATAGTCAGAAGGGGTATAGCCAAGCAGTTTCCCGAAATTGGCAGAATAGAACAGAATTTCTTTTTTATGAATATCAAAGATATTGACTCCTGAATTGCCAATTTCTGACAAGGTTTGAAAGGTCTGGATATGTCGGGGCACAACTGAATAGTCTAAATCTTCTGAGTCGTATTGGTATTTCATTAAGAATGCAAAAAAAATCTCCTGCACTGAAAGTTCTTTCGACATTGTAGAGGTAGGTAAAAGATTGTAATGCTATGCTTTTGTTAATAAATCTGTCTGATGGTTAGATTGTCTGGTAAAGATAAAAAATTTATCGGGGATAATTTTTTAACGCTTGTATTGTATAATTTGAGGAGACCCACCACCGAACCAAATATTGTGTCATACAGTGTATGAGGTTATTCTATTGTTCGTACTCAGTATATGTTACTCGTTTGATATGGTCAATAATTTCAAAAGACTGATATCTTGAGAAATCTCTATTTTTTATATGCATGGTATCCACTTTTATTTGTACTGGCAAATCATAAGTCAGCTCAAGTATGTAATCAGGTAAAAAACCGTCATAACCGTAGGCGTAGTGTATGTTGCTTGCTTCATCTGGCAACACTGGAAATGTATACACTTTTGCTATCTCCTGATATTCTTTAATGGTCAAACCTTCGGCTTTTGTTCCGAAGGCAAGTAATTTTGAAGGCTTTATTTTATCAGCAATTTGATTTCGGAATGCTCTGTTTGGAAGGACTTTGCTGATAAACTTTGTTGAATAATCTATGTACAGGAAAGAAGAAATTAAAAACGTCAGTAGTACTGAGATTTTAATTTTTAGGGATGTTGAATGGATGTATTTGTGTAGGATGTAGCTAACAAGGATTTTGATGGCAATCAGAGATACCATAGTAAATCCTACTATCTCAATAAATCCCCATGTTCTGACCCCGGCATTAAATATTAATTCAAGCCTGTCTGTCCATAAACATAAAAGCACAGTCAGCAAGCAGATGTTTATACAAGCCGGAATTAGATATTTCAGAGAGCTTTTTATCATAGCAGAATGTCAAACGAGATTAGTATAAATGAGGTATAATGTTCAGAAATTGGCATTGTTACAGATAACTTGTTGAAATTTTGATTGACTTTCGGTTATATCAGAGCAGAATTAGAGTGGAGTTATAAATGCTGTATTGAAAAATAAAAGCTGATACACAGTTTATACCTGCTCGGATTTGCTGGTACCAGTTGGCATACCTTTTTGTCAAGGTTGCATATAAACTATTTCAAAGTCGTGACCACCTGCTGCATTTATGATAATGTGTTCATCCGTTTCGTTGTCGGCTGTAATGTCAATATCACATACATAACATTTCATTGGTTTATCGTTTTAAGCTTACACACAACTCAAAAATATGTGAAACTCTTTCAAAACGTAGCATTGCAATAATGACTGAAATTAGTTGTATTTGCGAAAGTTTACAATATTTTTAAAAGATACCATATGTCCCGGCAACTCTTGAACCAGCTTATGATCGGCACCCTTTTCAGGCAACGTGACTATGGCTAAGTCTTTGAAAAGTTACGGCTTATAAAGCCTGCGTGCCTTTATACATCTGTTTTTAAGAAATAAACGCAAGTTTTTTGAATTAGCAAGATGAGCAATAGAAAAAAGATTGTCAACATGTAGAAATACGGTATTTTTCTTGATTTTTTGTTCAAAAAAAAGATTTCTTACCCATAATCTTTGGAAAACAAAAACGGCAAAGGATTTTTAGCTTCACCGTTTTTATAAATCACACGTAATAACAAACTATCAAGACTTCCAACGTACAAAGGCATCTCTGGCAGCATATTCGGCAACACTGAGTTTGTTGTATCGTTCGTCAGTGCCGCGGTTCCGGTATTCAACCCGTTACCAGCATTCACAGGCATCGCTTCTCTCAAATGCCAATTCTTGTTAGTGTTATGTGTATAATTCAGGCTCAAACATAGCAAACCCAATACTTCCACTCAATTTTTCTATCTTAATCAGAGTGCACCCTTTACCTTCTACATTTAACCAGTCTGCTTATACCTACTGCCTGTTGAAAATATATTGTTGAACTTAAGAATTTCAGATACTTTTAGTAGCCATAGTAAATTATTCGCCACACCTGAAATTAATAGTCTTGTTCATAGTTGAAATACTTTTACCATCTTTTATTATTTCTGCTTTCAAAGCAATTTTTTCACAACCTGTATTATTTAACAGGAATAATAATTTATACTTTGTATTATCACCAACACTAGAAAAAGTTCTTTGTTGTTGAAGTAATACCTTATTTTCTGCTGTTGCTGAAAGCTTCAAAATTTGATTTTTGTTGGACTGTCCAATGGTTGTTACTTCTACTATCACAATGGTCTGGTTAGAGTAACCTTCTGCTGAACCTTCTCCAATAATTGTATTCCAAAGTACTACTTCAGAATTGTCAATTATATTGTCAGAGAATGTACCACTAACATCTTTGCCAAAGGTCTCTGATTTTTTTTCATTATAAAAAAGTTTTGCCTGAATTGCAGATATTTTTGTCTGTCCAAAAGAGGCGTAATGGAATAGGGTAATAAAAAATGCAATAGCAACATACTTTTTTGAATATCTCATAATAGGGAAGTTTAGTAAAATTTGTCTGACTCGTATTTAAGGCTTCTCAATTTCATAGCTACCAACGGCAGGGCTTGTAATAGGGCTGGTTTTCATTATTTTATAGTTCATTTTTTTACTAATCTACGGATTTTTATCTTAAATTAAGAAGAAAATTTAATCTATTTAAAAGCTCTAAAAAGTTGAAAAGTAATTCTTGGTGGTGTCTGAAATGTGTTGATGAAATTATATTAATCTCTGAACGTCAATGAATTGAACGCTTTTCAACACTTTTGAGATACTACAGAATTATTCAATGAAATATGAAAGCAGATGCTCATATATTTATTACCTCTAAAATTTGAAATAATAAACAGAGGTGAAGTTGTAACAAACCAAAGTGAGGCTATTCACTACTGAAATTTAAAAAAGCAAATTAACGGGTTTATAAATTTCAGTAGTTGAGATAAATAAAAGCATTTATTTTCTAAATCTGTCGGCAACAATCAATTCTTTGCTGTCTTTTTGCCAGATATAAAAGCCTTTTCCGGTTTTAGCACCAAGGTGTCCGGCTTGAACCATATTCACAAGGAGAGGGCAGGGGGCATATTTGGGATTCCCAAATCCATCATGCAATACCCGCAAAATAGCCAGACATACATCCAGCCCTATAAAATCAGCCAGTTGCAACGGTCCCATCGGGTGAGCCATGCCCAGTTTCATCACCGTATCAATCTCAGTTACACCCGCAACACCCTCAAACAAGGTTTCTATCGCCTCGTTTATCATCGGCATCAGTATCCGGTTAGATACAAAACCCGGATAGTCATTCACTTCTACAGGTACTTTATCAAGTGCTTTAGAGAGTTCCATTACCGTAGCAGTAACAGCATCAGAAGTAGCATAGCCTCTGATGACCTCTACCAGTTTCATGACAGGCACAGGATTCATAAAGTGCATGCCTATTACCTGCTCAGGTCTGCGGGTAACAGATGCCAGTTTGGTAATTGAAATAGAGGAAGTATTGGATGCCAGAATGGTATTTCCCGGACAAACGGAATCCAGCTCTCTGAAAATATTTATTTTTACATCTACATTTTCTGATGCTGCTTCTACCACAAGGTCAGCTTGTGCTGTACCCTCTGCAAGAGAAGTAAAAGTGCTGATGCGTTGCAGGGTAGCCTGTTTGTCTGATTCTGTCAGCAATTCTTTTTTCACCTGCCTGTCAAGATTAGCAGCAATGGTCTGCAAGCCTTTCTGCAAGGCAGCTTCATTGACATCAACCAGCGAAACCCAATAACCTTTTTGTGCAAAAACGTGAGCAATGCCGTTTCCCATCGTGCCACTGCCAATAATTGTTATATTTTTCATTTATTATGTTAAGTAAATTTTAGATTAGTTAAGCAAAAGTAAAATGTTTTACCTTTACTTCTTAAATTAAAAGTATATGCTGAAAAGGTATTTTTTTTATAACATGTGCTGTTGTTTTATGGTTGTGAGCAGCTGGGCTCAGGACACCATGCTCAATACCTCCGGCAAAACTGTTAAAGATCGTTTTAGTGCACCGGAGGGGTATATACGAGTGCCATTAGTCCAACAATCATTTGGAGAATACCTGCGTAGTTTTTTGCTTAAAGCTCATCAAACGCCTGTTTATCTTTTTGACAACTCCCTCAAAGCCAATCAGGATGTCCATACGGCGGTATTGGATATAGATCGGGGCAGCCGTGATTTGCAGCAGTGTGCAGATGCAGTGATGAGACTCAGGGCTGAGTTTTTATACAAATACAAGCGTATCAGTGAGATTCACTTTAAAAATTATTCAGGTACAGATATGGATTACAGTAGGTATATGCAAGGTTACCGTATCAACAGCAAAGGATTTTATCTTAAATCTGTTCAGCCGGATAATACGGCTGCCGGTTTTAGAAAATACCTGGATATGGTTTTTGCATATGCCAATACTTATACACTCGAAAAAGAGCTTAAACCAATTTCACTCAAAGATATTCAGGCAGGAGATGTGTTTATTGTATCATATCCCACCCGTTTTGGACATGCTGTTATGGTGATGGATGTAGCTGAAAACAAGCAAACAGGAGATAAAGTGTTTTTACTGGCTCAAAGCTATATGCCTGCACAAGACATCCATATCCTTAAAAATTCAAATGACTCAAAAAATCCTTACTGGTATAGCCTGAGTCAAATTAAAGATGAATTACATACACCGGAACGGACTTTTCCTGTAACCTCTCTGCATAGGTTTTATTGAGTTATTTACAAACTACTCATATTTAAGCTATTTTTTCTCGTTTCTGCCAACTTTAAAATATTGATATGGAAAATACTAATTATAAACTGGGCGACTACAATAAGCTGGAAGTTATTAAGTTCACTGATTTTGGCTTGTATTTGCTGGCAGGTGAAGAGGAGATACTGATGCCCAATAAATACATTCCAGAAGGAACCAAAATAGGTGACATACTGGAAGCATTTATTTACCTCGACTCCGAAGACCGTCCTTTGGCTACCACGCTGGTCCCATTTGCCAAAGTGGGTGATTGGGCAGCTTTAAAGGCTGTAGATGCCGGAAAAAGTGGTGTTTTTCTGGATTGGGGATTGGAAAAAGACTTGTTAGTGCCATTTTCTGAGCAACACAAGCGTATGGAAGTTGGTAAGACTTATCTGGTAAGAGTGCTGATTGATGAGGAAACCTACCGAATTTATGCTACTGCACGCCTCGAACAGTTTCTGGATTTACCAGATGAAACTTTGCAGGAAGGGCAGGAGGTATCTCTTATTGTCTGGGAATTTACTAGTCTTGGCACCAAAATGATAATCAACGAAAAATTTCAAGGCGTTGTGTATCAGAATGAAAACTTTAAAAACCTCTTCGTTGGTGATAAGATTAATGGGTATGTAAAGAAGATTAGAGACGACGGAAAGGTAGATTTAAGCCTCCGTAAGCAAGGTATAGCCGAGACCAGTGATGCCAAGTCGGTTATATTGCAAGCATTAGCCCTTGCCGAAAACCATTTTTTACCACTTCATGACGATAGTTCCCCTCAGCAAATTCAGTGGGAATTGCAGATGTCTAAAAAAACTTTCAAAAAGGCAGTAGGAGGGTTGCTGAAAGAGCAAAAAATTACTTTGACTGACAAAGGAATTAAATTATTGTAAATAGGGTAGGAGAGAGGAGTGAAAAGTTAAATTGATTTTTGTAAATTAATATTATTAAATTAAATTTGTTTAATAATAAACTGATTTAATATTTTTCACTCCTATTCATGTCAAAAACTACAGAAAAGATAAAAGAAATCATGGAGCAAACCGGCTTCACTCCTTCACTCTTTGCCGATGAGGTAGGTATTGCCCGTGCCAGTATGTCTCATATTCTTGCCGGAAGAAATAAACCATCTTTACCCATTCTTGTAAAAATTATCAAACGTTTTCCTCAGTTTGGAATGGACTGGATTTTGGAAGAAGAGGAAACAGATGACTCTTTAGCAGAAAATGATAATTTTACTAAAGATAATTCTCAGGTTGTAACAAATAAGACCGTAGTACCTAAACAAGCTACATCTTCCGAAAATTTTGCTGAAAACAGGATGTTTATGCCTGTAGAGAAAGGGAAGAAAGTTGAAAAGATACTTGTTTTTTATACAGATCGTACTTTTACCGAATATTCGCCTAATCCGTAGTTTTAGTATATAACAAAAATTAGTTTTATAGACTAAATCATATAATTAGTACATCCGTAGGGTTTTAGCCGGGTTTTTATAACAATACTTTAAATAAATGACATTAATTAACTGTATATAAGTTAGTTAATGTCATTTGTTGTTTAGTAATATACAAAATATTAACAGAAACAGGATGGTGGATGGTTACTAAAAGGTGGTTTTTTGTATTAAATAAGAGTTAGAAGTATGAAAAAAAAGTTTTAACCTTACATACGCTCTGGATTTTTGAAATACAACTTAGTTATCAGATAGTTGTATCTTTTTTGAAGATTTTTTTGACGAAAAAGAGATACTTTGTTAACGTTGTATTTATCTGCTATTTCCCAAACCCATGACCTATCAACCCGGCTTACATATTTTAGCAAGAATTTATACTCATGAAACCAAGTTGCTAATGGATGAATCTTTAGCAAAGGCGTTTTATGATAAGCTGATACCTGAGCTGGATTTACAAAAAGTTGGTGAAGTCTATCATCGTTTTCCTAATGGAAGCTTTACAGGAGTCATTTGTCTGACCGAATCACATTTGTCTGTTCATACCTGGCAGGAGTTGAATATGCTGACTTTTGATGTATATCTGTCCAATTACCTGCGAAATAATGAAGACAAAACACGTAAAATATTTGAGGAGACATTAGCTTATTTTAAAGCTTTCGAGTATGTTGTGGAAGAAGTGAAAAGATAATTTAAGTTTGGAAATAATTGTTTCAATAGTCAATTTACATGAATATACCATGCTATCCGGGCTGTCCCACTCCCGATTTTATAGATGTAAAACTGCAAAATCCTGATTTTGTAGTTTGCCGCCATTGTCGTAAGATATTAAAAATGAATGGATTTGGGTTTGTAAACACTGGTTCAGTATCCAAAATGCCACATGATATGAGTCCCTTTGAAGTAGGGATGGAGGGGGACTGGAATGGAAAAAAGTTTCAGATTGTTGGCAGAAAGCGTTATTTCTTTGAAAGTGGTTATTATCGCAATCATTGGGTGATATTGTTTGCTAACGGTACAATCTCATGGCTTACTGATAGTTATGGTTTTTATGGAATTGTCAGCCAAATACCTTTTCAGCTACCTTCTTCCAGGTTGGCTCAGGCAGCTCCGGATTCTCAGATGACATTACATGACGGAAATAAATATGTAATTGATTGTATCAGCAGTCTTATCTCTCTTGATATAGAAGGTGAAATACCTGAAAGCCAGATTCAATTCTCCAGTCTTATCAGTCTTGAATTTAGTTATCAAAATCGGCTCATGGCAATTGTTGACTGGATAGGTGGAGCTGAGCAGATTTATTATCAGGGACAAATGGTGAAGTATGAAGATTTTCTGTTTAAACAACCTGCTCGTTCTATGAAAGACTGGTTTTAAAAGAAAGTTTAATATTTTTAATAATATAATTTTATAAATTTAATAAAATAAAATGACGGCAGATACTTTAAGGGTAAATAAGCATGTCAATTGTATTCAGTGTGGAACGCTGCTGCGGAATACTACACAGGCACAATCCAATTTTTTTGCATGTCCGTCGTGTCGATCAGTTACATATCATTATTATATATCGTCATCTGCCAGACCTGTTCTGCACCAGTTTCCTGTAAAAAATGCGAAAAAACCATTGCTGGAACTTGGAAAACGTGGCAAGCTTAAAGGGATTACTTATGAAATCGTGGGATTTATTGTTTGTCAGGAAGAGGAATCGGGTTATGAATGGCAAGAGTTTTTGCTTTTTAATCCTGCTCATGGCTATGCTTTTCTGTCAGAAACCAGTGGTCACTGGAATTATATAATTTCTACACTGGATTATCCTGTAATTGACGGCAATTTTACAGAGTTCAGGATTGATGGGCTACACTATGATATTTTCACAAAATACCACCGTAAGATTGTGTATGCAGAAGGGGAGTTTTACTGGAATCTTATAAAAGACAGGATTTATGTTCGGGAATATATCAGTCCTCCTTATGTATTGATACAGGAAACGAGTAACCGGGAACTGAGCTGGTATAAAGGAGAATATATTGAAACAGCGGAAATCGAAAAAGCTTTTCAGTTACAACAAGTTACCTTTCCGGCTAAAAAAGGAGTGGGAAGTACACAGCCTGCTAAAACTGGTTATAATTCTGACATCTTACGAAAAGTATTGGCTTTGTCGGCGGTGGCTTTAACAGTCTTATTGATTGCTATTAAATTTTTGTTGCCAGAAGAAACCATCTTTGAGCAGACATTTTCTACCACAGAAAGCAGCCCCATTATCACCAAATCATTTATCCTTCAAAACAACGTTTTAGGTAGCTCAAATCTGGAAGTAAGTTTGTATTCAGATGTTCAGGATGACTGGCTTGAGACAGAACTGACTTTTTTGAATGAACAAACTGGTACACAATATGAAATGGATATGGGGGTTGAATATTATTCGGGATATGATGGAGGGGAATCCTGGTCGGAGGGTAGCCATAGCACCGAAAAATTAATTTCTGCAATGCCTGCTGGCAGATACAGGATACAGGTAACTCCTTTGACAGGTAAACCACCTCACGATTTCAGACTTAAAGTGACAAAAAATGTAGCGATGTGGTCAAATTACTTTATTTTGCTGGGCGTTTTAGGGCTTGGACTTTTGATAGATTATATCATAACGAGTAGTTTTGAGAAAAAACGCTGGGAAAACAGTGATTTTTAATAATGTATTAATATTTACAAATTTCAATAAGTATTGACTATGCTTCCTGTAAAAGAATTATTCCGGTTGAAATATGCCATTGTGGTGATAGTGATATGTTTGGGTGTGTTTACTTATGCCGGTTTATCAGGCTGGCGTTTTATTGGTTCTGATGCCACCGCCTGGGAAAAAGAAGGGTTGCAAAAATCTGGAACTACCCATCACCGTACCCATACTACCCGAACAGGAATTTACCATCGTTATCACAAATAGCATTTTTTTTGAATTTAATTTTATAAACCAACCTTTTTTTATGGAAGAATATTTATCAATCAAAGCAGTCATAGGCTCAATCTTGTATTCCTTTATCGGGATTCTGGTATTGGTACTTTCTTTTTATATTATTGAAAAAATTACTCCTGAAAATCTCTGGAAAGAAATATTGGAGAAACAAAATATGCCACTGGCTATCATGGCTTCGGCTTTTATGATAGCCATTGCTATCATCATTTATGCTGCCATTCATGGCTGATTTTAACATCCCAAATAATGAGTGAAAGAAAAATGCCGGTTTTGCTGCTGGTATCTATTTTTGTAGTTGCCACCTGCGGACTGATTTATGAGCTGGTTGCTGGTACACTTGCCAGTTATTTGCTGGGTGATTCGGTTACACAGTTTTCTACTATTATCGGAACTTATCTTTTTGCTATGGGGATAGGTTCTTTTTTTTCTAAGTTTATACAAAGGCATCTTTTTGATACATTTATCCGGGTTGAAATACTGATTGGTTTCATCGGAGGAAACAGTGCTGCTGTTTTGTTTCTGTTGTTTGAACAGGTAAGCTCTTTTCGGTTTTTGCTTTATTTTCTGGTATTGCTGACCGGAGTGTTGGTAGGTCTTGAAATCCCCCTGCTGATGCGTATTCTCGAAAAGAAACTTGATTTTAAGGATTTGGTAGCAGAGGTTTTTACCTTTGATTACATTGGGGCATTATTGGCTTCGGTCGTCTTTCCGCTTGTTTTTATTCCACACCTGGGTCTTATTCGTACCGCTTACTTTTTTGGTATATTAAATGTTTTGGTTGCTTTGTGGGTGTGTTTTAGGTTTCAGCAGGAACTTGCTAAGCCTTTGATGTTGAAGATAGCTGCTTTTATAATATTGGCTGTTCTTTTAACAGGCTTTGTTTTTTCAGATACGCTTACACAATGGGCAGAGACATTTACCTATCAGGATAAAATTATTTTTACCAAAACATCTCTCTATCAGCGAATTGTACTGACCCGAAACGGAAAGGATTTTAAGTTGTTTTTAAACGGAAATTTGCAATTCAGTTCAGTTGACGAATATCGGTATCACGAAGCTTTGGTTCATCCGCCACTTCAGATTTTTGGAAAGCCTGAGAAAGTGCTGGTGTTGGGTGGAGGCGATGGGCTGGCAGTTCGGGAAATTTTGAAATATGAATCGGTTCAATCTGTTACGCTGGTCGATTTGGACCCTGAGATGACAGGATTATTTATGAAAAATTCATTATTGACTGAGTTCAACAAAAAGTCGCTGCTTTCTCCTAAAGTAAAGGTGATTAATGCTGATGCTTTGGTTTGGTTAAAATCAAATACCACAACATTTGACTGCATTCTGGTTGATTTTCCTGACCCTTCTAATTTTTCTCTTGGCAAACTCTATACTTATTCTTTTTACCAACTGGTTAATCAATCACTTTCAGAGAAAGGAATAGTTGTAATACAGTCTACATCGCCTTATGTGGCACCCAAATCGTTCTGGTGTGTCAATCATACCCTCAAAGCTGCCGGCTTTCATACGCTTTCTTATCATGTATATGTGCCTTCTTTTGGGGAATGGGGTTATGTAATGGGAAGAAAAAATGCTGGTTTTACTTTTCCGGAATATTTCAAAAATGACCTTCGTTTTGTTACGCCTACAACTTTCAGAGAAATGACCGACTTTCCGAAAGACATGGCAGAAGTACCTACTGCTGTCAACCGATTGAATAATCAGATTCTTGTACATTACTTTGAGGAAGAGTGGTATAACGGCAAATAATTGATTCTATGCAGCGTCGTACTTTTTTAGGGAGACTCACCGGCTGGGGTGCCGGACTACTGGCTCTTGCCGGAGGTGGGGTATGGTGGTGGCAGCAAAAACAACCCAAAAGTCATTTTTCAGGAAAACTGTTAGGTCCCGATTTTAAGGCAGGACACAGGCTAAGAGGTAAGTTGATTTTTTCAAAACCTTCTCTAACAGAATATTATGATTGTATAATTGTAGGAGGAGGTGTTTCGGGGCTTTCTGCTGCCAGGTGGCTGCAAAAAAATGGGATGGATAATTTCAGGTTACTTGAGCTCGAAAATCATATCGGGGGCAATGCTTTCTCTGGCGAAAATCAGTTTGGAAAATATCCTTTTGGAGCACATTACCTGCCTGTTCCCAATCTCAATTTAAAAGAACTACTTGCATTTCTGGAAGAAAACAAAATTTTGACGGGTTATGACGAAAAGGGCTTGCCTGTTTTTGATGAGACTTATCTTTGTGCAGAACCAGAAGAACGATTGTACATCAACGGAACGTGGCAGGAGGGATTGATACCACATTTTGGCGTGACTGATGCTGACAAAAAGCAGATAGATGCTTTTCTTGCCAAAATAGAAGAATTTAGGCTGGCAACAGGCACTGACGGGAAACCGGCTTTTGCAATCCCCATTGATAATTCATCTGAGGATGAAAAATACAGACAGCTTGATAATATAAATATGTTGCAATGGCTTGAAAAAGAGGGACTTAAGTCTGATTGTGTAAAGTGGTATGCTGAATATGGTTGCAGGGATGATTATGGAACAAATTTACAACATACATCAGCCTGGGCAGGTATTCATTATTTTGCTGCCCGAAAAGCAAAGGCAGCCAATGCCGAAAGTCATGATGTACTGACATGGTCAGAAGGAAATCATTTTTTAGTAAAACTATTGGAAAGTAGTGTAAAGGAAAAGTGCCTGACAGGAAAAATGGTGTATGAAGTAAAACTGGCAGGAGAGGAGGTCTGGATACACTGGATAGATATAGTTTCAGGAAAAACAGGCAGGTATATTGCCAAAACCTGCATCATGGCAACCCCGCAGTTTATCAACCAGAGACTTTTGCCTGTTTCTACACAGAGAGATACTGATTTTTATAAGCAGTTTACTTATTCATCGTGGATAGTTGCCAATATCACAGTAAAAGGTATGGGTATTGAGCCTGGAAAACCTTTGAGTTGGGATAATGTATTTTACGACAGTCATTCTCTGGGTTATGTAGATGCTTCTCACCAGCATTTTTCATTATTAACAAAAGAAAGAGTACTTACTTATTATTATCCTCTTACAGCTACAGATAGTATAACTGCCAGAAAGACAGCTTACACAAATGACTGGCAACAATGGCGTAAAGTTATTTTAGAAGATTTATCTAAAGTACATCCCTGGATAGAAGATGAGATAATCAGTATGGATATATGGGTATGGGGTCATGCGATGATTTGTCCGGTGCCAGGTTTTATCTGGAATAAGCAAAGACAACAATTCGGAAAATCAATGGACAATAAAATATTTTTCGCCCATACCGATTTAAGTGGAATTTCTATTTTTGAAGAGGCTTTTTATGCTGGTGTAAGGGTAGGAAAATCTGTTGTAGAGTCGGTTAATGTTTAAATATAGTAAACAAAGCATTGATTTTTGTCAAAATATTTGCTGATACACAATAATTTGTAAATAAGTGTTAAAAAAATGTTAACAAATGTTTGAATTATTCAAAATATTTTTTGTTACTTTGTTGAGAGCGTAAGAGCAAAGTTCTCTTACTCTTTTCATAGCTGGTTGAAGGAAAAAGCCGGTGTCGGTTGATGCCGGTTTTTTTATGCCCTCTATTTTGTACTTCCGGGTTTTTCAAAATGCAATTATCTTCCAAAATTTGGTTTTTTATACTGCTGTTAATCAATGTTTTAGCGGGTTTTTTTCTTTGGTCTCGTTATAGTCAGCTTCAGGAAAAAGAGAAGGTAACAAAGGCAAGCGTTGCTTTGCTTGTAACTCAAAATAATTTCAGAAGGGAAAAAGCCTTTAAAACTATTGAACGTTTTGATAAAGTGCTTCATGAGCCGGCAGTCGATGGTTATAAGATGGGAGAATTAAGTGGCAGGGCAGAAGTGATTAATCATCAAATCATGTCTTTAACAGATAGTATGATATCAAAAGAAACTATTGAGCAAACTGAAATCAAAAAGTACCGGAAATTATTTGTCACCTACTGTAAAGCATTAGATAGCCTTTTTGCCTGCATTGAAATTAAGAGTAAAATCTCCTTAAATACCGGAGACACTCTGGTTTTAAGCTTTCCACTGGCAAAAGAAAATGTTAAAAAGCTGTATAGTATTGTTAAGTCAGATTCAACAGGGTTTTATTTTCATAATTTTAACCAAAAATTACAATCTCAGAAAGAGGAGGGAGAAACGAAATTGTCCATTATAATAGCTGAAAATATCAGGTTACTTGTTAGAGATAATTTTTATGCAGAAGTAGTTGCTCAGTTTGTCGAGAATGAAGATAGAGGATGGGAGAATTTTATGCGTAGGCGACCTGATGAATTCAAAGAATTTAAACGAATTATAGAAGAACGTAGAAAGATAAATGAAGCAGATTAATTTGGGATTGATAACAACGTTTTTATGTCTGATTTTGGTATTGTTTTGGGTTGAAAAAAAATCTGAAAGCGAATCTGTGTTGCTAGATAATGTTGATGTTCTTTCGGGAATAAACAATGCTTCTAAAAAAATAGATTTATTACACTCACTTGCTACAAATTTTAAATGGTCTTATGAGCTAGCAGCCCCGCCAAATGCTCGAAGCTTACAAGAGTATAGCAAATTGACATTTAATAAAACGGAGTCTTTACTAAATCTGCTTGAGAATGAAAAGTATTCTGTAACTAACCGAAAAAGAGTGTTAAATGATAATTTAAAGCAACGTTTTCTGGAATATGGCTATTTTTTACATAAAGGACGTATTGATTCTTTGTTTTATGATTTTGCAGACTCGCTTAAAATAGTTTATGAATCATCTGTTACTAAAGAGTATAAAGTTCTTGTTTTGAATCAGTTACAAAATCGTGTTTTTATTTCAGGATTTGAATTTTTAAGAGCAATACAATATAAAATAGGTTTTTGGGGGAGGTCACCATCTTTTTTGCCGGATACTGTTTTATATAAGTCTCTGGATGGAAGTGTAGGAAAAGTTAGTATATACAATCAGGAATATGGAAAGAAAGATGAAAAACTTAAGATAAAGCTTGAATTGATGCCAGAATTGAGAAACTATTTTAATTCAAGTTTATATGCTTACCATAAAGGTATTGTAGTAGATACATCAGATTATCAAAAATTTATAATTGTAAAGCTTAAACCGGATACAGAGAAATTTTCTGCAAAAGGATTCAATACAGAAAAACAATTGGTAAACGATTTTGTAATACCGGACTGGAATTATGAAGTTATCCCAAAAGCTGAAGGCAGAATATTTCTGAGGTTTGAAATTCAAACTGGATTTTTAACAAAAGAAAATAAAGTGCTGACAGGTAAATCTGAAACGTACAAACACTCCATTATTATAAAATAGAAAGGCAGGAGAGGTATCATTGGTAGATTCTTTTAGTTTCTATAATATTCTACTTAACATAATGTAAATTATAAAACTTTTATTTTTTATCAGTCTTCAAGTTCAAACATATAAAATGTAAGTGCTGTTAAAAGATATAAGTTTTCAAATATGCCTTCTTGAGTTACAGCTATAGATTGTGTGTTAAAGTTTGTTTGGTCATTAGTTTTTTTTAAAAATTCAATAGTCAGTTTATTTGTACCATTAGTAATAGTTCTTTGGTTTGGGTTTCTTGTCCAGAATTTTTTACTGAAAATATTGTTATCTTCTTCATAAATCCACTTTTGATGAGGTTCATTATCAGAAAAAAGAATTACGCGTTTCTTTTTATGGGTACATCCCCAATATTCAATAGTGCCTATTGTGTTATCAAAGTTGTTACTACTTATAATAATATTTGTTGGAAATGGATTATTTTTCAGAGGATTGCAAAAATATATGTTGTTATTAATAGTGATTTTGCAATTCACAGTAAATAAAAATTCAACTGTAATATTTTCTCCGTCAATATTTGTATGTGAATAAACAATAGTGGGTTTGTCAAAGTTAAAAGTTGGATAAGACCTAGTTTCTCTGACAAATAATAATTTTTGAGTTTCCATTTCTAAAATATCTCATTTCTCATGTCATGTAGAAAAATCGTATTAACTTGCTTTTATTTAACAATTGCCAGAGCCATGCCGTCGTGGCTTTTGGTGCCAACCATTTGCAGGATGGTTGCCTGAGAAACAGCTTGTGACTCTGACAAAACCTTATTAAAACGTTTAACCCCGGCAGCACGGTCGTCTTCAGGTGTTTCGTCCAAAACCTTTCCATCACGAATAACATTGTCAGCAATAATCAGCGTCCCGGATTTGGCAAGTTTCAGGCATTGTAAAAAATATTCAGCATACGGCGGTTTGTCAGCATCAATAAAAATCATGTCAAATGCAGGTATATTTTCAGCAATGAGTTTGTCTAAAACCTCAGAAGCTTTGCCTTGTATGATTTCAACCTTGTGACTTAGTCCGGCATTTTTAATATTTTTTCTGGCAACTTCCGCATGTTTGGGTTCATATTCAATGCTGATGAGTTTGCCATTCTCAGGCAGAGCCCTTGCCATCCAGATAGTGCTGTAACCAGCCAAAGTTCCAACTTCCAGAATCCGGTTTGATTTGGATAATAAAGCCAGCATGTGCAGGAATTTTCCCTGATTGGCTGAAATACTGATTTGTGGAATGTCGTTGTCAACAATAGATTGAACAGTGGCATCCAAGGTATCATCCTGTTGAACGAATAAATCAGCTATATAAGCATCAACGAGTTCAAAGATTGTGTTTTCCATCTTGTTTGATTTCTGTATTTTAATTTAATCTTTAATGCCAATAACTGCCATCATTCTTCCAGTTTTCCCATTTTCAAGGCGGTGAGAAAAATAATCCTGATTATTGAGTACCGTTGAAAAAGGTGAAATTTCTATTTGATTATCAGGAATGCCAGTATCAGTTAATTGCTTTGCATTGGCTTTTTTTAAATCAATCAGGTATTTATTCCGGTTGCTGTCAAACCTTTTGAAGTCGTCAGGAAAATGAACGGCTACATCATCATCTGTTTCAAAAGAGCATTCGTCAATGCAAGTGCCAATATAAGCAAAACATTTGTTTGGTTTTGTACCAAATTCCTGTTCCATTTTTACGATAGTTTTTGAAACAATCTGTAATACCGTTCCTTTCCAGCCTGCATGTATGGCAGCAATGGCATGATTGGATGAGTCATAAATCAATACAGGAACACAATCTGCAACTGAAACAGCCACATACAGATTTTTTTTACTGGAGATAATGGCATCAAATGACTGATAATTTCCTGCAATAGCTGCCAGTAAAATATCGTCACCGTGAACCTGTTTTGCAAGCGTTACCTGGTTTATCTCAATACCAAGAGACTGAAAAAATATTTCCCTGTTTTTATAGACATTCTCAGGCAAATCGCCAGATGAAAGTCCCAGATTGAGGCTATAAAAAGGCTGAGGGCTTACGCCCCCATGTCTTGTGCTTTGTGCTGCCACTACTTCCGGAAATTGTTTGAATATTTCTGGTTTATAATGATTAAGCATTTTAAATTAATTTAAAATTGTAAATTTAATAAATTAAATACTTACATTATTCTCACGTAAGGCATCATTAAGAGAGGTTTTAAGGTCTGTACTGGCTTTTCTCTGACCAATAATCAGAGCACAGGGAACCTGGTATTCACCGGCAGGATACTTTCTGGTATAACTGCCTGGTATAACTACTGCTCTTTCGGGTACATAGCCTTTGTACTCGATTGGCTCGGTTCCGGTAACATCAATGATTTTAGAACTGGCAGTGAGTACCACATTAGCTCCTAAAACAGCTTCTTTTCCAACCCTAATCCCTTCTACCACTATACAGCGAGACCCTACAAAAGCACCATCTTCAATAATAACCGGGGCAGCCTGAACGGGTTCAAGTACCCCCCCTATTCCTACTCCACCACTCAAATGAACGTTTTTGCCAATTTGGGCACAACTTCCAACTGTAGCCCAGGTATCTACCATTGTGCCTTCGTCCACATAAGCTCCAATATTTACATAAGAAGGCATCATAATAACTGTTTTTGCCAGAAAAGAACCATAACGGGCAACAGCCGGAGGTACTACCCTCACCCCTGCTTCGGCAAACTTGTTTTTTAGTGGTATTTTATCATGGTATTCATAAGGACCTACCTCGATGGTTTCCATTTGCTGAATCGGGAAATACAAGATGACAGCTTTTTTTATCCACTCATTCACTTTCCAGCTTCCGTCGAGTTGTGGTTCGGCAACACGTTTTTTTCCTGCATTTAATTCTTCTATTATTGCATGAATAGTTTGTTTAGTTTCCGGATTTGCTAAAAGGCTCCGGTCAGCCCAGGCTTGCTCAATAATGTTTTGCATTTTGCTAATTGCTAAATTTAGTAAAGAATGGTTAACTCAAATAAAAAACAGGTTGTAATAGGAATCAGTTCTTTGCTAAAACCTGTGAATGATGTGCGAATGTATGAAAAGTTTGCTTTGGGAATAGCAAAACATACCGATTTTTCCGTAGAGGTAATAGGATTTGCTTCTGATAAATTACCTGAAACTAGTAAAATAAAATTTCATAGCCTTTTTTCCTTTCAGAGATTATCATGGAAGAGGTTGTTAGCCGGATTGGATTTTTATAAAAAAATACTTCAATTAAAAGTTGATGTGAGTATATGTAATTCTACTGATTTACAATTATTTAATTCTATATACAGAATAATATTTGGGAAAAAGATTATTTACGATATTCGTGAAAATTACCTATATAATATTTTTTACTTAGATAATTTTTCTTGGTTTCTGAAAGGAAGTCTTGGATGCTTGTATCGTATGAAAGAGTGGCTTGTTTCAGGCTGGAATAGTTGCTTTTTTATTGCTGAAAGATCCTATAAAAGGCAATTGCCGTTTTTAGGCAATAAAAGCATACTACTCGAAAATAAGTTAGCAATTGATTCAAGTGTGGCTTTGCTAAAAGATAAGAATCACAGAGCTAACAGGGCTATTGTATGTGGAACTATATCCAAGGGCTATGGTTTGTATCAGGTATTGAAATGGGCAGAAGAGCAGTATGCTCAAAATAAATCGTTCAAGCTTGTTATTTCAGGGATGTGTCCTTTGGAAAGTGATTTTATATATCTAGGTAACATATTAGCATCTGCTTCTTTTATAGAATTAAATATTAGCAGGAAACCAAAGCCTCACAGAGAGATTCTTGATGATTTATTACGATGTGAAAAAGGGCTTTTGTTATATCCTGAAAATAAGGGATTTGTTGAGTGTGTGCCTACTAAATTATATGAGTTTTTGCACTATCAGGTAGATATAGTGTCAGGAAGAAACTTATTTTGGTGTAAGTTGGTTGAACTTTACTCTTATCCCCTATTTGCTAAAGACTATTCAGATTTGTATTGGGATAATGAAATATATTTACTAAATAAAGTATTAATGAATATTACTAACTTATGAAATTATTACTATAAATATTAGTAAATAGAAATGATAATTTAAAATTACTAAAAATATGAGTAATAATATTATTGCATTAGCAACTCCTCACGGTATCGGAGCATTAGCAATCATACGGATTTCAGGAGATACTGCTATAGAAACTACTAACATTCTATTTAAAGGTAAAAACCTTATAAACCAACCCTCCCATACTATTCATTTCGGGAAACTGGTTCACAATGGCAATATTATCGACGAAGTACTAATCAGTCTATTTAAAGCCCCCCACTCCTTTACTAAAGAACATTCTGTAGAAATCTCCTGTCATGGCTCCCCCCTGATAGTCCAGAAAATTATAGAGGCATTTCTTGAATTAGGAGTAAGTTTAGCTAAACCCGGTGAATTTACCCAGAGAGCGTTTCTTAACGGACGATTTGACCTGACACAGGCAGAAGCAGTCAGTGATTTGATCAATGCTGATTCGGATGCAGCCCACGAAGCAGCCCTCCATCAAATGAGAGGGGGCTTTTCTGCTAAAATAAAGGCACTCCGACAACAACTCATCTGGTTTGCTTCTCTCATCGAACTTGAGCTAGATTTTGGAGAGGAAGATGTAGAATTTGCAGAACGAAAAGACCTGGAAAAGCTAATTACAGAACTTCAATATGCTATTTCAGAGCTTGTAACATCCTTTCAAACTGGAAACGCCATTAAAAATGGAATCCCGACTGTAATTGCAGGAAAGCCAAATGCCGGCAAATCAACCCTGCTCAATGCCTTACTAAACGAAGAAAAAGCCATAGTTTCTGAAATTCCCGGCACAACCCGGGATTTTATTGAAGACACCCTGCACCTCAGCGGAATTACATTCAGATTCACAGATACGGCAGGCTTGCGGGAAAGTCAGGATAAGATAGAGCAAATTGGCGTACAGCGAACATACGAAAAAATGAATCAGTCAGCACTGATTTTATATATGTTTGATATCACTACTACAAGCATTGAGGAATTACGAAAAGAAACTACAGAGCTAGAAAGACTTCAAAAACCGTATATCCTAGTTGGTAATAAACAAGATATAGCCACAACTAAAGACCTGATTGACATCGAAAACAGCTTCAAAAACGTTGCATTTATTTCTGCCCACAAACAAATCGGACTTGATGAGTTAAAAAAAGCCATACTCTCAGCAGTCAAAGCAGAGACATTTAAAACAGGTAATACAATGGTAACAAATCTGAGACACTATGAGAGTCTGCTAAGAACACAACAAGATTTGCAGCATGTGATGAATGGCTTGAAAAATGGCACTACCGGCGATATTCTGGCAATGGATATACGACATGCTCTTTTTGAGCTTGGTCAGATTACCGGAGAAATCACAACGGAAGATTTACTTGATACTATTTTCTCTAAATTTTGCATCGGCAAATAATTTATCAATCATTTCAGCAAAATGACAGCATTACTATTTACAGATCAAGAGGATACAATCAATTTACTCCCTTATGATGGTACAGTACATTACTATGGTGCAATACTTGAAAAAGAGGATGCCGATTTTTATTTCCGGAAATTAAAGGACAGCATAGACTGGAAAAATGATGAAGTAGTCATTTATGGAAAACACTTCATCACCAAACGAAAAACAGCCTGGTATGGCGATGAAAACTTTGCTTATACTTATTCTCAGGTCACCCGGTATGCCTTAAAATGGACTACCGAACTCCTGCACCTGAAAAAAATAATTGAAAATAAAACTTCTGCTACTTTTAATTCCTGTCTCCTCAACCTATACCATGATGGCAATGAAGGGATGACCTGGCATAGCGATGATGAAAAAACATTAGGTAAAAACAATATTATTGCTTCTCTAAGTCTGGGAGCAGAAAGAAAATTCTGTTTCAGACATAAGAAAAATAGTTATAAAACAGAATTGTATTTGCCACATGGCAGCCTTCTAGTGATGAAAGACAATACTCAGGAATGCTGGCAACATTGTCTGCCTAAAAGCAAAAAAATAAAAGAACCCCGTATTAATCTGACTTTCAGAACAATTATTTTGCCTGACAAATAACACATAAATACCTGTCAGGCAAATAATTAAATAGCTCTATTTAAAGTACACATCCCTCCTACTTGCCAAAAACTTTTTTCAAAATATCAGTTACACGAGCAGAAGCATCTGTCCGGATTTTCTTTTCTTCTGAAGCTACTACCGTAAATAATCCTTTGAGGGCTTTAGTGGTGGTATATTTAGTCAGGTCGGTTTCTACTTTTTTTACAAAAGGAATTTTATTATAAATAGTAGTTATCTCTGTCCAGAGTTTGGTAGCAGAAGCTGCATCCAGGGCTTTTTTAATGGGTGGCGAAAAAGCACTTGTCAACTGGTCAGTAGTTTTACCCTTTAAATAAACAGTCGCTGCACTATCTGCCCCTGTCAATATACTTTTGGCATCAGTAATACTCATTGAAGTAATGGCGTTTACAAAAATACCGGCAGCTTCTTTAGAGGCATCTTCCGCTGCCCTGTTCATAGCCAGTTCAAATTCATCTACTTTTTTACCAAAACCCAGCTCACGAAGTTTAGAAGCTACATTTTTGGCATCTTCAGGGAAGGGAATTTTTACCAGCGGATTTTTAAAAAAACCATCCTGTTTATTGAGTTGAGTCGAAGCATTTTTAGCTCCAACAGTAAGGGCTTCTTTCAATCCCTGTACGATTTCACTTTCGCTTAGTGTAGTACTTCCCTGGGTGATACTTTTAGCTTTTTCTTTAAGCTTGTTTAAGTTAATCTGAGCCGATGCTGTTATAAAACAGCATATTAAAGCTACAACAGTTATAATTTTAGAAAACATGAGAAATAAGTTTTATTAAAAAGATATTATTCTTTCAAGTTTGGTTGGGCTAATAAAATAAAAAATACTCATAAACGGTATTAAAAGTTTCAGTTACCTATAATTTATAATAATCAATTTATTAAAGTAAATAAAAAATATAAATACTTTAAAACACCTCTTTTTCATAAAATGGCTTTCATAGTTTATACCTAAAAATCATTCATACAAAATCAAAACAATCTATATAAATACATAATAATCAATTTATTACACCAATATAAGTTGCATATTCAACTAAAATAATCACATTTTTACGCTTAAATGTAATATTTTTTGTTAATTTACATCCCCTGTTTAGTACAGGCAAATGCCTTTGTCAGTGGTCTTTTAGCTTAAACATATTATGGAAAAGTTTTCTGTCAAAAACGGACTTATTTTTTTCAGACAACAGTGGGTTATACTGGATTTTCAGCTTGCCAGCCTATATGGAATGCCTGTTGAGGATTTTACTGAAATCATCCTTAAATACAAAAAACGTTTTGGAAATGATGAATTACAGGAAGTGCCGTTAGAAGAATGGAAAGAGTGGAAAAAAAATCTATTCTCTCTGTATAAATTTCGTAAAAGATTTGTGCCATTGGCTTTCAATGAAGATGGTGTCAGGATGCTTTTTAGAATATTTACAGATGAAAAAATAATGAAAAAAAGTCTCGCTCTACTGGAAAAAATGGTGAGCTATAAAAATACAGAACTCTTTGCTCTTGCTACTACTCCCCTTCCCGTCTTTACTGAACCGGATAAAATAAAATTATCTGAAGAGGAGAATAAGATATTAATTTCTAACTTTCAGCCTGTAGTACTACCACTTGGTAACAGAAAGACTAGAATTTCCAACCGACATTTTTACAAAACAAATCGCCGAAGTGCATGAAAAAACAATATTTATATTATTTGCTCCTCACCACTGCTGTCATTGTTGATGCATGGCTGATATCACATCCCAATCTGCTTGGAAAATTCGGAATCTGGTTTTACAAGTATTCTTACTTCAGCAATTTCACAAAAAGTCTCATTACAGTAAGTATCACAGCACTTATCTCCAGTATCCTCGCAGCAATTATCAAAAGATTTACTAAAGCATCAACAAGCCGGATAATCCTTGGCATACTGACCATCTTATCTCTGGCAATGGCAGTACAATTATTTATTCAGTTTTCATCAGGTACCTACAAGCTTACCGGTACATCCTTTAAAACAGGGATTTGTCTTTTGCCTGTAATACTTGTCTTTATTTTTCTTAAAAACTTTTTAGAAATACAAACAAAAACCGTTCAAAAACCTGTTATACAATCTGATAAGTCCAGTATTTGAATCTATCCTCATGGTACTGCAATATGACTTCCGAAAATAATTGTGCAGTTGTTTTGTCGGTTACAACATTCTTTTTATAAATTCACCGTCGGAAGAAGAAGATAGGGCAAATAATGAAAATCAGAATATTTTAAACTAAAAATTTTAACACCAATGTCCAACTTTGCAGAAATTGTTATTGACGGAAAATCCTATCAGATGCCTGTTGTTGAGGGCAGCGAAAAAGAGAAAGCCATAGATATCGGCAAACTCCGTGATGCTTCAGGCTACATTACCATTGATGAAGGGTATAAAAATACCGGAGCTACCCAAAGTGCTATTACTTTTCTTGATGGAGAATTAGGCATTTTACGTTACAGAGGCTATCCTATTGAGCAACTTGCCGAAAAATCAGAGTTCCTTGAAGTAGCTTACCTGCTCATCAATGGGGAATTGCCAACTGCTGAACAATATACCAAATTCAAAAAAGACATTACCGTCCATACATTAGTCAATGAAGACATCCGTAAAATACTTGATGGATTTCCTTCTAATGCTCACCCAATGGGTATTCTTTCGTCTATTGTATGTTCACTGACTGCTTTTTACCCTGAATCTGTAGGTAATACGACTACAGACCAGGATTATCTGTCTATCATCCGTCTATTGGCTAAAATGCCAACCATTGCCTCATGGGCTTATAAAAACTCTCAGGGACATCCGGTAATTTATCCCAAAAATAGCCTGGACTATTGCTCTAATTTCATGTATATGATGTTTTCACTGCCTGTTGAAGAATATTCAGTGAATCCGGTTGTGAAAGATGCCCTGAATAAACTACTCATTCTCCATGCAGATCATGAGCAAAACTGTTCTACATCAACTGTAAGATTAGTGGGTTCTTCAAGAGCAAGTTTGTATTCGTCTATCTCTGCCGGTATCAATGCTTTGTGGGGACCATTGCATGGTGGTGCCAATCAAGAGGTAATTGAGATGCTCGAAGCCATTAAAGCTGATGGTGGTGATACTAAAAAATATGTTGAAAAAGCAAAAGATAAAAATTCAGGTTTCAGACTGATGGGCTTTGGACACCGGGTTTATAAAAACTTCGACCCTCGTGCTAAAATCATTAAAAAAGCTGCTGATGATGTATTGAAAGCTCTGGGTGTCAATGACCCTGTCCTGGAAATTGCCAAAGAACTCGAAGAAGCTGCCCTGCATGATGATTACTTTGTAGCAAGAAAACTATACCCGAATGTAGATTTTTATTCAGGTATTATTTATCGGGCTTTGGGTATTCCTACCAATATGTTTACCGTGATGTTTGCCTTGGGCAGGCTGCCAGGCTGGATAGCCCAGTGGAAAGAAATGCGTGAACACAAAGAACCTATCGGCAGACCCCGTCAGATTTATACTGGTTCTGTAGAAAGAAACTATACCGACATTGCCAAACGCTAATTTTTGCACTACTTTCAAAACAAAAGGCATCCTTCAGGTTGCCTTTTTTTGGTTTTATTCCTAAGATAAAATATTGAAAAACCATGATACTAAAAAAACATGCTACTTATTTTTTTAAAATATTATTGATAAATGTGGCTTTTATGATCACTCTAGGGTGTGTTTTTCGAATTTATGCACAAAGCAACAATATCAAAAATGATATCTTCTGGTATACAAAAGACAATCAACCTATTAACAGTCAGGGAGGTGGAATTTTCAGGTTTGCTGACCCGATTACAGGAGAAAAAAAATACTACTGGTATGGTGTTCATTACAAGGAGGCTGATAGTTATCGTACTAACCCATCCGTAACATTAGGGCAAGCTACGTTTGAATCTGTAACCTGCTACAGTTCAACTGATTTGGTCAACTGGAAATTTGAAGCTGATGTATTGACAAAAAAAGAATTGAGTAAACATGAAGAACACCCGACGTGGGTAGGGCGTTTGGGAGTGGCTTTTGTTAAAGAGCTAAATCAATATGCCATGTTTGTACAACATGGCAGTGAAGTGCTTATTACCACGTCTTCTTCACCAGCCGGGTCATTTAGCTGGCACCAGCAAATTAATATGAAGGAAATGATTGGGACTACCAATACAGGCGATCAAACTGTATTTACAGACGAAGACACCGGAAAATCCTATCTTGTTTATTCTTATGGAAAAGGCAGAAACAAAATTTATATTTCAGAAATTGGTGTGAAAGATAGATTAGTTAATCTTCTGGATTGTAAGCAAATCTTTCAGGGTGAAAGTCGTGAAGGCAATTGTATGTTTAAATATAAAGGCAAGTATTACATGTGTGCCTCAAATATATATGGCTGGGATGCTTCGTATGCTTATTATCTCGTAGCAGATGACATCAGAGGACCCTATGCTCCTATTAATAATATGCTTGTAATGGCTGGCTGTACAGATGACTATGCCCATGTAACTCAAACCGGTTTTTTTTATACAATTAAAGGTAGCCAACAGGAAACTGTAATTTATTGTGGTGACAGGTGGGCTGATTTTGCAGGTAATGGCTTAGGATATAACCAATGGTTCCCACTTTCATTTAATGGCAGTACTCCCCATTTCAACTCACTTAGTTCTTGGAACCTCAATGCAAAAACTGGTGAATGGTATGTAGCTCCTGATAATAATTTTGTGAAGAATGGAAGTTTTGAAGCAGACCGAAAAGCAATTCCAAGTCCTGTAAAACCGGTTCAGGATCAATTGACAGGCTGGATTACAACAATTATAGAAGGAAATCAGGTTAGTCAGGATACTTCTCTTTCACCAGTCTTAAACCATGTCAATACCGAAAAAGATAGAAAAATAGTGATAGGTGAAAAAAGCCTTAATATAAGTGATAAAGTTCATTTTAAACGAAAAGTATTTCAGACTATAAGTTCTTCTCAATTTGTAAAATTAGAGAAAGGGAGTTATGTCCTCACTGCAAAAATAAAAAACAGCAGCAATTTTAGCAGACTCGAAATGTACGCAGAGGCCAATGGAAAAATCTTTAAGTATGTCGTCAAAGGAGAGAATAATACCTGGCTCAATATCAAAATAGAAAATATCAACATCAGGAATGGAAAAATTGAAATAGGTTTTGAAGTTGAAGGGAAAGCAGGTTCATTCTGTCATGTTGACGATATAACCTTAATTAAAGTGAAATAAATATTATTAATATTCTAACTGTTCAGGTCTTAACTCTTGAAAGGATACTGAAATAAAAAGTTACTTTTCAGTTTTATTGGGTATTAAGGTTAAAACTGCCAAAACCTTAACACCATGAAAAAGACAATCTTAGCTTTCATTTTTGCATTAATTACAGGCATTGTTTCAGCCCAAACGGAAGAACCGACAGAAACGCCTGAAGATACAATCTCTGCCAAATATCACTACAATCAGGTATATGACTATTACAGTCCTGATATTGTTGCTTACCACTACAAAGCAGACGATTTGATGAAGTTTGCAAAAAAATATGTTGGCGTTCCTTATGTATTGGCGGGCAAAGATTCTGCCGGTTTTGATTGTGCCGGTTATACCTTTTACTGCTTTAAAAAATTCGGAGTGTATCTGCCCTATTTTGCATACGAACAAGGAGCAATCGGACAGGAAATACAGCTTAAAGATGCTAAAAAAGGAGATTTGATTTGCTTTCTGGGCTCCAATCTCAACGACAAACAAATCGGGCATGTGGGCATTGTCATTTCTGAAAAAGGGCAAAAACTTACCTGGATTCATGCAGCAAGTCGTGGTGTGAGAATCGACAACATCGACAGCCCTTACTACAAACCCCGCCTTGTTACTATCAGAAGGGTAGCTGAGTAAAAATCATTTCACAAATATACTGGTAGCAACAGATTCAAAATGCTCTCCGTTATCCAATTCTGTTGCTATACCATTTTTCCAGTACTTAGCAACATATTGCATATTTACAGTATTGTTATTTCTTACTTCCCAACCTGATACATACACATTATTTCCTTTGACAAATACAGAAGTAGCATTACTTGATTTCTCTGTTAAAGATAGAGGAATCATCACTCCGTTTTTCCAAAGTCTTGCTTCTACAATATTGTTGACATTATATTCATTACCCACAACATACACATCATTTTTATCAATAAATATAGTGTTTGCTCCTGAATTTCTTTTCTTGTCTGTAAGAGAAACAGCCATGCCATTTTTCCAATATTTGGCAAAATTATTCTCTTCGCCAGTTATATAAACATCATTCCCTGAAACAAAAACAGATGTTCCATATGCCGGATTTTTACCATCTGAAAGTATAACAGGCTTACCATTTTTCCAGTATTTGGCAACTGCTACATTACTATCATTAAACTCCCAGCCTGCAACATAAACATCATTTCCGACTACAAAAACAGATTGGGCATCTGCATGATGTTTTCCATCTGTCAACTCTACTGCCACTCCATTTTTCCAGTACTTAGCAACTTTTTTACCGATCTCTTCAAAACCAGCCACATACACATCATTACCAGAAACAAATACTGCATTTGCTTCTGACCAATTTTTATCATCTGTTAATGGGTTTTCTATTCCATTTTTCCAGTATCGGGCTGTTGTAGAAGTACTTGTGCTTTTCCAACCTGCAACATAAACATCCTGATTATCAACAAAAATACCCTTTGACTTTTGAAAAACCTGATAATATGCTGTCTCAACAGTCATTAAAACAGGTTTGCCATTTTGCCAGTATTTAGCCTTGTAAACCAAATCTCCCTTATTCCCATACCCAGCCACATAAACCTCATCTAATTTTTCATTTTCATCTTTTTTACATCCAAAAAAATTGATACTGATTAATATAATAAACAGATAATATATAACTTCGAGTGATTTTTGCATTTTATTGAGTGTGCCGGTTTAGTAAGATAAATTTCAGGATAAATAAGAAATAACAAAGGTATTTTATTTATATCTAACTTTGCATTGGTTTTAAAAGGATTTTTAAATTAATGCAGCTACTTACACCACACAATTTCTCAGATTATCAACTTATTGACTCCGGAAACTTTGAAAAGCTGGAAAAGTTCGGCAATTATATACTTGCCCGACCAGAACCACAGGCTTTGTGGGACAAATCGCTTTCAGCAACAGACTGGGAAAAACAGGCTTCAGCTGTATTTAAAAAAGAGCCCAATAACCCTGAAAAAGGTCAATGGCTCAATAAAAAAAATATGCCCGAACGGTGGCAAATGCAATACCCACTTGGTGAAAAAAAACTTGCTTTTAAGCTAGCACTCTCTTCATTTAAACATGTAGGGATATTCCCGGAACAGGCTGTAAACTGGGATTTTATTTACGAAAAAACACTGCAACTACCTCAAAATCAACCTAAAATTCTCAACTTATTTGCCTATACAGGTGTTGCATCACTGGCTGCCAAACTTGCAGGTGCAGAAGTAGTACATGTCGATTCTGTTAAACAAGTGATAAGCTGGGCAAGAGAAAATATGGAAATGAGCAAACTTGATAACATTCGCTGGATGGTTGAAGATGCTATGAAATTTGTACAAAGAGAAGTTCGCAGAGGCAATGTATATCAGGGTATTATACTTGACCCACCAGCGTATGGTCGTGGTCCGGATGGAGAAAAATGGCTGTTAGAAGAACAACTTAATGAGATGATCAAACTTTGTGGCAAACTCCTTGACCCAGCATCCCATTTTTTTGTACTCAATTTATATTCACTTGGTTTTTCTGCCCTGATTGCAGAAAATATTATCAACACAAGTTTTCAACAGGTACAAAATCCCGAAATGGGAGAATTGTACCTGTCAGATTCTTTTGGCAAAAAATTACCATTGGGCATTTTTTATCGTTTCCATACCTGAAAGCTACTTTTTCTTACCAGAAGTAATCAGCACCACAGCCAAAATAATGAGGGTGGCAGGCAGTATGATGGCATCGGTAAGCCCTTCTTTCAAAAATAGTGTTCCTAATACTACTGCCACCAGTGGATTAACATAGGTATAAGTAGAAACCAATGCCGGATTAGCTACCTGGGAAAGCCAGGCAAATGTTGAAAAACCTATCAAAGAGCCAAAAACAATCAGATAAAAATAACCCAGCCATGAAACATCAGATACCTGAGATAAATGAAAATCAAACCATTCACCTCTGATTCCACTCAAAATCAGCAAGCCTGCCCCTCCTGCAATCTGCTGCATCCCGGCAATTTGTATGGCAGATAAACCCACTTTTCTGGTTTTCATAAAGATAACAGCAGAACTCCAGCAAACTGTTGTAAATAAAGTAATACCAACACCCCAGAAAAACATGTCTTCAGCTCCGGCAAGAGCCATATTTTTAGACATGAGCAAGCCTACTCCGGTAAACCCCGCAAAAATACCGGCAACTACCAGCCATGAAGGAGTTTCCTTAAACAAAAACCACTGAAAAATAACAATCCATACTGGCACACAGGCAACAATCAAAGCTACATACCCGGTTGGAATCCAGTGTTCAACCAATGTGATACCTCCATTTCCGACAAATAGCATCAGAAAACCAGAAATAGCACAGGAAATCCAGTCCCTAAATGATGGTTTAGGAGCATTTTTGAGAATAATTTTAGAAGAAAAATAGATAACCAAACCTGCCATAAAATTACGGCTGCCAGCCATCAAAAACGTAGGAATGGTTTCAATTGCATACTTAATGCCCAGATAAGTAGAACCCCATATCAGATAAAGAGCCAACAAAGCAAAATATATCTGTAGTTTGGGAACAATTGGAGGCTTAACTTGTGTAGATGTATTATTCATAGTCAACAGTTGAAAAAAGATTCATCCTGTTAGCACAATATTTTAAGAATTTTAGTTTCCATTCTGATAAAAAGATTGCTTTATTGCCACCCTTTACAATTATCTTATATTTTATGAATAATTTACACATATTAATTAATAAAAATAAATTTAATATAATAAATTTTTATTTCACAATCCAACTTAGCATTTTATTGTTTGCTTGTGGAAATGAAAAAGAAAATAATGCTCTTCGATTTCTTAAACAAGGTAACCTGGAGATGAAAAATTTTGAATACCGGAGGGCTATTTTTGAATACAATCGCTCTCTTGAAAATAAACCAAACTTTGCAGAAGCCTATAATAATCGTGGTATAGCATTTGCCAAACTTGAGCAATATACTGAAGCGGTTGAGAACTTTGACAAAGCTGTTACCATTGAAAAAAATTACTATGATGCCTACCTCAATCGTGCTGATGCTCTCATGGAATTAGGTAAATTTGATAAAGCTCTTGAGGATATTGATAAAGTTAAATCAATTTACAAAGATTCATCAAAAGTTTACTTTATTAAAGCAATGATTGCTTCCCGTCAAAATAATTACCAGGATGCAGAAGCTGATTTTTCTCAGGCTATATTATTAAATCCGTCATTTGCTGATGCTTTTGTCAATCGTGGTACAGTCAGATACGGTTTAAGAAAATATAATGATGCCAAAAGTGATTTTGAAAAAGCTATTTCGCTTAATCCAAAACAGGATTTTGCCTGGAATAACCTGGGTCAGATTGCTATACTAAATAAAAATTATCGGGAGGGTCTGTCTTTCATTGAAAAAGCTATTTATTTTAATCCCTACCAACCGTATTATTACAACAACAGAGGATTGGCAAAAGTCATGCTCAATCAGTTAGAAGACGGTCTTTCAGATATCGAACGCTCTCTGAAACAAGATGATACCAATGCATGGGCTTATCGTAATCGGGGCATTTATTTTTTGAAAAAAGAAAACTTTCAACAGGCTCTGGATGATTTTAAAAAATCTGCGGAGAAAGGTAGCAATATAGAACTCTTACATTTCTACATGGGAGAAGCATTTTTTAAGCTCAAAAATCCAAAAGAAGCCTGTATGGAGTGGAAACTATCTGCTAGTTTAGGTGAATCAGAAGCACTCCCCTACCTCAACCAATACTGCAAATAAAAACAACGCTCCTACTCTAATTGGAGATTTATTAAGGAAGCAAAAATTCAACTTAACATAATAATTTTTATTATTGTTAACATATGAGATACATACCATTTAGGTACTCTTTTTGTTACATTTGAAATATAACAGGATTGTCAATAACCACGTAAGACATGATTTATCTCACACAATTAATTTATATACAGGAAGGAAAAGAAGATGTATTCCAACAATTTGAAAATATGGCTTTACCTATTATTTCAAAATACAATGGACAACTTTTATTAAGAATCCGCCCTGACAATAATTCCTATATTGAGCATTCCATTGACAAGCCTTTTGAAATTCATCTTGTAGAATTTAACAGTGAACAGGATTTCAAAAATTTCATGCAGGATGAAGAACGCAAGTCTTTTTTATATCTCAAAGAACAATCCATAAAAACCGCAATTCTTTTTAAAGAATCAAAACTGTAAACCTATTCCCTCCCTGCTTAGTCATTTGCTAAGAGATTCAATATTTCTACTTAACATAACATTTTTTATCAATAACATAAAAGGAAAGTGGGTAAGAAAGAATGATAAACTACTACAATATTAGTAAAGTTAAACCTCTAAAACGAAATGTTTTGAGTCCTGGGTAACATTCCTGAGTGTCCACTCATACTTTTTGATAAAACCAGCTTGTCTTACAGGGCATTCTTTAAGCTGGCAAATCACACAATTCTGAGGAGGCAAACAAGGATCAGCATGAATAAAAACCTCTACTGAACCGGGAGTACTGTCAGTAAGTTCTTTTTTTATAGCATCAACCTCTTCATGAACCTGTTCAAGAGAAAAGTAATAGGGCATAGTAACATGACAGTCAATATGCCAGTCAGCACCATATTGCTGTAATCGCAGGTTATGTACATCTATTCTTACCGGATTACGATTTTGATTGAGTACATGTACGATTTTTTTCAGGTTTTCAGGATTTGCTTCATCCATCAACCCTGCAACAGACTGTCTTACAAGCTGAAATCCGTTCCAAAGAATAAGAAGAGCAAAAAAGAGGGAAAGAATACTGTCAAGCAGGTAGTAGCCTGTCTGCCAGATGATAGCAATACCTGCCAGTAAAATAAAACTGCTCAGGGCATCCAGCCACAGGTGTTTACCATCTGCAACGAGAGTTATAGAGTTTTCTTTCTTTCCGGTTTGTTGTAAAAACCAGCCCAATACGCCATTAATCAGTATTGTAAAAGCAATCAGCAGCATTCCCATCGGTATATCTTCAACCGGTTCGGGATAAAGTAAATGCTGAATACCATTATAAATAATATAAATGCCTGCGAAAATAATCAGAGCCCCTTCAAAACCTGCCGAAAAAAATTCTATTTTCCCATGACCATAAGGATGTTCAAAATCACGGGGCAGCGACGCAATTCGTATGCTATACAATGCAAATCCGGCAGCTACGATGTTGATGATACTTTCAAGAGCATCTGTAAGAATAGCATTGGAATGGGTGTGATAAAAGGCAAAAAACTTTAGACCCGTTAATACCACACTGATTATCAATGAGGTTAACATTAATTTTTGCTTCATACATATGGATGCTCAAACTGAAAACTTCACAAAAATACCATATATTTAGTATTTCATAAATTTTTGGTACTTTTTATCTAAAAAGTGTAGCAGCTTCAGGTTTTGAACTGGCATCATTAAAAAACAGGAGGCAACCACTTGAAATGCTGCCTCCTGTTTTTTAATGATGTACACTAATTTTAAAATCCTACTTTATTACAATACAACACATTCCGAGTGCCACGTACTTCCTGATTTTTATTATTGCTGATACGTTGAAAACCCCAGGCAAGGAAATAATTATCATACCAGAATTCAATATTGCTTACCTGATTTTTACGAACTTTGTCGTCTGAAAACTCTGTTGCAATTGGAATATCTTCTTTGCCTTCTACCACCTGATTGCCTCTTATAATCTTGGATTTTAATCTGCCTTTTATACTATATGCCAAGATGATATTATCACCTGAAAAACTGACCTTTACCTGTTCTTTCAAAGTCATCAGTTTCACATCATTCAATTCCAGCACATTATCCCAAAGTAGTTTTCCTTCTTTATTAAAACCTGCAATCACAGCATGTGTGTACTGAAACCCATCAAAAATCTGGTTATTCCTCATATTCCAGGGGTTGCCGTAGTAATAAGGACTATAAAATCCACCAAATGGACTATAAAACGGACTAATACCAAATGGTGAGCCAAAGCCGTTATAATAGTTATTGTTATTGCGGTAGGTTGGATAGTAAGACTCAGCCACAACAATGTACTGGTCGTCTTTTTCAATTACATCATGTACCAGCAGGCGATAATCAAGTTTAAGATCAGATCCTTTCTTTTTAGCTTTTTGTGCCTGTCGCTCTTTCCGGTCACGATCACGGGGAGGCAATCCTTTAAAAAAGTTTTGAAAATCTGTGAAACTATAAAAACGGGTAAAAACCGGATTAGGCTGTCCAAGATTAACTTTTGAAAAATACATTCCCTGTGAATATTCCTTACTACCACTGCTACGCAACCCAAAAGTACCAATGATCAGGTCTTCTCTGGCTTTCATAGAGGTAAGTTTGCCATTTAGCAAGCGTTTGTCCTTGGGTGCTGTTACCTGCGATTGTTTTACTTCTTCTCCTTCTTTGCCAAATGATTTTACAATAATTTTATATTCATTTTTATACTGATTGGCAAAAGCTACGTTGATTTGCTTGGTAATATTGTCTATTTCCATAGACTGAATCTGGGTTTTGCCTTTAAAAGCTGCCGGTAAAACCCTTGTTTTACGGGTAATCAGGTTTACATGTAATAAAACGGGTTCATTTTTAGTACGGGCAGAGATATAAACATCATTGCCAATTGCCTTAAACTCCGCAACTTCTACATCTCTAATGGAGTAAAAATCAAATCGTTCAGCAAATCCGGCAGTAACACTCAACCGAACTACCTGATATTCGGTTTTACGTCGGGCTCCCAGCAATAAATACAGATAATTATCATAAAAAAAGTGATCTATCATCGACAGATTACGATTAAAAGCACAATCTACTGTATAAGTGAGAGCAAGTGTGGTATCAAAACGGGTAAAAGTAATTTTGCCCGGTGACAGTTCTGAAAAAGCAACTACTCCCTCCTGCCCTACCGGCACTACTGCATATTCATCCGCACTTTTTTTGGTTTGTATTTCTATGCGTTTGTTATTCTGTGCAAAACCTGCTGTAAACGCCAAGCCGACCAACAGCAGTCCTGTTATGATTTTTTTCATGGTTACATTAGAGTTAAAAATTGACAATTGAATAGGTACAACTGCTAATCAAATCAGGTAAACTGAAATTTATTTTACTGATAAATTTACGAATTTTCCTTATGATTTATTGCAAAAACCATGCAAAATCGTTTTTAGCTTCCTAATTCGAGTATTACATCAAATTCTTCACGACTTACTGGCATGACAGAAAGACGAGACTGCCGGATAAGGGCAATGTTTTCCAATCTTTTTTCTTTTTTGATTTTTTCTAATGTTACAGGTTGTGAAAGGGCTTCAACCGGAACCAGATCCACTACTATCCAATTTGTATCATCAGTAGTTGGATCCTGATAGGCAGTTTTTACTACTTTGGCTATTCCTATTACTGCTTTATCTTCATTAGAATGGTAATACAAAACCAAGTCATCAACCTGCATGGCTCTCAGGTTGTTGCGTGCCTGAAAATTACGAACACCATCCCACACAGTTTTTCCATCTTCATTAAATTTTTGCCATGAATATTTTACAGGTTCTGATTTGACAAGCCAATAATTCATAAAAGTTGTTTTTAAGGAGTTGACGGTTTGAATATTAAATTGTTATCTGGTAAGATTGTTATGTTGTTAAACCATTGAGCTATATAACAACTCACCAAGACTGAAATATTTCTGGGTGATGGCTGGTAAATTCGGATAAACTTGCTCCTTTATAATATTCAGGATGAAAAAATGCAGCCGTTACTCTGATTTTTCCCTGAATATGATTGTTAAAATTTTCAAGTTCCTCTGCCGGAATCCAAAGTTCCTGATGAATAGCATTGCCTACTGTTTGTATTGCAAACTGACTAATGTATTCATTTTCAATATCAAACTCCGTTACAAAACCGGCATAACCAGAGCCTGCATCGTGTATGTTCCACTCAAAGGCTATCTGTCGGGCATATTCAAAATGTAATACTGGATAAAAAATAGGCTGCCAGCTTAATCTTGGCGGAAACTTTTGTGCATTTGTTTCCAGTATCAATTCTAATTCTTTGAGTCCTACTGGTCTGAATAATATCATTCGTTGTTTCTGGTTTCTCTTTTATAAACATCAAATCCTTTCTGCAAATTTTCAGCTAGCACATTCAATTCAGGCGTTTTACCTACCCCAATGCCAGTCGGGTCAAAGTAAAATTGTATCATTTCAATGCCAGCAGGCTGATCAGTATCAGCAAAAAATACGGTTCCTGAATCTGAGTTAAGCTGCCAGAAATCATACAAAACCTTCCCACTTTTGTCTGTTACTTCATAAAGCTCACAAAATACAATCCCCTCTTCATGATTGGGGTAAAAGGCTTCTGACAGATTTTCCAAGGCATATTCTTCACCCTCGTAATAAGCAATGCTGAGTGCAATTTGTTTTTTCCTGACCTCTGGCTGACTGTCCAGATTTTCCAGAGTTATATTCGATACATTTCTGAATTCCAACATGATTGCAAAGATTTTTAGCTACTTTAATCCTGATTTATACTTAAAAACTCTTTTTCAATACTTTTCATTCCTGCAATATGCCTGCGGGCATGATTGGTCAGAAACTGAATATAATGATAGACATCAATTTTGCCAAGTTTATTGACGGTCATAGTAGTTTTATACAAAATTCCTTCTCCGTTTTTAAGAACTTCCAGCGTATCCATACCTTGCTTCAACTGCCTATGAATCAAATCTCTGACTTCAGTTAATGTTTTTTCTCCTTGGGGTTCCATGTGCTCAGGACGCATCCAGTTAAAAGTACCTGGCTTACTGATTTCATCCAGTTTATCATTATCGAATGTATAATCCATCAACATATTATGCCAGTCAGGGGTATTAATAGCAAGCTGTAAAGACTTATTTTTACCTTTTTCTATCAAAATCAGCAAAAAATGACTTGTTAGTGAAATATGTTCTAAAATCTGATTTATAGTCCAGCCACCATTTGCCGGTTTATAATTTCTCAGCTTTTCATCTTTATCAAACCAACTATCAACCTCTGAAAACGTTTCTGTCAGATTGTTTTTAATGATAGTAAGCAAATGTTCAATTATCATCTTTTTGATTAAATTTCAGGTAATTATTAAGTCTTTTGATAAAGTTAATTTGTTTGGCAACGTTGTTGGCAATGTTAGTTTGTTTATATTCTTCATAAATCACAGGAGCCTGCCTGAGTAAATTCCCTAAACTTCCCTTATTCATAATACTAATAATTCCTGTTTGAGTATCAAGTACTACCAAATCAAATCCGGAAGCCATCGAATTGTAAGTAGAGTTTCCTAAAGTTGAACCTATTACTACTTCAGAATTGCTCACATAATGGTCTATCCATGCAAGATATCTGCCTTCTGTCAGAACTTTTGCATACAATCTATTGTGAGAATAATTTTTTCGGTTGATATATAAATACCGCCCGTCACAAAATCCAAAAGCTTTTTTGTCCATCTTACCGGTTGTTTTATGAATCAGGTAAAAAAATTCGTCTTTATGATGAATTGAAAATTCAGACTGATCAGTTGAGTTGCCACTCAGCAATTCGTCAATATTGGCATAAATACCTCTCCTTTTTTCTGTGTTACCTGCATCTGTATTTTCATTATCAAGAATTAGCTCTGTAGCCTTATCTATTTGCAAATCAGATTGATACAATTGTCTGATACAATCATAAATTGCTTTTTTGATTCGGTCATCATGTCTTAAAGTTACATCTAATCCCTGATTCTGTTTATGACTCTTGGCATCAAACACTTTCATCAGTTTATTATCTGTCTCAATACAAAATGAAAAATGGACATCAACACTCCCTTTTTCACTTAAACCACTTATTTCTTCTTTTATTTTAAACTCTTCTACTACTGCAATCAGATTGAGTTGTTTTACATTTAACTGTGGTAAACTTTTTTGAAAATAACTGGAAAGATGGGCTTCAAAAGGCTCACAAAAGTCTGCTGGCACTTGTATGTTATCAAAACCTTTATTGACAATTCCTATTCCTTTTCTGACATTTCTGTTATCAATTGCACTGCTAATAAAAAACTTACGGTCATTTATTATAAAATTGTCAGGCTCAAGGCAAATATTATATTTTTCCTGTGCACAAATTGTAATACTGTGTGCAACATGAAAAAACATCAGACTCAAAATTGAAAGAAAGTATTTTTTTCGTATAAGCATTGGTTATAAAAAGTTTGACATTTCAAAATTAGTCAAATTACCCCAAATCATCTTTTTTATAAAATTTTTTGACTGATTTCTCCTCTTCAAAAACTAACTTTACACAATAAATCTACCTTTAATCACCATGACCAACCGGGACATACTCAGACAATTCAGACTTACTGCTCAACTGCTTGAACTGCATGAAGAAAACGAATTTAAAATCAGAACCTATAGCAATGCTGTAACTATAATTGATAATTTGACTGAAGAACTTAGCAGCATTAACCAATCAAAACTTACTGAAATACAAGGAATTGGCAAAGGTCTGGCTGAAAAAATTGTGCAAATGGAAGAAACCGGCAGTTTCAAAGAACTCAATGAGCTAAAAGCAAAAACACCAGAAGGAGTAATTGAAATGCTGAATGTAAAAGGTCTGGGACCCAAAAAAGTGAGAACCCTGTGGAAAGAATACCAGATTGACGACACTCAAAAATTATTGAAAGCCTGCGAAGATAACCAGCTTGCCAAGCTCAAAGGCTTTGGTGAAAAAACACAGGAAAGTATTAAACAGGCTCTGCTTTTTTCAGAATCGAGTACTGGTAAGATGCTATATGCAGATTGTGAAGCAGTAGTCAATTTTTTGTCGCAGGAATTTCTCAAGTCAGGGCTTACTGTAAAAATAACAGGTGCTTTTGAGCGAAAAGCCGATATCATTGATTTACTGCAATTTGTAGTAAGTGCTGAAAATATTGTGAATACAAATGATTTGCTGGATAAAATTTCATTTCTGAAAAAAGATATGGAAGGCAGTTCTCCTTTTACATGGCGTGGAACCTGGGAAGGATTGCCTGTTGAATTTTTGCTTGAAAAACCTGAGAAAATTGTATCTGTAGCATTTATTCACAGTGCTGCATTGCCTCATTTGCTACATAAAAATGAGCACCATCCTAACCTGCTGGCTGTAGCCCAATCAGGTACATTTGAAAGTGAAAATGCGATATACGAAAAAGCAGGCTTGCCTTACATTGCACCAGAACTCAGAGAAGGATTGAAAGAATTTGAATGGGCAAACAACGGTAAAATTGCCGACTTGATAGAATTGAAAGACCTGAAAGGTATTTTTCACAACCATAGTACCTACAGTGACGGAAAACATACACTTGAACAAATGGCAACCCACTGCAAATCATTGGGTTATCAGTATCTTGGTATATCTGACCACTCCAAAACTGCCTCTTATGCCAATGGTTTGCAGGAAGAACGCATCGAACAACAACACCGTGAAATTGACCAGCTCAATCAGAAACTGGCTCCATTTAAGGTTTTCAAGGGTATAGAGTCAGACATTTTGGGAGATGGTAGTCTGGATTATGACAAAGAAGTGTTGAAAAGTTTTGATTTTATTGTGGCTTCTGTACATGCCAACCTCAATATGGATGAAGAAAAAGCTACCAAACGCCTCATCAAAGCCATTGAAAATCCTTATACGACCATGCTGGGGCATCCGACGGGCAGACTTTTGCTCAGGCGTGAGGGCTACCCGATTAACCACAAAAAAATAATTGATGCCTGTGCTGACAATGGGGTAATCATTGAAATCAATGCCAATCCCTGGCGACTGGATATGGACTGGCTATTTATCGATTATGCTATAAGTAAAGGGGTGATACTGTCTATAAACCCCGATGCCCACGAAATGGACGGTTATGATGACATGCGATATGGTGTATATGTTGGCAGAAAAGGCGGGCTAACCAAACAAATGACTTTCAATGCCTTAGATTTACCAGAAGTAGAAAAATACCTGACAAAACGGAAGAAATAAGCTTTTAAAATATAACTATTTAATAGTTACTTATGTAAATAATTTGTCTAAATCATAGTTCAAGCAAAATATGTATAAGTTCTTTAAAGCCGTTTTCAAAAGAAAGAGTAATGAAATTGGTCATAGTGTGCCATTGCCAATTCCTCAACATTTAAGAAGTATTCTGAAACCATTAGGCAATTATAATACTGAGTTTAATGTGACTGGAGAATTACAATGTAACTGTGGCTCTAATAGTTTTAAAATAAAGATAGTTGGAGACACCTCGTCTTATGATAAAGAACGGGTAATCAAAGTAATAAAAATTGATTTGTATTATTTTTTAATTGTTAAAGTTCAATGTAATGCTTGCAGTAAGGAACATTTGATTTTTGACAATGACTTTCATGGATGGAATGGATTTGTGTGTGGTGGTGATTCAAAAGGGCTGAATAGACCTAAATCTAATACTTGGAATTGCAACAAATGCAATAAAAGTGAACACTCACTTGAAATAAGTATTTATTCTAAAGGACAAACTGACTTTATAGAAGAAGTAGGAGATGAATTTGACAAAAATTTCTGGATAGAAACATTTAGCTGGATTATTATCTTGACTAGATGCAATTCATGTGGTGAGAGTAATAAACAATGGATTTCATATGAAACAATGTAAAAAAATTCAAGTAGCAATAATATACTCAGTATGTTTTAACAACAATTTTCTTAAATTCTAAGAGCATATCCAGTAATTTTGAAAGACAAGCTGATTGAAATTATCCTTGAAAATTATCCGGCTTTTTATCAGGAAAAACTGATTCATCTCATTCGTCCCTGCATCAGAATGAGTACTATACAAGAGCCCAATATCCAAAAAGGACAGTCGAAATTTGGAGGATTGCCTGATTTACCCGATTCTTTTGACTGGCCTGTTTCTGTTTATACTCAAAAACCATGCCCTTTCTGGCTCAGGTTAATTTACAGGAAATCAAACCTTTTGATCAAGAAAATCTACTGCCAGATCACGGAATTTTGTACTTTTTCAGTGAATTTGACTATGGCAAAGTATTATTTTATAAAGGAGACACCAGTCTTTTGCAAAGCAGAAATCCACTAAATGACTTTGAATTGCACGAAAAACGCAGCTTTTGGCAAATACTTTTTAAGAGAAAAGGGAAAAACCGGATTTTTAAAAGTTGTGCTTTAACATTTTCTTCTCAGTATGATATTCCATCTCTAGATTCTTATTATACTGACCAGATTGCAAAAAATACCAGTGCCATTTTTTCTGAGAAATTTCATGATGAGTTAGAGAAACTCATTCAAAATGAAACCCGAAGCCATCATAAGTTACTGGGATATGGCTATCCTATTCAGGACGGACATCTGGAGCCTGCTTCTGACAATCAAAACCCACTTGACTGGATATTGCTTTTCCAGATAGATTCTGACCATAATACAGGAATGTGCTGGGGAGACTGGGGAAGAATTTATTTCTTTATTGAGAAAAAAGCTCTTAAAAAAGCAGATTTCTCAAATGTGGAGGTTACAGGTGACTGCTATTAAAACGTTGCTCTGCTTTAATAAAAAAACCAAATCATTTCTCTTCTTCAATACCTATCCAACACAGGGAACCTGACATTCTATTTCATTGTTTTCTTTTTTGTTCGTCTGCTTTTTACGAACTTTGTATAACTCAAAATACCTGAAAATGGCAAATAAAAAAAGCCCGCTTACCCCCAAAGGGGAAATTATTGACCCTAAGACAATAGAAAATAACCATACCCTTCAGCCTGAATCAAGGGAGCAATTTCTCGAAATATATGGAGCAAGAGAACACAATCTGAAAAATATTGATGTCATCATTCCACGTAACAAACTGGTAGTTATTACCGGAATCAGTGGCTCGGGCAAGTCTTCATTGGCTTTTGACACCATTTATGCCGAAGGACAACGGCGGTATATGGAAAGTTTTTCTGCTTATGCCCGCTCTTTTCTCGGCAACATGGAACGCCCTGATGTGGACAAAATCAATGGCTTGAGTCCGGTTATTTCTATCGAGCAAAAAACCACTTCCCGCAATCCACGTTCTACTGTCGGCACAACTACCGAGATTTATGATTTCATGCGTTTGCTTTTTGCCAGAGCCGGTGATGCTTATTCATACATAACAGGGCAAAAAATGGTAAAGCAATCACAAGACCAGATTATTGAAGCCCTGCTCGAAAAATATACCAATCAAAAACTGATTTTGCTCGCTCCGGTTATCAAAGGGAGAAAAGGACACTATCGTGAACTGTTTGTGGAGCTTGCTAAAAAAGGCTATACCAAAGTACGGATTGACGGCGAAATTCAGGACATCAAGCCCAAAATGCAGCTCGACCGTTATGTAATTCACGATATTGAACTGGTAATTGACAGGCTTGTAGCACGTGATGAAGATCGATTTCGGATTTCTCAGTCGGTAGGTAAAACCTTGCAGGAGGGCAAAGGATTAATGCTGATTCAGGATGAAAAAAATGAGATTCAGTATTTTTCGCAACATCTGATGGACCCGATTTCAGGTATTGCCTACGATGACCCTGCTCCTAATACTTTTTCCTTTAATTCTCCGTATGGCTGGTGCCCGACCTGTGAAGGAATTGGCATTATCGAAGAAATTACCGAAGACAGCCTTATTCCCGATAAATCACTGAGTATCAGCCGGGGAGGAATTTTACCATTGGGCGAATACCGGGACATCTGGATTTTTGGTTATATAACCTCATACCTCAAAACAGTAGCCTCAGGTTTAAAAATTACGACCCCTATTCAGGATTTCCCTCAAAATATCATTGACGTATTGTTGTTTGGCTCAGTGGCAACCAACGAAAAACTGCGTGAAGCTGAAAAATTAGACAAACCCTTCCCTGCTTTTGAAGGCATTGTCCCATTCCTGAAAAAGCAACAGGAATTTGGCTCTGATAAAACCCGTGCCTGGATAGAAGACTTTATTACCGTCAAAACTTGTCCTGAATGCAACGGAGCAAGACTCAAAAAAGAAAGTCTGAGTTTTAAACTGGATGAAAAAAACATTTCAGAACTGTCTCAGATGGACGTTTCGACACTATGGAATTGGTTTGAAAACCTCGAAAGCCGTCTCTCGGCAAGGCAAAATACCATAGCTGTCGAAGTGCTGAAAGAAATACGCAAAAGAATGGGCTTTTTGCTCAACATAGGACTGGGTTACCTCACTTTAAATCGTCCTATGCGTACACTTTCCGGTGGCGAAGCCCAGCGTATCAGGCTGGCAACTCAAATTGGCACTCAACTTGTGGGCGTTTTATACATTCTCGACGAACCAAGCATCGGATTGCATCAGCGGGATAATGTAAAACTTATCAAAGCCTTGCAGGATTTAAGGGATGTTGGCAACTCGGTATTGGTAGTAGAACATGACAAAGACATGATGCTTGCCTCAGATTATATTCTTGATATTGGTCCGGGAGCTGGCAGACATGGCGGAACTGTGGTAGCAAAAGGAATTCCGGAAGATTTTTTGAAAAGCCATACCCGAACTGCCAAGTTTCTGAATGGAGAAGAAACCATTGCTATTCCTAAAAAACGCAGAGAGGGTAACGGTAAACTACTTACACTCAAAAATGCAACTGGTAACAACCTAAAAAGTGTAACACTTACCCTGCCTTTGGGTAAAATGATTTGCATTACAGGGGTATCCGGAAGTGGTAAGTCTTCTCTGATTCATGATACTTTGTATCCGATACTCAGTCAGCATTTTTATAATTCCCGCCGTAAGCCCTTGCCTTATGAAAGCATTGAAGGCTTGGAACATCTCGATAAAGTGATAGAAGTGGACCAGTCACCCATTGGCAGAACACCCCGGAGTAATCCGGCAACGTATGTTGGATTTTTTCAGGACATTCGCAACCTGTTTGCCGAGTTGCCTGAATCCAAAATAAGGGGTTATAAACCCGGACGTTTTTCATTTAATGTAAAAGGCGGACGCTGTGAAACCTGTGAGGGAGCCGGTATCAAAAAAATTGAAATGGAGTTTTTGCCTGATGTGTATGTACAATGTGAAACCTGCAAAGGCAAACGCTATAACCGGGAAACGCTGGAAGTACGTTTTAAGGGTAAATCTATTTCAGATGTGCTGGATATGACAGTGGAACAGGCAGTTGATTTTTTTGAAAACCAGCCTGCCATTGCCCGCAAAATCAAAATGCTGAACGAAGTGGGTCTTGGTTACCTTACTCTTGGGCAACATGCTACTACCCTCTCCGGTGGTGAAGCCCAACGGGTAAAACTTTCGACAGAGCTTTCTAAAAAAGATACCGGTAAAACGATGTATATTCTCGATGAACCGACCACCGGACTGCATTTTCAGGACATACAGTTGTTGCTGGGGGTTTTGCAGAAATTAGCCGACAAAGGGAATACCGTTTTGATTATCGAACACAACTTAGACGTAATAAAAGTCTCTGACCACATCATCGACATCGGTTTGGAAGGCGGGGCTGCTGGCGGAGAAATATTGGCAGAAGGCACACCTGAAATTGTAGCAAAACATAAAACCAGCCACACGGCTATATTTTTAAGGGAAGAATTGGGGGTAAAGTAATTTGAAAATATGTCTTTGTCAGAACTTATATCAGAAATTAATATACTCAACGCTGAGCTTTCAGGAATGAAAATAAGTATTGAGCAAGAGCAGCGTCTTTGGAAAAAAATTAGGTTGGAGTGGAATTACCATTCCAATCATTTAGAAGGTAATACGCTGACTTACAGCGAAACACAACTTTTACTAATTTTTGATAAAACAACCGGAGACCACGATTTCAGGGATTTGGAGGAAATGAGAAACCATGATGTTGCTCTAAAATTGGTGGTGGACGAAGCAAAAGACTTAGAAAGACCCCTCACAGAAAGTTTTATCCGAAAACTGAATGAAATCATTTTGGTCAGACCTTTCTGGAAAGAAGCGATTACACCTGACAAACAAAAAACACAAAAACTGATTCAAATTGGGGTTTACAAAACTTCTCCAAACTCGGTTTTATTACCCAGTGGCGAAACTTTTGAGTATGCTTCGCCCGAAGAGACACCTGTTTTAATGAATGAGTTGATAGAGTGGTATCGAAAGGAATCAGAAAATCCTGAAACCCATCCTTTGTTTTTAGCTGCTTTGTTCCATTATCGCTTTATCCGAATCCATCCCTTTGATGACGGGAACGGCAGAATTGCCAGATTGATAATGAATTATGTGTTGATGAGAAAAGGATTCCCTCCCGTAATTATCCGTTCGGAAGATAAAGCTAACTACCTTTTTGCCTTGCGAAAAGCCGATTCAGGTGATTTGGAAGCATTTGTTCAATACGTAGGAGAGCAGCTCATCAGAGCCTTGCAACTTTCTATTAAGGCAGCCAAAGGGGAAAGCATAGATGAACTTGGTGATATAGATAAAGAATTAGCTTTATTGAAGGCTAAAATGAACCTAATAGAAGACAATAAAATAAAAAAAAACCAAGAAAATATCAAAAATATTTACTATAACTCTTTAAGGTCTCTTTTCTTTAATGTTGAGAATCAATGTAAAAAATTTATGAATCTATTTAAAGGTAATTCTTTTTTCTATGACATTCCTAACAGTTATCACGAATCATTAGAAGAACTTGAATCAGAAATGGAGTCAAAATTTAAAGAAAAAGGAGATATTATTGACTCTTTTAAACTATACTATAGTGCAACTCAATTTAGGAATGATAAGCCAAACGACTTGAGTATTAATATCGAAATAGAAGCAAATTTTACCAACTCAGATTATATTATATATTTGAAAGCTTTCTCCAAAATATTTTTTGAGAAAAGGTTGGAATATAAACATTTGTCCAAAAAGGAAATTGAGCAAGTTACCATGCTGGTCGGAAAAGAACTATTAAGACAAATTAATGGTGAATAGAAAAAATTAGGTTTACTTCTGTTCAAATTTTTCAATAATTTTATTGATTATCGTGAACTTGGGATTATAAAAGATAAAAAAGCGGGTGGGGATGCAACAGCATCGTGAACTAACCCGAAATCACCACGAAACTGACAAGAGACTTAGGAATGTCAGGGTTAGTTTTTGCTGTGGCTGCCTTTTTTGCTTACTTTTTTGGGCAAGCAAAAAAGTAAGTAGCATATTTCCTGTTGGCAAGTCGGTTCCCATAACTAAAATACATCAAATAAACACTTGACAATCAATACCTTATAAACTAATTACAATCCTAAGTTCACGTTAGTTAAAGTGTTACAATTCGCCTTAAAAACCAGTTATACTGCCATGTTTTTAAGGGAAGAGTTGAGATAAAATACAATTGTTGTAGGGCAAGTTTTTTTTAATAAGAAATGGGAAGAAAACCTGAAGAGGGAAAAAATAAGAATAATCATAAATTAAAAAATTGCCCGATTTATACCGGGCAGTTTTTTAATTTGACATAAAATTCCCCTTTAAAAATTGCTAATTCTCAACTAACAGTCGTTTTGTAACATTGCCATTTTCTTTTCTGATAGTGATAAAATAAATTTCTGTAGCAAGGTTACTGCAATCTACCCGGATTTGATGGGTACCGGCTTCAAATTTTCGAGAAGCTATTTTTTTCATCACTCTTCCATTCGTAGCAGTTAAATCAATTGTTATGTTTTGCTCTTTCTCATTATAAAACGAAATATTGGCACTCCCCCTACTGACCGGATTCGGAAAAATGTGTAAGGCATCCGTCTCGTCTGTATTGTTGATAAATTTCTCTGACAAAGAAGCAGTTCGGGCAACAGTGCTTGCAAATTCTATATACCCGTTACAATGCATCAGTTGGCTGCTTCCGCCACCACCACACCTGCCGTTAGAATAGAAAGCCGTATTCACAGCTTGATTTTCAGCTTGCAACGTAGTACCGTTTATTTGTAAATAATCTACTTCCACATCCCAGGTACCATTATCGGTACTAACTACCAACCGTACCGTACCGGTGGCAGTGGATGAAGCAGTATAATTGGCAAAAGCGGTAGTAAGGTTAAATGTTGAAATTACTGTGCCATTGACAGTTAATTGCAACTGAGCCCCGGCAGCAGTACCCCGAGCCCTGACAACAAAATTGCGGGTAACAGGCGGACAGGAAGCAAAGGGAGCCGGAGCCGGACAACATGCCAAAGTAGGACGGGTTGAAAAATAAGATTTGAGCCAAGCCATAGCCGGACGATCGCTACCGTTGGCATAAATAATACCTGAATCAGTACCACTGGCACCAGCTTGCCCGTTTCCGTTAATCCAGGTTGTACCCTGAACATAGCCCCATAACGTAATACCTGCCACACGAGGGTGTTCCCAAGCCACCGGAATTAAACTGGCAAAAACATCCCTTTGCTTGGTTTCATTAGGATTAGCTGCCTGATCAAACTCAGTAATGTGTATGTTAACACCGGTACTGTTCCAAATTTCATCGATACAGGCTTTGAAATTAGCTGCGGTTAAATTATCGACTCCATGTGCTTGCAGACCCACTCCGTCTATCAAATTTTTACGTCCGTCTGTCAAATTAGGGGCATTTTTTACAGCATTGACCATAGCAATATAAGGTGCTCTGCAGTTATTCCAGTTCATTTCCACATTGTATTCATTAATAAGTAAGGTAGTATTGGGAAAATATTTTCTGGCTAATTGAAAACACCAAATCACCCAACCGTATTGGTTATTCAGGTCGCCTGCATTGGCAGGTTCAGCCCGATAGCCTGCCGTCAGAGCAGCTTTTAAATTACCGGGCATGGGTGTGTTCACAGGTTCATTTAAAACGTCAATCATTTTGAGTCCGCCGAGCGGGTTGTAATGATCAGCACAGGCTTTAATGTAAGCCTGTACTGATGCAGTCAAAGTAGCCGTACTTGCAGTTGAAACCCAACCCGGCGTTTGTGCACCCCAAACCAGGTTGTGGTACTTGAATAATCCACCGTTGTTTTTAGCCCAATTGTATGCCAAATCGGAAGCTGTCCAATTATACATCCCTTTTGTACCTTCTACCGAACCCCACTTGGAGCCGTTTTCACTGGTAGTTTGATTCCAAAAGGTATTATAATTACCTGGAACACTGCCCTGTAAGATATTCCCAAAGTATTTTCCTTTACATCTTGCCAATTGTGCATTTGCAGTATTGACTGAGACCAGTAGAGCTATCAGTAAAAGATAGCAAAGTGTGAAGTTAAATTTTGTTGTTTTCATCTTTTTTTCAGTTTCAGTATGTAAGCTTTATTCATTTTTTAGTAGTCAAGTTGAAAAAATGCCTTTTGAGGTTAAAAATTTTGCATTAAGCCCAAATCATAAGGAATGCCTATGTACGAACCATAGTTACCATTTACCACACCTTGCATAAATATTTCGCAACGGTCAATGTTATTAATTTCCATCAATTGATTACTTCCTGAGCGTAACACCTCACCATGTGAGACCTGATCGGTCCAATGACCGTTTCTCTCGGTCAGATTTGACTTGGCAGCCCAATTTTCTGATACTTTCGTCCATGTTCCGTTTAGATTACTTGCTGTCCAAAGTTCAAAATACCTGCCGATGTCCTCTACCACCATATAATATTTGCCGTCTGCTTTGTTTAAATACACATGAGGTGCTTCAAAAGTATCAGTGGCTACTACGGTAGGTGTTTCCCATCCGGTCGGAAAGTTGGCAATGGTCGTTCTTCGTCTTTTAATGGTCTTGGAACCGTCCTGTGCTGAATAAAAACAATAGACATAGTTATTGTCGGCAATGCACCAGAAATCGATGCCATCATTAAAGCCCATTCCTCTTCCGGCTGCCCAACCGCCATAATTAGAAACACTCGTATTGGTAGAATAGGTAGCACCCAAACCGGATTGGTAAATCAGAAACCATCTGCCTTTAGCAGGAAAATTAAAAACTTGTGGGGCACAAAAATACCCGCCGCCATTCAAGGAACTCATAACCCTTCGTGGCTCAGACTTCATGTTAAATAATGAAGGCGTATTGACGTATCCCATTTTCCATTGATTTCCGTCAGTTCCCGTATAAAAGACATGCCACCTCCCTCCGTCATAAACTAAAGAGGGGTCTTTTACTGCAACCGATTCAAACGAACCGGCAGCCCCTTGCTCAAATAATTTTCCTGTAACACTCCATCTTGGGTTCGGGATTGCATTCGTTACAGCGATTGGCAAGGGACTTGTTTGAACTGTTTTGCTGGATAGCTCTACATCTTGTTTCATGCAACTTGATGTAATCAACCATGTGAGTACGATTACTCCCATGCTTAACAGACGTTTTGTTTTTTCTCTCATGTTTTTTTAAAGATAAAGTGAATGATTTATGAATCTTACTTAGGTTTAAGCAGATCAGCAGATTTGTACTTTTCTTAAAATTTTTATGAAGAAACCGAGGGAGGTGTACAAAGTTAAACTAAATTTTGACGAATTGTATCATTTTGACACAATTTTTTAATTTTATATTTTTTCTTATTTTTATTATATAAAAGGTCAATAATTATTAATAAAATTATATTTAGTATCTGAATAATTAAAATTACCACAAATCAAGAAGCAGTATAACCGACAGTTGTAAACTCAACATTTGTATTACTTTTGGTCATTTGTGTGTGGGTTGGGCTGACGTTTTCCAATACCCCAACATCGCAATACGTAGACCGTTGTATGCCACCATTTCGATAGGCAATGAAAATTTAAGAGTGTTCATTTTCACAGTTAAATTTTACTTTTTTTATTGATTTAGAAATTGGATTTTTGAAGCCTGTTTATAAAGCAACAGAACTAACAAACATTTATAGACATTAAGAGTGTGTTTGGGAATTTAAATTTGGGAGTAGTGTCTACCTTTGTAGTGACCAAACAACAAAGCCATGACCAAACAGTTCATGGAACTGACCGACTCCCAATGGAATACAATATCGTGCTTTTTTGACCTCAAACGCAAGCGAAAATTATGCCTGAGAGCCGTTTTTAATGCCATTCTCTACATTTTAAGAACCGGTTGTCAATGTTGGATACAACAATGAATCAAAAGTAAAAATACAGTTTTACGAAAAAGAAGAAATTTTTTATGCTAGGCTGCCTATAATGGAGATAAACTTAGGTGATAGCATTAGCCATCATTTTAAAAAAATATCAAAAAAAAACAATATCAAAGCAATTATAATAGACATCAGAGGAAATGGTGGCGGAAGTGACCTGACTTATAGTAATTTTCTAAACAAAGTAATTAAAAAACCCTTAGAGACAGACATAATAGTCGGTAGACTTTTGAGTCAAATTAATTGCAAATATCTCGGAATAACAAAAGATTCTATTTTAAAATACCCACATTTGAGCTTAAAGTTAAATAATGTCCCGACATTAAAAAGTCCAAAAATGTTCTATATTAAAATGCTTAAATATAAACATACGACACCAGATAGTATTCAATATCCTTTTGAGGGGAAGATTTATATTTTGCAAGACCGATTTATTTATTCGTCTGCACTTAATCTATCTAATCTGGCATTTAATAGTGAACAATTAATTAGCATTGGTGAAAATCCAAATTTGCTGGGGGGCTTACAAACAGTCCCTATTGCAATTTGCTTACCGTATAGCAAAATTTTTATGCGAATAGAACCTCAAATTGATTTAACCAATATTAAAACAAAAGCTGAAATTTTTCAAAACAATGTGGAATATCCTGTAAGTTACCCTGTAGAATTCATTCATGAAAGAGCCACTACAAACGAAGATGCTTTAGGAAAAGATTTTTTATATTTCAAAGATCCAATGGCTAAGAAAGTGCTAGAACTAGAAAAAAACAGAAAATAATGAAGTAGTGCCACTTACACAGGTAAGGGTTGCCCCTCTCCCACTTTCAATACCAAAAACTGTTTTTGGGGGTTACATTTTTGACAGAGTCAAAAGATAGTAACTGTTGCAGAACTACCATTTCAAAAGTTGAAAACACACAACGAAGTAAAAGACTATTTTGAAAATCAATTATTTGGGCAATCACTCAATGCTTTTAACTTTACATTTTTGTGTGTTAAAGCCATTTTGCTAAATTAGTTCTGCAACAGATAGAAAGAATTTTATGAAAGATAAACAAATAAAAGTAATAGTAGTTATTGGTGCTGGCTCTATCGGACAAAGCAATTGCAAGACGTGTTGGAGCAAGTAAACACATCATGCTTGCAGATCTTCGTCAAGAAAATGCTGATGCTGCAGCAAAAGTTTTAAGTGAAGCCGGATTTGATGTAAGTACAACTATTGTTGACGTTTCATCCCGACAATCTGTTTCTTCATTGATTGATAAAGCAACTGCTATTGGAAACGTATTTGGACTAATTCATGCTGCGGGTGTTTCGCCTTCGCAAGCATCTCCAGAAACTATTCTCAAAGTGGACTTGTACGGTACATCTCTCGTTTTGGAACTATTTGGAAATATTATCACTGACGGTGGCTCAGGTGTTGTCATCGCTTCTCAATCAGGATATCGATTAGAACCTCTGTCTTTAGAACAAAACAAAGCACTTGCGACTACACCAACTGAAGCATTATTATCCCTTAACTTTCTTCAGCTACACAACATAAAAGACAGTCTTCATGCCTATCAGCTTTCCAAAAGAGGAAATTCTTTGCGTGTTATGGCAGAAGCTGTTCGTTGGGGAAAACGTGGAGCAAGAATAAATTCAATCAGTCCTGGTATTATCATTACTCCCCTTGCAAAAGACCAACTGAGTGGACCACGTGGAGAAGGCTACAGAAGAATGATAAATTTTAGTGCAGTGGGTCGTGCAGGGACACCTGATGAAGTGGGAAACGTTGGAGCACTCTTAATGGGACAAGATGGGTCATTCATTACAGGCAGTGACTTCCTTATGGACGGTGGTGTGACAGCATCTTATTGGTATGGTGAACTTGCTCCGAATCAATAAGTTACCTGCTAGCAAAGATAAATATTGCACAGCCCTTATTTCAAAAGCTAAGGACAAAAACAACAAACATACAACTGAAGCTTTGTAAGCCCTCTGTGGAGGGCTGTATTTTTTATGTAGTAAAGAAATTCTGAGATACAAACAACCACACATAGCTAATTTTCTTTCTCTGTTCAATACATTTTATGATCTATATCAAAGTTTATAATTTTCTGTATGGTCAATTTTGCATCATCAATTAAATATTAAACATATAAAAAAATGAACAAAAAGTATTTTAAGTACATCAACACCTTGTTTGTAGTAATTCCTATGACTTTGATAATGGCATTTGTAGGACTTCTGCGAAATTATGGGTTTGGCGAAGACTGGTTTTTAAAATTCCTGAAAGCCTGGAGTATCATGTTGCCTGTTGCCTATATTGCTGCTTTTATCATCATCCCCAATGCAAGGAAATTAGCCGAAAAAGTAACTTCCAAATAGCAGCATACCCGTTTGATTTTTATAAATTTGAGTTTGTTTATTTTAAAATGAAAGAACAGCTTTCAAAATATATAAAAGATACTATAACCGTCACAGAAGACGAATTAGATACAATTCTCTCGTACTTCAAACCTTTGGAAGTTGAGAAAAATGAACTCCTGGTTGTTCATGGACAAACCAGCCAGCGAACTTTCTTCGTTGGCAATGGTTGTTTACGTATATTCTTTATTACTAAAGAAGGACAGGAAGCCACACGATATCTGGCATTTGAAAACCAATTTGCAACTGCTTTGTGTAGTTTTATTTCAAATCAGCCATCCTTAGAGTTTATTCAGGCACTGGAACCAACAGAGTTACTTTATATTGCTCACCACGATTTTTGTCACCTGCTTGACATCATTCCTGCCTGGGAGAAATTTTATCGTCATTATTTAGAAAAAGCCTATGTGATTAATACCAACCGACTGATGTCTTTTCTAACACTTGACGCAACAGAAAGATATAAGCAATTGTTAGACCTTAGTCCCAAAATAGTACAACGCTTGCCCAATAAAATCGTAGCTACATATCTCAATATTTCACAGGAAACCTTGAGCAGATTAAAGGCAAAATGCTAGAAAAGGGAAATCTTTCACCTCCCTACCCTATCTATAGTTGTTGTTTGAGTTTTTACTTGGAAGACAACCATTGAGGCAATTGTAGAAAAGGACATACAAAACGATTTCCGATTGAACATTTTTTAAAATTCATAAAATGAAAAAATTACTGCCTCTTTTAAGTTTAGTGATTATCTTTTCCTGTAAACAAAATGAATCTGTAACCAGTAAAATACCTGGATTCTCGAATTTAGAACTTAAAAAATATGCTGTTGCCGAACTTCAAGCCGACTTTAAATTGCTGGTAAACAGCATAAAAGAAGCTCATACCGGGTTATATTGGTACTCAACCCAAAAACAATTTGACAGCATTGTTGCCCTTCAGCAGATGTCATTAAAAGACAGCTTAAATAGCCTACAATTTTACAACATTGTATCGCCTATTGTGGCATTTTCAAAAGAAGATCACTGTGATATTTCCCTTTCAGATGAGTTGAGCAAAGCACTCAAAACAAAAGGTTTATTCATTCCATTAATTATTACTCATCTCAATCAAAAACCACTGATTTTAAATCAACCTTTCAAAGGATTTGAACTGGTTTCGATTAACGGCACCCACATCAATAACATCTATCAGCAATTGTTCAACACTTTTGCTGCCGATGGATTTATCCAAACCTCTAAATACAGGTATCTGGATTTGAGAGGATTTTCGAGAGAATATGCAAAAGTGGTTGACCAAATAAAAGAAAATACCATAACTGTCAAAAATCTGACTACCGGAAAAACAGAAACACATAATATAACATCTATTTCTGCTCAACAACTGATTGACTTACAAAAACAGGTACAAAAAGAAAATAAGATGAAAGCAGAAATAGAAAAACCTGCCCAAATAACATTTCAGAATAATACAGCAATATTGACTTTCCGAACCTTTGGCAACAGTGATTATGAAGAATTTAATATGGATTTCAAAAAATTCACAGACTCATCTTTCACTGAAATCAGGAAACGAAAATCGACAAACCTAATTATTGATATCAGAGACAACGGAGGGGGTACGGAAGGCAATGAAGACTATCTTTTTTCATATCTCACAGACAAACCCTACCAAAAATATAAACATGTTGAATTGTCAAACTTCACATTTAGCTTTATTGACTTTACAGATTATGCCAGTCCTGATGATAAAAAAGAATTAGAAAGTGAGCTAAGAAGTGAAAATGAACGATTGCAGAATGACAGAATCTATAGAAAAGCAGGATTGTATATGCCTGAACCACCTAAAAAAAATTCGTTTAAGGGTACTATCTATGTCTTAACAAGTGGTTGGACGTATTCGGGTGGTGCTGAATTTGCCACTTTGATGAAAGAACATACAAAAGCAACATTTATCGGAGAAGAAACTGGTGGTGGATATAATGGAAATACCAGCGGAATTTTATTGGAATTAACCCTCCCTCATACCGGATTAAAGATTGACATTCCGATTTTGAAATTTGTTTTAGATGTGAAAAAAGGGAATCCGGGACGCGGGGTGATACCAGATTTTGAAATACAACCTACTTTTGATGAGTTTATCAAGGGCTATGATACGGAATTAGAATATGCAAAAAACGCATCGAACTTCAAAAACAGTGAGATGAAAAGATAGTCTCTAAGAAAAATAAAGTTATTGAAATATATCCTCTGAATCACCGCAATTTACAAAATAAGATAAAGTGAAATGAATATATTCTGGTACGTTGGTTACTTGGAGACAAATGAAAATATTTATTTCTTTGCACCCTTCTTACAAAACAACTGACAACGTCAGCTTTTTAAAGCTCAAAAAAACATCACAAAGCCGTTTCATAAGGAATAAAAAAATGACAAGGATTATAATTATATTACTTTTAATCTCCCAAACTTTAGCCGGACAAACCACGAAAAGACTGAGTAAACCCGAAAAAGACTTTGAAACGTTTTGGACAACTTTTAAAGACAATTATGCTTTCTTTAAACTCAAAGGTGTCAACTGGGACAGTACTTACATAAAATACAGACCACTTATTTCTGGCAAAACAAAAGAAAAAGAACTTATCGATGTTTTTGGTAAAATGGTTGACCCATTGCAGGACGGACATATTACTATCTCAAAAGGTGAAAATATTTTGTATAAATCAATAAAACCTTCCCAGTTCAGGCAAGAATTTAAGGGATTAGAAAAACAATTCTGGCAAACGAGTAATGCTACATTGAGTTCATACGGTTTTCTAAAACCAAAAGGAGTTGGACCTGTTTTTAAAGAAGAAAATTTGTATTACTTCTCAAAAAATGAAAATGTAGGATATATACGAATTACAAGGTGTTTTGCTGAAGCAGAAAGTATTTTTGAAGAAACGAAAGAGATATCCGATACAAAACTCATGCTCCATCTGTTTGACAGTTTATTACATGAAGCCTCAAATACCAAAGCTCTTATTATTGATTTAAGAGCAAACGGTGGCGGGCATGGTGGTCTGGAGTTAGCTTCACGATTTGTCAAGACAAAAACTTTGACTCACTATAAATCTGTGAAAGTAAAAGGGGGTTATGAAACATATACAGCATTAGAGCCACAATTCATTTCCCCCAATAATGGAATGCAATACCTAAAGCAAGTCTATATTTTAACAAACGATAAAACCGCCAGTTCAGCCGAAGATTTCACCATATCACTCTACAAACAAGGCAATGTAATGACTATTGGAACCAATACATCGGGTATGCTTTCCGATATGTTTAACGGACAACTTTCAAACAAAATCTCTTTTACATTGTCTAATCAGGTTTATTATTCTATCGATAAGATAATTTTGGAAGACAGAGGAGTTCCTGTGACTCATGAAATAAAAAACACAAAACAAGATATTGAAAGACAAAAAGACAGTGTGATAGAGTATGCCATTAAAATAATTAATAAGCAGTAAGCCAACATTAATGATTAACGTGAAATCGGGATTATCAAGCTCTAAAAAAGAGCATATCAATGCAGCGGTAGTTTGAGAGAAGCGAATATAAGTACCTGTGAAGACTAATGAATTATGAATTAGATGAGTAAAAAATTAGCTTGTAGTTCGTCACCCATTCAGAGAGCTTCTTACTTTTTTGAATGAGCAAAAGGGCAGCGACAAAACCTATAAACCTTCGAATAAAGTGATACTTGAAACACTAAAAACATTATTCAACAGAGACCTGAAACGACTTGTTACTGAGATTAAGCAATACAGTGATGAAGCTGATATTTGGAAAGTTAAGGGAGAAATAAATAATTCGGCAGGCAATCTCTGTTTGCATTTGGTAGGTAATCTAAACACCTATATTGGCAAAGAACTTGGAAAAACAGGTTATGTAAGAAATCGGGAGCTGGAATTTTCCTTAAAAGACATTCCAAGACAAGAATTAATCCAAATGGTTGAAAATACAATTGATGTGATTAATTATACCTTGGATAGGCTTGATGAAAAGCATTTGGAGAGTGAATATCCTGTTTTAGTATTTGAAAATAAGACTTCTACCGGATACTTGTTGGTTCACTTAGCTACTCATCTAACCTACCATTTAGGTCAAATAAATTATCACAGACGATTAATTGGTGTTAAAAACAAATAAACCAGCACAAAACGTCTCTCTATCAATCCTTACAAGAACCAATACAACTAAGACTAAATTTGTGTAAAGTATTTCTGAGTAATAATTTTTTCAGAAAATGAATACAAAATATTTGCATTATAAATCGCTTACGATTTAATTTTACACGATTGAGTTAAATTTTAAAATGAATTAAAAAATTAAAATCATGAAAACGTCACTATTGCAGCACATTATGAGATTTTTGCTGGGATTTATTATGATAATGGCTGGTATTGGTCATTTAACATCTCACAGACAGGAATTTCAGGCTCAAGTTCCAAGATGGCTGCCTGATAATCCAGGATTTATGGATTTTGTTGTGCTGTCCTCTGGAATTGTAGAAATTACACTAGGATTAGCCATGCTCTTTCTTGTAAAACACAGAGCCAAAGCCGGAATAGCTTTAGCCATTTTTTTTATACTTATCTTTCCGGGTAACATTTCCCAGTATGCCAATGGTATTGATGCATTTGGGTTAGATACCGACCAAAAAAGATTAATCCGATTATTTTTTCAGCCAGTTTTAGTTCTTTGGGCTCTCTGGTCTGCTGATTCCTTAAAGTTATTATCAGGCAAGAAAACCGATAATTCCATCAAAAGTATTTATGACTTTGAGGCAAAATTATTGAATGGCAAAACATTGGCAATGAATCAATTAACCGATAAAACAATAATTGTAGTCAATACAGCCAGCAAATGTGGTCTCACTCCCCAGTATGAAGGACTCGAAAAATTATACCAAAAATATAAAGACAAGGGGCTTGTCATTCTCGGTTTTCCTTGTAATCAGTTTGGCAATCAGGAATCAGGAACTTCCAAAGACATTGAAGAATTTTGTCAGCTGAATTATGGCGTAAGTTTTAATATGTTTGAAAAAGTAGAAGTTAATGGCAAAAATGCACATCCATTATTCACCTATCTTAAATCTGAACTTGGAGGAATACTCGGAGACGAAATCAAGTGGAACTTTACTAAATTTGTTATAGACAAAGACGGAAAACCAGTAAAAAGATTTAATCCTACAATCAGACCAGAGAAAATGGAAAAATTAATCCAGAAAATTTTATGAAATCAATCGGTAATTTCAGTTCACTATTTCTTGAGAAGCAAATTTGTTTTCCACTTTATGCAGCATCAAGACTGACTACAAAATTTTATGAACCGTTTCTGACTGAACTGGATATAACTTATCCTCAATACCTGGTTTTGCTGGTACTCTGGCAAAACAACCACCTTACAGTGAATGAAATAGGAAATCGCTTGTTTTTAGAGTCAAATACTTTAACTCCTCTTTTAAAAAGATTAGAACAGAAAAATGTAATTCAGAGAAAACGTTCTGACGAAGATGAAAGAAAAGTAATCATATCGCTGACTAAAGAAGGCGAAATTTTGAAAGAAAAAGCTGTTATGATTCCGGAAAAGCTTATACAAAATTTATCTAATCATACCATCTCTGTTAATGAAATCATCAGTTTTCAGAATACACTGAACAAACTAATCTCCGTTTTAAATAACAATACCACCACAGAAAATAATTTAGCAAATACAGGTGTACAGTGTCTGGGCTGAGTATTTGAATATGAATTCACCATTAACAGACAAGTCTTTGACTTTAAGATAACTAAGAGTCTAAAAAGTTGAGGACTTGTCTATCATTTGCACTACCACAAAAATGATTTAACGTATTTTACTTTTACACTATTGATTTTTGGCATACAAAAATGTAAGAAGTAAACATTGTTGACAGGTTAAACCTAAACTTATAAAAATCTAAAAATCAACAAGTTAAAAAATATAAAACAGCAAATCAATAACAGTTATTTTGAATGACGGGTTTATTTTAATTTCTTAAATAATAAATATGCCAGTCCGGTTACAATCATCCCAATGGGTATATAAGTCTTTTCAGGAAAAATAATTGCTATCACAACGCAAGCTAAAATACCTATCCCTACTTTAAAAAGTGCAATGTTAGTAAATGGTTCTTCCGCTTTTTCTCTGTCAATTTCTGTCTGAAGCAAAATATTATTGAGAACCACTTTTGCCTCATCTTCAGTTAATCCGATGTCTGTCAAATGAGCTATAATGTCTGTCGGATGATATTGAGCACGATACAATCTCATAGCAAGCAAATATGCTTTGTTTTTCAAACCATCTTCCATTAGCTTAATAAAATTTTTAAAGTATATTTTGATACAAATTAAAGTATTCTATTTCATAAATATATTTTCAGGAAACAAAAAACCAAAAGTTTTAATATTACAAACCCTTTAGATAAAAAATGAAAACTATAATATATTCAGAACTTACTACAGATGAGTTTGAAATCTGGTTTACTCTCGCTTTAAAATTATGGGGAGATTATGAGCCGGAAGATTTAAAAAAGGACTTATTGAAAGTGTTTCATGCTGAGAATCAAAACTCTTTTCTGGCAAAATGTCCTGAGCAGGGTACAATCGGATTTATCAATGTATCTGTCAGAAATGACTATGTAGAAGGTGCAGACAATACACCAACAGGTTATTTGGAGGGGATTTATGTAGAACCTGAGTATAGAAACCTGGGAGTGGCAAAGCAACTGGTAACTATTGGAGCAAAGTGGCTTTATGAGATGGGTTGCAGACAAATGGGCTCTGATACCGGTCTGGAAAATAAAGATTCTCAGGAATTTCACAAAAAAGCCGGATTCAGAGAAGAAGCCGTTTTAGTCCATTTTCTAAAAGATATTAAACAGGAAGAAAATTAATACCAAATAAAAGGGATAATCAGCAATGTCTCAAAAGTGTTGATTTTCTAGTAATTTACTGACTATCAATAAGTAAAGTATTTATATCAACACAGTTCAGAGACTATGCTATTTTTATACTTAGCCCTGATACAATAGATTAGTGAGGTGAGATGAGAGAAGAATAATAAAATCCTGAAATGCTATGATGTGGATGAGAAGCAACTTATTAATTTTTAATAGGACAATTGCTTATCCTTAATCAACTTTGTATAATGATACTAAACCTAAAAAGTCAGCGTTAGAGCTATTGTTTATAAAAAAAATATTCTTTCAGTTTATACTAATTTAAAAGTTTTGCTACATGTTTTAGACTTGCCAGGTCTTGAGAGAGGTTTTACGAATTGAGATTTTTTCACAAGACTTGGTAAGTCTATTTATGCATTTTAGCTTTTAATTTAGTATTACTTATAACCTGCATTTCTTATGAGGCTAAAATTTACATTATTAATATCACTAATAATTATAACCTTCCCTACTTATGCTATTGACGGAATGTTAATCAAAACCCTTGATTATTCTTTAAAAGATAAGTGGTATAACATAAAAGGTGGAAGCGTTCCTATTTTTTCTGTTTGTGATTCTGTTCATAAAAATCAGAATTTTTTCTTGCCGATAGTTTCGGGAGATTATGCCCTCGATAAAGACAGGGCAGCCAATGCAGAATATTCCCTAAAAATAACAAATCCCAATCACCAGCCTTTTCTATCAAAAGATGGATTACTTCTCTATAAATCAAGAATATCCAATACAACTGCTTTTTATATGAGTGATGCTGTACTGGGAATAGCTTTTCAAGAAAATGATATTTTTGGAAAATACGATATAGAAGTTGTACTCACAGACAATAATTCAAAAAAAACCAAAATTCTTACCACCAGTATATATCTTGTACCTCTGCCTTCTTATAAATCATTCAAAATAAAAGATGATGATACATTCTCACACTGGATGCATACTTATTATAGAAGTCCGCAACCTCAACAAGCAGTTGCACACTATCTCTACTACTCTCAAAGCGAGATGTCAAATAATGAAGATGGATTCTGGGCTGTATTCAGTGTTTTCCTGGAAATTGCAAAGAATAACAAGTTTTTAGCATCTCAATTCACAGATTGCTATAAAGAGCAAAATTTCAAGACAAAAATCTATTTTCTATACTTACTCATATATTCAGATATAGTTGAGCAAGGCTTTTTTGACAATCTGGAAGGAGATGAAAAAGCTGCCTATCAAAAAATAAAAGAAATACCACTTCTTGACATAGAAGGTGCTGTTACTAACCCCAGACATCTGGATATGTTATGGTGTACTTTTTTTGCTAATGGCAGTTACAAGCCTATCTTAAAACTCATTCAAACTCTGGATTACAGTAAGTATCAAGGAGATTTAGATAAATATAAAAACTCAAAAAAGACTGAAGAGGACAGAGAAAAAGCTATTAATAATGCCATTTATGATGCTTTAGTATGGTCGCTGGAGAGTAATTGTACCCAACATAGGCTTATTAAAGATTATTGTGACTGGGCACTGGCGAATGAAGATTTGTCTGATGTACAAAAAAAAGAATTAGGAAAAATATTAAAGAAAATCAAGTAATTCTATTTTTCACAAGTTAGTTTGTCGTTTGAATAAAAAAGGAAGTCTTTTCAGGACTTCCTTTCCATTTCACAAATAATCAGTTTTACTTCATCGAAGCAATATCAATTACAAAACGATATTTTACGTCTGATTTCAGCACCCTTTCGTAGGCTTCATTAATATAGGAAGCATTGATTACCTCTACATCCGACACAATATTGTGTTCGGCACAGTAGTCCAGCATTTCCTGAGTTTCTTTAATACCTCCAATCAAGGAACCGGCTAACGACCGTCTTTTCCCTATCAGACTAAAGGCATGAACTGGTTCCGGTTGTGGCGGAACTCCCACTAAAACCATAGTACCATTTAATTTCAGCAGATTCAGATATTGATTATAATCATGCTGTGCCGAAATAGTGTTCAGAATAAAATCAAACTCACCTCTCAGCTTGCTCATGGTGGCAGGGTCAGAAGTAACCGCAAAATGATGTGCTCCCAGTTTTTTAGCATCAGCTTCTTTAGATTTTGAAGTACTCAATACAGTTACTTCAGCTCCAAATGAAACAGCAAATTTTACCCCCATGTGTCCAAGACCACCCAAGCCAACTACTGCTACTTTTTGCCCTTTGCCTACATTCCAGTGACGCAATGGTGAATAAGTAGTAATACCGGCACAAAGCAACGGAGCAACACCGGCAAGAGGTAGTTTGTCTGAAACATGCAGCGTATATTGTTCATCCACTACAATCTGTGTACTGTAACCACCATAGGTAGGATTCCCTTCCTTGTCTCTGCTGTTATAGGTTCCAGTCATGCCGTTGTCACAATATTGTTCTTCATGTGCTAAACAGCTTGGACAGGTACGACAACTGTCGACAAAACAACCCACACCTGCTAAATCTCCTACTTTAAAATTCTTTACATGGTCACCCACTTTAGTTATTCTTCCGACAATCTCATGACCGGGCACCATCGGAAAAATGGAACCACCCCACTCATCCTTTACCTGGTGAATATCAGAGTGACACACGCCACAATATAAAATTTCAATCTGAACATCATGATGACCTACACTCCTTCTTTCGATTGAAAAAGGGGCAACAGGGCTACTTGCTGTTTGAGCAGCATAGGCGTTAATTTGTGACATAAGAAATAAGTATGTTTAAATTCATTGTTTTAACTATCTACAAGCGAATTTGGTTCTGAAAAAAAATTTAAAGAAAGCCAACAAAAAACAAAACCTTCTGAAAATCAAGCAATTCAGAAGGTTTTGAACTAACAACATCAATTGTAAATTATTCAAGTGTCAGATACTTGGCATAAGCATAGCCTTCTTTGCCATCAACATTTCTCACCAGCCACCATTGGTCATTGGTTTGGCTAATAAGTGTGATGATTGAATGGTGAGGAGCATATCCTACAATAGGCTGATCAGTGCCTGGTCCTTTACGAATATTCAGACTAGTAGTTTCGGTAGTAACTTTTATTTTACTACCTGGTTCGGCTGGAGTTACATTTACATCCAAAACCAAATCACCAGAAGCATAATTAGGATCTATTTTGTCATATACTTCCCAGAGTTTATCTTTTACAGAACCTGCATGAGCTACTCCGTCAATGTATAATACACCATCTTTTTCCCGTACCTGTAAATCCTGCACACCATTTTCCTGTGCCAGATCTATCAGTTCCTGATATTTAGATTGTAAAGCCATATCTTTATAAAATTAAAATTATTTAACAGTTAATTTGTTATCTACCTTTTTAGGTTTCAGTGACATCAACACCGGCATCAGTTTGGCAAGTTCTGTTTTTTTGATTTCGCCAGTTAATACAATTACAGAATCTTTTACTTCTCCTGTAACTGAAGGTAAATCTTTCAGGGCATCTTTTACACCTTTCAATAAAGCATCTTCAGTAGCTACTTCAACAACCGGAGGCGGAGGAGGCAGTGTTAAGCTATTTGTAACTGATTTTACTCCTTTGATACCTTTAGCAATTTCTTCTGCCAGCTTTTGGGTTGCTTCATCTTTTACTTCACCACTCAATGTAGCAACTCCTTCTTTAACATCTACACTCAAAGCAGCCAGGTCAGGATTTTTTTTCAGAGCTTCTGAAATAGCAGCCTGAAGATCTGAATCTTTTGGTTTGCATGCTGTAAATGCAACTACTGTAAGCAGCAATAGCAGGGAGAATAATTTAGTCAGTTTCATATTTTTGGGGTTAACGGTTAAAAATACAGCGTCAAATAACGTGAAAATAACTGACTTGTCAATAGTCAATTTTATTATTTTTTCTTTAAAAAATCATGTTTTCTACATCTTAAAATACATAAAAAAAAGTCCCCGGAAATATTCCGGGGATTTTCTGGCTATTTTTATCATTATGAATTATTTTTCTTGGAGGAATTATTTCTCCATCTTCCCTCCACTTTAACAAATACTTGTCAGAATACAACAGTTGAGAATATAACCCGGAAAATCAGGTAAAATACAACACTACCACCCAAGCCAAATACCTGAATATCTGATTCTTATGACTTATATAATAATAAACAAACTACATTTACGCCTGATACACAATGGTCTGGCAAAAATTAAAAGAAAAGTGAGTATGCAACTGACAGATTCCTTTCACAAAGGAAAGTCAGAAGACAATCAGAAAAAGAGAAGGATTATATAAGTTCAGGGGGTGGAGATGTAATTTCTACAGAAACAGCATATAAAGATGCTGTTTCATTCTGATACATAGATTGTTTGAGTACGAAAAAATTGCAATCCGGTACCAGAGTTGTTAATGCAAAAGGCAGATATTCTTTGATAAAAGTATTTAACGGATTGTGTTCTCTTTTATCTGTTTTACCACTGTAATCAATCAAGTATTTTTGGGTATGCTCTGATAAAGCAGCATTCAGCTTTTGAGTTTTTATGTCATTAAAACAATATACGAAAAGTGTATCATTTTTTAGTCTTTGTTTCACCATCTCATATACCCTGCCACCAGATTCAAACTGACCTTCTGTCATTTCAAAATCACGGTCATTTTGATGATAGAGAGGAATTGGTACTTTAAAAACTAGTAAATCATCATCAGATAAGGTTGGTTTATACATCAAAAAAGCTCTCTTTACTTCTGCCTGCTGTATGGATACAAATACATAATAGCCAACCATGTTGTAGACTATGATGATTAAAAGCAATATGGAAGTAATTCTTTTCAAGCGTTTTTTTTTAACAAAATTAATAAATAATTTAAATATTCAAAGAAAAACTAAAGATATGTGTCACCGATTTTAGTATTGGAATTTTTTACATTCATTTACATTCTATTTCTATCCAAACATTCAGGTTGTATCTCTATCATGATTCCAGACTCATTTCGTGTTGTTTTTCTAAAAGTATTGTTAATAATCAGCATTGTATATTTTTTCAGCAGTTGTAAATCGGACAGAGAACGCAAAAAAGAAGAAATTGACCGCAAAATGACTGAACTTCTGGCTGCAAAAGCTCTTGTACTTGACAGTACTTCGATTGATGATTTTCTGAGGCAGTTTCCATCTTTTGAAGGAGATACAACTAAAATCAAAACCTTTTATGAAAACCGTGCTTTCGAATCAGCCTGGTTTTATAAAGGCAAAATCATCGAACAAGCCGGAAGTTTTATGAATATGTTGCAGGAATACGACGACGAAGGTTTGTCTGATAAAGTGGTGTATCTGGATACTCTCACCAGTCTTTTTAATATGGTTTCTGATACAACCTATCAATACCATCGTTCCGAAAAAATCGAAAGAGAACTGGATTTGCTGTTGACTGCCCATTTTTTTGAATATGCCCGAAAAGTCTGGTACGGAATGGGAGAAGACGTTTCGGAAGCGTTAGCCTGGCATCTGCCCCGTAAAAACCTCCAATATGTACAATTACTTGATTCATTACTCAACACTCCCAAGGATGCTATTGCCGGACATGAGCCGGTTTATAAACAGTATAATCTGTTAAAAAAATACCTGAGGAAATATCGGGATATAGAGAAAAAAGGTGGTTTCCCTCAGATTATATCAGATAAAAAAACGTTAAAACTTGGCGATACCAATACTACAGTCATAGCACTGCGAAAGTACCTGTTGCTGTGTGGAGACCTTGACAAAGCCGATACATCACAGATTTTTGATGAAACATTAGACAAAGCTGTAAAAGTATTTCAACAACGTCTTGGGTTAAAAAATGATGGTGTAATCGGTCAGCAGACAATTACTTTGATGAATATCCCGGTTAGAAAGAAAATTGAACAAATTATCCTGAATATGGAACGCTGTCGCTGGGTTCCGGATAATCAGACGGGTGATTACCTGACAGTTAATATTCCTGAATTTAAACTTCATGCTTATCAAAACAGTCAGCATCAGTGGAGTATGAATGTAGTGGTTGGCTCCACCAATAACAATACAGTAATATTTAATGGTGAAATGGAAACTGTTATTTTTGCCCCGTACTGGTACATTCCACCTGCTATTTTTGCCAACGAAACACTGCCTGCTATCAAAAGAAACAGCTACTATCTGTCACGACTAAACATGGAAGTAGTAAATCCTCGTACACTTCAACCTGTAAATCCGTATGCCATTGCATGGTGGAAATACAAAGGAACTGATTTCCCATATCTGATAAGACAGCGTCCCGGGCTCAATAATGCTCTGGGTCAGGTGGTATTTTTATTCCCCAACAATTATAATATTTACCTGCACGATACACCTGCCAAAAGTGCTTTCGGGGAAACTTCGAGGGCTTTTAGTCATGGTTGTATCAGGGTCTCTGAGCCTCAGAAATTAGCCGAATTTGTCCTTAAATCAGACAGCACCTGGAACAAAACAAAAATTTACAGGGCAATGAATTACCCGGTACAACAACTGGTACCACTTAAAAAGAAAATTCCCGTTTTTATTGCATATTTTACTGCATGGGTAGATGAAACTGGCAGACTTAATCTTAGAGAAGATATCTATGGACATGATGCCCGATTGTCTCAATTGATGTTTGCTAAAGCTGTTTAATTTTTTGTTAAAAAAAATTGCAATGGTTGTTTACGTAATTACTTTTAAGCGACAAAAATATTTATGTCTTTTTAGAGTGTGTATAAAGGCTTATTTTCCACCTTTGATAAGAAGACAAAATACCTACTCACATCATTGTTAATACAATCTACAATACTAACATTTTAATTTTACGTATCAAATTTCACATACAAAACACTGAAAATCAAATACTTAACATTACACACAAGTACATAAAACTAAGTTAATAAAGCACTACAAGATACCAACAATTAAGGTTTAGATTATAATCCCTTTTTTGAAGTTTAAAACTTTTTAATTTGGGTTGAGTTCTTGTTAGAAATAAGAATCAGCATAAATCAAAGAAAATCTCATTTTTGTATTGAAACTTAAATACTATACATAGTAAAAAATTCAAGACAATTGTATGAATCGAAGAACTTACACTATTATCTTATGGATACTATGTCTCAATTTCACTCAAAGCCTGGCACAAGACATAGATAAACTCAAACTTGCTTATGCACAGGAAAGTAACAGAAGTAAAAAAGTAGTCCTATTAGATAGTATTACTTCTTATTTTAGTGAATATGGTATATCTGATTCAAGCGTTTTAAAATATAACAGAGAGTTTATCCTATTAAGTAGGCAATTAGGTGATTCAGTACGTATAACCAATGGATGGTATAATATTGGTTGGTATTATTATCTTAGTAATCAAACTATACTTTCAAATCAAGCCTGTCGTATGGCATTGAATAGCATATCAAAAACAAAAGATGGATTTTTAGTAAAGTCAGATATCTATTCTTTATTAGGGTTAAATTATTCGGTCTTGAAAAATGATGTTAAAGAATTAGAACATTATCATTTAGCCCTTCAAATGATTAACAAAACCAACAATCTTAGAAGAAAAGCAGATATACTAGCCAATATTACAAAAACCTATAAAATGGCGGAGAAGGCTGATTCAATAAAATATTACGCCCGACTAACGTTAGATACTTACAAAAGTTCATCGAAAAAAAACGTGAACAATTTATATGATATCGGCGGCATTGGAATAGCATTACTTAACTTAGACAGCATTCCCCAGGCAATTTATATTTTTAAAAAGGGTTTAGAACAAGCAATAGCACAAAATATTCAACCATCCATAAAAACATTCTACAGGTATTTAGGAACAGCTTATTATAAAAAGAAAGATTACTCTAATGCAAAAAAATATTTTTTATTATCCGAGCAAACATATCCAATTATTGAGATTGTAACTACTAAACTAATGCTAAGCAAGATTTTTGAAGCAGAAAATGACTATTATAATGCTTACGGATACTATAAAGCTGCAAAAGATCTTGAAGAAGATACTGGAGGAAAAAAAATAGCACAACAATTCTATGAAGCTGAGTTACTCTATCAAGAAGCCCTCCAGAGTCAGGAAATCTTGAGAGTACAGAATAAAACGTTAAAAGTACAGCAATTTACTTATTGGGTTTTGAGTTTACTGACTATAAGTATTATTGTCAGTGCACTTATCGGGAGATTATATATACAAAAAAAAAGAAGTGAAAAACAGCTTGCCATCTTAAATAAAGAAATTGCCTCACAAAATGAAGAAATTACAATGCAAACTGAGAACTTAATTGAAACAAATAATAAATTAACTTATATTAATGAAAATTTAGACCTACTGGTTAAACAAAGAACTGAAATCATTGAATCTCAAAAAAATCAGATAGCACATTATGCCTTTATGAATGCTCACGAGATTCGGGGGCCCCTTGCTACACTCCTTGGATTAATCAACATCATCGAAGATGAAAATTTATTGCAACAAAATAAAGAAATAGAGCAATATTTAAGAAAAGCTGCAGAAAAAATGGATAAAGTAATTCATTATACTCAAGACAGACTCAATAGTGGTGAGTGGTAACCACTAAAATTTCATGAGTGTTACTATTTGTAACGATATACTTGCCTCATATAAGTTGATATACAAACGATAAATATATTTACAAAACTAGAAGTCGATATATGAAATCTGAGCAGGTAAACTGAATATTCCTAACTAAAAGACTCATATTCAAAATATCTCAAACCATTACAATAAATTTACAATACTAATCAATCACAAAACACATCCCCATGATTTATCATCGCAAACATTTCGCAAAATTTTCTGTAATAGCGAGTTTTCTAATGATTTTATCATTGTCTGCAAGGTCACAAGATGGTACTATTTATCCATTAAAAGCCCCGGCAGAACCGAATGCTATCCCACTTGGTACTGGCGGTGTTCAAAATCAACCAGCTTCCGAATCCTGGTTTCGCCAATGGGGTGATCCTATGGCAAGAAATATTACACAAGCAACACTTACCCCGTTTTTACCTAAGCCAGGCAAAGCAAATGGAGCTGCCGTTATAGTAGCTCCGGGGGGTGGTTTTCGATGGTTGTCGTTAGGTAATGAAGGTTGGGAAGTAGCACAAGCACTGGCTGACAAAGGCATTGCTGCATTTGTGCTTAAATACAGGCTGCATCCCACACCTGAGTCGCTTGATGAATTTAAGGCATGGATGAATCGTCCACGACCAGTAGCTCCTCCTTCTTCCGACACTACTGCTAAAAATGCCACAAGAACACCACAATTAGACTTGTCTAACCAGTTAGCAGATGCTGAGGCTGCCTATGCTATGATTTTGAAACGGGCTAAAGAATGGGGAGTAGATACCAGCAGAATTGGTATGATTGGTTTTTCTGCTGGAGCCGGCTTAACGATGCATTCCACACTACATTCAAAAACCATGAAGCTTGCTTTTATCGGACCAATTTATGGAGGAATGGGACCAGTAGATGTACCAAAAAATGCCCCGCCGATGTTTAATGTCATTGCCTCTGATGATTTTCTTTTCAATGGTCAAACCGGATTGATAGAATCCTGGTACAAAGCAGGTAAACCCGTAGAATTTCACCTTTATCAGAATGGCGGTCATGGATTTGGCTTGGGTAATCCAGACAAAACCAGTAACCGCTGGTTTGATGCTTTTATGTACTGGCTGGAGGTAAACCGTTTTCTGAAGCCTAAAACCAAATAAAGACATTTCTTTACAATGATTAGATAATTAGCTCCTTTAACAAAGGCAACCTTTTCATAGGTTGCCTTTGTCATTAAAAAACAGGTTTCTTATTTATTTCCATATTTGAATGATAACAATAGCACTCAATTAGCATTATGATTTTATTATCCTCCAAATCAGTTTCAGCAAGTTTTTGTAATAATGGTATAAATCAATTAAAAAAGATATGCTTAATAACCATTCTGGCACTCACAACAACTGTATGCACCGGTCAAACAAGCCACAAAAAGATAAAAATAATTCTTCTGGGAACATTTCACTTTCACCAAAGTTTGGACTCAAATAGTCGGCTACATTCACAGCTTTTTACCGAAAAAAGACAGAAACAAATCGATGAAATCGTAAATAATCTCGTTTTTTTCGCCCCTGACAAGATTTTCGTTGAACGCAGAACTAGTGAGCAAGCTTATATTGACAGCTTGTATACAGAATATAAAGCAGGACACGAACCGAAAGATAAAAAGTTACTTGCTAATGAAATTGTACAGCTTGGCTATAAAACAGCAAAAATACTTAACCTCAGAACACCAATATGTGTTGATTTTCGTCCCGAAGATTATTCCAGCAAGGGATACCAAGTAAAATATCCGATTGAAAAAAACATCATAGACATTTGGCAAGAATTTGATGACAATGAAGATACTATCCGAAGCAATACCAAATTTCTGGACAAACGTTATCCTACAAAAAGAGTAAATCTGGATTCTCTCTTACAAAAATCTACATTAAAAGAATTTCTGCTTTATATGAACCGTCATGAATCTTATATGAGAGATACTTACAGCGATTGGAATTGGTTTTACAGCAAAGGCGGAAAAAATGATTACACAGGTATGGATTGGCTGGCAAATTTTTGGTATGGACGGAATTTGAAAATCTATGGCAACATATTGAGAAGTGTGGACTATCAAAATGACAAGAAGTATCTTCTCATTATAGGAGCCTCTCACATTTCATTCTTAAAACATTTGTTTGCCGAAAATCCATATTTTGAAATTATAGAAGTAGAAAAGGTCTTAAAAAAGTAAGGGAAAGGCTAATCATTGCCACTTGTAACTATTTCATGTCTCCCAATTGCAAAAAACAAAACCTGAAAACATCCATTGAAAACACTTTAGTTAAATGAGGCTCTAAATTCTATTGGTGTCAAGTTTGTTTTATTTTTGAATAATTTACTGAAAGATTGCGAATGTTCAAAACCTAACTGGTAGGCAATTTCACTGACAGTTAAATTTGTATTAGTCAGCTTCAGTTTTGCTTGCTCAATAATTTTATTATGAATATGTTGCTGGGTACTTTGTCCTGTCAATGTTTTCAACATATCGCTTAAATAATTGGATGAAACATTCAATTGTTCAGAAAAATATTGTACCGAAGGAAGTCCTTGTTCAATTAGTTTATTACTATTTAAATATTCATCGAGTATAATTTCCATTTTAGTCAGTATGTCAGTGCTTGCCTTTTTTCGAGTAATAAACTGTCTGTTATAAAACCTGTTACAATAGTTTAGCAACAACTCTAATTGAGAGACCATAACATCTTGGCTAAATTGATCAATTGAGGTTTGATATTCTAGCTCAATATTTTTGAAGATAGTTTCTAACATTTTTTCTTCTTTGTCAGACAGATGCAATGCCTCATTTATTGAGTAAGAGAAAAAGCCATAGTCCTTGATAATTCTACCCAATTGATAATTCAAAATAAAGTCATTATGAAACACCAGCCACCAACCCGAAACTTCATAATTATCTTCATTACTTACAGACAATATCTGTTGAGGTGCTGTCATACCAAGCACTCCTTCATCAAAATCATAATAATTTTGTCCGTATTTCAGTTTCCCTTTTAGATTTTTTTTCAATGAAATACCATAAAAGTTAAGAATAAAGTGAACTTCTTCCTGATGGTGTGAACGAACTATTTCATCCATTTTAACCAAGCTGATTAAAGGATGTAACGGTTTCTGCAATCCCATCATACGGTGTAATTCAGATACCGAGTTTATTTCAATATATCTTTTTTTATTGACCATTTTTTAAGTTAACGTGAACTATGGATTACAGTGTCTCTATAAAATACTGATTATCAAAAATTTATTCCATAAATTTTAGCTATGGAAACCGACTTACCAACAGGAAATGTTTGTATGCCCAAAAAAGTAAGCAAAAAAGGGCAGCCACAGCAAAAACTAACCCTGAGATTCTGAGTACTCTTATTATTCTCTTAATGCTTTCGGGTTAGTTCACACTGCTGTTGCATCCCCACCCGCTTTTCTTGTTTTAATAATCCTAAGTTTACGTTAAGTTAAGAAAAAACATTAATGCAAAACATAAGGCTATTTTGCATTAATGATAATTTTTTTTAGCCCTTCTTAGTGAAAAGAAATGCCCAAGCAATAAATAGGAACTGGATAGGTAATCTAATAATACTGGCGATAAACTTTTCATTGCCTGTCTGATAGTAACCAATACTTTCTGGTATGTGAATGGCAAAGAAAAATACAATTAACATTACTATGATTAACTTGGCTGCTATTGTTCTTGTTTTTAGTGGAATGAGCAGAACAGCCAAAGCAATTTCAACAACTCCACTTAATGCAATTAAAAGTGAGTGTGAAGGAAGCCAAGAGGGCAACATGGCAAAATATTGTTCAGGCTTTATGAAATGCATTGCACCCATAAATAGATAAAATGCCACCAATAAATAAAGTAATATGATTTTTAATATTTTCATTTTTATTTATTGTGCATTTTCTGAAACCTCTTTCCATTCTTTCCAAGTTTCCAACCTTTTGTTATAAGTTGGTTCGATCATTATAAAAGGAAGTGTTCCTAGAAATAATCTCAAAGGTGGGTTTTCAGCATCAACTAATTTTAAAATAGCATTTGCAGTTGCAATGGGGTTGCCTACTGGCATTTTGCCACTATTTGCTATCATTGCCTCTCTCAAACCATTGTAAGCATCTATTGGATTACTGTGACTTGCTGACGCTGTAGCCCACTCTGTGGCATAAGCAGCCGGTTCGATTAAGGTAGTCTTTATGCCAAATTGAGCAACTTCTTGACTCAAAGATTCACATATTCCTTCCATTGCCCATTTAGAGGCATGATAAATGCTCAAACTTGGAAAAGCCATCACACCACCAATACTTGATACCTGTAGAATATGCCCTGAATTTTGATTTCTCATAATTGGCAAAACTGCTTGAATCATCCAAAGTGAACCAAATACATTGGTTTCTATTTGTTGTCTTGCCTCCGTTTCCGAAATTTCTTCAACAAAGCCAAAATGTCCATAACCTGCGTTATTAATGAGAATATCAAGTTTCCCAAAGTGTTTAACTACTTTTTCAACCGCTGAGTAACAATCCTCTCGATTGTTCACATCTAAGGTTATAGGTAATATTGCATCACCATATAGTGATTTTAATTCTGCCAAGGTATCAATGCTACGAGCTGTTGCTGCAACCTTGTCGCCACGTTTTAGGGCTGCTTCTGTCCACACTTTACCGAAACCTTTTGATGTTCCTATAATTAACCAAACTTTTGATTCCATTTTTTTAAAGTTAAATTGTTAATAATAGAACAAAAGTCGGGTAACTTACAAAGTTAATTGTAGTCGAATCTTGGAATGTTGTATCCAAAAAAAGGAATAATCTTAAAAACTTGGCAAAAGCATTTTTTATTAATTTGTTGGTCTTGCCCTCTTTTCGATAATAAAATTAAAAATCAAGCACATTGACTAATCATAGAAAAACCCCAACAACGACCTAAAAATCAATATATTAACAACAAACAACTTTCATTTCTCATACTAAAAACCAAATGTATTTTGGCAGATGGTTAATCAAAAAAGTAATAACCATCTTGAAATAAAAAAAATTAATTCCATCTTAGTTAGGCATTCATAATTAAGCCCCTCTCATTTATATACCTTTTCACCCAACATATTACTTTAGCAAGATATTATTGTTTTTTACCAATTTTACAGAATTTAATTCTGTAAAAACCTACTTTCTCCTTCATTTCCCACTCAAAACAGAATATTTTTTTAACCTCATTTTAATCTCCTTTTAATTTTAGGTTAATGAAATTCAGTCAAGTTTGCTCTCACAAATTAGTCATATTCTTTATAAATTAAATTTCTCAGTAAAACCATGAAAAAGCAATTGTATTTAATTTTGCCAACCGGAACAGATTCCTCCGATTTCCATCAAAAGCAAGTATCATGTATGAGCCTGCATAAATCTCTTAACCTTTACTTTTCTAAATAAGAGAAGTGTATTTGTTGTATTTCCATCTCATAAATATTAAGTAATTTTTTTGGTCAAAAAAAAGGGTTTATCATGAAAAAAATATTCATGCTTATCAGCCTGTGTGGTTTGCTTTGTCATACAGGTTGTGCAAAAAAAGAAGAAGAAGAAAAGGAAGAAGCAACCAAATTTCTGGTTACCAGTCCTTTAAAAACAGACACCTTAGTAACAAGAGAATATGTCTGTCAAATTAAAGCCATCAGTCACATTGAAATCAGAGCTCTTGAAAGAGGTTATCTGCAAAAGATTTTTGTAGATGAAGGTAAGCGTTTGCGAAAAGGGCAACTTATGTTTCAGGTAATGCCTGTTTTTTATCAGGCAGAACTTCAAAAAGCTCAGGCAGAAGCCAGTTTTGCCGAGGTTGAGTACAAAAACACCAAAAGACTTGCCGACAGCAATATAGTTTCTCCTAACGAACTGGCTCTGGCTTCTGCAAAACTCAGTAAAGCCAAAGCCGAATTGGCACTGGCTCAGGCACATTTAAGTTTTACTGAAATCAAAGCTCCTTTTGACGGCATCATGGACCATTTTATGGTTCGGCTGGGGAGTCTTGTAGAAGAGGGTGATTTGCTTACCACCCTTTCCGACAACAGCAAGATGTGGGTTTATTTTAACGTTCCTGAAGCCGAATACCTTGATTATAAGGAAAAAACAAAAGGTGACAGCCTGATGAAAGTAAATCTTATGATGGCAAATAATAAAATGTTTGACCAATCCGGAATGGTAGAAACCATTGAGGCTGATTTTAATAATGAAACTGGAAATATTGCCTTTAGAGCAACTTTCCCAAATCCGAGTGGCTTGCTCAGACATGGGGAAACGGGTAATATACAAATGACTATCCCACTCAAAAATGCCTTAATCATTCCACAGAAAGCCACTTTTGAAGTTTTGGAAAAGAAATATGTGTTTGTTGTTGACAAAAACAATGAAATACATCAGCGGGAAGTTACCATTGGCTATGAAATGCCCGATTTATATGCCATTACCAATGGACTGAAGCCTGATGAGAGAATTATCCTGGAAGGCATTCGTAAGGTAAAGGATAAAGATAAAATCAAGGAATATGAATACGAAGACCCTAAATCAGTATTGCCAAAACTGAAGGTGTATGTTGAGTAATTATTGTTAATCTTAAAAAGAAAGAAAATGTTTAATCTGTTTATAAAGAGACCCGTTCTCGCCATTGTGTTATCCCTTGTGATAATATTTTTGGGAGTTCTGGCTATCAAAACACTTCCTACTTCCCAGTTTCCGCAAATTGCTCCTCCGGTGGTAATGGTAAGTGCTTCTTATCCGGGAGCAAGTGCCAAAACGCTTACAGAGTCGGTTATCATTCCGTTAGAGCAGGCTATTAATGGTGCATGGGGAATGAGGTATATGTCTTCGGATGCTACAAGTGCCGGGGAAGCCAACGTTCAAATTATCTTCGAACCAGGTACTGACATCAATCAGGCTTTGGTTCAGGTATCTAACCGGGTCGAACAGGTTCGGAATCGTCTCCCGCCCCTTGTACAACGAGAAGGTGTTATTATCACACCAGTAATTCCAAGTATGCTGATGTATGTAAACTTGTACAGCAAGGATACAAGTGCCAACATGAAATTTCTTTTCAACTATGCTGGTGTTACCATGATTCCGGAATTACAACGTCTGAATGGTATCGGACAAGCCCGTATTCTGGGTAGCCGTCAGTATGCCATGCGTGTCTGGTTAAATCCTGAACGTATGAGGGCTTACAAAATCTCTCCGGATGATGTAATGGAAGCTCTCAATGACCAAAGTGTTATCGGGAAACCTGGTAGAGTCGGGAGAGGTGATGGTAATCGTGCTGAAGCACTCGAGTACGTTTTGGCTTATTCTGACAGGTATAATGATCCAAAACAATATGAAAATGTAATCATCAGAGCCAATCCAAACGGAGAGATATTACGATTAAAAGACATAGGTTCGGTTTCGTTGGGTAGTGAATATTACGACATTTATTCAAATCTCAACGGATATCCTTCTGCCGCTATCATGCTCAAGCAAACCTATGGCAGTAATGCTAGTCAGGTAATCGAAGAAGTAAAAGCAAAACTGGAAGAACTAAAGAAAGATTTTCCTCCGGGTATGGACTATGAAATCAGTTATGATGTTTCTAAATTTCTGGATGCCTCAACTGAAAATGTGATTGATACCCTTCGGGATGCTTTTTTACTGGTAGCTCTGGTAGTATTTATCTTTCTGGGAGACTGGCGTTCTACGCTAATTCCAACCCTTGCTGTGCCTATTTCACTGATTGGGGCATTTATCTTCATGCAGATATTTGGACTGACTATCAACATGATAACCCTGTTTGCAGTGGTACTGGCAATTGGTATTGTGGTGGATGATGCCATTGTAGTGGTCGAAGCCGTACACGCCAAAATGGAAGAAGAACATCTTTCTCCTTTTGGTGCTGTACAAAAAGTATTGGGTGAGATTAGTGGTGCTGTTATTGCTATTACATTGTTAATGACAGCCGTGTTTGTACCAGTGGCTTTCATGCCGGGTCCTGTTGGGGTATTCTACCGCCAGTTTTCGATTACTATGGCAAGTTCCATTGTGCTTTCTGGTTTGGTAGCTCTTACGCTTACCCCGGTGCTTTGTGCCATGATTTTAAAAAATAACCACGGTAAACCCAGAAAAAAGAATTTCCTTACCCGGTTTATAGACTCATTTAATCATCTGTTTGAAAAACTCACCAATAAATATGTTTGGTTATTGACCTTAATAGCCCATCGCAAACTGGTTACAGGCATCCTGTGGCTGACGTTTGTGGCAGGGATTGCTTTCATTACGCAAGGGTTACCATCAGGCTTTATACCTGGAGAAGACCAGGGTATGATTTATGCCATTCTTCAAACACCTCCGGGTTCTACGCTTGAAAGAACCAACGACTTGTCACTTCAACTACAAAAAATTATTGAAAAAGTAGATGGTATTCAGTCAGTTTCTTCCATTGCCGGATATGAAGTACTTACAGAAGGACGTGGTTCAAATGCTGGTACTTGTTTGATTAACTTAAAACCATGGCATGACAGACATCATACTGTGAGTGAAATCATTTACGAACTCGAAGAAAAAGCCAAAGCCATTCCCGGAGCTACCATCGAGTTTTTTGAACCGCCTGCCGTACCGGGTTTTGGGGCAGCCGGTGGATTTGCTCTGCAATTATTAGATAAAACAACTTCCGGAGATTACAATGAACTCGACAAAGTGAAAACCGAGTTTATGGAGGCTTTGAAAAAACGTAAAGAACTAACAGGTTTATTCACTTTTTTCAGTGCAAATTATCCTCAATATGAAATCGAGATTGACAACCAGCTTGCCATGCAAAAAGGTGTTTCTATCGGCAACGCCATGAATACACTCTCCATCTTTGTAGGAAGTACATACGAACTCGGTTTTATCAAATATCAGCGTTTCTTCAAAGTGTTTGTGCAGGCATCTCCTGAATTCCGAAAATTACCTTCTGACGTAATGAATTTGTGGGTAAAAAATGACCGGGGAGAGATGGTTCCTTTTTCAGCATTCATGAAAATCAAGAAAAAACAGGGAGCCAACGAAATCAACCGGTTTAATATGTACAACACAGCAGCATTCAGAGGGGCTCCAGCCAAAGGGTATAGCAGCGGCGAGGCAATTGCAGCAGTAAAAGAAGTAGCCAAAGAGGTTTTACCGAATGGATATGATATTGACTGGGCAGGGCTTTCTTATGATGAGGTGAGACGTGGAAATGAAGCTATCTATATCTTCCTGATTGTATTAACCTTTGTATATCTGGTACTGGCAGCCCAATATGAGAGTTTTATCATTCCTCTGGCTGTGGTATTGTCATTGCCAGCCGGGGTATTCGGGTCTTTCCTGCTGATTAAGGCGATGGGATTGGCAAACGACATTTATGCTCAGGTTGGACTTGTAATGCTTGTAGGATTGCTGGGTAAAAACGCAGTGTTGATTGTGGAATTTGCCATGCAGAAACACAAGCAGGGGGCGACAGTATTAGATGCTGCCATAGAAGGAGCTAAAGTACGTTTCCGCCCCATCCTGATGACTTCATTTGCTTTTATTGCAGGTTTAATTCCATTGGTTCTCTCACATGGTGCCGGTGCTATTGGTAATAAAACTATTGGAGCTTCTGCTCTGGGAGGCATGTTCTTTGGTACTTTTTTCGGAGTAATTATTGTCCCTGGTCTTTATTACATTTTTGGTACACTGGCTCAGGGTCGTAAACTCATTAGAGATGAAGCTGATGACTCGCTAACAGAAGGCTTCGTACATACGATAGACCAATTCCATGAAATTGATGAAAATCACACTCATTCAGAACACAATTCTCCACAAACTGATGATAATGACCATGAGGAAATTCAGAAATAAACTTATATCCAAATATTTGCTGTCAGGTTTTGTTCTTCTTGCTGCTGGGGCTTGTGTACCTACTGACCTGATTCATAAAACAGAAAATAAAAATACTCCTGTGAACTATAATAATAGTTCGCAGGACTCTACCAATACTGCTAAAGTAAAGTGGAAAGCGTTTTTTACAGACCCTTACCTGATTAGCCTGATAGATACTGCTTTAAAAAATAATCAGGAACTAAACATTACCTTACAGGAAATTGAAATTGCAAAAAACGAAATCAGGGCAAGAAAAGGAGAATATTTGCCATTTGTCGGACTTAGAGGGTCTGCCGGAGTGGACAAATCAAGTCGTTATACGAATGTAGGAGCTGGTGAAGCAGCTAACGAAATTGCACCGGACAAAGAAACTCCCGAATTTGTGCCAAACTATCTGGTTGGGGCTTTTGCAAACTGGGAACTTGACATCTGGTATAAGCTCCGTAATGCAAAAAAAGCTGCTGTAAGTCGGTATCTGGCTACTATTGAAGGAAAAAACTTTATGGTAACCAATCTCATTTCTGAAATTGCTGCTTCATATTACGAGTTACTGGCATTAGATACTCAACTGGAGATTCTGAAACAAAATATTGATATTCAGACCAATGCTTTAGAAATTGTAAAAATTGAGAAACAATCTGCAAAAGTAACTGAACTGGCAGTAAGAAGATTTGAAGCCCAGGTACTTAACACAAAAAGCCGGCTGTATAACATTCAACAGATGATCATTGAAATGGAAAACCGTATCAACTTTTTGGTAGGTAGATTTCCTCAACCCGTTCAGAGAAATTCACAAAGTTTCAGTAGTATGATTCCAGCACCTGTTCTTGCCGGCATACCATCACAGTTGCTGTCAAATAGACCGGACATCAGGCAGGCAGAACAGAATTTAGTAGCAGCCAAGCTAGATGTAAAAGTGGCAAAAGCTCGCTTTTATCCCTCTGTAGGAATTTCAGCAGGCATTGGTTTTCAAGCATTTAATCCAACCTATCTGATAAAAACGCCAGAGTCAATGATATTTTCACTGGCAGGTGACCTGGCAGCTCCTTTGATTAACAGAAATGCCTTAAAAGCAAGCTATTACAATGCCAATGCAGCCCAGATTCAGAGCGTTTACAATTACGAACGTACCATATTAAATGCATACATTGAAGTTGCCAATCAGGTTTCTAAAATCAGTAATCTCGAAAAAAGCTATGATTTGAAACAGCAGGAAGTTCAGGCACTTTTACAATCTGTTACTATTTCCACCAATCTTTTCCGGTCGGCAAGAGCAGATTATATGGAGGTATTACTTACTCAACGTGATGCACTGGAATCAAGATTTGACCTGATTGAAATCAAAATGCAACAACTGACAGCTACTGTTAATATTTACAGAGCATTGGGCGGAGGATGGAATTAAAATCAGGTAATTGTTAAAAAAGATAATAAAAAAGAGGTTAACCATTTTTGATTAACCTCTTTTTTCTGTCATATTAGCAGAGGTGTAGGTCTAAGCCGAATTCTTATAAGTTTGATATTACAACATGAGTTTTGGATAAATGATTAGGTAAGTATAAATGATGGTCTATGAATTTAATAAGGAAAAATTATCTCATAGCTCATCATTAAAAACTACTGTCTTTTAATTTAACGTGAATTTGGGATAAAAAGAGTGTAGGGATGCAACAGCAGCGTGGACAAGCCCCAGAACTGAAAGAATAATAAGGGATTTAGGAGTCTTGGGCTTGTCTTTGCTGTTACTGCCTTTTTTTGCTTACTTTTTTGGGCATACAAAAAAGTAAGAAGGTCTTTGAATGAATAAAAGTTGGAAATAAGTTAAATGTAAATTTGATAAGTGCTTAATAGACAATAACTTATAGGCTATTCTAATCCCGAACTCACGTTAATTTATTATCAATTCTTATAAATCCTTTATCACCAACTCTGCTACCTCCTGCCCTGCCAGTGTACCAATCGCCACCCCCATTCCCTGCATTTTGACAGCACAAAATATATTTTCCTTCACTTTTTTTATAATAGGAGCATTTTGTTTGCCAAAACCCATAATGCCACTCCAACGATATTCAATTTTATGGCTTTTACCCGGAATAATCATTTTCCTGAGCATTTCCTCCAGTTTATCCTGAACCAGATTAGTCAATCCAGACTTTGAAGTAGCTTCGGTCTTAAAGTCTAAATTTCGTCCGCCACCCAATAATATTCTGCCATCAATATTCCTGAAGTAATAATATCCCTGTTCATAATGAAAACAACCATTTACAGCAAGGTTATCAATTTTAGAAGTGACTAAGACCTGCCCTCTTGCAGGTACTACATCAAGTTCCGGCAAGAGTTCTTTGGCAAATCCGTTGGTTGCCACAATTACTTTCTTTACTTTAAGTAATGCCCCACCTGCTAAAATCAAAATCACTCCTTTTTCTACGGGCTGTAATGAGAGAACTTTTATTCCATTCAGCATATTAATCCCGGCAGCCATAGTCTTGCTGATAAGAGCCTTTATCATCTTTCCAGCATTTAATTGCCCCTCTCCTGAGTTAAATATCAAATGTTTCACATTCTTAAAACCAAAATCCTGAATGTGTTCATCTTTTATGCTATAAATAGTATTCTCATTGGTGATATGATGCAGGATTTGATTAAAATAATCTATTTTCCCAGCACATTTTTCAAAATCAGCATCCTGGTCAAATACCTCATAGCCACCCGATTGCTCAAAGTCAAGATTACTGTCTCCTACTGTTTCCCGCAGTTTTTGCAAACCTGTCCAACGTTTTTCAACAAGTGTAAAAATTTCATTTTCAGAAGCCGTCTCAATATCAGCCAATATCTCTGAAATGCTGCCAAAACAGGCAAAACCTGCATTTTTGGTACTGGCACCTTCGGGAAGAATACCTTTTTCAAGAACTAAAACCTTGAGAGAAGGCTCTAAACGGTTAAGATGCAAGGCAGCCTGCAAACCTGTAATACCTCCTCCGATGACTGCCACATCTGTTTCAGCAAGAAAAGACTGTTGTTCCCAATAACTAAAATTCATGGTTGTAATGGTTAATTAATCAATTTCAAAATAGCAGTTGTAATAATTTCCTAAATCAAGTAACTTTTTTGGTTTTAGCAAAGGATAAATTGAAACATTTTTAGGGACAATATTGCAGGATATGCAAATGACAATTCTTATTGTAGCATTATCAGTATATTTATAGCTTTACGCTACCAGAAAATAATTTTTGTGATTTAAGGATATATTTTCAATTTTGACATTTGTTGGCGTAAAGATATACCATCGCAACATCTAAATGCAGCTACTTAAATATGCTCTTTAATTCACTTCAGTTTGTCTTCTTTTTTGTTATCATTACCCTTCTTTATTTCAATGTTCGCCTGAAAATGAGGTGGGTAATCCTACTGGCAGCAAGTTGCTATTTTTATATGGCATTTATTCCGGTTTATATTCTTATCCTGTTTATCACTATCGTCATTGACTATTTTGCAGGCATCTGGCTCGAAAAATACCGAGATAAGCCGTGGAATAAATGGCTGCTGGTAATAAGTCTGATAACAAATATCGGGTTTCTGGCTTTTTTTAAATACTTCAACTTTATCAACGAAAACCTTAGCTTTTTGCTTGCTGGTTTTGGCATCACCAACCACATCCCTTTTTTAACGATTGCACTGCCTATTGGCTTGTCTTTTCATACTTTTCAGGCAATGAGCTATACCATTGAAGTATATCGAAACCACCAGAAAGCAGAAAAAAACTTTATTTTATACGCTTTGTATGTGATGTTTTATCCACAGCTGGTTGCCGGTCCGATAGAACGCCCCCAGAACATATTGCCTCAGTTTCATACAGAACATCCCTTTGATTTTGAAAAATTCAAAAGTGGGCTGGTACTCATATTTTGGGGATTTTTTAAAAAGCTGGTCATAGCAGACCGATTGGCAATCGTTGTAAATGATGCTTATGGCAATCCTGCTGCACAAAATGGGACAACATTGCTGATAGCCACCCTGTTTTTTGCTTTTCAGATTTATTGTGATTTCTCAGGATATTCTGACATAGCCATTGGCTGTGCCCGGATGATGGGTATTGAACTGATGCAAAATTTTAATAGCCCCTACTTTTCGGCATCGGTTTCAGAATTCTGGAGTCGCTGGCATATTTCACTTTCCACGTGGTTCAGAGATTATCTGTATATTCCGTTAGGTGGCAATCGGGTAAGCCCGGCAAGGCGATATTTTAATTTGATATTTACTTTTCTTATCAGTGGGTTATGGCATGGAGCCAACTGGACTTTTGTGATTTGGGGCTTTCTTCATGGCATTTATAGTGCATTAGGGTCAGTAATTAGAATTAAAATACCCAAGATAGCAGGTATTGCCATTACTTTTACTCTGGTAGTGCTGGCATGGGTTTTCTTTAGGGCTAATAATGCCAGTGATGCCTTTCTGATTTTAGCAAAGATTTTTACACAACCTGGTACCCCGGTATTTGTGCTGAATACTACTGAAATGCTTTTCTCTGGTTTGCTCATTGTGGGTTTGTTGACAAAAGAAAAACTGCTGCCTGTAATTCCTTCGTCCAATGCCTTTGCTTTTTATACCATTTGTATTGTATTGATTGCCTTAATTTACTGGTTTGGCATATTTTCAAGCAATCAGTTTATTTATTTTCAGTTTTAATACCGACTCTCATGAAAAAAATCACAGCCTTTTCCGTGGCATTTCTCTTATTGGGCATTTACCTGATTGCTGTAAATGGAGACTGGATGGGAAAAATCTATAATTCTGGTTATTTTCCAAACATAAACCAGTACGGCGATTTATATAAGTTTTCGAGTCTGAAAAAGTTTAAAATTCAAACCCAATTTCCATATCTGGATAAAAAGGGATATTATTGGTGTGAGCCAGACAGTACTCCACATCCTGAAAAAGTAAAAAACACCTTGCTTTACATCATAGGTGACAGCTTTACGGCTCCCATTATCATGACACCCGACATGTTTGCGTCTGAATATTTCACCCATCATCATATCTACTTTCCGCCCACTACAATCGCTGTAGATTCTAACCACCGCAATATCCTGATTATTGAAGTGGTAGAAAAACATCTTCCTATCTGTTTTGGTAAATCAGGCACTTTTTCAACCGAAAAACTCACACAAGTACGCAGTCTGAAACAAAAAATCGGGGATCGAGTACTCAAGCCGGTTGATAATAAAATTACTAATCAAAATCTGGAATATCTGCTGTTTTCTTATCCTGTTTTTGATGGAATTAAAGAAACCAAAGCTGCTTTTAACAAGAATATTTTTGGCAAAACCGATGTAAATGTAAGTCTTTCAAGAGATGAAAGTAACTTGCTGCATATTGATGAATCTGATACACTGCATGCAGGTTCTTCTTTCGAAAAAATCAGCAATAGCAAAATTGATTCACTTGTCAGCTCAATTAACGAAGCTTACCTGCGATATAAAAACATGGGCTTTGATGAAATTTATTTGTCACTCATCCCTAACAAGACTTCTATTGTAGCACCTGATTTATTCACTTATAACCATATTATCGAACGCATACAACACCATCCGGCACTTAAAATACCTGTAATTGATGTGTATAGTATGTTAAAAAGTCAGCATTCAGAAAAAAAACCATTGTATCATCCTAGTGATATTCACTGGAATTGTATGGGCAGGAATTTTTGGCTCAATTATGTGAACAACCAAATTGTAAAAAGAGAAAAAGAGCAATAATGGATATTCTTTTCATTTGTACAGGTAACTATTACAGAAGTCGTTTTGCAGAAATTTACTTTAACTACCTGGCAGAACAGGCTGGTTTAAGTCAGCGGTCTTTTTCAAGAGGATTAGAGGTTTTCCGATGCAGAAATGTAGGAGCGTTGTCGGGCTATACACGCAATCGTCTGCTTGAACAGCACCATATTGAACTGCCTGCATCTATTGCTTATCCCTGCCAGATACAAACTGAAGATTTTCAGCAGGCAAGCTTGAGTATTGCCCTTGATAAGAAAGAACACTATCCTATGATGCAGGAATATTTCCCGGAATGGGCGGAAAAAATAGTTTACTGGGACTTTGAAGACATACAATTTGTTTCGTATCAGGAAATGCTGCCCGGTCTTGAAAAAAAGATTGAATTATTTGTTCAGGAATTACAAACCGGGCAACACTGATATTTTAAAAATCGCCATATTCCTTTTCTAAAAAAGCCTGTATTCCGGCAATATCAGCTTTGCTTGTCAGGTCAGGAATTACATCTTCAACCGGAATAGTAAATATACTTTGAGGCTTTTCTTTTGCCATCAGTTTTACGGATTCCGGCAATTCTTTTTCATTACGGGCGGAGAGGGGTGTTTTTTCAAGAAAAGGCAGTACTTCTTCTCCCTGAAAAGCAAAAATATTCCAGCTTATGCCTATGCGTGGCATAGTAGCTTTGATTTCTTTCCATTCTTCATCAGTTGGTTTTTCGGTAAGATTAATCAAAAAACCTTCAGCATCTTTTCGGATAATGGCACAATTACGAATTCTGTCTTCTTCGTAACCTGTTTTGGTATCAAAATCAGGCATGGCATGGGCATGGGTATCTTCCCATAGCAATCTGAATACTTTTTCAGGATAGAGATTGTCAGAATTACAAACTATAAACTTGCTGATTTTCCAGGAAGGATGCTGGGCAAGAGCTTGTTCAACAGCATCGGTAGTGCCAAGTGGTTTTTCTCTGTCAGCAGGAATATGTTGCCGGGCATATTTTATATCCAGTCCCCATACTTTTCCGGTAGCTGTCTGTTTTTCATAATATGACTGTGTAACAGTATCTTTTGGATTAAGCAAAAGCAATACTTCTTTACAACCTGCTTTGGCTGCATTATATAATACATAATCCAGAAAAGGACGTCCATCTTTACCTATTCCCAGCATGGCTTTCGGCAAAGTATTGGCTTGCTCTATCAGTTTAGCATCAAGATTTGTATTACCATCCAGGGCTTTTTTCATGCGGGACGACATCCCTCCGGCAAGAATCAGTAGTTTGTTTTGCATTTTTTTATAAGCTGAATATTTTTTGAATCAATATTTTTCTTGAATACAATTTGTCTTCATATACCTCAGAACTGTATTTTCTTTTGCCAGTCAAAGCAATCAGTAACCATTCAAAACTAACCCTCAAATAAATTCCTGTTTTTATCAGAAATGGCCGTGGCAAAAGAGAATATTTTCGGAGCAACTTAAACCGATTCACATAATACCTGAGCACACGTTTGCTGGTTAGCTGTGGACTGCCACCGCCTTCATGATACATTATCACTTCTTCAGCCAATCTGACTTTCCATGTTACCGAACGGTTTATCTTCATTGAAAAATCAAGATCGGCATCCAAAAAATCAAAACTTTCATCAAATCCTTTTACTGTGTCAAAAGCTTTTTTCCTGACAGCCATTGCACAGGAATAAACTACAATTCCATCCATTTCCTTATTTCTAATCCATTTGCCAAATTTCTGAAAAAGCTGCTGTCCCAGCAATACACTCCAGAAGTTAGGCTCCGGTTCACTTTTTCCAGTCGGATTTTTTTGTAAATCAACCAGTTGGAATCCAAGCACTCCCAAATCGGTCTGGTCTGTAAAATGTTGTACAATAACCGACAACTTACTCATCGGAAAGGCATCAGAATCCAGTAAAAGACAAATTTCCTGTCCGGCATTAATAAAACCTATATTGACACAGGAGGCATAACCCCGATTTACTGGATTAGTTATAATTTTTACATCCTCACTTTTGGCTAATATTTCCGGAATGTTTTCACCGGATGCATCATCTACAACAATATACTCCAGAATTTGCTTCTGGTCATCAAACTGACGGCAGGCTTCTATACATTTTTCTGTTAATTGCCAGGTTTTATAATTGGTAATAATTACACTAATCATAGTTTACTTGCTAAATAAAGCTGAATATTGTGACCCGATTTTTTTCCATGACAGTTTATCTTCAAAAAATCGATGGGCATTGGCTGAAAGTTTGGAGGTAAGGGCAGAATTATCAAGCAAATCTAAAATAGTTTGGGCTAGACTGGCAGCATCGGGTTTACTATACACTACTATTTCTCTATCTATTAATATGTCAGTATCTGTCATTTCGCCTTGTATGGTAATAACGGGCAACCCGGCTTGAAGGGCAACGGCAAGTGCTCCACTTTTCAGGGCAACACCTCCTTTACCATTTTGGTTAGTCCACTCTGTCTGCAAATATAAATCTGAATGTTTCAAATAGCCAAAGAGTTGATTATCATTAATCCTTCCTGTAAGTGAAACATATTTCGTAAGAGAAAGCTGGCTGATCATTTCCATAATTTCCCTATGCTTATCTTCACTGATTTGTCCTAATCCAATCAGTTGTACTAGTTTACCTTTCTCAATAATTAATTTTATTGCTTCTAAGGTTTCGATTGTTATACGATTTGCAAAAGAGGCAATGTTGATACCTTTTGCTTTTTGTAAAAACACTTCTGTCTCATCAGGTTCTTTAAAGTTAGAACCAATGTGTATCATCTCAATACTGTTATTAAAAGGTCTCAGTATTTTCACATATAACCCGGTACTGGTAACCACCTGATTGCTAAAAAATGCCATTGTCCAGGCAATAATTCTTTGTGTGATAGCCTGAATCCAGTATTTCAAGCCAAAATGTTCGAACCCTATGGCTATTTCATGAAAGGTTATTTGTAATTTATAATGATTTGCTCTTATCCAGAAGACAAAAGGAATAAAAAACAGTGGAATGGCTTTAGAATGAAATCCATGTGGTACATACTGAATACTAATCCAGTCAGGCTGAAATTGCCTGATTTCAGTTTTCAGCACTTCTATTCCTCGTAAAGTCCAGTCTTTTACTATGGGTTTAAGTTTAAAAGGGAGTTCGGCTGACAGATTTTGCTCTATTGCCTCACTTCGGGAACAAACTACCAGAATTTCAAAATTTCGTTTTGCCAGTTCAGTTGCCAGATGAAAAGTATAATCACCTACACCATCTACTATCGGGGGAAATTCTCTGGTAATAAAAAGTATTTTCATCTAAAAATATATTTTTCTACACTCTCTTTTCCTCTATCCTGCTACCATTGTCAATGTTTATCACATAAGCCTTTCCGCCAGCTTTTTCTATGGCTTCGGCTACTTTTTCGGGTGTTTCAGGAGCATAAGCAAACATACATCCTCCCCCACCCGAACCATTTATTTTCCCACCCAAAGCTCCGGCTTCCAGTGCTAATTCCAGCATTCTGTTTATTTTAGGTGTTGAAATCTGCTGGGCATCTCTCAAGTTTTGCTGATGCAGATTTAGCAAATTACCCAGTGTTTGGTGGTCAATTACAGGTTTTTCGAGTAAAAACAAAGCCTCTTTCAGCAAATCACGATTTGAAACAGTGCCACGAAGCAATAGCATCTCATCTTTTGTCAGAAAATCCTTATAAGTATTCAACTCCAGAAAATTAACAGTATGCAAAGAAAATGAATGACCAACCGTTTGAATTTTCTTCACAATTTCCAGCATTCCCGTTTTTACCCTTTTCAAAATTCCAATGGTATCTTTTGGCTCCTGTGAATCTCCCAGTACAAATGTACCAAGTTGGGCTGGCAGAGTTTTCAGAAAAATTTGAGGCTGCGATTCCAGATAAATAATATTTCCAACGGCTGTAGAATAATGATCCATCATCCCGCCCGGTTCACCAAACTCTGATACTTCAGCATGATAGGCAAGTTCTGCAATTCGTTCTGTGTTCCATTCAGGCGGGTTATCAGCAATTTGGGTTAAAAAATATATCCATGACGCTATGAGAGCCGACGAACTGGAAGTACCTGAATTGATGGGAATATTGCCATGAACACTTACCTCTGCTCCTTTTGAAAAAGTCAGTCCGGCTTTGAGTAAAACATTAAAACAGCTTCTCAGATAATCGCGTGACTTGGTATATACCAACGGTTTATCTGCTATATAAAATTGTTCTTCTGACTGAATATCAGGCAAATGCAGCACAATTTTATCATCTATTCTCATATTGCCGGTAATGGCTATCCTTCTGGAAATAGCAGCTGCAATTACAGGAAGTCCCAGATAATCGAGATGTTCGCCAAAAAGGCAGATTCTGCCGGGAGTAGAGACGGTGATGGGTAAAGGTATCAAATATAATTTTTTTATAATAAATCCTGATAATAGAAGCCGGTATCCCAGTTCTGACTGGTGCTTTGATAACAATTATCCTCGTTATTCTCACTGACAGGCTTGTAATTTCTGTATACCACCTCCCCTTTCTCAAAAGCAATAGGTTGTCTGAATATTGGTCCATCAAATACAAAACTATGGTATTCTCCATTCTCACCACAAACATCAACACCAGCAGGCAAATCTTTTACAAAATCTTTGTCAATCGATCTTCCGACAAAAGAATGATCCAGATATTTTTCATTCACACAAACGATTACAGCCTTAAAACCCAAATCTATAAATTCATCCATCAGATTTTCGGACTTCTCTTTCCAGAGTGGAAACACCCCTGTAAAACCTGCTTTGGCAAGCTGTGTTTCTCTGTAAATTTTTAAATCTTCCAGAAAAATATCTCCGAATACAGATTGCGTTATATTCTCTTTCCTTAATGACTCCAGCGTTTGCTGCATGGTTTCAGAATAAGTCTGCATTGAAACTGTTTCAGACAGCCATACTTTTTTCAGGGTTATGCCTATATTTTCTGCTTGTTTTTCTAATAATTCAACCCTTACTCCATGCATACTCACTCGTTTGTAAGTTTCATTGACGGTTGTAAGCAAACAAGCGATTTCAGCTTGTTCTTTTTGCAGCATCCGATGCAAAGCCAGTGAAGAATCTTTGCCTCCACTCCAGTTCATGACAGCTTTCATACAGTGGCTAATATCTGGTTGGTATAAGCATGAGAAAATTTTGCAGGAAAAAGTTGGGGATAGAAAATTTCTGCCAGCATTTCCACAGAATCAGTTATTCTTGGACCAGGACGATTAAAATAAGAATTACCATCTGTAACATAAAACTGCTGATTTTTTACAGCTTTAAGTTCACTAAAACCGGGTAAATTTGCAATGATATGCATTTCTTCCAAAGTTCTTGTTATATCAAAACCACAACACATTACCAGTATGATATCAGGGTCGGCTTTGGTAATCTCTTCCCATTTGAAGTAATGGGAATGTTCTCCGGCATTGCCAAGTAAATTAATACCACCTGCAATTTCTATCATTTCGGGAATCCAGTTACCAGCAAACATAAGTGGTTCAATCCATTCGATAGTAGCTACTGTAGGTTTTGACAATGAATTTTTATTACGGTCAAGCACAGATTTAACTGTTTCTATTCTCTCATAATAACTGTTTAAAAGTAATTTTCCCCTTTCAGTAACTCCTAAACTGTCAGCTACTTTCTGAATATCCAGAAAAATATCGCTGAAATTGTTAGGTTCCAGATTAATAATCAAAGGTTGTGAACTAACCAACTGACAAACTGCTTCCTGCACATCATTAAAACTTACTGCACAAACTTCACATTGTGATTGTGTAACGATAAAATCGGGTTGTAACTGCTCAAGTAATTCGGTATCTACTTTATAAACAGAAAGTCCTTCTTTAACCAGTTTTGAGACCTGACGATCTATTTCAATGCTTGATACGTGATGGTTAAATTTTGGAGCAGTGCAAACAGGCAAATGACGAATGGACTCCGGAAAATCACACTCATGCGAAATACCAACCAGGTTTTCTGTAAAACCCAGTTCACATACAATCTCAGTGCTGCTTGCCAGTAAAGATATAATTCGGGGAGGTAATTTTTCTTTCATGGGGTAAATATAGAAAGTGACATAATTAAAAAATAAAAATTCACAGAAAAACAGAAATCTATTTAACTGCTACCCGTTCATCTTGGCTGTAATTCAGGCTTCCTATCATTTTATACATAACAGGCATTCATTTATCTCCCTAAAAATAAAATTAACCTGTCAGAATTGACAGTTATTGCAGCTTGAATATACGGAAATTATTTTTGCAGCTGTAAAAAGTATAGCTTATTTATACACTTCAAACAACTAAAAATCACCTTAACATCAATACAATCATGAAAAAAATAGCAGTTTTAGGAACCGGTTCTGTCGGAAAAACAATTGGTACACGATTAGTTCAGCTTGGATATGAAGTGATGATGGGTTCCAGAACTTCCAATAATGAAAAAGCAGCAGAGTGGGTAAAATCTGCCGGTACACTTGCCACACAAGGTACATTTGCAGACGCAGCTCAATTTGGGGAACTCGTGTTTAACTGTACCAAAGGAGAACATTCGCTTGATGTTTTACGAATAGCTAATATTGAAAATCTTGCCGGAAAAATACTCATTGACCTTAGCAATCCTTTAGATTTCTCACAGGGAATACCACCTTTTTTAATACCATCCCTTGCCAATACCAACTCTTTAGGAGAAGAAATTCAAAAATTATTGCCACAAACTCATGTTGTAAAGACTTTAAATATCGTAAACTGTGAAGTGATGGTTAATGCAGCCAAATGTGGTGGTGATGCTACTATGTTTATGGCTGGCAATGACAACGAAGCAAAAAAAGAAGTAAAAACTATACTGGAACAGTTTGACTGGAAAGATGTCATAGACTTAGGCGAAATCAGACATGCCCGAAGTATCGAAATGATGTTACCTATTTGGCTAAGCGTATCTCTTGCCAGCCACAATGCCTTTATTGGTTTTAAAATAGTAAGGTGAATCGTTAAAGACGAAGAATATTCTGATAAAAAGGGGGTCTTTAAGTATGAAGTTAAAAAATACCAAGTTTGTTGACAACTACATTCACCAACAAACTTGGTATTCTATTCAGGCTTTCTGAGTTTCATTTTTCTTATCTTTCTTGAAAAGTAACACCAAAGCAATGGCTGCCCAAATTACATTGACTGCCATAGATTGCCAGGCTTCTTTATAAAAAGTTATGATTATCAGAAAAATGCTCCCAAAAATATTCAGTAATTTATAAGTCAATGACTCAGCAGACAGTTTTCCAGCCAAATTGAGGAAGTAGGCTATCAGCACCAACACTGAACCAATCCAGCCTATAATTTCAATAAAAAGTATCATACTATAATTTTCTTTCCTGATAAATCACTTGCAAGAGCGTTTGTCCTACTGCTTTTAAAGTTTGTTTGTCAATTACCTGCAAATTATCATTATGGGTGTGCCAGTACTCCCCAAAATAGTTCTCGTTGCCCTCTTTGTGGTCAATGATATCGGTCATTGGAATACGAGCTTCCCGGTTTACATACACATGATCATCTGTAATTTGATTCGCAGGCATATCTACAAAATAATTTCCATAGCCCAATCGTCCGGCAATCTGCCAAACTTTGTCTGTCACCATACTGGCATATTTCATGGAAGTACCCTCTTTAAAAAATGTAGCATTTTTAGAACCAACCATATCCAGCAATACGCCATAATAAGCAGCATAGCCTGGTACGTGCTTGTTTTTAGCCCAATATTGAGAGCCCAGACAGTAATATTGTTTCTCTCTGTCCATATTTGGAAAATCAGCTTCATTTGCAAATTCTGGCATACCATAATCTTCAGCATCAAACAGTAATAAATCTACACCCACTTGTGAATGGCTGGTATCTGCGGACAAAATTCTGGCGATTTCAAGTAAAATACCAACCCCACTTCCACCATCATTGGCTCCATCAATAGGTTTTTTATGCAAACTTTTGTCAGGATCCTGGTCAGAAAAAGGGCGTGTATCCCAGTGGGCAGCCAGTAAAATACGGCGTTGGGCTTTCGGAAAATAAGAGGCAATGATATTTCTGGAGTTCAGTTTATTACCATCAAAAGTTTCTGCCACAAAACTTTGTACAGTAACCTGGGCTTTGTATTGCTTAAAAGTATTAATCAGAAAATCACCACATGCCTTATGAGCCCGAGAATTAGGTACTCGTGGACCAAAGCCTACCTGTCTGGCAATAAAATCATAAGCTGTATCTGAGTTAAAATCAGGTGTTTGTACAAGCTCAAGTGGTTTGGTTTCAGTATTAGTAGTTTCTGCTGTTTTGGGTTTATTCTCCTTACAACAAGTCAACAAAACAAACACTAAAAAAAATAAAGATACTGTGATATGAGTTTTTATTTTCATGACAATTAAATTGACAATACTCAGGAAATTGCTGATTTAAGGAAGATACCGTTATACAAATTCACTTCCTCTGCTTTTAGCATCTGCCACAAAGTCTTTTACTTTTTGCTCCTCATCTTTTTTACAAATAAGCAAAACATTATCATATTCTGCCACTATAAACCCATCCAGTCCATTAATGGCAACAAGCCTGTTCTTAGGAGTTTTGACAATACAATTACTTGTTCCATACAACATCACATTACCATCTATCACATTCTGATTTTCATCTTTGTCAGAAACTTCGTATAAAGATTTCCATGTCCCCAAATCTGACCAGCCAAAATCACTAAGGACTACATGAACAGGGCTGGGAGATTTTTTACTAACTTTTTCCATCAATGCAAAATCTATCGAATCACTTTTGCACAAAGAATATGCTTTATTTATAAATTCAGTTTCTTTTTCTGTATAATACAAGGCATTTCCTTCAGCAAAAATTTCGTCCAAATCAGGTACAAATTCTTTGAAATTTGCAATAATGGTTTTGGCACTCCAGATGAAAATGCCTGCATTCCAAACAAATTCACCAGTTTCTAAAAACCTGATAGCATCTGGCAATTCAGGTTTCTCAGCAAAAGCTTTCACCTTTTTCACCTGATCATCCCCCACTATAAACTGAATGTATCCATATCCTGTATCAGGACGGTTGGGCTGAATACCCAGTGTTACAAGCTTGTCTGAATTTGCTGTGGCTTCGAGAGCTATTTTAATTTTCTCCTGAAAAATCTGCTCTTTCAGAATAATATGGTCAGCCGGAGCCACTACAATATTGGCATTAGGATTTTTAGAGGATATTTTATAACAGGCATACGCAATACAGGGAGCCGTATTACGACGGGCAGGTTCCAGCAAAATCTGCTCATCTTTAAGAAAAGGCAATTGCTGCTGGCAAAGTGCTTTGTAATCCTGATTAGTAACCAGATAAATATTTTCGGGAGGGCAAATTCCGTCAAAACGCTCGGCAGTTTGCTGTAAAAGTGTTTTTCCGGTTCCTAATACGTCGTGGAATTGTTTGGGATTGTTGGTACGGCTAAAGGGCCAGAAACGGGTTCCCACTCCTCCAGCCATAATTACTACAAAGTTGTTAGTATTCATAAAAAAACAGATTTCTTAAAAGTGTATCAGGTAACAATAATAATTTTGAAAGGCTGTTATCAAAAAATAAAACTGTGCAATATTACATGTACATATTACAATGTATTTAAAAAATAATTATTTTAGCAGAGTATGCTTTAGAATTTACCGAACTTTGAAACATCCAGTTTGTTTGCAAAAGTACAATAATAAATAAAGCTGCGTGATTTTTTAAAACTCATGGGTATTTTCTCATGGAAAAGTATTTATTTTTTTCAAAATATTTGAATGTTGGGTAAAAGTAGTAATTTTATTTAGTGGTTTTACTGTAAAAAACATCCTTATACCTTATAATTTCCATATATCCTAACATTAAATTTCAGGAAAAGAGTTGGATTTTTTCATAAGAAAGGGTTACCAAATCCATATAAGGTGTATTTATTTTGGATTTTAACAAGAGATAAAATCTATATGCAGGAAATATTACTATTGGTAAAGTGTAAAATCCTCTAATCCCTTTTATAATAAAAGCAAAAACATGATAGCAACAGAATCCGGTGCAATCCTGAAAGACAAGTTAAAAGAAGTATTCGGATACAGTCATTTCCGTGGGAACCAGGAAGAAATTATCCACAGCATTCTGGCAGGCACCAATACATTTGTGATAATGCCTACCGGAGCAGGCAAATCCCTGTGTTACCAGTTGCCAGCCATTGTCAGTCAAGGCACTGCCATAGTTATTTCTCCACTCATCGCCTTGATGAAAAATCAGGTTGACCAGCTTAATGCAGTAGGTGTTAATGCCAAAGTACTGAATTCTACTCTTTCTAAAGCTGAAATGACTCAGGTAAAGAAAGAGGTGGTTAACAATCAGGTAAAATTACTGTACGTAGCTCCGGAATCGTTGACAAAAGAAGAAAATCTTGCATTTCTGGGGAAAGCCAACATATCTTTTATCGCCATTGATGAAGCCCACTGTATTTCGGAATGGGGTCATGATTTTCGACCAGAATATCGCAAAATCAGAGGAATTGTAGAAAGTCTGGGAAATCTGCCTGTTATTGCTCTTACAGCTACTGCCACCCCCAAAGTACAACAGGATATTCAGAAAAATCTTCAGATGGAAGATGCTGCGGTTTACAAATCTTCATTTAATCGTAAGAATCTGTATTATGAAGTTCGCCCGAAAATAGATGCCAAAAAGCAACTGATAAAGTATGTGAAATCCAACCCTGGGAAAGCTGGAATAGTTTACTGTTTGAGTCGGAAAAAAGTAGAGGAAATAGCAGAATTACTCAACGTAAATGGAGTGAAAGCCCGTCCTTATCATGCCGGACTCGAAGCCCAGCAACGTATGGATAATCAGGATGCCTTTCTCAATGAAGAAGTGGAAGTCATTGTGGCTACCATTGCATTTGGAATGGGTATTGACAAACCAGATGTAAGATTTGTGATACACTATGACGTTCCCAAATCTTTAGAAGGATATTATCAGGAAACCGGTCGTGCAGGGAGAGATGGACTAGACGGACATTGTCTGATGTTTTACAGTCGCAATGACTTGGAAAAGCTAGAAAAATTCAACAAAGACAAACCTGTTACCGAACGTGAAAATGCCAAGCACCTGCTTGATGAAATGGCTACTTATGCTGAAACAGGTGTGTGTCGGAGACGTTATCTGCTTCATTATTTCGGGGAAAGAATGGAGAAAAATTGTGGTTTTTGTGACAATGACCTCAAGCCTACTGAAAAATTTGAAGCCCAAGAGGATGTATTACTTGCTATAAAAACCGTTTGGCAAACAGATGAAAGATTTGGACTCGAACATCTTTCTAATGTCATGAGGGGCGAATTAACTGATTATGTGAAAAGTTATGGACACGACAAACTGGATGTTTTTGGCAAAGGAAAATATAAGGAAGTATTGATAGAAGAAGATGGTGAAGAAAAAGAAGTACAACAGGAAAAAACAGAAGCCTATTGGTTTTCAGTATTGCGTCAGATTACCATTTATGGTTTTCTTGAAAAAGATATTGATAACTATGGTGTTTTGAAAGTTGCAGAAAAAGGCAAAGCCTTTATGGAAGGACAATATCCTGTACAACTTTCTAAAGACCATGATTACTCGAATGTAACAGAAGAAGATGAGGAAGAAAAAGAAGCTCCTGTTACTCAAACCAAAGCCCACGACCAAGTGCTTTTTGACATGCTCAAAACACTTCGCCGAAAAATAGCCAAAGAAAAAAATCTGCCTCCTTACGTAATTTTTCAGGATCCTTCTCTGGAAGAAATGGCAACGGTTTACCCAACCAAAAAAGATGAGCTGGCTCAGATAAATGGTGTAGGTATGGGCAAAGTTCAGAAATTTGGACAGCCTTTTCTGGAACTGATAGCCAAATATGTTGAAGAAAATGAAATAGAAACTGCTTCTGATGTAGTTGTAAAAACATCAGGCAACCGCTCGAAAATCAAAATCCAGATTATTCAGCAAATCGACCGTAAGGTTGACCTTGAAGATATTGCAGAAAGTAAAGACATGAGCCTAGCAGAATTACTCGAAGAAATCGAGCACATCTGCTATTCTGGAACCCGCCTCAACCTTGATTATTACATCGACAAAATGCTGGATGAAGAACGTCAGGGGGATATTTATGATTATTTCATGCACGCTGAAACTGATAGCATGAAAGTAGCAATGGATGAATTGGGTGAAGATTATTCTGAAGAAGAACTACGCCTGATGCGTATCAAATTCATATCTGAAGTGGCTAATTAAAAAATGATAAATGGCTAAATTGTTTATTATCAACAATACAACAATTTAGCCATTTATCACCCCCGCAATCATTCTTTTTTTCAGTTTATCCGCTATGTACCCCAATGATGCCCGTGCCAAACATATTATCATTATTTTTTGGATTGTGTTTGGAATTACCATTTTAGATGTTGTTATGAGAGTTTCTTTATTTAACTTTTATACCAACTGGGAAAATGGAACAATCCCTTCTGAACAGGAAAAATCGATTGCAGTGCTTCAAATGGCAGGGATGTGGGTACTTGACATTGGCATGCTTGTTCTATGTTGTGTATTTTTTATCAGATGGTTCAGAAGGGCTTATGCTAACTTAGGACGGATAGGAGTTAGAACAATCTATGAAGAGGGATGGGCAGCAGGTTTTTGGTTTGTACCTTTTATAAACCTGGTAAGACCTCATGAAATAATGACAGAAATATGGAATAAAACCCAATTACAACTAAATAAAAGTACAATTGTCTCTTCATCTATTGTAAATTGGTGGTGGGGACTCTATATTACAAAAAATGTTGTAGGCACCATTGCAGGCAGGCTAGCTTCTATTTCTGAAAAATTAAATAGCAATCTAATTTCTGGATTAATCAATGAGAATCTGGGTCAGGGTATCACATCTATCATTACTTTACCAGCTATTTATGTTACAATTCAAATGATTCAGCAAATGTCAAAATTTGAAGAAGAACTGGCTATTCAACAGCAACAGCAGGAATATCTGAACAATAATATATAATCTCTTATTTTATCTTCACCGAAACCACACCTACTTCTCGTTCTTTTGCCCTTACAATCAGTAATTTATTTAAATCACTTACGTACAAAACAGATACCGGCGATTTATTTTCAAAACTGTCACCAATAGGTTTTCCTGTATAATCAAATACAAAGGTTTTTCCTAAATCAGGCTGAGTAATAAAAAAAATCTTCACATCTCCTCCAAAATCATAAAATTGTACTACACTATTCTTCCTGATATTGTCCAGTTCTTTACTTAAAATCACATTGGTATTCTTATCAAGTACCGTAACATTGTTTAAATCCTGTCTGACAATAAAAAAATCTTTTTCATTTTGTTCAATACAGAGCTGAAATACAGATTCACGAGAGGTACGTATAAATTGCTTTTTATTAGTAATTGCTCCTGCCAGATTAAACTGTATCAATTGTCCTTCTTCAGAAATCGTACTAAATAACGTTTCCTGAGGCAAAGCACTACTCTTTATAAAAACACCTGAATTAATCCGTTCTCCTGTTTTCAAGGGAAACGGACTTACAACCTGACCTTTTCGGTTCCAAACCTGAAAAGTTCCATTTGCCTGCATACCAAAAATATAATCCTTACCTCCTATTCGTTGATGCTTTACCGGAGCTGAAAACCAAAAACCTGCTGATTTAGGATTCCACCCCTCAAGCAGTTTGCCGGCTTTGTTGTATAAAAACAAATTGCCAGTCTTATCTGTCAGCATAAAACGATAATCTTTGTTTTTGTCGTAATCTATTACAGAAAGGGTCTGAAGAAAATTGTCAGATGGAACAGAAACGGGAAAATTCTGTACCTGTTCACCTTTGTTGTTAAAAATATAAAAATCATTATGAGCTGCAACAACAAAAGCAGGTTTATTATTTTTATAAAAATCAACTCCTTCTATAGCAGCTTCAAGCGGATGATTGAGAGAACTTTTGAATATTTTTTTACCATTTTTATCAAAGCAATACAATAAATAGGCTTTATCCTGAGCCAGGACATAGTAGGTATTTTCAGCTAAATTTTTGACAAGAAAAGTCTTACCCTGAAAAGTAGTATCCAGTTTTGCCGAAAACACAGGATAAAATTTCCCTAATACATTTTCAGCGGTTTTACTTTTCTGATGAAATGCTACCAGAGAGGTTTGAAAATTATTATTGCCAGCCTTTTGTAACTGAACCGCTATCTGGTGAAAATTTTTCCAGTTTTCTGCTTTATTTAACAAATTGGTCTGCCATACAGACTGAACTGACTCTGGTAGAAACGTCCATGCGTGAGACGTTTCAAGTAAAATACTAAAATTGACGTTTTCTGAAATTTTAGACAGAAATTCTTTTTTTCTGTCATTATTCTTCCATACATATCCCTGACTGATATTATCTATTATATTTTTCAAAGTTGGCAGATTACTTGCCATCAGTATATAGCCTTCGATTTCAGTAAAAAAACATTCTTCAAAGCCACTTGCTGGTTCACCTAACCACAACAACGGAAAATCTTTAAAGTGAATCTGACGGATATACAAACCGCCATAATTCTCGATAAAAGGGCTAGTATTTTGCTCTATATCAATCTGTTTCGCCAAATCCTCAAAAAAACCTGTGGCTTCACTCCCATTTTTGGTCTTTATCAACAAATAACGATTTTCTTCTCCACTATTTCCTTCAATTTGTCCCACAATCATTTCATTTTTGATAAAATGTCCTGTTGTATCCAGATTAAGATTATATTTTGTACTAAATACTTTCCGGCTGTTATGAAAAGCAGGCATCTTTTTCTGCCAAAAATTATTTAATTCATGTAAAAATAAACTAGCATCTGAAAATCCTAGATGATACAAAATGCCTGTGTTATTCGGAATAAGGTGGGTTGCTAAAAGGGGCTGAGGTTGTTGTTTTTCAAAAATATCCAGGTATTCAATATCTTTTTCTATGGTTTGGCAATTCCCAAACATCACCAGCTGATTTTCTGACTGTTCTATTTGAAAAACTCCCTGCTTAAAAATATCAGATAATCCAGATTTGCTCTCTTTCAAAAACTGATTAATAAACCTACCAGCACCATTTCCATTACAGTAAATCAGCACAGAACTGTTATTTTCTGGTAATTCGGGTTGAATGGCATCCTGAAAAGAAAAGAAATTTCCATCTTGCAAATGCCGTATATTGTCTTCGAGCAATAATGAAGAAAAACTACCAATGAGGTAATTTTGATGAATAATATAAGAAAATATCTGTCGTGAATTATTTCTATTTATAACTTCTGTTATTTTTACTTTCTGAAAAGTACGACTATCCACCTGATAATTAGGGTCACTTCGGTATCTCTTTAGCAACTTGTCTATCAAGCTGTTCTCCAAAGCAACATAATATATTTCGCCCGACTCCTTAGGCGAATTGCCATGAAAAGAAATAACAATTTGCTGATTTTTAAGAAATTCCTGAATATCTTTATCAGATTCTGCAATCTTCTGAATATCTGTTACGATATGATTAAAATTGGATATTTCCAGAAAATCCTGCCAAGCACCAGATTTTTGGTTTAATACCTCCCAGGGTTTCCGAATTTCAGCGACAAAAAAAGCGTTATCCGGTATGAGTTGCCGGAAAGAAACAGAATTTTTATACTGAAGCTGTCTAAAAACGATAAAACCGCCTATTCCAGCAAGAAGTACTCCGGCAAGAATAAACAAATATTGCTTTTTCAAGTGATGTTAATTAATTTTTTCCAACTCAAATGAACGATTTAAAATTAGCTCATTATTCTCATTAAAACTTTCAAAACGTAATAATCCGGTTTTTTTAGCAAAGAAAAAGCATCGTTTCCCAACATATTTTCCAGTTTTAGCATCAGAAAGTTCCCAAATAGTCTGTAAAACGTTGGTATATTTTTTCTCTTTCAATGTAAAAACTGAAACCCAGGCAATTGTTATTTTAATCTGATATTTACCATCAGAAGTTGTTTGTAAAACTGTTTTGCCCACATCCGGTATTTTAAGTAAAGGTATCTCAGTTATCCATACTTCGCTTTTAATCCCTTCACTGGTTTCTTCATATCTGTTCCACTGCATCAGATTGGCATATTCAGCAGAAATTTGCACTTTTATTTCATATTGTACAGTTTTTTCAGGTACAGTTTTTCCCAGATAATTTCCTGCCTGACTGTACATTTCTATATTCAGACACTGTCTGTCCTGCTCTCTTTCACAATTTCCAAAAGCAATCACCTGCCATTTATTTTGAAAAGCCATATTTTTATCAAGAAACTGATAAGTATAAACTTTAGATGTGCCTGTAGAAAAATAATCAGAAGGTTTCTGTGCATTCAGGACAGATATGCCTGAAAACAGAATTAAAATAATTAATATCTTTTTCATTGTGAGGTGGAAAAATACGTAATATTTAGCTGACTGCTATTTGATAGGAATGTAAGTTATCGAAGTTAATCTGACACAACTTACACTCCTGATTAATTCAAAAAGAAAGTTAGGCGGTTTCAGGCTCTCCTACATACCGTCTTTCTTTAACACGTGATGCAACAAACAGATATATCAGAAAGTTAAGTAACATGAGCCCCACATACATCCAGTAATAACTTGCTCCGGTAAACATTGCAAAAAATCCTTTTTCAGCAATACTATGGTTTACCTGGGCAGTAAAAAGATTGCCTACCGTTACAGCAAAATAAAACAAAGCCGTCATGGTACTTTTCATGGATTTAGGGGAATTGGTGTAAGCATATTCCAGACCGGTAATAGATACCAATACCTCACTGAATGCCAGAATCAGGTAAGCAAAAACCTGCCACCAAACTGATGGTTTACCACCGGCATCAATACTTTGCTGAATAAGAGCTATTATAACAAAAGATGTGGCAGTAAGTAATAAGCCAAACCCGATTCTGCGAATAGGTGTTGGAGTAAGCTTAATTTTTTCAAAGAATGGGTAAACAATGTAAGTAAATAATGGTATGCTGATTAAAATAAATGCAGGGTTGAAGGATTGTACTTGTTCTGGTAATAACTCTACTTTGGGCAGAAAACCCAAATCACCCCAAAGTACCAAATCCATTTTAGTTGCCTGCAATACCCACTCTGCCAGGCACTGATCCCACAATGCCCAAAACATTGGAATGAATGCAAATATTGCCAGTACACTATACACCGATTTAATGTAATCAACTTTGACCGGATCAAATTTTGCTTTGGCAACATCCAGCCATGATTCACCAGATTTTTTCTTACCTAAATTAGCCAGAGCATAAGCAGAAATAAAAACAAAATTATTTTTATTGATGCCGGAAGGTGGTTTACGTACGTATTGTTTTCTGCCCAGCCAGAAAATTAAAGTTGCCAGAGCCATCAGTATACCAGGAACGCCAAACGCCCAACCTGCACCATATTTAGCATAAACAACCGGAATCATAATATTAGAAATTACGGAACCAGAATTGATGCTGAAATAAAACCAGCCGTACATTTTTGACATCAGGTGTTCATTTGAACTGTCAAACTGGTCACCCACATTTGCTGAAACATTCGATTTAATACATCCTGCCCCAAAAGCCACTAAAAATATTCCGAAAGAAAACCCACTGATGTCAGTGTCAAACAATGCCAGACAAAGATGACCTAATGTATATACAATAGAAATGTAAAAAATAACTTTATACTTCCCAAAAAACCAGTCAGCCAAAATACCTCCTACCAGAGGCATAAAATAAGCCAGAGCTGTAAATAAGTGTGTAATCTTATTAGATTCTGCTTCGGCAGTTACCTGTAAGGCAGGGTTATGAGCAGGGTTAAAAAACTGGGCTACCAGAAAAGTGGGTAAAATGGCTTTCATGCCATAAAAACTAAAGCGTTCGGCTGCTTCATTGCCAATAATATAAGGAATACTTTTCGGATAAGTTCCTTTTTTGGGCTCTTCTGTCTTGGAAATCGAGGATTGCATTCGGTTGGTTTTTAATTAGTAAAGGTTATGTTGTGTGTGATGAACTATAAGCTATAAACGATGAGACAATTTCTTAGTTTGTAGCTCATGGTTCATAGTTAGAAAAGTGTCCATTTTCCAATAGTTTTTTCTTCTTCATAATCCAGAAGCCATCTTTTTCGCCAGAGGTCACCACCATAGCCTGTAAGGCTACCATCTGTACCAATAATTCTATGACAAGGCACAATAATATTGAGTTTATTTTCACCATTGGCAGAAGCCACAGCCCTGATACTTTTTTCATCACCCAGCTTTCGGGCAAGCTGCAAATAAGTCATCTTTTTACCATAAGGTACATTTAGAAGTTCTTTCCACACTTTTTTTTGAAAAAAAGTACCAGATTGGTCTGTAATAACATCAAATTCCTGACGCTGTCCGGCAAAATACTCATCCAGTTGTATCAAACACTCTTTCATTACCTCCGAAATAGTTTCGGTCGGTTCCAGATGAGGACTTGGCTTTTTCTGAGCTTCAACAAACATAACTGATGTGACAGCATGCTGTGTACCCGAAACTTCTATTAACCCCAAAGGTGACTTACAAAAGGTAGTAAATATCATAAAAATTGCACTAAAGCATTATGAAATAGTACAAAAACATAATACAAAGTAGCTGTGAGGTTTCATATTTTCAAAATTATATTTTATTTTTTACAAAAAAATTAATCAAAAATAGTATTTTTTAATATTTTCACAATGAATGTAGTAGAAAAATTTTAATCTTTCAATGATGAAACTTTTTTCCTTTTTTTTTACTTTTGTACCAAAAGCAAACCAAACCACACTTTGTCTGATAACAAAAACCTTTCATCTGTTTGCCAATGGCAAACCTAAAATGAAAACCAACAGTGATTACAAATACAGAAATTTCTACCTTAACTCTTACTCCGGAGGAAATTTTTAATGACTACCGGGTGGCTTGCGAAAGTCGTCAGGCAAGTTTATTAGCCCGCAAGGAGGTATTTATGGGAAAAGCCAAGTTCGGTATTTTTGGGGATGGAAAAGAAATCGCCCAGATTGCCATGGCAAAGGTTTTCAGAAAAGGAGATTGGCGTTCAGGCTATTACCGTGACCAGACTTTTATGGCTGCTATTGGAGAGCTGACCTGGCAGCAATTTTTTGCTCAGTTGTATGCCCATACAGATGTAAATGCCGACCCTGCTACTGCCGGAAGAATGATGAACGGACATTTTGCTACCCGAAGTCTTGATGAAGAGGGAAACTGGAAAAATATAAGGGAACAACATAACTCCAGTGCGGATATTTCGCCAACAGCAGCCCAGATGCCTCGCTTGGTTGGACTTGGGTATGCATCTAAACTTTATAGAAATAATCCTGCATTACAACACTTTACCAATTTTTCTAAAAATGGCAATGAAATTGGTTTTGGTACCATAGGCAATGCTTCTGCTGCCGAAGGCATTTTTCTGGAATCTGTCAATGCTGCCGGAGTTTTACAAATTCCAGTAATAATATCGGTTTGGGATGACGAGTTTGGCATTTCAGTGCCCAATGAATACCAGGTAACCAAAGGGGATATTTCTAAAATACTGGCTGGTTTTCAGCGTACGGAAACAGAAAAAGGATTTGAGATTTTTAAAGTAAGAGGATGGGATTATGAGGGTCTTTGCAGAGTTTACAAACAAGCTGCTAAAATAGCCCGTGAAGAACATGTGCCGGTTTTGATTCACGTAGTAGAAATGACACAGCCACAGGGACATTCTACATCAGGCTCTCATGAACGATATAAAAGCAAGGAAAGACTGGATTGGGAAGAAACACATGACCCTATCCTTCAGATGCGAAACTGGATGCTTGAAAATGGTATTTCAGATGCTGAAGAACTCGACCATGTTGAAAATGAAGCAAAAGAAGTTGCTAAAATAGCTCGTGCAGCTGCCTGGCAGGATTATACGGAATCGTTAAAACATGACTATGAAAATATTGTCTATCTTTTAAGACAAACCATTGAGCAAAGTCATTTTCAGCAGCCAATCAGCAAAATTCATGAAGAACTTACCAAAACTGTCAATCCTCTCAAGCAGGATACCATAAAAGCTGCAAAAAAAGCCCTGAGATGGTTACGAACCGAAGATATTCCCGTAAAATATTTACTTCAGGAATGGCTTAATGACCGGATGGAAAGAGGTTATCAGGAATATAGTTCTCATCTGCTAAGTGAATCAGAGGAAGCAGCCTGGCTGGTAGAAGAAATAAAGCCTGAATATCATGACGAAAGTCCTTTGATAGATGGCAGACAAATCATGCAGGCTTGTTTTGATGATATTTTAAAACGAGACCCCAAGGTTTTTATTATCGGAGAAGATGTAGGAAAAATCGGAGATGTAAATCAGGGGCTTGCCGGAATGCAGGAAAAATATGGCGAAATAAGGGTTACAGATACTGGTATTCGTGAAACAAGCATTATTGGGCAAGGTATCGGAGCTGCTTTACGAGGCTTACGTCCTATCACCGAGATACAATACCTTGATTATATCTATTTTGCCCTTCAAACACTTGCCGATGACCTGGCTTGTTTGCATTATCGTACCAAAGGTGGACAAAAATCTCCTTTGATTATCCGTACACGTGGACACAGGCTTGAAGGTACCTGGCATTCAGGCTCTCCAATGGGTGCAATCATTAATTCTATCAGAGGCATTCATGTGCTTGTTCCAAGAAATATGACACAAGCAGCCGGATTTTATAATACTTTACTAAAATCTGACGAACCTGCTTTGGTTATTGAATGTCTGAATGGTTATCGTTTGAAAGAAAGGTTGCCTGACAATATCGGTGAAATTTGTACTCCACTTGGTATTCCTGAAACTTTACGTCATGGCAATGATATTACCATTGTGACTTATGGCTCTATGTGCAGAATGGTGATGGAAGCAGCACAACAACTTGCAGAAGTAGGCATTGATGTAGAAGTTATTGATGTTCAAAGTCTTTTACCTTTTGACAGACATCATAAAATTGTAGATTCTCTCAAGAAAACAAACCGGATTCTATTTGCAGATGAGGATGTACCGGGTGGGGCAACCGCTTTTATGATGCAGCAGGTACTGGAAGTGCAGAATGGCTATTCGTTGCTTGATTCTGCTCCCAGAACACTTACCGCCAAAGATCATCGCCCGGCGTATGCTTCTGACGGAGATTACTTTTCAAAACCAAGTGTTGAAGATATTTTTGACATTGTATATGAAATGATGCAGGAGGTGAATCCACAGCAGTTTCCGGCGATTTATTAACATCACTTTCATTCCAGATTTCATGAAACTAAAAATATTTCAGGCAGATGCCTTTACTGACCAGCTTTTTAAGGGAAATCCTGCAGCTATTGTGCCGTTAGACGAGTGGATTCCCAAACCCTTGATGCAGCAAATTGCCCTGGAAAATAACCTGGCTGAAACAGCTTTTTTTGTAAAAAATGGGGATACCTTTGATATTAAATGGTTTACTCCTACTGTAGAAATTGACTTATGTGGTCATGCAACACTGGCATCTGCCTATATTCTTTATGAACTAATGGGTTATTCATCTGATGTTATCAGTTTCAACTCCAATAGTGGTATCTTAAAAGTGAGTCGCAAAAATGATTTGCTGGTACTTGATTTTCCGGTAGCAGAATTGGAAGAAACTTCACTGCCAGATGGCATGGTGCTGGGCTTGGGAAGTAGTGTACCTTCAGAGATTTATAAGGCAAAAGACGATTATCTGGCTGTTTTTGACACACAAGCTGATATAGAAAAAATTAAACCCGATTTTGGTGTACTGAAAAAAATTGCAGCCCGTGGTATTATCGTTTCAGCACCGGGTGAAGAAGTTGATTTTGTATCACGTTTTTTTGGTCCGGCATCAGGCATTGATGAAGACCCGGTAACCGGCTCTGCCCATACCAAACTGATTCCTTTCTGGGCTGATCGTCTTGGTAAAACTGCATTGACTGCCCGACAACTTTCAGCAAGAGGAGGAGAACTTTTTTGTGAACTGAAAGGCAATCGGGTTGATATTGCCGGTAAATGCAAACTGTATTTAACCGGTGAAATTGAAGTTGGATAAAATCTCTGTTGTTTTATTATTCTTCTTTTGGAGGTAAAAATTTCTTTTGCGAAAATGTCACTTCTGGAGGAAGAAAATGCCTAAGACTTCCAAATTCAGATGTTTTATCACTTGAATAAAGTTTTAATCCTTTTTTAAAGCTAACTATCCAATTTGCAAACTCTTTCACATTAGTAGCAATACTATGACTATGAACATAAATAGTTTTTTGTAAGGCGTCCTTTTCAATATAAAATTGATAAGTTTGACCATCTTCATAGTTCTCAAAATATGATGTATCAAGTCTATAAAAATCAATATTAACAATAAAACTATCTAATTTTTCTCTGTCTTTAGCCGTTAAGAGAGCATAGTAATTCTGATTATTTATAAGTGTATCAGAAGAAACCGATGATGTAAAATGTTGACGAATGATTATTGTATCACTTTGACTAAATTTGATTGAGAAACAGGTATTAAAAACGTCATCATAGGAAAAATCTAAGGTTTTAAAAGTCTGAAAATCTTCGGATTTGCCTGATTTGTTGCAGCTAAAAAAAAGCAAAAAGATAAAAAGGATATATAAATAAAAAACCTTCATTCAAGTCTGATTTTTAATACTCCATTATTTTAATTTCCTTAAAAATCACTTCCATATCCATATTTCCATGCAGTTGTAAAGCAATATGACCTTCTGTTCGTCCGGGGTCATTTTTGAGTTCTGCTGACTTGATTCCGTTTACGTACACAATAATATCTTTGCCACGGGCAGTTACAGTTAAGGTATTCCACTGGTTGGGCTTGTACCATTTTTTTACATCTTCCGGGTCAGGTTGTATGACCCAGGCTCTGCCACCTGTTTCATAAAGTCCACCAGTATCTTTATTGGGGTCTATCTCTGCCTGAAAACCATGTACACCCACCTCTCCTCCTACTTCATCGACTCTGAAATACAAGCCACTATTTCCTTTTACAGATTTATAAGTAACAGATACCGTAAAATCTTTATACACTTTGTCAGTAATCAGCAATCCATGACGTTTGTCTTCGGCATCAGCCATTCCAACAATGGTTCTTTTTTTTACTTCCCAGCTACCACCCGGTATCACATGCCAGCCATTCAGACTTTTGCCATCAAAAAGTTTTTGCCATTTCTGAGCTTGTGAGCAAAATGTCACAAAACATAAAATCAAAACAAGGGCAGTATTTTTTTTCATAGTTTTTGAGGTTTTTGCAGAAAAATACAAAGATTTGTAACACAATTTTAAATTTTAGCTAAAAAATGCAGGTAAACGACACTTATACTTACGAATTTTTATTTACGCAACAGGATGTTGAAAAGTTTGCCCAGCTTACCGGTGATACCAATCCGATTCACCTCGACGAAGGATATACAGCACAAACTCCTTTTAAAAAACCGATTATTCATGGTTTTCTGGGAAGCAGTATTTTTTCAAAGGTATTAGGAACACTTTTTCCGGGTGAAGGCAGCATTTATCTGAGCCAGACTATGGATTTTAAAAGACCTATGTTTGTGAATGTAACTTATGAAGCTATTTTTAAGGTCAAAGAAATAAAAGCCGAAAAACATCAGGCTATCATTCAGACCACTATCCGTGATAAACAAACGGGTAAAGAAACAGTAAGTGGCGAAGCAATAATAATGAATACACAAAAAATCTGATTACATCATTTCGCCACGCAACGAGATAGTAAGTAAGTCTGCTGTTTCTGATTTTGACAGATTTTTTCCTAATACATACATCATTTTGGTAATAGCAGCCTCACTGGTCATATCTGCTCCACTTAAAATACCTAATTCAAGCATGTGGCGACTGGTAGCATATTTGCCTAAAACCACTTTTCCGCCACTGCATTGTGAGATATTTAAAATGGTAATATCTTTTTCAATTGCATATCTGAGCAAATCAGTAAACCATTTATTGGTTGGGGCATTGCCTGAACCAAAAGTTTCTATCACCAAGCCCTTAAGATTGGGAGTATCTATGATATTTTTAATCAGGCTATCAGAAATGCCTGGAAAAAGCTTGAGGATAGCTACATCTTTACAAAGATTTTTCTGAACCGATAATTTTTTTTCTGGCTTCAGGGGTAGAAAAAAACGAGTATTAAAATCCAGATTTACGCCAACCTTGGCAAGGTAAGGATAATTGTCTGACTGAAAAGCATCAAAACGAGCAGTTTCTACTTTCTTGGAACGATTTCCACGTAACAATTCGTCATTAAAAAAAATACTCACTTCAGGAACGATACATTTGCCATTAATTGCAGTAGCAGAAGCAATTTCCAAAGCCGTAATCAAATTAACACGGGCATCTGTACGAATGGCACCCACGGGAAGTTGTGCTCCAGTAAAAACAACGGGCTTCGATAGGTTTTCAAGCAAAAAACTTAGTGCTGAAGCCGAAAAAGCCATTGTATCTGTACCATGCAATATCACAAAGCCATCGTATTCATCATAATTTTCTTCAATAATGGCTGCCAGTTCCAGCCAGTGAACCGGGTTTACGTTAGCCGAGTCAAGTGGGTGTTCAAAGGCAATTACTGTTATTTTACAATCAAACTGATGCAATTCGGGTACTTTTTCGAGTATTTGCTCAAAGTCAAAAGGCACAAGCTGGTGTAGTTTGTCGTATGCCATTCCCAACGTTCCGCCGGTATATATCATCAGCACAGAAGTTTGTGCCTGTTTAGGAGCTACTGTATTGATACTGACTGTTTTATAAAGATTCATCATTCAAAGGTATTGATTCTGGAAAGACCTGCTGCTAAACTTTCGTGCATTTTTTCAAAAATGGCTGAAACCTCTGCCATAAATACATCATCCAGCAAACTTTTCACTTCATCAGGGGAGATAATATCCAGTTCAGAAACCTTGTAGGTCTGTTCCAACATTCTGGCTTCAATTTTAAGTAAATATTTACCATTCCAGGCAAAGAGTGTGATTTTATAAACAGGATGTGGAATTTCGCCGATAACTCTCATAAAACAGAAATATTATGATTAAGAATAAAATGTAAAGTTTTGGTATTTTTTTCTGAAAGGAAATAACTTTTCTTTGTACAAAAAATAACGCTGCAAAATACTTAATCAAAACTAAATATAATCAAAACAAGATATGTTTCTACTTGGATATGACCTTGGAAGTTCATCTGTAAAAGCCTCATTGCTGGAAGCCGGGACCGGAAAAATTATTGCCTCGGCCCAAAGTCCGAAAACAGAAATGTCAATTACTGCCCTTCAGGCAGATTGGGCAGAGCAAGACCCCGAAATGTGGTGGCATCATCTGAAACTGGCAACTGCTGAACTTCGTGAAAAAGCAGCAACAAGTTTTAAAGACATTAAGTCAATCGGTATTTCTTATCAGATGCACGGGTTGGTAGTAGTAGATAAAAACCAACAGGTGTTGAGACCTTCCATTATCTGGTGTGACAGCCGGGCTGTAGAAATTGGCAGTCAGGCTTTACAATCCTTGGGAAAAGACAAAACCCTGACTCATCTTTTTAATTCTCCCGGCAATTTTACAGCCTCCAAGCTAAGCTGGATAGAAAAAAATGAACCTGCTTTGTTTGCCAAAATTGACAAAATCATGTTGCCTGGTGATTATATAGCGATGAAACTTACAGGCGAAATCAACACCACAGCATCCGGCTTGTCAGAAGGCATTTTCTGGGATTTTCAGGAAGAAAAACCTGCTGATTTTTTACTTGATTACTATAAAATTCCACACTCTTATCTGGCAAAAGTTGTTCCGACTTTTGGCTTGCAGGCGAACACACTTGCATCTATTACACAGGAGCTGGGAATTCCTGCCGGAACTCCAGTCAGTTACCGGGCAGGTGACCAACCTAACAATGCTTTTTCGCTTAATGTACTTAAACCAGGTGAGGTGGCTGCTACAGCCGGAACATCTGGCGTAGTGTATGGCATCAGCAATCAACGCAAGTATGATAATGCATCAAGAGTCAATACTTTTTTACATGTCAATCATACTTCAGCACAGCCAAGTTATGGTATTTTGTTATGTATCAATGGTACAGGGATTATGAATAGCTGGCTGAAAAAAAATATAATGTCAGAAAATCCACAGGAAAACATCTATGAAACCATGAATGAACTGGCATTGCAGGCTCCGGTAGGCTCGGATGGACTTGTTGTATTGCCATTCGGAAACGGGGCTGAAAGGGTTTTGGAAAACAAAATGCTGAATGCTTCTTTTCACGGAATTAATTTTAACAAACATAGTCGTTCTCATTTACTGAGGGCAGCCCAGGAAGGTATTGTTTTTTCATTGAAATATGGCTTAGACCAGATGCAGGAACTGGGTGTAAAACCAGAAAAAGTAAGAGCTGGCAAAGCCAACATGTTTTTGAGTCCATTGTTTGCCCAATCATTTGCCAATACAACAGGGGCTGTTGTGGAGTTATACAATACTGACGGAGCTGCTGGAGCTGCCAGAGCCGGAGGTTTAGGAGCCGGAATCTATAATACACCCCAAGAAGCATTCCAAAATCTTGAAATCAAGCAAACTATTGAGCCCAATTCTCAGACTCAATACCAGGAAGCTTACCAAAAGTGGTTACAAATACTTGAAAAAGAGCTTACTCACTAAGAGTTTTAAGGCAGAGAAAAAAATCTCTGCCTTTTCTTCTTGAAAATAATAAAGAAAATAAGGGTAGCATTTGAAAATTTGTTTTTCCTTATTTACCTTTACCCTAAAACCAACCTTACCATTTTAAATATTTTTCGCCTTAATTCAGCATTTTACCGGTTTCCGGCTCTCCTTGCTTCATATATTTCGGCAAATTTCTTAAAACTCTTATGGAAACCAGACATTTCCGATGTCTTTCAAAAGACACTTATTTTTATTGTCTGACTCAAAAAAGTTAAAAATCTCAATTACAACACATTTCCCCTTCATGAAAAAAGTAACAACTCAACTATGGGCTTTCCTGTGGATGGCTTCATTTTTTCTATTTTATTCCATTACTTCTTTTTGTCAGAAAGCTCCCATGAAATTTGGAGAAGTTGATATAAAAGATGTCAGCATGAAAACCTTTGACAAAGATCCCTCAGCCGAAGCAGTAGTTTTAGCTGAATACGGCGAAACTTCTGTCGAAATTATAGGTGATAAATTTAAAGTAGTATATGAAAGACATTTTCGGTATAAAATTTTGAAAAAAGAAGGGTTAGACCGTGCTAATATTAAAATTTATGCATTTAACAAAGGAAGTGACCGAGAACGAGTATCGAGTCTTAAAGGATATACCTATAACCTTGAAAATGGGGTAGTGCAAAAAACTAAACTTGAAAAAGAAAATATTTTTGAAACACAATTAGATAAAAATAGATGGCAAACCTCATTTAGTTTTCCTAATGTGAAAGAAGGCTCAGTAATTGAATATAGCTATACCTTGATATCTGATTTTATTTTTTCTCTTGATCCATGGGTTTTTCAAAACAATATTCCAACACTTTGGAGTGAATATCGAATTACAGTGCCTGAATATCTGGAATATACTCAAGTAGGAACTTTAACTTTTCCGTTATTTGTCAATGAGAAAATTTCTCACTCTGGTACATATCGCTGGGTAATGAAAGATTTACCTGCATTTAAAGATGAAAAGTATATCACAAGTGTAAGGGATTATTTTAATATAATAGATTTTCAGCTGGCTGCCACCAATTTTCCGAATCAAGGCAGAAAACCTATTCTCAGCGATTGGACAAAATTTATTGAAGAACTGTTAAAAGATGAGCGATATGGTGGATATATGAATAAACGAGGAGCATATAAAGAAATTGTTAGTCAATTAATTGCAGGAAAAACAAGCCCTAAAGACAAAATGAATGCTATTTTTGAGTATGTTAAAAATAACATTCAATACAATGATGATGATGGCATTTTTTCAGAAAAAAGTACGAAAGAAGTAATAGAAAAGAAATCGGGAGGCAGTCCGGAAATAAACCTTCTCCTGACAGCAATGCTCAAAGAAGCTGACCTTGAGGCATATCCTGTTTTGTTAAGTACACGTTCACATGGTGTTATATTAAACACACTTATTCCAATAATGAGTAAGTTTAACTACAACATTGTTTATGTAAAAATAGGACAAGAAGAATTTTTGTTAGATGCAACTGACCCTATGTATCCTGTAAATATGGTTGCTTATGAAGCCCTGAATAAATATGGAATAGCTATTGTCCCTGACGGCAAACAGTTTTGGGTTAATTTACAAGACACTAAAAATTCAAAATCTTCCAGTACTATCATAGGTAATCTAACGATAGATAAGGAAGGGCTGGTTGCAGGCACCATCAACACCCAACATAAAGGATATGAAGCCTTCAGGATTCGAAAAAAAATAATTAAAGCAGAAAAAGACATTAAATCTGTTTCGGAAGATGATAAGGAAATGAAGGATTTAAACTATAAAAATGTAAAAGAATTTGGAAAACCCTTAGAATCAAGTAAAACCGTCAAAACAACAGACTTTGCCCAAGTTAATGGAGATATAATTTATTTAACTCCGATTCTTGATTTCAAGCAAAAAGAAAATCCTTTTAAACAAGAAACTCGTCAGTTTCCAGTAGATTTTGCATATGGCAGTGAAGAGTATCTCATTATGAATTATACCATTCCTGAAGGTTATATAATTGAAGAATTACCCAAATCTACAAGATTTCAGTGGGGAGATGGCACTGTTAAGTTCGATTATTTTGTAAAAGGCGATGGTAACAGGATTCAGGTGATGAGCAAAATTACCATCAACAAATCTCTATTTCCGGTAGAAGAATACAAAGATTTGAGAAATCTATTTTCACAGATTGTAAGCAAGCACGAAGAACAAATTGTACTAAAGAAAAAGTAATATACTATTGACAAAATTTCATTTTATGAAAAGATTTATAATCCTTCTTTCATTACTTTCCGGATTTTATAAAACAGCTCATGCTCAGGAAATAGATTTTCGTTCAGCCACTATTTCAAAAGAACTATTAAATAATGCTAATGCTGTGATCAGACACCAAAGTGAAGTATTCTCAGTAGAGTCTATCGGAAAAGCCACAGAAAAAGTACATATTGTTGTAACTGTACTTAATCATGATGGCGAAGATGAAGCAACAGTAGAGATTTCTTATGATAATAAACTGGAAACTATAAAATCACTGGAAGGGAAACTCTATGATGCTACAGGAAAACTCGTTAGTAAGCTTAAAAAATCGGATATAAAAGATGAAAGTTATTCGAATTCTGGTACTATTTTCTCCGATAATCGCTACAAAATAGCTCAGTTTACTTATGCACAATATCCATATACAGTAGAGTTTGAATACGAAGTTGAACACAATGGTTTATTATTTTATCCGGTTTTCAGACCACAGTCAGGAGAAAAAGTTACAGTTGAAAATGCTTCTTTGGAGGTGCAGTTGCCTAAAACCCTGAAACTTCGTTATAAAGAACTCAACATCAAAGACAAAGTTGCTGTTACCTCGCTGGCAGACAAACAATCTTACAAGTGGAGTGTAAAAAATATACTGATCGCTGCAAGAGAAAAGCTAAGTTCTCCCTGGTATGAAAACACACCAATTGTTTATACAGCTCCTACTGATTTTGAAATAGAGGGTTACAAAGGCAATATGAATTCATGGGAATCTTTTGGAAAGTTTATAGCTCAGTTAAATGCGGGCAGAGACGACCTCCCGGAAAGTACAAAGCAAAAGGTAAAAGAGCTGGTAGCCAATACCCCTTCAAAAGCTGAAAAAGTTAGAAAACTCTATGAATATATGCAATCAAAAACGCATTATGTATTGATTGCTCTCGGAATTGGTGGCTGGCAACCGCTGCCGGCATCATTTGTAGATGAAAAAGGCTATGGTGACTGTAAAGCATTATCTAATTATATGTATTCTTTACTGAAAGCAGCTGGTATTAATTCACATTATACACTCGTGTATGCAGGTAAGCGTAAACAACCTGTTTATACCGATTTTTCATGTGCATACTTTAATCATGCCATATTATGTGTTCCCGTTGAAAAAGATACGATGTGGCTTGAATGTACCAGTCAAACTGAGCCTACAGGTTATAGTGGCGAATTTACTACTGACAGAAGTGTATTATTAGTGACTCCGACAGGTGGCAAAATAGCCAATACAAAAAAGTATTCTCAAAAAGAAAATTTACTTAATCGAAAAGCGGAAGTACAAATTGCGGAAAATGGGGATGCAACAGTAAAGGTAAAAACTATTTATTCCTGCTTCCAGCAAGATGATCTTGCTCCCCTAATCCAAAAATCCAAAGAAGACCAAAAAAAAGCCCTCAATGAAGCCATCAATCTTGGGCAGTTTACTCTTCATGATTTTTCATTATCCTACAAAAAAGACAGACTCCCTGTAATTACTGAAAATCTTGAGTTAAGCATCACACATTTTGGAGCAAAAAACGGGAAACGAATTTTCATCACTCCCAATCTGATGAACAAGTATGAAAGCAACTTACCGGAAAATGAAGATAGAAAATCTGATATTTATCTGTCAAACTATGAATATCTGGATGTTGACACCATACGGTACCATATTCCTGAGAACTATCATTTAGAAGGTACTTTTAATGATATTCAATTGAAATCAGTATTTGGAGAGTATTCCGTTAAAGTTAAAATCGAACAGGGCTTGGTAACTTATATTAGAACTTTCTCTCGAAAATCCGGAAAATATCCCAAAGAAAAATACAAGGAACTGGTTGATTTTCTGAAAAATGTAAGCAAAGCAGATAAAACCAAGATTGTTTTTGTGAGTAACACCTAAGATTCAATTATCATCAATTACTTTGAAACTATTTTCACTATGCGTATGCAAAAATTTTCACTCATTTTTGTTTTATTTCTGTTCGTTATTACCATAAAGGCACAGGAAATTGACTCTGTTGCCATTAAAACAGCACTTTTAGATTCATCTTTTCATTATCAGCATGGTACTGTTAAGCTCAAAAATGATATTGGCAGTATTAGAGTTCCGGCAGGCTTTAAATACTTAGATCCCGAACAAAGCAGCAAGGTATTGGTTGATATATGGGGGAATCCCAAAGAACCTGGAGAAGCTACACTGGGTATGCTGTTTCCCGAAAATGGCAGTGTTATGACAAGCTGGGCATTCAACATTGTCTATGATGAAATCGGCTATGTAAAAGATGATGATGCCGATGACATTAATTACGAAGAACTGCTCGAAGAAATGAAAAAAGAATCGGAGGAAGAGAATAAAGAACGGACAAAAAATGGTTATCAGGCTATCAAAATTATTGGCTGGGCTGCTAAACCCTATTATGACAAAGAAAGAAAAACACTTCATTGGGCAAAAGAATTTCATTTTGAAGGCGATTCTGTAAATACACTCAACTATAATGTCAGGGTTTTAGGCAGAAAAGGGGTAATGGTGTTGAATGCAATTGCCTCTATGGATCAATTTGATGAAGTAAATAAAAATATAGGAAAAGTACAGGATGTGGTTCAGTTTGCTGATGGGAAGCAATATAAAGATTTTGACCCTAAAATTGATGAGGTGGCAGCTTGGACAATCGGTGGACTGGTAGCCGGAAAAGTACTTGCCAAGGTTGGTTTTTTTGCGGTATTGGTTAAGTTCTGGAAAATAATTGCCATTGCAGTAGCCGGAGCTGGTACTGCTGTCTGGAAATGGATTAAAACCAGATTCAGTGGTGGGGAAAATCCTTATACAGCTACAGAAGAAGAACAACCACAGGTATAAAAAATAATTTGATTAAATACATAAAATTTCCTAAGCATAATGCCTGTATTCAGGTTTTATGCTCAGGAAATTTTATTTTCAGAATATCTTCAAAGTTATGAAAGCTAGTAGCATAAACCGAACTACTTTTCCCAGAGTAAGCCAGCAAAAAGAAGGCAAAAACGGCAGTTTCATAATACCTCCCATTGTTACAATGGCATCTCCCAAAAATGGAACAGGTGAAAGTACAAGACTTAAGGCTCCCCACTTTTGAACAATGGCAGATGCCTTATCATACCACTTGCGGTTCTTTTCTGATAATTTCGCCAAAGCCAATTCACCACCCTTTCCGGAAAGCCAGAATGTGGTGATACCTCCGGCAATATTGCCCAGACTTGCTACTAAAACTGGCAAAAACCAGGATTTCTCAACTACTACCAATGCAACGAAAACTCCGTCCACACTCAACGGAACCCAGGTTGCCGATAAAAAAGCCCAGCCCAATACACCTAAATAAGCTATTAACATATTATTTTTTTAATCTTTAAAATTCCAGTTAATAACCGGAAACTTTCTTTTTTGATTTACATTCCAAAGACCTATCTGAATACCTTTTAATTTTTTACTATTGTTATACAATCCAAGCTGAACACCATTAATAGAATAAGAATAATTAATCCCACCCAATTGAAAACCACTCATTTTATAACTCTCATTATAAAATGCTGCTTGTAAACCATAATGAATCTGAGAAAAATTCATTAAAGCCGAAGCAGAAAATCCATTCACCTGGTAATTAATTTGTCCAATCAGGCCTGTTGATATTCCATTAGTGAGGCAATTGCAAACTGTTCCTGTAACAGAAATACTGAGTCCATTAATTCTTTCTGACAATGACTCTCTCTTTAAAAAGCTATTTTTTCCTATGGGACTTTCTGGAATTAATGGTACTAAAATTCCTCCACCTATAATTTCAACTTTAAACCCATTAGTATTTGTATGCCTGAAGTCATCTCTTAATGAACCTAATCCTATTGCGAATCCATGAATGTTGATATTTTTTTGATGATATGTCCAAATAGGGAAGTAATTCTTTTTCTTTTGCCCCCAAATACTTCCTGCCATACTCAATGATATAAAAATAATCAAACAAAATTTCTTCATCTGACAAAGTTAATATCTTATAGATTTTTGTATTGCATGTCTTACAAAGATTTATCTTTGCAAGATACAACGCATAACGCCTCTGTTTACACATTTCTCTCTTCTTTCATTGCCTGATATTGTTTAGGCTTTTCAGTCGGCAGGCTGAAATATGGTTTTCTGCAAAATCATCAGTTTATTCTTTTACCTAAACAATAAATCATTTGCCATGTTTTTTATAGAATCATTGCGTCTCAAATTGATTCCGCTTCCCCATTTTCATTTACAAATTTTACAAAAAAGCCGTGCTGAACTTGAAAAAGTGCTGGGATTAAATATTTCGCAACAACAGACAGAACCTTTGTTTATCCAAGAAATTGAAGATGCCCTTGTTAATTTCTGGTTACCCAGAACAGCCGAAAATCCTGAAAACTATCCGTGGTTTACCAACTGGGAAATTGTGCTGAAAACAAAAAATCTTTCCATCGGCGGTATCGGGCTGGCGGGTTTGCCTGATGAAAAGGGTGAAACCATGACGGGCTATGGCTTGGACAGCAACTTTCGAAATCAGGGTTTTGCTACCGAAGCCTTGCTTTGTCTGTCAGCATGGGCATTTGAGCATGCATCCCTTAAAGCCCTTATTGCAACCACATATCCTGATAATATACCTTCTCAAAGAGTTTTGATAAAAGCCGGATTTGAATTGATGAAGGTGGATGAATTACTCCATTTCAGAAAAATAAATTCCAATCAGCTTGATAGCTGATTGGAATGAAACATTCCTGATGACAGGAGACTATATCATCTCTCCTGCCCTTTCATATTAAAGTAGTCTAATTACAAAAAATAAACAGGTGTAAAAAATAGATTTTGTAACGTGGAGCCTTTGCTGAGAGCATCATTAATAGCATTAAATTCAGAACTATGATTTAAAACACTAAGCAACTGCTCTTGTGAGAAGGTCTGATTGAATATTTTTCGGCTTTCTTCAAAAACAATATTATAAATTTTGTCTTTACTGAATAAAAAAGATTTCTTTTCTATTCCGGTCTTATAAATTACATACTCATCAGAATATTTTACCTCTGGAATAAAAAGACGGCAGTAAGCTATGGGAATAAAGCGATATAAAGCCACTGTCAGATTTTCATCTGGGCTCAAAAACTTGATTTTTTTGAGAATCTGATTGCTGTCTGAGCCTGTATTTTCTTCAAAAACAGTTATTGCCTGTGATATCAGCATTCTGAGTTCTTCTTCGTTAACCACAGAATCAAAATAGGAACCGATGCCCCAAACAGGCTGACTTGTCTTTTTGCTCTTAAAAAAATCAAAAATGCCCATACTTTTATTTGGATAAATGATAAAAATCGGAACGTACTATGCTATGCCAGATAAGCCAGTATAAAAACAGCACTCACATAAGTCCAGAGTATTGAAAATATGACATGAACTGTAGTTTCAAAATTTTTTCCTCGCCACAATTTACTTGAATAACCAAAAAACTGAATAAAGAACCTGCAAATCCAGAAAACAGCCAAACCTAATACAACTTTTTTACCCAAGCTTGTTTCAATGAGATCTCTGGAAGCTACAACACACAAAATACCCATCAGCAATACAATCAGGGCAATAAAAAAAGTATGTACCAACATAATCTGCCTATTGAGAAGGCTCAGTGAACTTAATTCATGTTTCCAGTTAAAATAACTTGGGAAAACAATATGAATTAGTGCAAGCAAAATCAACAAAATGCCTGTAATTTTAAGAGATACTTCCATTTTTATCTAGAATAAAAGTTGAAATAAAGGGTGTTATTTTGATTTCTTTCCTCAGATTGAATCCTGAAGCAGCAAAGGCTTTCAGCCAGGTTTTTCGGGAATGAAAATGTAAAAATCCAATGTTATATGCCATAAAATTGGCAAAATCCTGTAGATGCTCTACGATAACAATTTTTCCGTCAGGTGTAACAACTCGGAAAAGTTCTCTGAAAAATAGTATCCTCTCTTCTTCATTTCTGATTTCGTGTGCCGATAATATGGCAAATACCGCATCAACAGACTGATTTGCCAGAGGCAGGTGTGTAGTAGATACAGACTGTGTACTCGGATAAGGAGGATATGCTTTTCTGGCTCTTTTGATAGAGATTTCAGTATGGTTTACAGGGTTATAAAAGTCAAATATGTTCAGCGAAGCATCCTTATACTTAATTGCAAGCAAATGACTTGTCTCATCAAAACCAGAGTTAATATTGATAATTTTTGCATTTTCAGGCAGATGTATATCTTTAAGCCATATAAAATGATATAATTCAGAGATATCGTAGATGTAAAAAGAAACCAGCAGTGAGATAAAAACTCCCAGAAAAGCCAGCAGGCAAAAAATAGCAATAAAAGTGTGGTAAGATTCCGGTAGTAAATTTCTGACAAAAAGCAAAACTCCCAGCATAGCAACCGAGATAGCATAAAAATGCCAGTTAAACCGTATGATATTTAAGACTCCCTGAAATGGCTTTCTTCCTGATTCCATTGTTCTGTTTTTCCTTTTTTCCAATAATACTGAATATCATGGATAACAAATGCATTTGCCAACACAACATTTTTTAGTTGTAAGCTCTCTATAAACTCAATTTTATAATCTTTGACGGCAACCGGCTTAGGAATCCAGTTTTGTCTGACCCCTTCGATAATCAGTATTTTTTTTGTTGTAGTATTATACGAAAAAGTAAAGGGCAACGGACCAGCGTACTTTCTTGCAGTTTTCCAATCAGAAAAAGGGGAATTGAGTGGCAACGCTATTTCTGCATCACCCTCCTCAAGATTAATAAGTAAATCCGATTGTATAGACTTTATTTGCATGCTATTTTCTGTTTTATTTATGGCAATATCAGTTGTGGTATAGCTATACTGGGTAAATATATTGCCCAACCATTCCATCTTTTTCTTGTCTGTTTCTGATTTGAGAATATACAATCCTCTCAGTCTTTTTCCAGTATTGCTGAGATATCTCACAAAAATACGGTAGCCTATCAGGAAAAAATCATTTCCAAACAGACTAGGAAACCCTTTGGGTCTGAATCCGGTAGTCTGTACCATAGCCACTGCTATAAAAGCCCACTTGTCTTCAAAGGTATCAAGCGTCAGGCATTCCGGTATCCTGTTTTGCAGTTCTTCTTTGGGAATGGCAAAGGTGACCACCAGAGAGCTTTCAAAAAAAGCTTCTACGGCAAAAGGATGTTGTTTTAAAAACGAAAGCATTAGATTAACTGATTTGCATTTTTGTTTAAAACAAACTCGTTGTAATAAATAACCATTATAAACAAAAACGCATAAAAAGCATTCCATTTTCCCCAGAGCAGCAAATCGGGGGCAAGTATAAATTCCAGAATATTCATTAATGCTACTATAGACATCTGTACAACTGCATTAAATCTTGCTTTGATACCAGTTATTATCCAGACTGACATAAGAATTTCCAGAATGCCGATAACCATTCGCAGCAGAGAAGCTTGGGAATTGCCTAAAATTCTGGCTATAATTTGCTCATGACGGGAAACCAGATTGAGAACCTTACAAAAAAGTCCGTTAGCTAGCCAAACCACAGCTATAAAGTATATCAAGAAGATATGTAATCTCTTCATTTTCAATTTAAAAACTTTTTATCATCTCAAAAAACAACTGATTTATAGGGATAACTTTCTAACTACTCTTTCTGTTTTTTACAGGAATTACCAGTTTTAAACCTGACCAAATTTCGTCAACAGCACACACTTTAATATCTACAAGTCCGTTACCCAATGCCAGATTTCTGATAATATCTTCCGTAATATCTGTTGTAACCTTGGAAGATTTTTTAGGCCACGAAACCCAAATCATGCCGTTGGGCTTCAACTCCTCCCCTAACTCACTGATTATGGCTTTTAATTCAGAAGCTTGTTTTATAAAAAGATGAATAAAATCTTTGGGCATTTCTAATTCATCAACTATTTCTACTTCCTCCGGAAAAACATCAAACAAGTCAAAATAATAATCAGGTTGATTGATCAACCGAATCACAAATCCTTTCTTAATCCCCAGTTTTTTAGCAAGTGGTGTATTTGAATAGCCAGTATTTGCCATAATGACAATTAATTAACTTAGTTTGATGTTTTCCAGAAATGAAATATGTTAAAAATACTTTAGCTTTTATCTGCAACTTCCTCTTCTTTCGTAATAATATTTCTGAGTTCACTAACTACCTCTGAATACACAATTTCAGGAATTTCGCTAAAAGGTACATCCGGGCTATTCCACGAACCACCCATCTTTCTGAAATATAATCTGCCAAATTCTGCTGCCCATGAATCATCATCATAACCCAAAAAAAGTCCTCCACTGGTTTCAATAAGTGCCTGTATGCCAAATGTATCAAAATTTTTAGCAAACGAAGATATATCTCCATGATCTTCTACACTCCAGGCTATCCAGCCATAACGTCTGAAAGCTCCTTTTACAGCTACAGACTGACCTTTCTTACCCTCAAATTCTGTGAGTTGTGTTTGAGATTTGTCCTTTTCAGACATTTTTACAACAGGACGTTGCATTTGTGGGAAAATAGGCTCAATTTCAAATTCATAGAACTTTTGTATCCATTGATTTTTCTCTTCCTCTGAAACAGAAAGGGGATGAACCATACCAATCACTGAATTGTCGGGCAGCAAAACTTCTTCATCATTTATACTCAACAGAGAAGTATCTTCTGCACAATAAAAAGTCTGCGTCAGAGTACCTGCCAAATCAAAAATACCCCAGATGATGTGAGTAGCATAGACAAACATAATGGGGTTTCCAACAAAAAATTGCTGCCACTTTTCAGCTTCCCATTTTCTCTGAATTACCAGATACAACTCCATCCTGCTAGATTGAGATTTTACAACATCTCTTACTTCTTTACCAATTTCTTTAAACTCTTCCAGTTGTTGCTTATCTGTTCCTTTTGGGGCAGATTTTAATAGTTTGCCATCTTCATTAAGAAATGCCAGTTTAAAATCTTTATTAATAAAAGCCCTGTATTCCTCTTCACCCACTTTAAAAGTTTTGTACATATTTTCAAAACCAAAGTCAGGAATAATGCTGTCTGCCAGTTCATTCATATCCATATTTAGTTCTTCCGCAGCAATTTTCAAGGCATTAAGAGCAGCTTCGCCAATGTTAGAGTACTTGTTTTTATACTTCCTTGAAAAAAACTCAACTGCTCTTAAAGCTTTATTATTACCTATCAATGCAAGTGCCACTACGGCATATTCAGCCATCTTACCACGACTTGCCTCCACCCATTTATTCACCTGTGAACGCAAAATATCTACCATATCATTACTTCCCAAAAAGCCAGCCAGTGCCAGACAATATTTTTGTTTGGCATCGGCACCATTATCGATAAAGGCTTTAAAAAGTTTTTTGGCAAAAGTTTCTGTTTTTTCTCTCTCCAGAAGTTGCAACAGAGGTTTAGCCTCCATATCAGACCGTATTTCTCTGGCACGACTCATTCTATACAATAAAAATCGGGGAACCAACACCTCTGCCGGTATAGTTTGGTCTGCTGAAAGTTTACTTTTAAGGAATGAAATAATTTTGTGTAAAGCCTCATTTTCTGGTAAAACCAGTTCCGGGGAGTCAAGCCATTTTTCAAGTGGCTGGTCAAGCTTCCCACGTTGCCAGGCAAGCCAAATGTTCTCAGCTATTTGCTCCTCCGAAAGATTAAAATAACGTTTTTCGCCAAGTGCTTCCAACATTACATCACGTGTATCATCATTCTTTTCAGTATTTACAGCATTAAGCAAGATTTCTTCTGCTACCGGAGTCTTAATTTTTGACAATATCAAGGCACCAGTCTGGCGGGCATCAGCAGCTTTTGCGGAAAGCAATTCCTGAGCCTTGGGAATTACCACATCGCCAGCTTTTGCCAGCACAGTAGCCATCAACTGTCTGACTGGTTTGGACTTATGCCTGGCAATGTTCCAAAGTTTCTCCTCATATTTATTGAGGTCGTATCGTTCAAAAATATCAAATAATTCACGAAAATAGTTAAAATCATACTGGATAATGTCTTTGTTATCAAGAACAGGAGCCAGTATTTCCGGCGTTTTCTCCTGACAATATTGATGAACTACCTTAAAAATCCAATAACCTTTAGGCAGATAGTTCCTGGTCAGATAATCCTTTAGAAAAATAACAAAGTTATCCTTATCGTAAGTAAGCAGATAATTTACTCTTTCAATATTATGAGTTCGCCAGCCGTTGCTAAAATTTGTACCTGTCAGATAAGGATAGCTTTCTTCAATGAATTGTTGTCTGTATTTACCCGGGAAATTAGTTTCAAGCAAATAGGTAAATACATGTTTATAATCTTTTGCCCATGACATCTGCATCAATTCCAGTACAAATGACTCATATCCAACTGCATCTATAATCATCAATTCCTCCAGATACTCTTCTGTTTTATCTTTATGCACTATAAACTCTTCTCCAAACTCAAACATCATATCTTTACTGTGTGTGGCAATTAATATAAAAAACATCATATCAGCCCGATAGTGTTTTTTAGCCAGTTTGATAAAATCCTGTTTTTGATCAGGTAGAAAAGATAAAATATAAGAGCCGATAAAGGTTACTCCATTGATTTCATGAGTCCATCGCTGCTTTACATTATCAAATATTGATTGTTTAAAAACAAGAGGATAATCAGAATCTCCTTCTTGTGCAATTTGTTGCAAGAGGTCGGCTTCAGACAACTGATGAGTTTGCATTAACTCTTTAAACCAATGAACTAACTTCTGATTTTCTGCTTCATCTTTAGATGTAAATGTATTCACCCAACTTAAGAAATCTGTTGAGCCCTGCCCGGCATCCCATTTTTGACTATTTCCTTTTATCCATAGATCTTTATGAATAAAAATCCGAAAAATTTGATGATCATCCTGATTCCACTGCAAGGGTTCATTGAAAAGTGTGGTAAGTTGTCGCAGGTAAATCCAGCAATACCAGTTACTTAAATCTAATACATCAGGTACTTGTTTTTCGCTGCCAGAAAGATAATTTTCGAGTTTGGTAAGAAGTTGATCGTGTTGAGAACCTGAATGTTGCAAATCGCTTGAAATGTGAGAGTCGAGACGAAGAGTTTCAATAAATTGTTTAATTCTTTCTGATGAAAGTGGCATAAAAAGGTGTTTTTTAGGTAACAGGACTTCAATGTATAACAATTATTATTTATTAAAAAATACTTATTCAGTAACCTTTTAAAAATTAAATATGGTTACGAAGAAATATGATAATTGTTAATGTAATGACAAAAAGAAAGGAGAAAGATATGTAATATCTGTTCTCCTTAATAGTAAAATTGATTTTCAAAGTTTTTATTTCACCACTTTCAATGTTCCCTGCATGAGTGAAGCGTGCCCCGGATAGGTACAAACAAAAGTATAATTTCCGGGTTTATCAGGAGCTACAAAAAATATAGATTCTGATGTATTAGGTTGTAATAACGCTGTATGAAACAATATTTTATTGCTGTTTGGTACATAATTTTGCTGTGAGCCTTCCAATCCCATATTAATTGCCATTGTCCCAACTTCTTCTACCGAACCTGGGACTACAATCACACAATTATGGGTCATGTCATCATTATTATTGAAAACAAGCTTGATTTTACTTCCAGCTTTTACCTGAAAATTTTCAACGTCAAATTTTAAACCAGGTTTTGTCCCTACATTCAGTACCTGATCGGGTTGCCCCCAGTCGGCTGGCATGGTATTCTGACGTTTTAAAGCGGTTGTTTTGGCAGGCTGGGTTTTAGTCTTTTTGGTCGTACTTTTAATTTCCTTCACAGGCATATCATGGTGGTGGGTTATTTCAGTAGTTACCTTCTGACTTTCAGTCAATACCGCTTTTTCACCATCAGGAATATTATTCATGGTATAATAGCCAAAATTATGCAACAAAGTCGTTCCATCCTGAGCAGTTATATTATTGATTTTGACTTCATGAATATAACCCAGTCGAATATTATCCAACACCAACCTTACTTTTTTACCATCTTCAGAAACAATAATTCCTTTGAGGGGACATTTTTCGTTGTTTATAATCGGACTGCCATAGATGTGGTGGTACTTGTAAGTAAAGCCGTTAATTTCATAGTTGGCTGCCTGTTGTAAAGTTGCTTTGTCGGCTGGCATTGTAAATTCAATTTCAAGCCCATCTGGCATTGCCGTAATATTTTTCATCTCAAAAGGAGTATTGCCAGTCCACACCAGCCTTTGCAATGCAAATAATTCTTTACCGGTACTAGACCAGCCACGACTAGTCATACCGCCAAACATTGACCCATCAATTCCCCAACGCAAACGCAACAAACCAGAAGCCCAACCCTCTCTGAAAGGAAAACAAGCCCCCTGATATTTACCTTTTACTTTTTCCAGTGTCATTCTCATCACTTTGGAATGTCCCTGATCAGCTACAAAATACTGACCAGAAAATGGTCCAAATTCATTGTTTTTATTTACATCTTCAAGAATATCAGCTGTTGAAATACCCATGAGTGTATGAGGAAACCATACACAGGGCAGTTTGATTTCTTTGATTTGCTTGGCTGCTTCATACAGGGGTTGTCCGTTGTCAACTTTGGCAAGGTCTGCTTTGGTTAGTTTCAGGGGCGATTCTGGCTCTTTTGTCCAGTTGAGTCCACCAGCATTACCTGCAAAATCTCCTTTTTCGAGATGGGTAACTCTACCAGAACCCACCCAGTCTCCCTGATTTTCAGCATAAAAAACATCACCAGCCGAATTTACTGTAAAGCCAGCCGGCGAACGCAAACCTGTAGCGATGGGTTCCATACTACCATCTGGTTTAATTTTCAAAAGCCATCCATGCCACTTCGCTAAACCTTCGCCATAGCCAATCCAGGCAACATTTAAGGTAACCAGCATATTGCCATCTTTGTCAAAAACAGGTCCATAGGCGTATTCGTGATAATTACCGGAAAGGTCAAACTTATAAATTGCTTCAAAAGTATCGGCTTTACCATCATTGTTGGTATCTGTAATTTTGGTAAGTTCTCCCCTTTGTGTACAATAAAACGACCCATCTTTATAGGCTAATCCCAATACCTCATGCAAGCCTGAGGCAAAACGGGTATAATGTGGCTGAGTGCCGTTGGTCATATAAGGATTGTCAATTATCCAGATTTCTCCACGACGGGTAGAAACGCCAATTCTTCCATCGGGCAGTGGGGCAATGCCTCCTACTTCCAGCATTACATCTTCAGGAACAGGAAGAGTTACAAGACGATAAAAATCGCCTTCGGTCTGTGGCTTACTTTGCTGGCACAATCCCTGTAAGGCAATAAGTGAGAGTATGACTATATTAAGTATATTTTTCATATTCATTGAAATATTATTTTTCAGAAAGATTAAACTTTAAATATCACCAAAACAGGTTAAATAAAACAACTACCGGCATTTTAGGCTGTTTGACAACCTCAGCTACGAGTTCTTTTTTACCGTTCATTTCTCTGACAAAAGGTTTAAAATCTTTTGAAGGAATTACCTGTATATAATACTTTCGATCGCCAATGACATAAATATTACCACCAGCAGACTCTATTTTATTACCATCTGCAAGTTTTACCATTATGATGCCAGATGAAGGATATTTTTTCACACTCAGCAAACGGGTTAAACCTTTTCCACTTTGATTCATTGCAAAAGCATCATCAAATTCAGCATCCAGGTATTGATAATGAAAAACCGGATAACGCTGACTATCCATTGAATAACCTTTATAAATCAATTCAGTTCTGTCGTTAAGAGAATCAGGTAATGCAGTATTTTTATCAGTTACAATGGCAAAAGGACTCTTACCTGATAAAATAACTCCTGCACCGAGTGCTTCGGCAAGCTGAGGTTCTCCTCTTTCATACCACATTTCAGTAGTATTCAGAAACCCCCCTTTCCAGACCTGCATTAAGCCAGCCTGATTCAGGTCATAGGAATAATGTGTCCCCAATGGATCTCCAACAGAAATCACATGTGTTTTTTTCCGGTTATTATGCATCATAAACGACCGGATTAGTTCAGGCTCTGTTTTTGGTTGTACTTCAATAATTGGTAAAGGTCGGGGTTCAGGCAATGACGCTGGTGTGTGCAGAGGAACTAATTTAGTATTTGATTTTTGTACATATACTCCCAAACCTTTAGGCTGCCAGCTTATATGCTTGATAATTTGTATTTTTATCTCATGTTCACCAGCAGAAAGTGTAGTTTCACCTTTAAGCAGAGGTGAGTCTAATTGGGTCCACTTGGTATAGATTAACTGTTTGCCATCTACCTCCAGACTTACTATTCCGGCAGAGCTCAATAAAAAAGCATACCTGTCTGTTGCATCAATAGTAAATTTACCGGAAAACATCAGATAGAAATTATCTCTTGCATCGGCAAGTCGTGAGTCAAACTGGATAGCTTTTCCTTTTCTGACAAGTTGCTCAGGCTTTACCTGCGAAAATTCTGTAAACTCTTTTCCTTCATAATATTCATAATTCAAATTATTAAGTTTAAAAGAAAAGTCGTTGAGCAGAGCATATTGTATATTTCTGAAAAAAACCTGTCCATGATCACCCTGAAACATAATGGGTGCTTTGGAAACTTCGTCTGTAAAAGCAGCAGCCCTTGTTGGACCTGATAAAACAACATTTTCATGTAAAATAATGCCGTTTAAGGTTACTTTTACAAAACGGGCATTTTCTGTTTTCTTACCTGATGCATCAAATTTAGGAGCCTGAAACTGAACAGTAAGATGTTGCCATAAACCAGGGGCAAAACAAGCATTGGTACGTGGGGCATGTCCCTCATATCCTTTTTTACCGTCCTGACGACTCTCATCCCAGCGTTCATAAATACCTCCACAATCCGAAGATGAAGGTTTCCTTTCTCCCCATGAATCAAATAACTGAATTTCATAACGACCCTGGAAATAGATTCCTGAATTAGAGCCCTTGGGCATCATAAAATCTGTCTCGAAATATATATCACCGTGCTGAAGTGTGGTAAAGAGATTGGCTTCAGGTTTAAACTGAATAGCTTTTGTATAATTGTTTGCCAGAATTCCTGTTCCCGGCAAAATCTGCAATAAATTATCATTAAAATTCCCAGATACTCCAGATGCAGTTTGCCAGTTGGGAGCAGCTTTTTCAAAAGCCGACAAATCGTTTATTTTTAATTCTGTCAAACTATAAAGCTGACTTTGGGCAAAGTTAGTTGAGGTATAAAACAGAAATAAAGTAAGGAGAAACAGGAAGAGAAAGCGGCAGTTTAACATCTTAACATTGAATTGAGTAGAGATGCAAGTAGCAAAAAAAGATGTTTACCTGCAAACAAAACCCTCTAATCCTCTTTAAACCATTTCAGAGCATCAACTTCTGATTCAAAATATTGAGTAACAACCCTACCCGGAACTCCACCAAACTGACTTACAATCACTTTGACACCCATTCTCATAAAAATATCCTCTGAAGCTATAATAGCCCATTTTTTCCCATCTGCCAGTTCTTTATGTGCTCGTGGCCACCAATCACTCAAAAACCACTCGATGTCTTCTTTTTCCAAAATCTCAGCATCCCGATAGTTACTCAGCCAATTGATAATTTTGTATTGCTTTCCAAATTCAAGAAACTTATTAAAAACGTCCCTCAGTGCAACTCCATAATTATAGCCACTCACTGAATACTTTAAACACTGATAATCAGGCAGGTACTCTGCTTTGATTTGTTTTGTATCAATTAAAATCATAAAAAGAGGTTGTGTTAATCTTACCGCAAGATATAAATTTTGCCAAATTCTTTTTTAAAACTTTTATCTCCGGCAGTCTCACGTCTGTTAAGATTTTCACCATTTTGTTTTACAATTACTCTGTAGAGATAGACTCCATTTGCCAGTTTATCCCCAAATTCATCTCTGCCATCCCATGCATACTGAGAAATATTATTTCCTATCTTAACCGGACCTAACTCCTCAGGTAAAATTTCTTTGACTACCTTTCCTGTAACGGTCATAATCTGTATCTTAATCTGATCTGGAATTTCACTACCAGTGAGTGTAAAGACAAACCGTGTACTGGATGAAAATGGATTAGGGTATGGATAAAAATGAGTGATACTGGCTTCATTAATTACCTGAAAAGTAATTTCATAGGGCTGCACTCCTGATAAATTGCCTGAAGCATCCCTTCCCTGCACTTGTAATGTATAAATGCCATCCGGTAGTTTTTGTGATGGCTTGTATTCTATTCTGTAATCATTGTTTGTACTGGCAGGCACAATTCTCACATCTGACTGTGCTAATGAAATATTTTCAAAACTACAGGTCTGACATTTTTTCAGGAGTAGTTTCATACCGGCTGTATCAGTTTTAAAAATAAATTTATTTTCATCTTTCAAACTGACTGCGATGAGTGGTGAAGGAGAGATAATATCTCCATTCATAATCTTGATACCATCAAAAGTTACATCCAGAATAGGATTTATATTATCTTTCTTAACCTGAAAACTGACACTTACAGAATTATTGGTATAGTTTTGTTCTGGCAAAATTCTTGGATTTACCTCAACAATCAACATATTATCACCTGAAAATCCAGCAGGAATAGTAAATCCAACGACAAAGCGGGCTGTATCCAGTGGGTTTATTTTTTTAATTTTAAATATTTTCGTAAAATCTTTGCCAGTTGTCTGACTTCTCAAAGTATACTTAACTGTCAGTGAGTCGTCAAAAGAAGTTGGGGTAAGATTCTGAAAAACAAAAGGTATTTCAAGTTTTTCACCTTCTGCCTTTACAGGAATATCATAAACACCTGTCGGCAAAAATGCAGAATTAAAAACTCCTTCCGGAACACCCTTATAAATTACCTGCCATCGTTTGAGTTGCGGGGGTACTAATTTAGTTGTATCTTCAACATTGAGATGTAAACGCAGGTAAGGAAACTGTGACGTACTGATTTGGTTGAGTTGGTATGCATCTGTAGGAACATCTGATACAACAAGACTCTCTCTACCAGCCAAGTCAGCCCCTAAAACATCCAGATGCCACTTGCCTGTTGCTGTATTTCTTATATCCCTGAACAAAGTTCCCCATTCTGAAGCAGGTCCAATTAAGGAAGATGTTATCAAGCCACTACTTTTTCTACCAGTAATAGTGGTATTCAGGGAAATATTCTGAAAATTAGGATGTAAGGTACTATTATAATTACCATAAACTTCAGTAGCAGTATTAGGCAATGCTCCTCTCTGCCCAAAAAAAATAAAAGGATTTCCGGTCTGCAATCTGCCAAGGCTATCTGTATTACCGCCAAACTCAGCCAGTTTGGCTAATGAGCCTGAAATGAAATTATTAAAACTTACTGTACCATGTGAAATAAGTAAAACAAAATTACCAGGTTTTACCTGATTAAGAAATGCTTCCAGTACTGCTGGAGTCAAAGAAGCATCAGGTATCTGATTGATAACTGTAGAAACATAAGAAGGTATTACATCTGATGGCTTTACACACGACCAACCATTAAAAATAGTGATGGGGGCAGCTGTATTTTTATCAAATATTATCCCCAACAATGCCTGATTAGAGCAAAAACCATAACTTCCACCCTGTAAAGCCGGGTTACCATTAATATATAGTTCTGCTACATTAGAACCAAGTCCAGCACCACCAGATTTTACCTGTATTACTGAGGTCGTAGGTGTAAATTCCCACTTTTTAGTATTTGTATTTCGAACCACATCTTTTAAAGTTGCCTTAGAGAACTGTGGAAAGTCGCTTTGTGACCATCCTTCAGGACTACCTCCGATATAAATAAACGAACTCTCTGCCCAGGCATTTTCATTACTCTCTGGCTGATCTGCAAACCTGATACGCCAATAATAAACCACACTGTCTTTTTTACTAATCAGGCTGGTAGTCCACACTGGCAGATTTGTAGCATTGGTAAAAAGTTGCTGTTTGGATGAGCTATTAAATGTAGCAACAGTGTCAATTTCTAAAATATACTGTCGTTGTTTGTCGATATTGATTGTACTTTGGGCGGTAAACTGCACAGGCTGATGATTAACTACACTATACTCGCCCGGAAACAGTGGAATTGCTCCAACAGAAGGTATAAAATATTCCAGTGTGGCTGTATTATTGGTTTCACTTAATTCATCTATCTGGTTTTTAGCATCTACTTTAATCTCAAACAGATTTTTACCCCCTTTTCTAAAATTGTCATTACGAATCGTAAAATACAAAGTATCAGCATAGTATACAGGATCATAATATACAGTATCATAATTTGTTGTACTATTATCACTAAATGTGCGTCTGACAGATATACTCAACTTCCTTTCATCTGTTTTGCCAAGATTATATACTACAATACCTACTCTAAAAGAATCAATAGCTGCAGTTAAAGAGACATTATTAAAAGTTTCTAAAAAAATACGATTTCCAGAGACAGCATAATCCGGTTTGGAAACAGGAACCATCGATACAGCAGGATCGCCCTGTAAAATCATCTGTTCTGCATGCGACATAGCTCCAACTTCATCTGGAAAGTTTTTAAAAATAGACACATAACGTCTCACAGCTTCCCGATGAATAACGCCTATCGGTTTTGAAACATAAATGCTATCACCAAAAGCTGTTTCATAAAAAATATTAGTATAAATCTGCAAATACCCGTCAAGACCCAGACTGCTATGTGAAAGAAAACCTAAAGCACCTTTGTCTGCTGCTCTTATCCAGTTTTCACCAAAAGTTTCAGGAGGTGGCAGCGTATAACCATAAGGTCCATAAATATCTCCTGACTGACACCCATTAATGATAAAAAAAGGATATTTGCCTTTATTGTTATAACCCAGTTCTACCCGACTTACATAGCCAATATCAATATCTGTTACACTTGGAGCTGAATGTCCAAAAAAAGTAACATAAGATAACCCTTTATTTACTTCGTCGGCTATATTGATAAATTCTACACCTTCTGTATTTTTTTTGGTAATAGTTCCAACTACTTTCCCTCCAAAAAACGGACCTTCAGCTATTTGCTTGAAGCCATCTGTATAAGCTTTAAAACGTTCCAATTCCGACTGACTTCTGCCTCCACTCAAATGCAATATATTCTTTCTCCACAAATCGCCGGACAAACTTTCATGCTCTTTTACTTTATTCAGGTAATTCAGTACTTGTTCGGGAGTAAGTGCCGAAATACGTCCTGTTGGAATTGCCGGAATATAATTGAGACTGTTTCTGACTCCTGAAGTAAGTGCAACATCAGAGCCAGGATAAAAACCACTAGGAACCACATCCTGAGCATATAACTCAGAGTTAGGAAGTTGACGGGCTGTTACAGACCTTGCTGTCCCTATCAACAGCATATACAATTGTTTTGACTGGTTTTCGAGCATAAAATCAGCAAAACGCCGAAAAGCTACTGGTGTTCTTTCTCCATAGGAAAACTGATTATATAGCAAATCCATGTCCACAGTCAATGTGTCATGTCTCCCTCCAGCTACTGATGCTCTATATTCAGCATAAGCCTTTATAACATCAGGTACACCATTTACAGGTTTTCTCAACTTCGGATGAGTAACTATAAGAAAATTATATTGTTGCGGGTTAATATCCCGAAACCCTATTTTTATTATTTTAGAAACCGTGAGTGGTATAGCTGTTGCGATAAGCGTTTTACTTTGGAGTGTATTATTGACAATACCCGTTAGCTTATTTCCTGAAAATACAGTGCCAATACTCCGAACATTATCTTTATCTGTAATATCATAAACTACTGTACCAGAGGCAGTATTACTAATTTCAAAATAAGATTTACCTATTGGATTAGGCATCAAATAAAATTTTTTCTGCGAAAAGTTATTGGCATCTAAAACTTGGGGGTATTTTAGCCTAAGATAGGATACTGAAACTACAGAAGGTTCTGTATCATTATTGGCTATTTCCTTGCAACGCACTGTCAATTTTCCATCACTGCTAAAATCACTCCACTCCAGAGAAAAAGCAAGGCGATTAAATTGAAAATTCTGGTAGGGTATCATTCCTATACTTCTCAAACTTGTAGTAGTAGCCCCGGCAAAAATTTCAAGCTTATGAGCATAATTAGAAACACCCTTAACCAGTATTTCAACCTGTGGCTTTATACTTCCTGATTGAAAATTGCTGTATAATCCGTCAAATAAATAGTCAATATATTGTCCCTTTGTAAAAAGTGATCCTGTCCAGCCTTCTCCCTGGTCATATAAACTAAATTGTACTTCTCCGGGATAGCCAGGATATGCTACACCACTATAAATATCGGTATTAACTATTAATTTATTTTCAAGATGAAAGGCTTCGGGTGAAAGTCCATTATTCGTTTCAGCAAATACTGCCATTCTTTTACCAACTTTTGTATCATCTCTTAGATAAGTTAAAAAATATGCAGTCGTGTCTGAAAATAAATTATAAAATTTGTGAGGCTGATATCCCTGTTTTCGATATAACAGAGAATCTTGTGTACCATCATTTGCCTGACCGTAAAACTCCAGATAATCGCCAGCATCTAATACACCGTCATTTTCGCCATTGATATATATTGCCTGTTCATTACCTCTGTGAAAAATCTGAATTCGTCGGGGATCTACACCTGCCGGAAATCCAGCTGACTGCAAAGTATTTGCAGAAATACGATAAATACCTTCTTTAAAAACAGGAATTTTAAAGTAAACCTGACTATAATCAATCCATTCATTTCCAAAGCGTTGGGCATACGTACCTGTAGCAAAGAACACTAGTAGGAAAATAAATCCGGCAAATTTTAAACTATTGAATAAATACTTTTTCATAGCAACCAACTATTTTAATGATGTTTATGGATACTCTCAGAAACCGGCTTTTACTGAAAAAACATGTGAATACAAAGCCTCAGAGGCATCTCCAATATCTGTCAGGGCATAGTCAACAGATAAATTCTTTAGTCCAAAATCTAAAAAACGATCTAATTTAAAACCGACTCCAAAATTAGGCTGAATGCTGGTGGCATAAGACTTATCAAAATTTCTGGTTTTTTGTACATTTCCTGCTCCAAGCCTTAAGAATACCAGTTTATCATAATTGGCTTCCAAGCCTATTTTGGCATCCATTGCTATTGAACCGCTGTTTTTAAACAACTCTCTAAACAAGGTGTTACGTTGTCCGTCAAAAGTAATATCGAAGTCTGTACCGGCAAGCAAACCTGTTTTACCTGATATTTTAAAATATCTGCCCATACCTAATATGGCTTTAGGCAAAGTAATCTCTACAGAATTTTCAGGAAGTACATTACCTGTTTTTTGATATACCTCACTCAGCAGATAACTATTATGAGACCAGGCATTAAAAGTGGTAGTGATATCCCGACACATTATTCCCAAATACCAATTTTTATGTTCATACTGTAAGCCGGCATCAAATCCAAATCCCCAGGAAGTAGCATAATTCCCCACATATCGATGAATGACTTTGAGAGATGCACCCATGCTTAAACCTTTTATTTTTTGAATTTTACGAGAATACGAAATTAGAAAAGCATAATCAGCAGCCGAAAAAAAAGTAATATTATTGTAGTTGATAGTGCCATCAGCATCATATAAAAAACGTGTATCAGCAATATCATCCACACCAAAACGAATTACAGATGCGGCTAATCTGCTTACAGAATCAACCATTACTGAAAAACCAGCATAATCAAACTTTGCAATTCCGGCAAAATATTCAGCATGCATTAATGCACCTTCATATTTATTTTTACTCCTTATTAACCCTGCCGGATTCCAGTAAGCAGCCGTTACATCATCCGTAAAAGCAGTTTGTGTACCTGACATTCCCAATCCCTTTGCTCCTACACCAATAGAAAGAAATTCATTGCTATATTTTGGAGCTGAAACCTGTCCGAAAATCTGTAAGGAAAGCAAAAAACAAAAGAAGAGGTAAAGATATTTCATGCTGAAGATGGCTATGTTTTTATACAAAAATAGCCTGAAAGTTGACAATTATATAATTGTGAATATTTTTTATTGAGTATTGCATTTGAAAAACGACCAAAAAGTCCTATTCTTGTATCATTACGGATAAAAACAGGTCTTTCTCCCAACTCAGTCAATTTTCCAGTTTTTATCTGAAAACAAACCAAGTTGTTGCCTTTCTCCAACTACTTTTCATGTTTATAACTACGATGAAAACTTTTTCCTGGTTTTTAACAACAATAACGTTTATGTCTGTCTTACAGGCATATTCGCAACAATCTGAATCTTATTATGTCATTCACATCAGAGGTAAAATCCGAAATGCTACCCGAAATGAAGAATTAAAGTCTGGTGTAAAAATATTTGCTGACGATAAGCTGATATTTACAGACAATGAAGCTACTGCGGTGGTAATGAGTACAGTAAAAGGGAGAATGATTCTCAAAAAAAATGCCCAAGCCAACAATTCTGTTAACAACCTTTGGAGCTTTGTAAAAAATAACCTGCTACCCTTGCCTACTACTGGCAGGTTGAGCAGTCGTTCCACTGAAGAATCCATTACAAACCTCAAAGGTTATTTCAGTGAAAACCAATTTATGGTTATTGGCAATACCATAAAACTTGATTTAAATCCCAAAAACTATCCCTTAGGTGCAAACAGATATGTAGGCATTCAGTATCAGGTTAAGAATCAGTCTGTCAGCATAAGCAAGCGACTACCTTCTGATAAAAATGCTATTACCATTCAGGCTGATAGTCTATTTTCTCCTGATATAACCATTCGTTCAGATTCTGGTATCAGTGTACGTTTATTCTATATGAACCCTCAAAAAAACAGCAGTGCTCCGGTTGAATCTCTCAGTTTAAAAATGATATTTATCTCTGAGAACTCACTCAGAGAGCAATTAACAGCTATTCTAAGCAGTTGCCAGGAAAAAGGTATAGGAAAAGATGCAGTTTTACGGGAGTTTTCAGATTATATTGTCGAAATGTATGGAAAAACCGATGAAAAATTATTTAGACAGTGGGTTGAAAAAAATATAAAATTCTAAATGTATTCATCAGAATTGGTCATTTACAGGAAACTGCTATCTACTACCTGGTTATTTTTCGTAATATTGTAAAAAAACAAGCAGGTCATCATTTATTAAAATGAGTTATAACCAAGAGTTATCAGGAAATCATCATTTCTTGTGTAATTAAATTGGTAAAGAGCAATTTACAACTGAATATTGCCATTGAAGATTAGAGTATAAAACTACGTATTATTTATATCTAACAGCAGTTAATTTACAATTATCTATCAGATTCAGTGATCTATTTCTGTATGATTAAAAAAATCAAAAACTATCGGTATAATTTTTCCGTATCTACCTCAAGAATTCAAAAATCTTTGACAATGAAAAGTTTTTTACATTATAAAGTATTTTTTCTTATATTATTTATTACTGGATTTTTAATACCCTACACTAGCAATGCTCAGAACAATAAAGTATATGCTTATGAAGGATTTGATTATTTTAACTCAGTAGTGCAACGGGGTCCCGGATTTGTGGCAGCAACTACAACTGACCCTGCCGATACTGTTGGGGTTGACAGATCTACGATTATTCCATCTCGTATAGGAGGTCTAATTGCCTTAAACAGAATCAATTCAACTGTTCCCAGAAAAAACAATACAAACTCTGCAGTATCTTTGGGATGGTCAAGTGACTGGATACTAGACCCAAGTGCATCAGTAGTCGGAGCCAGCAATGATTATCACGTTGTAGGTACAGATGCCAGTTTTGAAATAACCAGTGCAGATGGAACCTCAAGCATAATTAATTCAGGTTCCATACTGAATGGTGGCAGAGTGGATGGTAAAACAATTGGGCGAAGATTACAAACCAGCACAGGTGGTCCTTTCTTTGAATATAATTTTACAGGCACACCTTTCCCGCCAACTCCTTTTGGGGGCCCATATCACCCTAATACCAGTGAAGTACAAACTATTGCCCCTCCTGCTTCAAATAGCAGTACTCTAAGATCTAACGGTGGTTCATCAGCACAGGTAAACCACCCATCTGCCACATTTAATACAGCCATTGGGGCTCAGGGAACAAGTATTTTTGTGGCTGTAATGATGAGAAAAAACTTAAATAACGATAATCCCTGTTTTATAACCCTTCATCATAATGGCACTGCTGCTGATCAAAAATATTGGGATAACTCTGGAACAGATAACATTTCGATAGGTTACTTTGGAACAGCATCTAACAGTGCGGGAAACAGATATTGGGGAGTAAGAATTGGTCAAACCAATGTCTTTACAAATTTTGCAAATTCCAATACCCAAATTGCGACAAATAACTTTAGCTTATTAGTTATACGAATTGACTATAACTATACTACCGGACATACTATCAATATGTATGTAATTAATAATGGTGCAGTTGGTCTAAATAGCTATCCAACAGCACCTGCTACTGATTTAACAATTACACCTGCCCAAATGAACCTTATTGGAAATCCTCCTATCTATTTTCATTCTTTGGCATACTTCGGAGGCAACCTGCCCAGTGACAGTTCTATTGACGAGATACGCTTTGGAAGATTTTTTGAAACGGCTGCTTTAGCTTCACAAACAATCAGTGTAATCAGAGGTCTGTGCTCAGGTTTAAATGGTTTCAATATTTTTGACAGGGGTTCTTTTGGCACTATTGCCAGTTTAAACCCTAACGGTTCAGATGGTACACTGGCAGCCAATGAAGAAAAAGGCAGTAATTCTCCATATGATGATGATGTAGATTCACAGGGCATTCCTAACCGCTTTCCTTATTTCAAGCAAAGTGGAGCTACTCTTGGTACACCCCCAGTTGCATATAGTACAATTGCTTCTTCTTATTTATTTACGTCCAACCAATCCAATCAACCCAATGATGGTGCTGTTAGTTATATAAGCCAGACACGCCCCCCTTTTGGAGGAGCACCTTTTGCAACAACCTGGATAAAATCTTATGATAATGGTGGATATAGAAATGGGGTAATGATGGTAGTAAATGCAGCTTATGCGAAAGGGATTTTTTATGAACAAGATATAACTGGCATCTGTGGGGGAACACAGTATGAGTTTTATATTGATGTTTTAAATTTATTTAAGCAAGGAATAGCAACAGTAACCAATCCACTGGGAACACAGCTTAGCTTTGGACAAATTGCATGTGATACACTGCAGGAACCTGGCTGCTCTCAATTTAGTTTTCCCGGAACAGATCAGTCTAATGAATCTGGTATAGGTGGGGCTACCAATGTTATAAATGCTGCATGTTCGGGATGTCCTCAATTAAGTCTGAATCCTGAAATTGAATTTCTTATAGATGGTAGAGTAGTTTATATACCTCCTATTTCTATTCCTAATGACGAAAGATGGCATAGGGTTGGCTTTACTTTTGTAACAAAAAATATTATCGGACCAGTAAAGTTTTCAGTTCGTAACAGAGCACCAGGAGGTATTGGAAATGATTTGGCACTTGATAATATTACATTCAGACCATGTGGTCCTATAGGAACGAATGACCCTGATGAGTTAAATTGTCCACTTGCTACTCCCAAACTACAGATATTACTTTCAGGAGCTGGGGAAGGGTATTCTCCTCCTGTAACTCAATGGCAGAGAATTAGAGGTGGAGTAGTTACCAATATCGGAACACCTGTTACTTCTGATCCGCCAGAATTTGATTATGCTCTATTTTCAAGTAGCTTGCTCAACGGAGATTTAGTGAGAGCCATAATCGCCGGAAGTGCTTCAGAACTTGCAAAATCTGACTCAAAATGTAGAATTCTAAGTATTCCAGTTTTGGTTAACTGTACTACTTTACCCGTTTCTTTTGTGTTCTTTAAAGGAAATGCCACAGATAAAAATATTCAGCTTGACTGGCAGGTAGCTTTCGAGAAAAATGCCGATTTTTATGAAGTACAGCGCTCACAGGATGGTACTAACTTTGTATCTATTGGCAAAGTAAAAGCCATAGGCTTTGATGGAAAAGATTTAGCAACTGATTATATATTTTTCGATAATCTTCCATTGTCAGGAGTAAATTATTATCGTTTAAAATTGGTAGATGTTGATAAAAGTTACCAATATTCTAAAGTAGTCTCCGTCAATATGACAGGTAGTTATGTTTGGGCATACCCTAATCCTGCTGATCAGCAACTGCATATCGTTATTGGATCAGATAACGGAGAGGAAGAAGTAAAAATAAAATGGATAAATAATTTAGGTGTAAATATCAAAGAATTTAAACAAATTATCCATGCTAATGTAAGAGACTATAGTTTGGATACACATTCAATTCCTCCAGGGATTTACATGGTAGAAATCTACATGCAAAATAGAAGATACACTTACAAAATTTCTATTACTCACTAAAAATCAGAATATTTTTTTGAAAAAAGTTTACTTTTCTTTGCGTAATCGTATACAGTAATAGCTAGTAAATACACTTAATGATATGAAGAAGCTATTCTATTTAATTTTTCTGTTATCAACCCTTGGTCGTGCACAAAGTCTTACCCTGAGTCAGTATTCTTCAAAAACGAATGAGGGATTCACTTTAGGTCCTATTACTGCTACACAAAGTGGTTTTTCAACTACCCCTACCTATCAATGGACTCAGATAAACCAAATACCTTCTACGAATGACCCGGTTATTATAACTAATGCAAATACACGTTCAGCCAAATTCACATCAAGTCAGGCAGGTGTATATACATTCAGGTGTACCGCTAAAAATAATGTAGGTCAAATAGCCACTGCTGATTTCGTTTTGATTGTGATACCAGGAACCAATATCCCACCTATGATAACCATAGACCCTAATCAGACCGTGTATGCTCCTGTTACTGATCTACCTATAAAAATTGCTATTTCAGATTTGACTGATACTGTTAAATACACTTGGCTACAGAGTCCAACTAATCCAACTCAAGTCACTTTACCTCCTCAGAAAAAAACACTTCCTATAGAAGAAAAACATCTTGACACACTTAAATTAAGTAATCTGAGTGGTGGAGTCTATATTTTTTCATTATTAGCCATTGATGAGAGAGGTGGTAATACTACTGTACAAATAGCCATCACTGTTATCCCTATTTTAAACAAATTGCCTTATGTAGCAAAAATGTCAGATATTACTTTGGTTCTCCCCCAAGATTCTACCTTGCTTACAGGCATTGCATCTGATACAGATGGTACTATTTCAAAATATCTCTGGACTCAGGAAGCCGGACCCTCACAGGCAAAAATTGCAGATGCAGGAACATATAAAGCCATGATTTCAGGACTTAAAGTGGGAAATTATACTTTTAAGTTTACAGTAACTGACGATAAAAACGCTACCGCTTTCGAATCCGTAAATGTGATAGTAAAACCTCGTCCCAATCAAAAACCAGAAATCACTTTACCTTCTCTGATTACACTGGAGTTGCCTAAAGACTCTGTTACACTGACAGCCTCTGTTACAGATCCGGATGGAGACCCTGTCGATATGCGTTGGACTCAAACCTATGGGGCAACTCTGACTGCCAAAGATTCTGTTTCTGTAGAAGAAAGCCAGTACAATGCCTATTTTGTCCGCAGAAAACTAAGGTTAAATAACTTAAAAGCCGGAGAATATCGTTTCAGACTGACAGTCAGTGATAACTATGGTGGAACTGCTTATGGGGATGTAACTGTCAAAGTAAATTCCAAACCTAACACTCCTCCTGTTGTCTCCCTTCCAAAAGATACTATATTGATAGCTCCGGTTGCAAGTTTTCTAATTTTGAGTAGTGCATCCGACCCAGATGGAGACCCACTCACTTATCAGTGGACTTTGCTGGAATCTCCTTCAGGCATGAACCTTCAGGAAGCGAATAACGGGAAAAATGGAAAAATGGAAAATATGGCTTTAGGTAAATATAAAGTACAATTAAAAGTTTCTGATGGGAAAGGAGGAGAACAAACTGCAGTAATGGAGATTTTAGTAGAAGCTGGTGATTTGTCACGTTTAAAAGCTCATAAGGTTCTTTCCCCTAATGGTGACGGACAAAATGAAACTTGGAGTATTGATGGATTGGAATATTTTCCGGAACTTAATGTAACAGTTATCAATGAGCAAGGAAAAGTAGTCTATAATGCTCAACCCTATACCCGTGCCAACGAATGGGATGGAAAAACCAATGGGAAGGATTTACCGGAGGGGGCTTATTTTTATTTAATTCGTGATAATAATAACAAGATTATCCAGAAAGGCAGTTTATTGTTGGTTAGATAAAGATTATTTCTCTGAACAGGCTGATTATAAACAAACAGGCTGTTCAGTTTTTTTGCTATTTTACTGATTTACATTACTTTTGTATTGCCTTTGCTGCTTGAACAAACGACTACCCCAATTTTAACTTTCGCAGTCAGCTTCGTTGCGTAATTCAGGGTAATTCACAAAAAACTTTAACAGGTATTTTTGGACAGTAAACTATTCAGTTCGTTTTTCAGTACGCCATGATTAAAAGAAAAAACTATATATTCTTCACTAAACCTCTATTCTGGCTGGTATTACTTTTTTGGGGATTGAGATTATCAGCCCAGGATGCCCCCATTTACCATATTCACTCATTTAACAACCAGTTTTTTCAGAATCCATCTTTTGCGGGTTCAGAAAATCATGCAATTTTTTACCTAACCTATCATAAGCAACTGATTGGTGTTTTGCCAAACTCTCCTGAACATACTTCTCTCACTTTTCACTCACCTATTCATAATTCAAATTCTTCATTAGGATTCCGGTTTTCCAATTTTCGAAGAAGTTTTCTTACTACTACAGGTCTTACTGGCTCTTATGCTTTTCGCCTCAATTTTGACCCACAACTCAATCATCATCTCAATTTTGGATTATCGATAGGATTACTTTTAAATAGTTTTGATGCAGAAATATTGACAGAAGCCGATCCGGCTATTATCAATCGCAATAACAACAAATTGCGTCCGGACGGGCAATTTGGTATCAGTTACCAGTATAAAAATCTACAATTGGGAGCATCTTTTCCAAAGTTATTTAAATCAGTTTCTGCCATCAATACAACTATTTTTGAAACCACTACTCCTTTTAAAAACCTACTTTTCACAGCAGGATATAACATTCCACTGACTAAAGAATTTTCATTCAAGCCACTTGTCACTTACCGTATTTTCGAATATGAGCAAAATTCAGGACTTGAAATAAATGGTACTTTTAATTATAAACAGAATGTGTGGTTTGGAGCTTCCTATCGTGAAAGATATGGACTCGCATTTGTATTTGGTATTAAACTTAAAAATTCAGCCAGTGTAAGTTATGCCTATAAGGTTCCAAATTCAAAAACATATAATTATGCTAATCCGGCACATGAGATTCAGATTGCTCTGCATTTGCCCCATAAACAAATAACTCAAAATATTGCAAAAAATGATACTCTTGCTCCGGCAACAAAAGTTGATACGGTAATTGCTAAAATTGAGGATAAAAAGCCGGATAGCAGTATCATAAAAAAAACAGATACCACACTTACATTACCGCCTCAAAATACAGGAGAAATTAATCCTGTACATCTAAAACCTCTTTCTTCGGATAAAGAACGCAGCGTTGTGCAAGGAAAAGAAGACAATGATTTACCCACCAGCAATTATATTGTTGTAGGTTCGTTCCAGTATGAAAAAAATGCCAAATCTTTTACCAACTTATTAAGAAGTGAAACCTACGATGCCAGAATAGGTTTCAATTCTGTGAATCAGAGATATTATGTGTTTTTATATAATTCTGAAAACCTGCCTGTAACTCGTGCTGAACTGGAAAAAATACGCTCTATTGCAGGTTTTGAAGATGCCTGGATTTTAAAAATTGTAAAACCTAAATGAAAGTATATGCGTAAAACGGTAGATTTTATTTGAAATAATTTAATAAACTGTCAAAAAATAGCCAAAATAAAAGAAAATAGTAAATACTTTCGTTTGATTGTATAAAAAAACCGATTTTCTTTGCAAATCTTGGGAAAATACAAAAATACCTGCAGTCCGGATACGGGCAGCCATGACAAATGATGAAACAACTCAGCCTTTTGCCTTTTGCTCTAATACCTGTCTGCCTGTTTTTACTGGTTTTGGCAAATTCCTGCAAACCTCCTCGTAGCCCGATTATTGACAGTCAGGTTCGTATGATTCATCGCTATGATGGCGAATTAGGCATTCCCACCCGTACAGATACGCAGGAAGAACCTAATGAATTTTCTACAGATGCAACCCGTGTTGAAGAAAAACCAAAAGGGATAAAAAAATTATTGAGTGTGTTTAAGAAAAAACACAAGGAAGGTCCAGATGAAAATGATTTGAAAGTTGAATATAATCCTAATCTCAACAAATCTAATAAAGTTGACTCACTTAAGCCAAACGTAGATCAGCTGACGTACGAACAAAAAATACGCCCCAGTGCTGGACCAGAAGTAAGGCTTGACAACTCTAATCCCGAACAGGAATATCGGGGAGTGCCGTGGTGGTATCCAAATAAAAATGCTAAAATTGGTCAGGGCTACAAACCTGGATACCGATATCCGGGTTATCGTGATTTAACTACAGAAAAAAGACTGAGTTATTATAAAAAGTCAATGAAACTGGCTAAGAAAAACCAGGAGAAACGAAGAAAGCAGTTTGTAAAAGACTCAGCCCGATATGTTAAAAGTGAAGAACGCAAAGCCGTTGCCCAGAAAGAAGAAGATGCCTATCAGCAGGAAGTACAGCGTCGTAAAGAGATAGACCCGTTTGGTGAATTGGGTGAAGTAAAACGTAAAAAGAAAGGCATAATGGGGATATTCAAGAAAAAACCGAAAAAAGATAAACAACCGCCTGACTCAAACGAACAGCCTGCCGACAAACCACAGGAGAAAAAAGATGAGTTTTAGAATCAAAACAAAGAGCGAGACTGAATCTCGCTTTTCATTTTCAACTCCTCGGATGAAACTCGGTAAGAGTTTGGCGGAGGAAATCGCGGTCAAGGTGTGTGTATATTTCAGTTGTAGTAATTGATTCATGTCCCAGCATTTCCTGAACTGCCCTCAAATCTGCCCCACCTTCAATCAGATGGGTGGCAAAAGAGTGTCTGAAAGTATGTGGACTTACTACTTTATTGATACCAGCTTTGATAACTGCCTCTTTGATCACCAGAAAAACCCATACACGGGTAAGAGGTTTACCACGTTGGTTAAGAAAGATATAATTTTCATTTTCAGGTTTAATTTCCACATCCGTAATACTACCATCTTTATTACGACGTTTACCCCGTATTTCGCCCAGATAAGTTTTGAGAAATTTCATAGCTTCTTTTCCTACCGGTACAAATCTTTCCTTACTCCCTTTACCAAAAACCCTTAAAAAACCTATTTCCTGAAAAATATCTGTCAATTGTAAGCCCACTAGTTCGGAAACCCGTAAACCTGACGAATAAAGTAATTCCAGCATGGTACGGTCACGCAATCCTTCAAGTAATGACAAATCAAAAGTTGCCAGTATTCTTTCAATTTCGGGAAAAGTTAGCGTATCCGGAAGTTTTCTGCCCAACTTGGGAGCCTCCACCAGCTCTGTTGGATCATTACTGATGATATCTTCTGTAAGTAAGTATTTAAAAAAAGCTTTGATACCTGATAAAATACGGGCTTGTGAATAAGCAGACATTCCTAATTCACCCAGATACTGCAAAAATTCATGAATCTGAGTTTCTTTTACTAAGGCAAATGCCATTCCGGCTTGAGTCATAGACAAAAACTGTTCTAATTTTTCGGCATCTCGTACATAAGCCTGCACAGAATTTTCTGCCAGAGCCCTTTCTAACTTCAGATAACTGTGAAAACCTTTGATAAATGGATTCAAGCAGGAAATAAGTTTTCAGTTGAGGTTTTAAAGTTAACTGAAAACCTGTTTCTTTTGCAAGAAAAACTCTTTCCAGAGAACAAACACAACATTTTCTATGAGAATTATTATTATAAACGGTCCTAATCTTAACTTATTGGGTGTCAGAGAAAAAAGCATTTACGGTGATGAATCTTTTGAAAGCTTCTTTGAAAAACTAAAAACACTTTATCCTGAAACAGAATTGGTTTATTTTCAGTCAAATCATGAAGGAGAGTTGCTTGACAAAATTCATGCTGAAGGGTTTGGTTCAGACGGGATAGTACTCAATGCCGGTGCTTATACACACACCTCTATTGCTCTGGCAGATGCCATTGCCGCCATCAAAACGCCTGTGATTGAAGTGCATATTTCTAATGTATATGCCCGTGAAGAATTCAGACACAAAAGTTATATCAGCAAAAACTGTAGGGGTTGTATTGTGGGCTTAGGCTTGGACGGATATAAACTTGCCATTGAGTTTTTTATGAAAATGGGAAAGTAGGATATTGAAGTAATTTTATTCTTTTAAACTATGAAATTAGCCAGGTCTGACAAGGAATTTCTCTTTTTACAAAGGATAACTATTTCCTTACTTCAAATAATCTCAATTCTGATTTTCTATGAAGTAATTAACTCAATATGTAGAAAATTAGGATTTTACCACAATCGGGGTATCTCTTGGGGCTTAACCATGTATTGGTATTTCAGTTGGTATAGTGTGATAGTAATAGGTGTAAACGTTTTTATAGTGTTTATAAAAAAAATCATTTAATTATTTCACTCATTGGATTAGGAGTATTTGGAGCTCAAGTATGGTGTTTATATTAGCATCACTTTTTCTTTTAATCCCCTATTTATTCAGGAAATCAAAGATTTTTGATATATAACTGCTGAGAAAAACGACAAGCAAAATCCAAACCTGGCAAGTCTTTGAGACTTGCAAGGTTTTATATTTTCTCACTTCACTGTTAAAGTCTCTTTCAATCTCAGGTCTCTTGACGAAGCCCCTATCATTATTCTAAACTCTCCCGGTTCTACCACCCATTTCATTTCAGCATTTAACATTTTTAGTAATTCAGGAGTAATTTTAAAGGTAACTTCTTTGGCTTCGCCAGCTTTCAGGTGTACCCGTGCAAAACCTTTCAATTCGAGCACCGGACGGGAAACCGAAGCCAGCAAATCTCTGATATACAGCTGAACTACCTCATCCCCCTCTTTTTCGCCTACATTCGTAACAACAAACGAAACTTCAGAAGAGTCTGAAGCTGCAATATTATTTTTGCTTAAATGCAGGTTGCTGTACTCAAACTGTGTATAGCTCAATCCGTAACCAAACGGATATAATGGTAAACCTGTAAGATTGTTATAGTCATCTCCACGTCCGGTAGGTTTGTGATTATAAACCAGTGGCAATTGTGATTCATCAATCGGAAAAGTAACAGGCAATCGTCCGGCAGGATTATAATCGCCAAAAAGCACATCTGCCACAGCATATCCACCCTCTTCTCCGGGATACCAAACATCTATGATACCGTTTACTTCATTCATCCAGCGAGTCATGGTAATGGCACTTCCTCCTACCAAAACCACAACCACAGGTTTGCCGGTGGCAGCTATTTGTTTTATCATTTCCTCCTGATGACCGGGCAGGCTCAGCATGGCTCTGTCCAAAAACTCTCCCTCATATATCCCGGCAGCTACAATTACAGCATCAGCATTTTGAGCTGTTGTTACAGCCTCTTTTATTTTAGATTCCCAGTCGTTGTTGGTTTCTGCATTCCAGATAAGCTTGATGTGAGCATTTCCAACGGGTTCATAAAATTCAATTCGGAGGTCATATTTTTTACCTTTTTCAAAGTAAAATGTTTTTACAGACTGATGATAAGATTGTTTTTTCCAGTTGTCAATTAATATTCTTCCATCTACAAACAAGCGAAACCCGTCATTACCCTCCAGACCTATTTTAAAGTTTCCTGTTGCAGGAGCCTGTAATTTGCCTGTCCATCTTACCGAATAAAAATCAAGGTTAACACTTTTATCAGCCGAATATAATGTCCAGTTAAAATGAACTTTCTCGTCTTTACGAGTCAGTATCGGATTACCTGTCAAAGTAATATTATTGAAATAATTACCTGTCAAGCCGGTTTTACCTTGTTCGTCTGTGAGGTATTTTTCAGGAATCACTGTAAACTCCTCTGTAGTTCTGCCACAACCCGCAGCAAACGACACTTGTACACCATTCCCCAGTTTTTGTTTAATTCCATCCAGTATCGACACCTTGCCATTACCCGGACCACTATAGCCTCCCAGTCTTGCCTCTGTAGCATCAATACCAATCACAGCAACAGACTTCAGTTTTTTGGAAAGAGGTAGCGTATTTTTTTCATTTTTAAGCAACACAATAGATTCCTGAGCTGCCTTACGAGCTATATTTTTATGATTTACCGGATTTATCAGTTTTTTAAGGTCATTCTCAGAAACATAAGGATTTTCAAACAAGCCCAATTCAAATTTTGCTCTTAAAACTCTTACCACTGCTTCATCCAGTTTTTTCCGGTCAAGGCTGCCATCCAAAAAGGGGGGAATAAACAAGGGATAATGTTCGTAAGCCGTTTGAAAAATCACATCCAATCCAGCTTCGATTGCTTGTCTGGAAGAAGTTGGATAATCAGGCGAAGTATAATGCAATACGTTTGCTCCACCCACCGCACCAGCATCCGAAACAACAAAGCCTTTAAAACCAAACTCTTTTTTTAGTTTTTGATTCAGCAGCCAGTCATTCATCGTACAAGGAGTTCCATCTAAAGAGTTATAACAACTCATCAGTGACCGGGTTCCACCCCGGCTAAAACAAGCCCAAAAAGGCGGGAAATGTATTTCTTCCAGAAAACGTTCATTCCAGGCAATCGGATAACTGTCTCTGCCCCCATCTCCTACATTGGCTATCAGGTGCTTGGGGGTAGTAATTATATTCATTTTCTCGAAAGGACTTACATAAGCCACTCCCATCTCTGAAGTCAGAAATGGATCTTCGCCATAGGTTTCCTCTACCCTGCCCCATCTCACATCGCTGGCAATATTGATAACTGGAGAAAGTATCTGGCGGATGCCTCTGGTTTTGGTCTCGAGGGCAATTGCATGGGCTACCTGACGCATCAGGATTGTATCAAAACTGGCTGCCAAGCCTATGGATTGTGGAAATGAAGTAGCTCCTCCCCTCACCAAACCATGTAAGCCTTCATCAAAAGCAATAATAGGAATGCCCAATCGGGTTTTCTCAACAAAATATTTTTGAATCTGATTGATTTTTTTTGCCAGAGCCAGCCCATCTTCAGTAGCATTATAATTCATCATTTGCTGGGCTGCATTGCCTCCCTGCGAAGCAGCACTCACCTGAAAACCAAACAAACCGTTTTTGTATTGCTCAGGGGTTGCTTTATCTAAATCGCCGGGAATCATAAAAAGCTGAAAAAACTTTTCTTCAACCGTCATTCTCCCCAACAAGTCATTGACACGCGTCTCAACAGGCAATGCTGGATTTTTATAAGGAAGTAGTTTCTGGGAAAAACCGGGAATGGCAGTTATAAATGCTATCAGTAGTAAGAAATTTTTGAAGTGCATGAGTTAATGGCTTTTTTGTATAAAGCACCTTGGCTTCAAATTATACTATTTCCTGAGAAGATTTTTTTGATAGAGAAATAGCTTTCAGGCTTTGTTTTTCATTCAAAAGTTTAGTTATTTTCAAAACAAATGAATATTCTTTTCTCCCAAACCAGTAAAATAATCTGAATGCTCTCTCTCAAAAATACAATCATTATCATTACACTATTGCTTTTCATTGCTTCCTGTAGAGAAAACCAGCACACCGATTCAGTCTCAGATTCATTAAAGCGTCTTGAAGCAATGACAGACAATGAAATAGTGGAAGATTATCTGAAAAAACGTTGTGATTCTATTCCTTTGGTATGTCCTTTCAATACAGATACACTCAATAAAATTGAGTATCTCAAACATAAAAATCTGATAAAAGATGATTCTGTTTTCTTTGAGAAACATGCTAAAAATTATCTGATTAAGAAAAAACTGTTGTATGACGAGAATTATGCTATTTATGAAGGTCACCCACTAAGCAGTTCATTTCATTTTAGGGGCTATACTTATCTGAATAAAAAACTCTTTCTGATTTATGAGGAAAGTTCTTTAAAATATGGAAGCAGAATTTTTCTGTTTAGTCTTAACAGAAACCTCGAAATTACTTCTCATGTTATAATTCATGGATTTGGTCATAGTAATGATTTTAACCCTTTTTCAAGGGGTAAATATTTTTCAAGCAAAATAGATTGCGAAGGAAATATTCTTCGAACTATCTATGATACATACATTGAAGAAGAAAATCCTGTATCTGATGTGACTATAGACTCTTTCAATATTCTGGGAGATGGCAAAATAAAATTTCTAGCGGAAAGAAAATACAAAGCCATTATCGTTTTTGATATGTTAAACAATAAACCTTGTGAAATAAAACGAGTTGAGTAAATCTCAACTCACTTTTTCCATCGCATTTGTGGGATGAGGATTATTTTCCGGTTGACAACTTTTTGGGTTTCATAATTAATTTCTGTAAGTTCTACTTCTTTTTCGCTGAGCCAGTTCAGTTCAGTATTGCAAAATTCAGTGCCTGAATAAGCAAGCTTACCTATTGCTTTTTTTGGATAAAATTCAGCTAAAAGCAAGGTATTGGAAGACATATCTATCCCGATTACATATTTCCCGGACGGAGAAACTGCCGACTCCATGCAATCAACAGAGAACATAAACTTCTTACCGGTCTTTAGATTCACATACAAAGTTTTTTCTATGGCAGTGAAGTTAAAATTGAACTCAATCATTTCCGGGTGTTTGGGATCAAGATGAATTCTTTCCAGAATAGGTCCGTCTGCTCCGGGTCTTGCATCAAAATCAGTTCCATAACACATTGCCTGTGTTACTTTTACTTTACTACCGTTAACAGATTTCACTATAACAGACGTACCCATAAAGCGTAATACACTGTCCTTTACCAGTTTATCAATTTTTTCAAATTCCTTTGGTTCATAATCTGCTTTTTTCTTTAGAAAAGCTGTATGAGTGGTGATGCCCAGTGCACAAAGTCCACCACCAAATACCCAACCAGTCTTACCACGATACTGAATTTTTGCCCATTCAGTTTCCAGCAGTTTTCCATCAACCAAACCCTTTGTTTTAAGTTCGGAATAAATTTCCACTGTTACTGAATCACCTAAAAACAGTTTATCTGTCACTGGAGCTTTTTCATCTGGTTTGTCACGTACTTTCAGTTCTTGAAGTATTACATAATAAATCAGTTCCTCTTGCTGAGCCAAAACCCTGAATGACAAAAAAATAAACAAAAAAACTGTAAGAAGTGGCTTCATATAAGAAATGGATTAGGAAGGTAGACAAATATAGCTTTTACCTAATAAATCAAAAAAACATATTACTACTTAAAATATTCTGAATGGTATTTCGTTAATATTTTCAAACAGTCAATCCTTTCCTGTGATTTCATTTCTGAAAAAGCTTTTCCAATAATTTTTCTTTAACAACTATGACTTATAATCTTAAAAAGGGAGATTCGTATGCTCTTGCCAAAACCTTAAACCAGTGTTATATCGGCTTGGGCTGGGATATTAATAAATCAGGCAGTGGCTATTCTTACGATTTGGATGTGGTAGCTCTTTTGCTTAACGAATCAGGCAAACTGATTCCACCACCTCATGGAGTAGTTTTTTATAATAATCCAACATTTCCGAGTTTGCCTGAACATGAATGGAAACGCAATGGCAACCGTCAGGAAAATATCATTCGTCTACAGGCAATCTGGCTCAGCAGTGACAATAGAAGTGGCGAAGGGGCAAACGATGATGAATATATCAAAATAGATTTTACCAAATTTCCGATGCCGGTTTCTCAGATTATCATTGCTGCCTGTATCTATGATGCCAAAGCTCGTAAACAGTCTTTTGGCAATGTCAGAAATTCATACATCCGGATTGCTCAGGATGCCGGGCAGTCAGATATGGCTCGTTATGATCTTGAAACCAGTTTTCGTTCAGAAACCTGTCTGGTTTTTGGGAGGTTGTATAACCAGCGTGGATGGAATTTTGAAGCTATTGGAAATGGTACTCATGATGACCTAGATTCCCTGATTAACAGTTATGTCTGACAGTTTTATGTAAATAAAAATGAAAAGGCTTTCTGAATCAGAAAGCCTTTTCATTTTTAAAAAGTTAATGTTACTCTCCCTCAAACTGTCGAAGGAAACGAACATCGTTTTCGGTAAACAGTCGTAAATCACGAATACGATATTTGAGCATGGTAATTCTTTCTATACCCATCCCAAAAGCAAAACCTGTATATTTTTGAGAATCTATTCCACAAAACTCCAATACATTGGGGTCAACCATTCCAGAACCGGCAATTTCTACCCAACCAGTGCCTTTACAAATATTTTTTGACCCGCCACACAACTGGCAACCTTTGGGGTTATCAATATCACACGAAATATCTATCTCGGCACTCGGTTCTGTAAATGGAAAATAAGAAGGTCTGTAACGAACTTTGGTATTTTTCCCAAACATTTCTTTGGCAAAATGATATAAAGTATCTTTTAAATCAGCAAAACCCACGTTGGTATCCACAAAAAGCCCTTCTACCTGATGAAAAATACAATGTGCCCTCGCTGAAATCGCTTCATTCCGGTAAACCCGTCCAGGCATAATCGAACGCAGAGGTGGTTTTTGATTTTCCATTAACCGGATTTGTACATTCGAAGTATGTGTACGCAGCAGTATATCCGGATTTTTTTCAATGAAAAAAGTATCCTGCATTTCACGGGCAGGGTGGTTCTCCGGAAAATTCAGGGCTGTAAAATTGTGATAATCATCTTCAATCTCGGGTCCGTCAGAAACATTGAAACCCATTCTTTCAAAAATCTCAATGATTTGTTGCCTCACCAGATTTAACGGGTGAATAGTACCCAGCTCATTTGGAAAAACCGGCAAAGTCATATCTACCGGAGATTTTACACTGGCTGCCAGACTATTCTCCAATTCTTCTGTTTTAGCCTTAAGCAGGTTTTCAGCCAGATTTTTCAAATCATTAAGTGGCTTTCCGACATGACGTTTTTCGTCCGGAGGAAGGGCTTTCATTTCTTCAAAAAGTGATGAAATCACTCCTTTTTTGCTCGAAAACTTCTGACGAAATAACTCCAGTTGTTCTTTGTTGCTGATTACTGCATTCTCAACTTCTGCTTGCAGTGCTTTGATTTGCTCTAACATGAAAAATAAAACAGGGACAAATTTTAAAACGGCTTCAGGCAAAATCTTGTTTTGCCTTCTCATGGCTCTCCGGCACAAAAGTAAATGATTGAAATGAATTTCAGGATTTTTCTAAGAAAATTATCAAAATCTGTTGCAGAATGACTTGGTTTCAGTCTTAATATTTCACCAGAAACAAACATTTTATACATTTGGAAGAATATAAATCATTTCAAGCCTCTCATCACCATGCCAAAAACTGTTTTAATTACTGGTACATCCTCTGGAATAGGAAAAGTAGCTGCTCTGTATTTTAGTCAGCAAGGCTGGCAGGTAGCAGCCACTATGAGAACGCCGGAGAAAGATATTGAAGTAAAAAGCTATACAAACACCAAAGTATATGCTCTGGATGTAACGAATTCTGAAAGTATCAGTGCAGCTTTTACATCAGTTATCAATGATTTTGGGAAAATAGATGTGGTAGTAAATAATGCAGGATATGGTGTAGATGGTGTTTTTGAGGCAATGACAGATGAAACAATTGAACGACAATTTGATACCAATGTTTTTGGGTTGATGCGTGTTACCCGAACAGCCATCGCCTACATGCGTGAAAATGGTGGCGGTACTATTATCCAGATTGCTTCTATGGGGGGAAGGCTGGCATTCCCATTATATAGTATTTATCATGGTACCAAATGGGCAGTAGAAGGTTTCACCGAATCTTTACAATTTGAGGTAAAGCACCTCAATATCAAGCTAAAACTGGTAGAACCGGGAGCCATCAAAACTGAATTTTATGGAACGAGTCGTGAATTTGTAAAACCTACCCATACTCAGACGTATGATAATTTTGTAAAAAAAGCCGAACAAGTAACTACTGACGCTGCCAGCACAGCTCCGGGACCTGAAGTAGTTGCCAAAACTATTTTTAAAGCTGCTACTGACACCAGTTCAAAACTTCGCTATCCGGTTGGCGGACAAGGACCCCTCCTGCTTCGTATTCGTAAAATGCTGCCAGACTGGCTTTGGTTTGGCATTGTAAAAACAGTTTATAAACTCTGACAGGCAATACACTACTATTTTTCTCAAAAAATTTGCATAATAATTTTATTCATCGTATTATTGCAATCAATAAATATTATTATGGGACTTACCAAAACACAAAACTTTACTGAAGAGCAAAATAAGCTGGCGATTTATTGCAAAGCATTGGGGCATCCGGCACGTGTTGCTATTTTACAGGTATTAATTCAAAAGAATGCCTGCATTTGTGGGGATATTGTGGATGAACTGCCATTGGCACAGCCTACTGTTTCTCAGCATTTAAAAGAGCTAAAGAATGCAGGTATTATAAAAGGGGAAATTGAAGGGACCAGCATTTGCTATTGTATTAATGAAACTGTATGGCAGGAAGTAGCTGACATATTCAGTGTGTTTTTTAAAAGTTATAATTCATCATCCTGTTGCAACTAATCAAATGTCACTATTTCCAAAACTTCTCAATTATTGTCAAAATTTATCAGAAGGTTTTGCCTCAATTGCAGATGAGCGAAAAACAAATCTAAATTCAATAGCAGCATATATCAGACAGAAATCAGATAAAAACGAAACTATCAAACTCAATTTTATCTGTACGCATAACTCCCGCCGAAGCCAATTTGGGCAAGCCTGGGCAAAAGCAATAGCTGCATTCTTTGAAACTGACAGTCTGGTTGAAAGCTATTCAGGTGGGACTGAAGCAACAACATTTAATACTAATGCTGTAAAAGCACTTCAAAAAGCTGGTTTCAGTATTTCTGTGTCAGGAGAAAATGAAAAAAATCTAGTTTATGAAGTAAAAATCAGTAACAATGACAAACCTTTAAAAATGTTTTCAAAAGTATTTGATGCAAAAGAGAATCCTTCTGATGGTTTTGCTGCCATTATGGTGTGTAATAATGCTGACGAAGCCTGCCCTTTTGTAGCAGGGGCAGAAAAACGTTTTTCATTGCCCTTCTCTGACCCGAAAAATGCTGACGGAACCTCTGAACAAGAAGCTGAATATGACAAAATTTGCCTTCAGATTGCCACAGAGCTATTGTATGTATTTGATAAAGCAAATTTAAAATCCAAACAGAATTAGTCTGTTTTTTTGAAATAAATCATCGTAATATTGCAATAAACAAATATTTTTAAATTTCATTTTTTAATCCTTAAATTTCAAAACTCATGGAAACAATCGAAAAAACCGCAGAACAATTGAAGCAATTGGTTCAGGAAAAGTACAGTAAAATTGCCCTACAAACTAAATCAGAAAATGAAACCTCCTGCTGTGGTTCAGGCTGCTGCGACACAGGCGATACCCTGGAAAAAAGTGCAGCAATCAAAGACTCTTCATGCTGCGACGGTGATTGCTGCACTGAAAACAATATCATCATGGCTGAAGACTACAGTAAGTTAAAGGGTTATGCAGAAGAAGCAGATTTAGGACTTGGATGTGGTCTTCCAACGGAGTATGCTCAAATTAAAACAGGAGATATAGTTGTAGATTTGGGTTCAGGGGCAGGTAATGATTGTCTTATTGCCAGAGCAGAAGCCGGTGAAACCGGAAAAGTGATTGGAGTGGATTTTACTGAAAAAATGATTGAAAAAGCCAGAATTAATGCTCAAAAACTGGGTTATACCAATGTGGAATTTGTGCAGGGAGATATTGAAAATATGCCACTTTCAAGCAATTTGGCAAATGTAGTAGTCAGTAATTGTGTGCTAAATCTGGTACCAGATAAAGAAAAAGCATTTTCAGAAATATTCAGAATACTCAAACCAGGTGGTCATTTCAGTGTATCAGATATAGTGCTGGAGGGTAATTTACCAGAAGGATTACAACAGGCATCCGAAATGTATGCAGGTTGTGTATCAGGAGCTATTCAGCAAGTGGATTATATAAAACTCATTGAAAAAGCTGGTTTTGAAGAAATTAAGCTTCAGAAAAAACGAAAAATTACTATACCGGATAGCATTTTACTCCAATATATATCCAAAGATTTACTTGACGATTATAAATCAGGCAACAGTGGAATTTTCAGTATTACGGTGTACGCTGACAAACCTGGCAATGGTATAAATCCGGGTTTCGGATGCTGATGTGATAATTGTGCAGGAAGAGCCATTTAAAAGCCAGCCTTCCTGCACACTATTTCCGAATGAATACTAATCAAATAACGAAATCAAAAAATCATATTAAAATTAACGTAATTTCGGGATTGAATCGTATTATAATTTATTTATTACCAACCTTTTATCTATATTATTGTGGCTGATTCCCAACTGTATTTCATTCAAAGACCTTCTTACTTTTTTGTATGCCCAAAAAAGTAAGCAAAAAAAGGCAGTAGGGCAAAAACTAACCCTAAACCTCTAAGTCTCTTATCATTTTCGTAAGGATTTCGGGTTAGTTCACACTGCTGTTGCATCCCTACCCGGTTTTTTATTCCAAACTCACGTTATAATTATGATTTTTGACTATTATTTATCTCATTGGGAATCACTCTGATATTCAGACAATAAGTATAAAAAACATGCTATGATTTCTTTTTTACTATCCATCCAGACAGTTCTCTCACTTATGAAGACAAAAAAAATCTTAGTTTTCATTTATTTTACAAGTATTTTTTCAATTTTCCAGACCTTTTCACAGTCACAAATTCCCCAGTCTGAGGATTCATTGGCTACTTTTTTGCAAACACACCCTCATGATACATTATATATTTGGGCACTTAGACCTTATGCTTTGATTCAAATTTATGAAAAAGGCAATACAAAAGCAGGTGACTCAATAGCAGATGTAACCGAACGCCTTTCTCAATCCATTCAATATGGACGTGGCATCTATTTCAGCTACCTGATTCGGGCGATAATAAGTCAACAGAAAAGCGATTATCGTCAAATGTTAAAACATTTTAAGAAATGTGCCGATGTAGTTGAAAAATATAAACTCAATCTCTATTTACAGGAAGCCTCTCTTGCCAATATTGCCAGTACATATTATTCTATTGGAGAAAAAGACAATTGTCTGAAATATACCCTTTTGGCGACACAACTACAGGAAAAAAATAAATTTCGCAAACAAGATGCTACTCCATATGAATTAATAGGAAAAATAAAAAAATCGGACGGGAAACCTAATGAAGCTCTGGCATATTTTAAAAAGTCGCTTGAAATTGGACTAAATGGGCATGAGTTTAGAATTGCAGCCATCAGTGAAAATAATATTGGAAACACCTATGATGACCTGAATGAGCCGAAAACTGCCCTTACTCACTATCAAAAAGGGCTAGAATATGCTGAAAAATGTAAATACTTACTTCTTCAAACTGATTTATTAACTAACATAGGCAGAATCTATTTTCAGTTAAAAGACTATACCACTTCAGAAATTTATCTCAAACGCAACGAAACTCTATGCAAATCACTTGAATCTAAGGAAGCACTCGGTTCAGTATACAATGACCTGGGACAATTGTATCTCAAACAAAAAAAATACAAATTAGCAGAGTCTTACTTTATTGAAAGTAAAAAATTATACTATACAATTGACACCTATTCCGATATTGAATCCATAACCGAAAATCTTGCTTCGTTATATGCAGAAACAAGCGACTTTCAAAAAGCATATTTAGAAGAAAAAGAATCAAAAGCTGCTCTTGATTCTGCTTTCAAAGCTACTGCAAAACAACAAACTCAGGAATTGCTGACCAAATACGAAACTGAAGCTAAGGAACAGCAAATCAGGATACTCGGTGAAGAAGCAAAATTCAATCAGGTTAAATTATTTGCCGTAGCAACATCATCTGTTTTAATCATCTTGCTGGCTGTTGTATTAATTGGCTGGAATCATAATCGTGCCAAAATCAAACAACTTGAAAATGCCCAACGGCTTCGCAATACTATCTCGGCTGACCTGCATGATGAAATTGGAAGTACACTAAGCAGCATTTCTATGCTCTCAGAAATAGTAACATTTCAACAAAAAAATAATCAGTTTAATGCAGAAATCCTTCAACAGGTAAGCAAAGAAGCCCGAATGGTAATTGAGAAAATGGATGATATTATCTGGACTATCAATCCTGAAAATGACGAAGGTTATAATCTGGAAACACGTCTCAAAACCTTTGCTATTCCTCTTTTTGAATCAAAAGATATTAATTTTTCTTTTAATTTTTCAGATGAACTGGAAACTCTGAAAATTGAAATGGAAAAAAGACGGGATATTTACCTTATTCTAAAAGAAGCCATCAACAATGCTGTCAAATACAGTCAGAGTAATTTGATTACGATTGAGGGAAAACTCGAATCTGCACAATTAAAATTTAGTGTAAAGGATAACGGAATTGGGTTTGATACCAATGTATCGTCAAACCGGAACGGATTGAAAAATATGCAGGTTCGGGCAAAGAAAATTGGCGGAACTTTAGAAATACAAAGTATGAGTGGTCAGGGAACTAAAATAATTTTATGTATTCCTCTCAGATGAGAAACGCTCTTGTATAAAAACCATATATTTATATGATTGTCTAAAGAGCATATTTTACTTTAATTGCCAGACAAATGCCTGAAAACGTGATAAAAGTAGCACTTTACGAAGATAATGAAACGCTTCGCATCAGTCTGACACATCTGTTGCAAAGCACTGACGAATTCTTGTGGGCTGGCTCATTTTCCAATCCTATTCACATACTCGAAAACTGCCGGAATATCAAGCCCGATGTGATTCTCATGGATATAGATATGCCTGAACTGAATGGTATAGAGGCTACCGAACTCATTAAAGCTAACTTTCCGGAAATCAATATTTTGATATTTACTGTTTTTGAAGACAGAGATAAATTATTCAAAGCTTTACAGGCAGGAGCATCTGGTTATTTGCTTAAAAAATCCAAAATAGTAGAAATTATTCAGGCTATTCATGAAATTCATCATGGTGGCTCTCCTATGACACCTGCCATTGCCCGTAAAGTGCTGGAGTTTTTTCAACAGCCTAAAATGTCAAAAACCAATGATTACGCCCTTTCAGAAAGAGAATATGACATTTTGCAATGTCTGGTAGATGGGGATAGCTATAAAATGATTGCAGACCACTGCTGCATTAGTATGGGAACAGTTCGGAGTCACATCAACAACATCTACAAAAAATTGCATGTCAATTCCAAATCAGAAGCCGTAGTAAAAGCACTTACTGATAAAATTATCCCTCCCAAATCATAGTTATATTCAAAGTCTGTTAATAAAATTTCCACATCCAAAGTAACTTTTTTCAAACAGCCCACTCCAATATATCATCTTAAGTATCATACATTTATCCGATTGACAAGTCCTTGTTTTTAGTGGAAGTTTGCATCGTTTTACTAACACTAAACCAAAACAAACCTATGACAAATTTCATGAAAGTATCCGGCTATGTCTGCCTTTGGCTATGCTTATTTTGCAGTGCCTGCAAAACCGAGCAACAATCATCTGTTCCCCAACAAGCTCTATCACTTAGTAAGTCAGAAGCTGCTGCTGGTGATACCATTACAGTTACCTTAACAAATGAGCTGGCAGAAAGTACTAAACCTTCTGTTAAAATCGGTAACAAAAATGCCCAAATCTTATCTGTTCAAAAAAATCTGATTAAGATTATTGTTCCTAAAGATGCTGAAACCGGTAATGTTTCAGTTACACAAGATGGGATTTCTACCCTGACCTTAACTCCTTTGGTCGTTTACAATGTTTATATTGCCGGTACTGAGGCAGGTATAGTTAAATACTGGAAAAATGGAGTAGCTACTTCTTTAACTAGTAACAACAATCCTGCCCAAGCCTTTGATATTGAAGTTGTTTCACCTAATCGTGTTTTAACAGATGTCTATGTAGCTGGTTATGAATACAATGCTGCTACAGGACGTGGGGTAGCCAAATACTGGAAAAATGGGGTAGCTACTTTTTTAACTAATGGGACACAAAATGCTGAAGCACATGATATTGAAGTTGTAGGAAGTGACATCTATGTAGCAGGATACGAGGGATATACAGCTAAATACTGGAAAAATGGCATTGCTGTAAACATAACCAATGGAACATATCCGTCAAGTCTTCAAAAGATCTTGGTCTCAGGCACAGATGTGTATGTAGCAGGTTCAGAACGTATAGCAGGTAAAGTTTTTGCAAGAATCTGGAAAAATGGGGTTGTAATCTCTTCAAGTCAGGGATGGGACGATTATGCTTTTGTAACCGGACTTGCATTTGATGGAACTAATGTATATGGCGGTGGATTTGGAGAACCCAATAATAAACAATCAACTGCCTTGCAATGGAAAAATGGAGTTGAAACTGTTACTTCAAACAATGGTTATTCTCAGATTTGGGGCTTGAGTATTGTCCGGCAGCCTTTGGCAGGAGGAGGCTATTACTATGATACTTATGCTGTTGGAGAAGATGGTCTAAGTTTTTTGGATGACGATTATTACCACAAAAGAAAAGCTACTTACTGGTTAAATGGAGTGCCTACTTACCTGACCGATAGCTATAATGAAGCCACAGCCTATGATATTGCAATTTATTCAGGAAATGTAGTAGCTGTAGGATATGAAGAAAATGCCACAGATATTAGCATAGCTAAATACTGGAAAAACGGAACAGCTTACAGTCTCACTGATGGTACTAAGTCTGCTGAAGCACGTGCTGTTACAGTCAGTATATATTAATTAACGTGAATTCGGGATAAAAAGAGTATAGGGATGCAACAGCAGCGTAGACAAGCCCAAAAGAATTGAAAGAACGTTACGAGACTTAAGAATCCAGGGCTTGTCTTTGCTGTGGCTGCCTTTTTTTGCTTACTTTTTTGGGCATACAAAAAAGTGAGAAGGTCTTTGAATGATTAAAAGTTGGAAATAAGTTAAATATAAATTACTAAGTTTCTGATAGATAATAACTTATAGACTATTCTAATCCCGAACTCACGTTAATTAAAAGAAATATGCTTATCCAAACCCTGTCTTTTCTAATAAGGCAGGGTTTATTTATATTGAAGTTTATAAAACTTAAGTTGCAATCATTTCTAAAAAGGAATTAACTTTATAATGAGTAGCTATTTAACTCAACAAAAGTTCATCAAAATAATCATCCTTTTTAGTATTGTAAATAATGGAATTGAATCATATTTTGCTGGGTGTATGCCTGGGAATAAGTCTGAGTGCCTGTTGTGGTTTCAGGGTTTTTATACCTCTTTTAGTTTCAAATGTGGCTGCTTTGACAGGTTTTCACCATTTTGCATCTGGTTTTGAGTGGATGGGCAGCTGGCTTGCCTTTAGCATTCTTCTTACGGCTACCCTCCTTGAAATCGGAGCTTATTATATTCCCTGGATAGACAATCTTCTCGACCATATTACATTGCCAGTAGCTGTTTTGGCAGGTACTTTGCTGGCAACCGCCACTTTTCCGGCAGAAATAGCTCCTGTTACCAAATGGGTATTGGGCATTATGGCAGGTGGTGGTAGTGCAGGACTCATACAAACCGGCACTAGTCTTTTAAGAATCACAAGTTCTGCAACAACGGCAGGTACAGGAAATGCAGTTGTAGCCACAACAGAAAATATCTCGGCTATAGCTTTATCTGTTCTGGCTTTGCTGATTCCTGTTTTGGTGGCATTGCTTATGCTTTTATTATTCTGGCTTATTGCCAGAAAGATTCTCAAAAAAGAGAAAAAATGAAATTTTGTAAAAAAGCTTTACAATCTTATATCCCCATTCTGTTGTGAATTAGCAACTTATAAAATATTTTTTATTACCTCTGCTTTATTATTTCATAAAAAACCACCTATCTTTACACCAACCCTCAACTCGGTAAGTATCAGGCAGGATAGCCACACTATCATTTACAATTTTCTTTTTTTGACATTCTTTTAGATTATTCAATATCAAAAATCTATCCGTTTTCTTTTTTGATAGAAACTCAAATACATTAATATTCCTTTCTTAATTTATTACCATTAAATAAGTTAAAGGCTTATACCTATTTTATTCATAGCATAGTTTTTTAGAAAATATTCAGACTTTCAGTTGAGTTGTCTTTAAATTCTTTCACACCTAAAAATTTTTGCTACTATGTACCAGGAACTTAATTGTAATCAATTCAAACAAAAACTTAATGCTGACCCTGAAGCAGTTATCATAGATGTTCGCTCTCAGGAAGAATGGGATGCAGGCTATATTGAAGGAGCCATTCGGATTGAATACAATAATGGCGATTTTTCGAAGGCTATTTACCACTTAGATCCCTCCAAATCATATTTTATTTATTGCAGAAGTGGCTTAAGAAGCCGAAAAGCCTGCGTTGAACTCGATGATGCAGGTTTTCAGAAAGTTTACAACCTGATGTCTGGTTATCTGGCTTGGGGTAATGCTACTGCAAAGTCATAGATAATATACCTTAACCTTTTCACAAAATCCTTTTTGCAATTATTTTATGTAGGCAAAAAGGATTTTTTATTTCTGTAAAAAAGTATTGACTTTTATTCAAATCTGAGATTTTTATAAAAAAACATAGGATTATTACAAAAAAGATTCTACTATTGTATCACTTTGATACAATAAATCAATTTAATCCAAAACCATGAAAAAAACAGTCTATTTTTTAGGATTATTATGTTTGTTGAGCATTTCGGCAATAGCACAAAACAACAACGCATTTTCTGTTCAGGTTACGATTGAGAATGGAACAATAGAAGGGAATTATGATACCAAAACAGGAATACAGACATATTTTGGTGTTCCTTTTGCAAAACCTCCTGTAGGAAACCTACGTTGGAAAGCCCCACAACCACCTGATAACTGGAAAGGAGTGAAAGAAACCAAAAAATTTGGTCCTCGTCCCATGCAAAAACTAATATGGGGAGATATGAATTCCCGTTCAAATGGTGTAAGTGAGGATTGTTTATACCTCAATGTATGGACTCCCGCCAAACGTAACACCAAAGACCTGCCTGTACTGGTGTATTTTTATGGTGGCGGATATGTTGCCGGTGATGGTTCAGAACCACGTTATGATGGTGAAAGCATGGCAAAAAAAGGCATTGTAGTAGTCACTTGTAATTATCGCCTGAATGTTTTTGGGTTTTTAGCCCATCCCGAACTAAGTGCTGAATCACCATATAAAGCATCAGGTAATTATGGTTTGTTAGATCAGGTAGCAGCCCTCAAATGGGTACAGAAAAATATTGCTTTTTTTGGAGGTAATCCTAAAAAAGTAACCATTGCCGGAGAATCAGCAGGCTCTATTTCAGTAAGTTATCAGATGGCTTCACCTCTGGCAAAAGGTTTGATTGCCGGAGCAATAGGTGAAAGTGGTGCTGGTATTAATCCTACCCTGGCTCCTGTGCCACTGGCTGAGGCAGAAAAGAATGGAGCGGAGTTTGCCAAAAATGCCGGTTCTCTTACACTTGCTCAACTCAGAGCTTTGAGTGCCAGAGACATTTATGAAATCTATGACGAAAGCAAAAGATTTGGTTTTCCAGTAGTAATTGATAATTATTTTTTGCCCAAAACACTACCTCAGATTTTTGGAGCTAAAGAACAGGCACAGGTTCCGTTATTGCTTGGTTGGAATTCTGCTGAAATTCCAGGGATGGCTTTCATGCAGGGCAAACCGTTTAATGAAGAAAATTATGTAGCAAAAGTGAAAGAAGCCTATCCAAATGATTATGAAACAGTATTAAAACTCTATCCACATAGTTCTGATAAAGAAATAGAATATTCGGCTACAGCACTTGCTGCCGATCGTTTTATTGCTTATAGCACCTGGAAATGGTTTGATTTGCATCGCAATAACAGTACTCAGCCGGTTTACAGGTATCTCTACAGTAAACTCCGTCCGGCTCTTGTAGATAATTCAATGACATCTGGATTGGCAGGAGGTACTCAGAAAAAAGACCCCAATGCCCCTAAAATGCCTGAAGCCATAGGTGCTCCACACGCTTGCGAAATCGAATATTGTATGGGGAATTTGCATTTAATCAAAGAATATGCATGGACACCCGAAGACCACAAGGTATCTGAAACGATGTTTAATTATTTTGCTAATTTTATAAAAACCGGCAATCCGAATGAAGACAATCAGCCTGAATGGACTGCTGCCAAGGCTGGTGACCCAAATCCTCCGGTGATGATTATAGACACCGAATCGAAAACTGTAAAAGCCAAAGATGATGCCCGGTATCAGTTTCTTGACAAAGGGTATATGATAAAGTAAAGTCTGGTAAAAGCATTCTCTTCATGAAAAGAGAGTGCTTTTTATCTTTATAAAAATCCCAAAAAGTTACCTCAAGCTGAAATACAATCTGCCATTTAGTATTCTCATGAAAACAATCTTTAGCCTTTTTTGCATTTGTATGCTCCTTTTTGGAGGGGAAGCCATTTGTCAGACAATAGTTAAAACTGAAAATGGCAGTATTGAAGGCTCTGTTCATGAGGGCATAAGAATTTTTAAAGGTATTCCGTTTGCAGCACCACCTGTAGGAGAATTTCGCTGGAGAGCCCCACAACCAGTAAAATCATGGAAAGGAATAAAGAAATGTACAGCTTTCAGTGCAAGTCCTATGCAGGACATCCCTGCTCCGTTTATGTTCTGGTCTGAAGAGTTTTTGATTCCTAAAGAGCCAATCAGTGAAGATTGTTTGTATCTCAACGTATGGACAGGGTCTCAGGCTGCCACCGAAAAACGTCCTGTGCTGGTTTATATTTATGGAGGTGGTTTTCGAAGCGGAGGAAGTGCCTGCCCTATTTACGACGGAGAAGCCATGGCAAAAAAGGGAGTTGTTTTTGTAAGTATTAACTACCGGGTAGGTGTATTTGGTTTTCTGGCTCATCCTGAACTATCAAAGGAAGCCAGCTATCACACCTCAGGAAACTATGCCCTGCTGGATATGATTGCTGCCTTGCAATGGGTTCAGCGAAATATCCATGCTTTGGGAGGAGATGCCAAAAATGTAACCATTGCCGGACAATCAGCCGGAGCATTTGGTGTAAATCATCTGGTAGCTTCTCCCCTAACTAAAAATCTGATTCACAAAGCAATAGCCCAGAGTGGTGGTAATTTTTACAGCAGCCGTCCCCAACTTGACCTGAAAAAAGCAGAAGAAATGGGAATGCAATTTGCCCAATCACTCAACTGTAAGAGTCTTGCTGAACTCAGGTCTAAATCTTCTGAAGAAATTTTGAAATCACAGGCAGGAATGAGTTTTCCAATTATAGATGGTTATGTGATGCCGGAAAGTATTCAGGCTATTTTTTCAAAAGGCAAACAAAATGATATACCAACTATAACAGGTTGGAATGAAGATGACAGAGTTTCAGGTCCGCCTGTAAAAATTGAAATATTTAAAGAGCAAATACAGAAACGTTTTGGGGATATGGCAGCATTTTTTTTTAAAGCCTATCCTGTTGAAACAGAAGAACAATCTGCTCATTCCCAAATGGCATACGGCAGAGACGAAATATTTGGTTTTCAGGATTATACATGGGCAAAATTACAAACCAGAACAGGAAAAGCCAAGGTATTTATTTACAATTTCAATCGTAAACTTCCCGCAAATACACCTGAAACACAGTTTGGAGCATTTCATTCCGGTGAAATTGTATATGCCTATAATAATCTGCATACGCTTCATCGCCCCTGGGAAAAAATTGACTATTCAATTGCAGAGATGATGTCTTCTTACTGGACAAATTTTGCCAAAACCGGAAATCCGAATGGAAAGGACTTACCTACCTGGAATGAATATCAGGCTAATAATGAACAAGTGATGGCAATTGACAAGATAAGTCAATCGGTCACTTTGCATTCAAAAATGCAGATGGAATTTTGGGAGAAGTATTTTACATCTGGTCAATAATCATTATAAACCACCGATTATGAATCTAAATACATATAAAATCTCTTTACTACTTTTCCTTTTTACAACTCTTGTTTCGGTTCGTGCCCAAAACAAGATTCTTTTTGGGCAAAATCATTGAAAAACGTTTAAAAGATAAAGTTGGAGAACTGCAGATTGATTACATCGGACTCAATTCAGTTTTCAGAAATGCACTCCTCACTTCAACCAAAACAAATGAAATCAGGCTTCGGATAGCAGTAAAAGCCCAAACTCAGGCTGAGGCAGCACTTGCCGGAGAAGAAGTAGAAGCACTCTATACCAACGGTCCGGCTGGTGGTGGAGGTGTAAGAAAGTATGTCAATGAAATTATAGGCATTGTTTCTGTTTTAGTTGACAGAAATTTAATTAAACCTGAAGTAATACTCCTTGAATCATTATGAAACTTTATGAAGTAGCCCACAGCCGGGCTGGTGACAAAGGCAATATTTCGACAATTTCTTTGATTCCATATAATGAAAATGACTATGAAATGCTTTGCCGGAAGATAACAGCCGAAAGAGTAAAAAGCCATTTGAAAGATATTGTATCAGGCGAAGTGATACGCTATGAAATGCCGAATATATCTGCCCTGCTCTTTGTCTGTTACAATGCCCTGCTTGGAGGAGTAACCACCTCTTTAGCCATTGACACACATGGGAAAGCCCTGATCTATGCCTTACTGGAAATGGAACTATGATTACATAACATTCTTACACTTTATTAATTATTTAACACATCATTCTCATGAAAAAAGTAGTCTTTTCATTCATCGTCTTGTCATTTTTGACAATTCAATTAAGTTATGCACAACTCGTAACCGGGGAAAACATAGCCGTTACCAACACCGATGCCGGCAAGGTTCGGGGATATATCAACAATGGTATTTTTACATACAAAGGTATTCCTTATGCCGAAGCCAAACGCTTTGAAATGCCTCAAAAACCCAAGCCCTGGAGTGCTGTACGAAGCTCAACCACGTATGGTCCGGTAGCTCCACTAATTGACCCAACTACGTTTGTTCAGGATGAAAGCGAATTTGTATTTGACCATAGCTGGGGCTATACAAGCGAAGATTGCATGCGTATCAATGTCTGGACACCCGGAATTAACGATGGCAAAAAGCGTCCGGTCATGTTCTGGATTCATGGAGGAGGTTTTGCAGCAGGTTCATCTCAGGAACTTCCTTCTTATGATGGTGAAAATCTGGCTAAAAAAGGAGACGTGGTAGTAGTTTCCATCAACCATCGCCTTAATATTCTGGGATTTCTGGATTTATCGGCTTATGGAGAAAAATACAAAAATTCAGCCAATCTGAGTATCATTGACATGAAAACTGCTTTGGAATGGGTAAAAACCAATATTGCCAATTTTGGTGGAGACCCTGACAATGTAACCATTTTTGGTCAGTCAGGCGGTGGAGCAAAAGTAAATACACTAATGGCTATGCCTTCTGCAAAAGGATTATTTCACAAAGCTATCAATCAGAGTGGAGCATTCAGAGGAGCGATGCTCGAAAAAAGTACTACTCAGGCAATTGCTGCCGAGGTATTAAAAGAATTAAATATCTCTCCTGACAAAATAGATGACATCCAGTCTGTTCCATTTCCGGTGTTGAGTGCTGCTGGCAAAAAAGCCCTTAAAACTGTTGCAGATAAACTCAAAGCTGAAGGCAAACCTGTTGTTGGCTTTGGATTAAGCTGGGGACCCAGTGTCGATGGCAACATACTGCCTTATCAACTTTTGTCAAAAGAGGCTCTTGAGCTTTCTAAAAACATACCCTTGCTGATAGGAACTGTTAAAAATGAATTTATGGCATCACTATTTGGAGGCATGGTAAATCCCAGCATAGAGCAGGTAAATGACTATATCAAGAAAACCTATAATGACAAAGCTGATGCCTATGTAAAAGCTGTAAAAAAAGCCTATCCAACCGACACCAAACCCTCTGATTTGATAGATGTGGATACCCGTTTTCGCCCCGGTGCTGTATTTCAGGCAAATGAAAAATCTGCTCTGAGCGGTGGAGCTCCGGTTTATATGTACTTGTTTGACTGGCAGTCTCCTGTTTTTGATGGCAAATACAAAGCTGTACACTGTATGGAAATTGCTTTTTGTTTTGATAATATACAACGTACCAAAAACATGACAGGAGGTACCAAAGAAGCCCAGATTCTGGCTGATAAAGTAAGTCAGGCATGGATAAATTTTGCCAGACTGGGCAATCCTAATCACAAAGGATTACCTAACTGGCCCGCTTACAACAGCACAAATACTGCCACCATGCACTTTGATAATACCTGTGTGGTAAAACCTCAGATGGATAAAGAATTGTTTGAACTGGTAGCAGGAAACTGATAAAAATAGCTCATCAGGCTTTTACCAATACTTTTGAAACTGGGTATTGGTGAAAGTTTGATGAGCTCTATTATAGATTTATTGTGAACAATCACAAAAAATAGTGACTATCATAAGTCAGAGAATTATAGTTTGAATATGTAACTTTATCAGACAATTAAAAACACACCTTAAAACCACTGCTGCACTGGCAAAAGGTAAAGTATTCTCTGAACTATTTTAATATATGAAAAATCATGAATTTCGAACTAACTGGGCAGGCAACCTAACGTATAGCACCAACAACCTGCATATACCCAAAACTGTTGAAGAATTGCAGGAAATAATCAAAAGCTGCAAAAAAGTAAGGGTTTTAGGCACAAAACACTGTTTCAATAGCATAGCAGACAGTAGAGAAAACCAGCTTTCCACTGCTTTTTTCAATAAAATCATTGCACTCGATAAAGAAAAAAAGACTGTTACAGTTGAAGCTGGTATTAAATATGGTGAATTATGTGAATATCTGGACAAAAACGGATTTGCCTTGCACAATCTGGCTTCACTTCCACACATTTCAATTGCAGGAGCTTGTGCTACCGCAACACATGGCTCAGGTATTAAAAATGGTGGTTTGGCAAGTGCTGTTTCGTCGGTTGAACTGATAAATGGCAAAGGTGAACTTATCAATTTATCGAGAGAAAAGAATCCTGATGAGTTTTCGGGTGCTGTTGTCGGGTTGGGGACTCTTGGTGTAATTACAAAACTCACACTTGATTTGCTACCGACTTTTAAAATGAAGCAGGTTGTTTATCAAAATTTGCCGATGGCTGAACTAGAGAAAAATTTTGAAGCCATCATGTCTTCCGGTTATAGTGTAAGTTTATTTACAGACTGGAAAAATAAAAACATCAATGAAGTCTGGATTAAAAGTAAATTTGAAAAGGTACAAGCAATAACTTCAACTTTCTACGGAGCAAAACTGGCAACCAAAAACCTGCATCCTATCGAAAATCTTGATGCTATCCACTGCACCGAACAAATGGGTGTAGAAGGAGCCTGGTATGAACGTATGCCTCACTTTAAAATGGGTTTTACACCAAGTAGTGGCAAAGAACTCCAATCTGAATATTTTATCCCTTTTGAAAATGCTTACCAGGGTTTGGTTGCTATTGAAAAACTTAACGATAAAATAAACCCATATTTGCTTATTTCTGAAATCAGAGCAATTGCAGCCGATGATTATATAATGAGTCCTTTTTACAAAAAAACCTGTGTAGCTTTTCATTTTACATGGAAACAGGAAACTGAAGCAGTGATGCAGTTATTACCACAAATCGAAGAAGCCCTGACTCCGTTCAATCCACGACCTCACTGGGGAAAGTTATTTACACTCAAACCAGCCGTTTTACAATCCCGAATTTTAAAATTAGCCGAATTTAAAACGCTGATGAGTAACCATGACCCTGAAGGGAAATTCAGAAATGAATTTATTGACACCAATTTGTTTGGATAATTTAATACTCTGCTTATGAAATACTTCCTTTGTATTCTGCTATTGATTTGTTCTTTTTCAGGTTTTTCACAACAGGCTCATAAGCCCCGAACTATTGTGACCACAGATGGTGAAATAGATGATGTTGATTCATTTATCAGATTGTTATTGTACGCCAACGAATTTCAAGTGGAAGGGTTGGTTTACAGCAGTTCAATGTGGCATTATAAAGGGGATGGCAAAGGCACAAAGTTCACCTCCGAAATGGACATGACCCAAAAGATGTATGGTGAAAAAACAAATCTAAGATGGGCAGGCACTACCTGGATGCAGGATTTAATCAATGCTTATGACAAAGTTTATCCTGTATTGAGTACAAATGCCAAAGGTTATCCTAGTGCTGCTTATCTGAAAAGTCTGATAAAAGTTGGAAATATAGACTTTGAGGGAGAGATGGATAAGGATACTGAAGGCTCAGATTTTATCAAAGCCAAATTGCTTGATAATACTACTACCCCTCTTTATTTACAGGTCTGGGGCGGAACCAATACCATTGCCCGTGCCTTAAAATCTATTGAAGACCAGTATAAAAATACAGACAAATGGCAGATAATATATAAAAAGGTGTGCAGTAAAGCCATTATTTATGCTATTCTTGACCAGGATGCTACTTACCGAAAGTATATTTCTGTAAACTGGAAAGATATCAAAATCTACTACAATTCGAGCCAGTTTTGGTGTTTGGCTTATCCCTGGAAAAAAGCTGTACCTGAAAAAATGCATTACCTGCTTGAAGGGGATTTTATGGGTAAAAAAATCATCAATAACCACGGAGCACTCACTAAAATGTATTACAGCTATGGCGACGGACAAAAGCAGGTTGGGGATGATGAACATATTCATGGCGACTTAAGTAAACTCAATAATGCTCAATGGGGCAGTTTTTCGCAATATGATTTTATTTCAGAGGGTGATTCGCCAGCTTTTTTACATCTGATAAATGTAGGATTAGGTAATCTTGAAAATCCTCAATTCGGAGGCTGGGGAGGACGGCTAAAACAATCTGCCAGTCAGCCTAACCGGTGGGAAGATAGAGTCGAAGTAGCTGATTATAATCCATTTACCGGAAAAACAGACCTTACTTACCCTCAGATTCGCTGGCTGGAAGCTATTCAAAATGATTTTGCAACCCGTGCCGAATGGTGTGTAAAAAGCTACAAGCAATCCAATCATCCCCCTGTTGTAAAACTCAAACATTCTAACAACCTGACAGCTAAGCCCAATGCCATAGTTCGTTTGATTGGGAGTGCCCAAGACCCGGATGGTGATAACATTACCTATAAATGGTGGCAATATGAGGAGGCAGATACCTATTCAGGGAAAATTAAAGTACAGAATGCAGATATGCAACAAGCTGACTTTGTAATGCCTTCCGACATCAAAAAAGGAGAAACTATACACATAATTCTGGAAGCAAGTGATTCGAAAGCAACAAAACTCACTCGTTATCAGAGAGTTATTATAACTTCAGAATAAATAATTTTAAAATATACAACTTCTTTACAATAACAGTTAGTTACAAAAAAAGCTATTATTGTATGATGCAACATTTTATCTAAAATACAATCAACTTCTTCTATCTGTCAAAATATCTGATTTGGCATACTTTTTTTTACCACATAGGCAATACCGAAAATTATTAATCGCTAATCGAGATTACCTATGGAAACGCCTATTTCAGCCCTTGCTTTCGACACCCAGCCAGAAGAAAGCACATTAGAAAAACAGTCACAACCCATTTATACGGTAGAGTGGATAGAGAGAGCAGGAAATGCTTTTGCAGAGTGGTTTCGTTTACGTTTCAAAGCTGATAAAAAAATAAAAATATTTTGTGGAGTTGGGGATACCGGAGCAACCGGAATGGCTGTAGCTGCCAGATTGCGAGAAATGGGGTATTATGTAAAAGTGTATGTTGTACAACATTCATTTCCAACTTCACTGGGCTTTAACCGATATCGCAACAATATAGTTGCTTTTAAGTGGATTTGGATAGACAATGATATGCCTAAAATCACAGAAAATGACATTGTAGTTGATGCCATTCTTGGAACAGGGCTTAACCGAAATATCAGTCTGGTTACAGAGCATGTTGTAAATCAGATAAATAATTCGGGGGCTGAAATCATAGCTCTGGATATAGCCACGGGTTTATATTCCGAAACTCATACAGAGTCAAAAGCTACTGTTATACGACCGCATCATACTGTTTCAATCTCTAAACCTAAACCAGCTTACTTTTTTGCAGAAAACGATACCTATATTGGCAAATTACACCTACTTACTATCGGAGCAAAACCAAATGCTTTTCATAAACAGGAAGATATTCAGTTTGTAAGTGCAGAAACTGTCAAAGCATTCTTTCGCCATCGCAACCGTTTTACATCAAGGACAGATTTAGGAAAAGCTCTACTTATATCAGGTTGTCATGAAAATCTGGGTTCTGCTGTATTAACTGCTAAATCGTGCATTCGACTGGGAGTGGGGTCACTTACCATTCAGGTTCCAGGGTGTGCTGATATGTTATTACAACTTTCTGTCCCAGAAGCACATATACGTTTAGATAAAAACCGGGAAACTATAACTGATTATCCTGACCTCGACAATTTTACAGCAATAGGAATTGGAGCAGGCATAGGCAATCATGGACTTACTTCCGAAATTTTTGAGCAGATATTAAGACAAAACACCAAACCCCTCATCATCAGTCACGATGCAATAGAAATGTTGTGTCAATACAGACATTTGCTTTACAAAATCCCTCAAAACAGCACTTTATTACTTGAATCAGAAGATTTTGACAAGCTTATTGATTATGATCTTGAAATAAAATATAGCAATGATTTTGAAAGACTGGAAGCCTTACGACAGTTTAGCAAACGACATCAGGTAAATATTGTTTTCAGAGCAGGTATTATCTATACAGTTTTGCCAAATGGTCAGGTTTATTTTAATATGACCGGAAATGCAGGGTTGGCTACTTCGGGTACACAGGACATATTAAGTGGTGTAATTACTTCTCTGGCAGCACAGGGATACGAAATGTGGCAGGCAGCTGTTTTAGGGGTTTACCTGCAAGGTATTGCTGCCGACCTCATTTGTCTGAAAAAAGGTTATTCCGGCTGGATTGCTTCAGAACTTTTAGATTATCTCGGGGCAGGCATCCGTAAACTTGAAGAATAAAACCAACTCTCCCTTTTGGGAATCTATATATATCTAAAAACTCCTGTAAATCAGGAGTTTTTTGTTAATAGTCAGACTATTTAAGTAATTTGAGTTTCTCTTAAACTATCTTTTATCACCTAAAATACCACTCAGCAGCCAGCTTACCAGCCATACTACTACACTAAACCACAATGCCGGAAAAAAGCCTGTAACCCGGAATCCTCCCACAAAATAAGAAGCGATATAAATGATAACCACATTAATCACCAGTAAAAATAGCCCAAGTGTGATGATGGTAATCGGAAAAGTCAGAAACTCTAAAATTGGTTTAACAGTAGCATTCAGAATCGCCAGTACGATGGCTACTACCACAGCAGTACCAAAATTATGTACAGACACACCCTGTACAATGTAAGGAGTAACCATTACAGCAACGGCTGTAATCAGCAAACGAATAATCAGATTCATATAAGAAATAAGGTTTGTTTCAAAGCTAAAAAGTTTTTTAGGGATTTACAAAATGATTCCCATTTGCATTTCCTGCATTTATTTCAGGCAATTTTCCCGACAAATATGTACCACTTTCTGTTTTTTATACAAAGTGGTACTTTCTGACGATTTTTGACACCCTCCTATTTTAAATTTTGGCTACTTTTGGCAATTCCAAAAAAAGTTAAAATCATTATGAAAAAAATTACATATCCACTGATAGTTCTTTTATTAGTAATAAGTGCTTCAGGATTTTCACAAAAAGCAGCCAAACCTTTTTTTCAGCATGTAGAACCAGCATTCTGGTGGACTGGCATGAAAAATCCGGAAGTTCAGATTCTTTTTCACAAGCCAGACGACGACCTTACCCAGTATTTTGTTTCAGCCGATTATCCGGGTATCCGTATCAGAAGTGTAAAAAAAGTAGAAAATCCTCATTTTCTGTTTATTACCCTAAGTATTTCGCCAGAAGCCCAGCCCGGACAAGTACCCATCACATTTATTCATCACAAAAGCAAAAAGTTTATTTATAACTATGAAATAAAAGCAAAGTCTGTAAATACTCCTAAAGCTCAGGGATTTAGCCCTGCTGATGTATTATACCTGATTATGCCCGACCGGTTTGCCAATGGTGATACAAAAAACGATAGTATTGCCGGCATGTATGAAGGCACTCATCGTGAAAAACCTTTTGGCAGGCATGGTGGCGATATTAAAGGCATATCTGACCACCTTGATTATATCAAACAATTAGGGGTAACTACGCTGTGGCTGAATCCTGTACTCGAAAATAATCAGAAACGTGAAAGCTATCACGGCTATGCCATTACTGATTTATATAAAGTTGACCGCCGTTTTGGCACAAATGAAGATTACAGAATTTTCATCGAAAAATGCCACCAAAATGGTTTAAAAGTAGTACAGGATATGGTAGCCAATCATATTGGTGAAGAGCATTGGATAATGAAAGATATCCCTGAAAAAAACTGGATTCATTATTACCCTAATTACAAACAAACAAGTTATCGTACATCTGTTCCTTCTGACCCGTATGCCACACAATCTGATTTAGAAAAAATGAGTGATGGCTGGTTTGTATCTGCTATGCCTGATGTAAATCAGAAAAATGAGCTTTTTGCAACGTATCTCATCCAAAATTCGCTCTGGTGGATTGAATATGCCGGTATTGATGGCATACGCATGGATACTTACCCCTACCCTGACAAAGAATTTATGTCCCGCTGGGCTAAAACGCTGATTACTGAATATCCATCTTTTAATATTGTAGGAGAATCGTGGATTAATTCTGTACCTCTTACAGCTTACTGGCAAAAAGGAACTGTAAACAAAGATGGTTATGTATCAGAATTGCCTTCGGTTACTGACTTTCCGTTCTGTTTTACAGTACATCAGGCACTTAATGAGGGAGCAGGTTTTGACAACAGCATGAATCGTTTGCATTTTCTGCTGAGTCAGGATTTTGCGTATGCCAATGCCAATGGCAATCTTACTTTTCTGGATAACCATGACATGACCCGTTTTTTCAGAGTGGTTGGCAATGACATGGGCAAACTGAAACTTGGACTCACTTTCCTGCTCACTACACGTGGTATTCCTCAGATTTATTATGGAACTGAATTACTGATGGATGGTGATGGTGCTGTTCATCCTGATGTGAGAAAAACCATGCCGGGTGGATGGGACGGCGACAAACAAAATGCTTTTACAAAAGAAGGCAGAACTCTTCAGCAAAACGAAGCTTTTGACTTTATGCAAAAATTACTTAACTGGCGTAAAACCAAAACTGTTTTTCAGAATGGTAAACTAACTCACTATGTACCTGAAGATAATATTTATGTATATTTCAGACACAATGATAAAGAAAATATAATGGTTATTCTGAATGGGAACAGAGAAAGCAAAGCCCTGAATACCAGTCGTTTTGCTGAAAGCATCAAAAATGCTGTTAAAGGTAAAAATATCCTGACTGGTGAAACATTACAGTTAGGTACAATCAGTTTACCTTCTCAGACAACTTTGGTACTAGAGCTGGAATAAGCAAAGTTTTTCTTAACTAAAACCCCTGTCCATGAAACTTTAAATTTCATGGACAGGGGTTTTTTAGTATTTTCAAAAAGATATATCCTAAAATTTCATTTTTTTCGTTAATTAGCTATTATTTCCTCCACTCACTACAATACTCTGCAACTATGGAATCTATCATAAAAATATCAAATCCCTGCCCGGAAAACTGGGATAAAATGAAAATTGGGGTTCATTCCCGTTTTTGTGAAAACTGTCAAAAAAATGTAATAGATTTTACGGGCAAGACCCGCAATGAAATAATTGAGTATTTTTTATTGAATTATAATAAAAAAACGTGTGGAAGATTTTATGAATCTCAGCTTGACTTTAGTCATTCAGATTTTCTTGTAACTATCAATACCCTTGAAAAAGAACATAAAAATTCAAATTATTCATTTCTGTTACTTACAATAGGCTCCCTACTACTGGCAAGTTGTGAAAGTCCAGTAAACAAAAAACAAGTTTCCGTAAAACCAGTCACATATATCCCGGATTTAGCGATTTTGACGGAGAACAGTAATCCGCCTCCACCAGAAAAAAAAGAAACGCCTCTTTCAAAGAAAACCGACTGCGAGTTATCACCAGTTCATCCACAATTTAGTTCTATTATAATGGGAAAACTTGATCTAAATATAGGAGAGATACAGATTGATGCAGTTGAGTCATACGAATCAGTAGAAATTTTGCCTGAGTTTGGCGGGGGTTTATCAGGATTGATGTTTTATATGAAGCTCAATCTGATTTATCCGGAGTGGGAAAAGAAGAACAAAATACAAGGAACAGTATATACCAATTTTGTTATTGACAAAGAAGGTAAAATCAGGGATATTAAAATTACTAAATCAGTTGCTGGTTCTAAAAACTTTGATAAAGAAGTAATTCGTATTTTAAGCAATATGCCCAACTGGAAGCCTGGTCAAAATAATGGACAAAATGTAGATGTTTTATATAATCTACCCATCCGGTTTGAGTTATGAACCTAACTCTCTGATTTACAATTTATACAACACAGAGTTGTCTGGTTATACAACTCAGTGTTGTTTTTTTTGATTGGTCAGTTATAAACTAAAAATACCTATTTCATCATTATTACTGTTGTTGCTTTCTCAGTGTGATATTTCTGACTCAAAAATATAAATCCTCCCATTTTCAGGATTATTAAATTTTTCTCCTTTAAAACCTCTTCTGAGCAATTCCTCCCTGATTACTTTCATTACAAACCAATGGCTGACTATAAGAATTTCGTTTTCCTCTTCAATAAGTATTTTTTCTAAAAATGATGATATTTTTCGCTTAAATTCTGAGGTCTCATTTTTAAGAGTCAATGATTGTATTCTTACTAAAATCCCCCAAACTAAAAAGGGGAGTCGTATTGTATCGGGTAATTGGTGTAAAATATCCAATTCTTTCAGTTCGGGAATTTTATGAATTTTACCTTTGTACAGATAACTGGCTGTATTTACAGCACGAATCATAGTACTTGAATAACATGCCTTCCAGTCTATATCTCTCAGATTTACCTCTTTATATTCAAGGTTAGTAGTGTTGTCATAATCAGCAAACCAGGAAATAACTTCTGCTTTTGAAAGAAAAGTTTTTGCAGGAAACAAATGATTCACTTTAAAGTGCCTGACTAATCCTATTTTCATCTTTTGATTTTTCTGTAATTACACAAAGCCATTACAATTACTTAGATGTATTAAAAAGTTTTTTTTCCTCATATTCCTTCACCTGTTTCTTGGTAGCAAGCCCTTTCCAGCTTAATTCAAGTATTTCCGTCAACAAGTTCTTGTCATGAGTAGTTGTCCACTTGCAGATATAAGGATATGCTTTAAAATGCTCGGGTAAATGAAAAAACTCAGGATGACTGTCTAAATACCTGTTTCTTATTTCAAAATCCAGACGAATTGGAATAAACTCACTGCTATCATGGAGCCTGCACATCAGTTTGCCACGAACTTTTACAGAAGGTGTTCCCTCGTGTGAAATACTTTCTTCTGTATCAGGAAAAGTCAGGGCAATATTTTTCACTACATCAAAGTCTGCATAATTAAAATTCACTATTTTGTTTTTTCCGGTCATTAGCTTTTAGTATGTCTTATGAGTTTATATTTGGTAAAACCACAAGCTCTCCATTAAACAGAGAGACAAAATTATTATACATGTAAAATATCCTCACAAGGGTTTAAGCATTGCTTTTTAACACTCAAATTCTTACAGGAATTTAGCAGTTCTTAATTTTAACTTAATGATTGTTACATTTAAAAGTCTAAAAAATTTAAGCTAATTTAGATTAAAAATCCAATTTAAATTCTTCCAGTTGCAGATTAGTATTCAGAGTATAGAGCTTAAATTGGTTGCTTTCGCCTACAATCCAGGCTGCCTTTCCTTCTACTAAAAACAGTTTGTCTGCCCCATTCGGATTGAGACGTGCACTAATATTAACAGCAGATTTCAGGATATTGCCATATTCATCTATAAGCATTGCCTTCGTACTTTGATAGGTCAGGGAAGGCGATTGTGATGCCCGAAGACTTACAAGCCATTCTTCCCAAACCGCCACATATTGTCCCTGTGCAATTTTTATCAGCTTGGGTCTTTCTGCACTGGTAAAAGTTTGTCCTGCCTGAAAGTTAGTAAGCCAAGCCACCGAAGCCGTATTGAATGTAAGGTTGGGTTTGTCAGGACGAGCCAGTTGTTGTCCGCCAATTTGTGCCTGAGCATTATTTGCTCTTGTATCTACTATATTTTCGGTGATATTTATTTTGGCAGGTCCGTATGGGCTTTCACTAAACCATGTATTGCCTGTTTGTGGATTATTCCCGTATCTACCATCATTTACCTGATCAAAATCTTTGACTATGTGTACAAAACCCAGATTTCGTGGCTCCAGTACAGGCTCATCCCAACCATCACGACTTTGCTTACGGTTTGTTTTTTCACTGGAAAATAAAATCCCATACCCTGCTTCACCTGCTACAACATCCCCCATAGAAATAAAAGTAAAATTATGACTAGAATTACGAGCGTACACGTAAGTTCCCTCATGGTTCTGGTTAGGTATTGGTTGAGCAGGGCTATCCATTATAATTTTTCTGACAGCAATGCCTCCGGCAGGCATATAGCCTGCATCACCCAAATCCATGATGATAAAATCTTTTCCATCAAACAAAATTCGCTGATCAAAGGAATGACGCCAGCTGGTTTCGTTGTTTCCTTCAGCAGAAGGATTTCCTGTTTCAGCATCAACTACTGTATAAGAGGCTTTTTGGTGACGTACACCAATGCTGGCATCAGGCAAGGTATTTCCGGCATGAATCAATACAATTTTTTCATTACCATAAGCTAAATCGGAAGTTCCGGCAATTGTAGGAGAAAAAACAGGATTGATGAAATATTGTTTTGTATTCAGGTTTTTGTTCCAAACAACATTTCCATCCTTATTTATTTTAGTAAGATTGAGTACATTAGCTCTATACCCCAAAACAGTCTGGTTTTTTGACAAATCTTCCTCAATAGCTGTCGTACAATACAGATTATCTCCATCGCCAGTCAAACCACCCAAAATAGCCAGTCCGGCAGGTACATCTTTGTGCCAGATGGGTGTAAACTGGTTGTTACTTTTGCTATAGGATGATATTTTTACTTTTTTAGTGGTTAAGTCTTTCCAGGCAAAGTGCAGACGATTGTTCTGAAAAATACTAATTATCTGTGGAGCAGAACTGTGAGGCTTGACTTGTTCGGAGGGCTGAGAATCTGTATTATAGGTTGAAAAAGCAGAAGGATTACTTCTTTCGGGAGGCGATATCCGGTCAGTGTTTTTCTGCGGTTGATTTATGTTTTCTCCTGTGGCTTGTCTGAGTGGTATATTTACTGTTCCCTCTTTTAAAGATACAAACTTGCCCAAACATTTTCCGTCAGAGTCAACAACCTTCCAACAGTGACCTATAGATGTTTCCTGTTCAACAGATTCCATAGGAGAAATTTCTCCAAATTTTACAGTTTTCCCCTCAGAGTCAATCCAATAAAAAGTAAGTATTTTGTTGGTCTCATTCTTAAAAATGATGGTAGTGGGCTTTCCTTCTGTTGAAACAACATTTTCATTACAAGATTTTTTGGTAAAATCCTGAGAACAAGACTCAAGTATAAAAAAGCAGATAAAAAAGGCAGAAATTAGAATTTTAAAAGTAGGCATGATTGAAAGCATAACTAGCGATAAAAAATTTAAGATTAATCAATTTACATTATTTTAAAAACACCCTTTCGAGTTTACAATCGCCAAGTCTCGAAAGAGAGTTATTGATTGCTTTTTCTTGTGATTAAACTAGAGAAGTCTTTTTACAAACTCTGTTTTTAAAATTAGTATTAGATTCAGAAATATATATTTCCGCATAAACTACTTTAGGTTTCATCACAATCAATAAACTTATTCAAAATAATTTATATAAATGCGTCCATAATAAGGCTTTGCCTTCATACTTTGATAGGTCAGGGAAGGCGGTTGTGATGCCCGAAGACTTACAAGCCATTCTTCCCAAACTGCCACTTGTACAATTTTTATCAGCTAATGAAAGACAAAAAACAACTGCTATCAGGTATTTTCTTCGGAAATTTATTACTGTATTTTCATGATAAAAACTCCACTGGTTTCACAATAAAATACTACATACTTTTCATCAGGTGAAAGTACAATTCCTCCACAAACAGAGCTACTTATCCAGAGTATTTTTCCCTTTTTACCCTTCTCTTGTAATATTAGTCCACCATGTGCGAATTTAACAATTGTTTCTAATTTGGTTTTTATACTATCCGGATAGGATTTATTGTAATCTATCTCATGTGTTGAAATATAATTCTCTTTTTCTGTCGGAGTTAGTTGCTTGATTAGTTTTAAGCTAATTACTCCAATTGTATCTCCATGCCAAACTCCAACAGTAAGTTTAGCCTCATTTAAATTTATTGAAAAAATGTCATCAGATTGATTCATGCAATATAATATGTCTGATTGCTCTGACCAAGCTGGCATTTGTGAAATATTGTTTCCAAAAACTTGAGCAGTCTTAGTTTTTAGTCTTTTTAATTCTTTATCAAAAGAGTTTTCTTGTCCGAAACAGTTTGACAAGTTTCCTATAATTGAAAAACATAATGTTATTAAAGAAAGTAAAATATGTCTTTTCATGGTTTTTTGTTTAGCCTACTGTTTTTTCAAGTGTATGCTTACAGCTATCATGATGAGAAATGATATTATCTATCTAAGGCTTAAAGATAAAAAAACAGGTTTTTACCAAGCAACTATTTTCAGAATCTTGTTATTGTTCTCCCTTCATAATGAAGTCTCCATGTATAAGTGTGTGGCCTAACTTTTTAAAACGAAGGGGTTTGTCCCAGTATTTATAGCTAACCTCAGGATATAAAAAACCAAAAGCATGAATATTCATCGTAATTTTAACTGAGTCAGGTAATTTTTTAGAGGAGAACCGGTACTTTTTTCCTGTTAATAGTGTGAGTTGCGGAAATTCAAGTGAATCACATTTTGTTAAATCAATTATAACTTTCCCATCTTCGTCCGTTTCATACATCATTACTTCTTTATTTGAAGAGTTAAGAACAATTCTTGCATTTGAAGTATAAGTATATTTTTCTCCATTATGTAATGGTAAAATAACAAAGTGTTCTACCGGGTTGTTGGACTTATCAGAAATAAAAAACGTGGTTTTTAAATTATTATCAGAATATGGTGATAGTTGAATGTTGCAAACTGGGTTTAATAAAGGTTTAAATTGTAATTCAATACTGTCATTAACTATTTTCCATTGTCCAAGTGAAATATTTGAACGACCTTCACAACCTCCTTCCTTAACAAAAGTAGAATCACTGTTCAAAAACAAAGCATTAAAACAAAAGCCGTCTCTTGAACTGTAAATTTCAGTTGTGGTCTTTTCGCAGTTACATTCAGGCTGCAAAACGTTAATAATATCTTGAGAAGTCTCTGTTGAACTACAACTAATAACTAAGAAGCTAGCTATAATCAGTGAAAACCGGGCGAATTGACGAATTCTCAATGTCATTTTTTGAAGTAATTTACACAATAGCTGTTTCTTCAAACATACAGTCAAAATTGTCTTTATCAAAATATTCTACAGTTTCTTTCCAGTTTTTTTACTAAAATTTCTTTTTTTCTCTTTTTATAAATCCGGTTATAGTGAGCCGGTCGTATATCCATCCAAAACGTACGAACAACCTATTATTTAACAAAAACACGTAAAAACAATTATGAAAAAATCACTTGTAACACTAAGTCTTGCATTGGGAATGCTGGCACTTGTTCAAAATTCATTTGCTCAGAATACAACCGTTATGGTCGGCATGGAAGCCATGTATCCTCAGAAAGACATTATTGACAATGCCGTAAATTCCAAAGCTCATACTACACTGGTAGCTGCTGTAAAAGCTGCCGGACTCGTAGAAACCCTGAAAGGGAAAGGACCTTTTACTGTTTTTGCACCCACCAATGATGCTTTTGAAAACCTGCCTGCCGGAACTGTTGAAACGCTACTGAAACCGGAAAATAAAGCAACTCTTACTAAAGTATTGACTTATCATGTAGTAGCCGGAAAAATGGATTATAATACCATAGCTGCTGCCATCAAAGCTGGTAAAGGTACGGCTACACTCAAAACAGTAAGTGGTGGAACGCTGACAGCTATGATGAATGGCTCTCATAATATTGTACTGAAAGATGAAAACGGCAATGTAGCCAACATCAGTACTTATGATGTATTTCAGTCTAATGGAGTAATTCATGTACTGGATGCAGTAGTATTGCCAAAAATGTAAATAATAAACTGCAAAAATCAATTATCAAAAAAGGTGAAAATCAAGTCTTAATCATTAGTCTTGAATAGTTCTTGAGGTTAAGGTTAAGTAGTTATCCAACATTCGCACAGAAAGCTTCCATTTGGAGGCTTTTTGTGTTTTTACACGTCATTAAAAAATAGTATTTTTGTGTTAGTAACCGTCTGGCGGAATTATCCTATGAAAAATCCTTATATCTCGCTGCTGCTGACTGCCTGGCGATATGCAAAACATGAAAAGAAACGCTACGTACTTACCTATTGCATGTTTCTGATAGCCATTACCATTGCCTCACTCAACCCTTTGTTTTATGGCTGGTTTATCAATGCTGTTCAAAAAGATGCCAATGCCGTTCTAAAAAATGCCTGGATATATGCAGGAGGCTATTTGTTGTTACGTTTGGGAGAGTGGGCTTTTCATGGTCCTGCCCGTATTCTGGAAAGAGAACTTGCTTTTACGCTAAGTCGCAATTATCTGGAAGAACTATATCATCAAACACTTCATTTGCCTGCCAAGTGGCATCAGGATCATCACTCAGGATCCACCATCAACCGAATTCGCAAAGCCTATGAAGCTCTCAAACATTTTTTTGACAATGGCTTTATGTATGCTTATGCCTTCTCCAGATTCTTTTTCTCATTTGCTGCCATGCTGTATTTTTCTCCATTGTTTGGTGCCGTTGGTGTATTGATGGGAATATTTAACATCTGGCTCATCTTTAAATTTGACAAGCCTTTCATCAAAACCCTTGACGAAGTCAATGAAAAAGAGCATGTAGTATCTTCTACCCTATTCGACAGTTTATCGAATATCATCACAGTCATTACCCTCCGTCTCGAAAAGCGGATGGAAAGTGGTTTGATGCAAAAAGTGAAAGAAGTCTTTCCGCCCTGGAAAAAAAACATCCGGATTAACGAATGGAAATGGTTTGTAGCAGATACGATGGTAGGATTAATTTATGTAGTTATTACAGTTGGATATGTCTGGCAAAACTGGCACCCAGGTACCATCTTTTATATTGGCGGACTGGTAGCACTCATCGGATATGTCAATCAGTTTACAAGTGTTTTTCATGATGTAGCCTGGCAATATACCCAGATAGTACAATACAATACGGACGTACAAACTGCCCGTAGTATCTCTGAGTCTTTCAGAAAACAACATCGTTCTGAAAATGAGGAAAATTTGCCTGAAAACTGGCAAAAGATTGAAATTGAAAATCTCAACTTCTCCCATCATGAAACCTATCAGGAGGATGTGAAATCCCAGAGTTTGCATAACCTGAAAATAAATATTAACAGAGGTCAAAAAATTGCTTTTGTTGGAGAAAGTGGGTCAGGTAAAAGTACATTACTGGCACTTTTGAGAGGGCTATATGAGGCAGAGCCACATGTAAAACTGCAAATTGATAACAAGCAATATAAAAATCTTGCTGTATTGGCTGATACGGTAACACTGTTTCCACAAGAGCCCGAAATTTTTGAAAATACAATTATCTATAACATCACACTAGGCTTGCCTTTTGAAGAAAAAGACATCTGGAAGATTTGTGATACAGCCCACTTTTCGGATGTTGTAAAACAATTGCCCAATGGTCTTGAGTCAGGAATTCAGGAAAAAGGGGTTAATTTATCTGGTGGTCAAAAACAGCGATTGGCACTGGCAAGAGGTATTTTGGCAGCAAGAGGAGGTGATATAGTATTACTTGATGAACCAACAAGCAGTGTTGACCCCAAGACTGAATCAAGGATTTATGACAAACTGTTTGATGAATTTAGAGACAAAGCCATTCTTTCTTCTTTACACAGATTGCATCTGCTTACTAAGTTTGATTATGTATATGTATTGGAAAAAGGAAGTATTGCCGATGAAGGTACTTTTGAGTATTTAAAAGAGAATAGTCCTGTTTTTCAGGAATTATGGCAACATCAAAAAGAGAAAGAAAAAGCAGAAGAAATGCCATTCTGATACTGGCTTAATGGCTTGGTTCTATCAAATCCCAGAGATTTCCGTACAAATCTTCAAAAACTGCTACCATTCCATAAGGTTCCTGATGTGGTTCCCGAATAAAAACAACTTGTTTTTGCAGCATATTATGATAATCCCGCCAAAAATCATCAGTATATAAAAAGAGAAAAACCCTGCCGCCTGTCTGGTTTCCTATTCGGCTTTTTTGCTCATCATTTGAGGCTTTAGCCAGTAATATACAGGTATTCCCTGATGTTACTCCCGGTGGAGCTATTACGACCCACCTTTTAAACTCATTTAAAATCGTATCTTCAATTATTATAAAACTGAGTTTTTCTGTATAAAATTGTAGTGCTTCATCATAGTCATTTACTACCAAAGCAATTCGGGCAATTTGTTGTTTCATATTAATTTTTAGCTTTGCAAAACCAACAAAAAAATTTATTCGTAGGTTTGAATAAAAAACGGATAATTACCAATCTTAAACTTAATATTTTTGACTAAAAAAATAAAAATACCGGAAGAAGATTTAATCATCTTACTCAAAAACAAAGACCAGCGTGGCTTTACTATCTTATATGATAACTATGCTGCTGCTTTGTACGGTATTATCCTAAAAGTAGTAAAAGCGGAAGAAGTAGCTGCTGATGTAATGCAGGAGGCTTTTGTCAAAATATGGAAAAATATAGAGGCTTACGAAAAAGGTAAGGGAACCCTTTTTACATGGATATTAAACATATCCAGAAATCTCGCCATCGACAAAACTCGTTCCTCAGAATTTAGGCAAAATTCACAAATCCGAAATATAGATGAAAACGTAAATATAATTGAGAAACGCATTGAAACTCAACAACAGGTAGAAACTCAAACCGACCTGATTGGCATTGAAAACCTGATAGGAAAATTAAAACCCGAATATCAGGTCATTATAGAACTTGTTTATTTTAAAGGATATACACAAACCGAAGTAGCTGAAGAACTGGAGGTACCCCTGGGTACTGTAAAAACCCGTATTAAAGCAGCTATCACACAGCTTAAAAGTTTTGTTACATAGCACAAGATTTGGGTCATAGTTTATGAACTTTAAATCTGAAAAGTAATCCACCAACACACTTTGAATACAGAAGAATACATATCGTCAGGAATTTTAGAAAGTTATGTACTGGGCATTACTACCGACAAGGAAAATGCAGAAGTAGAACAATATGCCAGCCAGTATCCTGAAATTGCCACAGAGATTCAAATTATCAGAGAATCTCTGGAAAACTTTGCCTTGTCTTTTGAAAAAGAACCGCCAGCCGGGCTTCGTGATAAAATATTAGATAATTTGATTGCCTTAAATGAGGTATCTTCTGAGGAAACGCTAAAAACCATTCCATTACAATCCAAAGGCAATACCACTACATTACGCTGGCTTACGCCCTGGATGGCTGCTGCCTCTGTAGTACTGCTGATTGCAAGTTTGGTTGTCAACTTTATGCTCTATAATTCTCTGCAAAATACAAGAGAAAGACTTGCTTCACTGGAAAATCAAAATCAGCAGATTTCGCAGGTTTTGGAGACATCCCAGCGAAACAGTCAGGAATTACAGCATGAAATAGACATGTTTAAAGACCCTGGCATGAAAATGATTATGCTAAAAGGGACTAAAGCAGATGGCGTAATGGCAGTAGTTGCCTGGAAAATCGACAACAATCAGGTGTTTATTGTTTCTCCGAAACTTCCTCCACCTCCCGAAAACATGCAATATCAATTATGGGCAATTGTAGATGGTCATCCTATAGATGCCGGTATGCTTGAAAACACAGATAAAGTCCAATCCCTTAAAATTATAAAAGAAGCTGATCTGTTTGCCATTACCCTTGAGAAAAAAGGGGGAAATCCAACTCCTGAAGGTGAGATGTATGCCAAAGGGAATGTATAGAGTTTAAACTTGAGATAAAACGAATAAAGCCTGTACAAAAATTTTTGTACAGGCTTTATTCGTTTTATTTATGACTCAAAATTATCTTGTTCGTCCATTATGTTTTTTACGGGCAATAGTACGATTGGCTCTTCGCTGTTCGTGATGTAACTTAGCTCTCTCTTGCTTTGTAACTACACCATCTGCCTTGGCAGCTCTTTTATCATGTCTGATTTTAGCTTGCTGACCCTGTAATCTGGCAGATTCTGCCGGAGTTAACTCACCTGAACGCCTTCCTTCACGAATACGTCTTTCCTGACGAAACTGACGCTTAGTCACATTTGGAGTACCACTTCCTGGTTCAGATTGGGCATATGAAAAGGTAACAAAAAGTACCAGAGAGGCTATCGTAAGCAAAAATTTAGCTTTCATAATTGAAAAAGTGTTAGTTGAATGTTTTATTGTTTTTACGTTGTTATAATTCTTTGACAGTAACTTTTGAAAAAAGTTTAACATATTCTAAAAAATATGAACAAATTTTTTCGGAACTAAATCGATACTTTTGAACTTATACGAATTTACAAATAATATCAGGTGTTTATAAACTTGATACGTACAGAAATATAATAGTATTAATTGTTTTCTCTCACTCATATTGCTTTTAAAATCAGTATTACTGCTATATTATAGATAATCAGATATGCCTGAAACCCTTATATCACCAGCCCGTCGTTCCAGATTACAATATTTATTGGGAGCCAGTCTTGTATTTTTTGGAGCAGTTTGTTTCTCTGCCAAAGCAGTACTAATTAAATATGCCTATAATCATTACAAAATTGACTCCGTATCACTCTTGTGTCTCCGAATGGTTTTTGCGTTTCCATTTTATGCCGGAGTAGCATTTTACCTGAGCAGAAAAGAAAATTATATCAAACTCAAACAAAAACAATGGCTGGTGCTGGCTTTGCTAGGAATTGTAGGATATTATGTTTCCAGCATACTTGATTTTGAAGGACTTAATTATGTAACAGCAAGTGTAGAAAGGCTGATTTTGTTTATTTATCCTACACTGGTTGTCGTTTTTTCAGCTTTGTTTTTTAGAAAAAAAATCAAGCTGATTCAGTATCTGGCACTTGCTCTTACTTACACAGGCATGCTGATTGCTTTTATTCCTGATTTAAAAGCTGGCATCAACAATAATCTATTAATCGGAGCAACCTGGATTTTTATCAGTGCTGTAACCTATGCCTGCTACATGATTGGCAGTGGAGAAATGATTCCGGCTTTAGGTTCTCTCAAATTTACCTCCTTTGCCATGATGTTTGCAACCCTGGCAATACTTATTCATTTTTGCCTTATTAACGGCTTTAATTTGTTTCATTTTCCGGCTGGTGTCTACTGGATTTCGATAGCAATGGCTATTTTTTCGACGGTGCTGCCGACATTTGCGGTTTCAGAAGGTATTCGTATGATTGGCTCTGGTAATGCTTCCATTATTGGAGGCATAGGTCCGGTTTCTACCATTGTGCTGGCTAATATCTATCTTGGTGAAGCTATTTCTGTACAACAACTGGCAGGTACTTTTGTGGTACTTGCCGGTGTACTGATGATTAGCTGGAAAGGGAAAAAATAATTGTCAATCAACATGAACAAGTCTATTTTAATGCCTAAGTATGAAGAATTAGTACAGGAACCAGTGGGAGAAGAAAGGTATGTTTATTGTAAAGATGGTACCAAGATAAGGGTAATTATGGCAGGAGAAGGAAAAACAGTGGTACTGGCACATGGATATGGTGGCTCGGCAAAAGACTGGAATCTTATTTTTAACAGGCTTGTAAAAGAGGGATTCAGGGTAATAACTTTTGACCAAAGAGGACATCTGAAAAGTACAATCGGTAGTGAAGGAGCTACATCTGAAGCAATGGCAAACGACTATCACGCTATTTTTGAGCAACTTGATGTAAAAAATGCTCTTTTGGTCGGACATTCGATGGGTGGTTTTCTGGGAATTATTTATCTTCTCTCTTACCCACTCCAAATAAGTATAACGTCTCTTTTACTTTTATCATCTTTTGCCGGAAATATCGGAAAAAACAACCCATTTGTTCGTTTTCAAATTCCAGTAATCAAAAGTGGCATCATGATAAAAGTGATGCAAAATACAACGTTACGCCACTTGATAGGTCGTTTTTCGGTTGGAAAGAAAGTCAATCCATCCATCGTTAAAGCCTCAACCGAAAACTTTATGCAGCAGCCTCATCAGCAACTGATACCTGTTTTAAGAGCTCTGGCTGAAAAAAACTACTATTCCCGCCTTTCGGAAATTCAAATACCCTGTACTGTTTTGACCGGCACAAGTGATAATACGATTCCTTATTTTCATTCTGTTAAACTATCCAAAGCCATTAAAGATGCAAAACTGGAGTTAGTGGCAAGCATTGGACATCTTTTCTACTGGGAGTATCCGGAAAAGGTAATTACTGAAATAAAACAACTGCTTGAATATAAAAAAACTCCTGAAGCATAAGCATTGCCTTCCAGGAGTTTTACAGGTAAAGGAATTTACCTTAGTTATTTTCTTTTTTTGCTGTATCCCCTATTTTGTTCACCATACCACTAAAAAAGCCACCTCCACCACCCTGCGGATGAATTCTGTTCAGCAATTCTTCAGTCGTATATTTCTGTCTCAATTCCTCTTCCTGTAAAAGTTTTTCTACAATTTTCTGCACACTGATACGACTTTCGTGGTCATTGGCTTTCATGAGTAAATCTTGTAAAGTATTTTCAACAGCCAGTCGTGCATCAGCATAATGATAAGGTTGCGGTTCATTACTGTTAGCAAAATCCTGAGCTACCTGTATGATAATTTCATCTACAATTCTGTTATCTTTTACGGGTCTCTGCCCTCCCAGCAAATCCATCAAATCCTGAGGATGTCCATTCCGCAATTCATCCCGCCACACTTCAATGATAGTTTGCATAATAGTTTCATTTTTAAGTGTATCTTTCATTTGAGTAAGCATTTAATTGAAATTTAGGGTTAATAACTGCTATAAAGCAAAAACTGAGTTGCCTTATGTCAGTAAGTGGTAAAAAAATTATGCCATGTCATTAAATTTCAATTAAACATTTATGGAAAACAGGCATCTTTTGTATCTCTATTAAAAAAATGAAAAACTATGAAACAGACCTTTCATCTGAGCATTCCAACTCCCTGTGATAAAGGAAAAAAGAATTGGAATCAGTCTCCTCAAACCTCAAAAGGTATTTTTTGTCAGCATTGCAGCACAGAGGTAATAGACTTTTCTCAGAAAACTCCTCAGGAAATCAAAGACTTTTTTAAGAAAAATAAGGGGCATGTATGTGGCAAGTTCTACACAGATCAGCTTACTACTTATAAAATAACTGATAACAAGCCCAAGCCTGTCAGAACATGGATATTAGGAAGTTTACTGCCGTTGCTTCTTACCGGAAAAACACAGGCAAAAACTCTCACCCCTGTTCAGCAGGTAAGTTATTCTCCTGAAATTTTAAGCAAGCATTCCCCTGAAACCAGAAAATCTTTAGCAGACAGTGTAGAAATTATTGGTAGAATTTTATCTAAAAATGAATCTTATGGAATTTTTAATGCAAAAGTGGGGCTGAGAGGGACAAATGTTGCTGTTCATACTGACAATTCCGGCAGGTTTGTCTTTAAAGTATCTAAAGATGAACTCTCTCAGCATGATACACTTTATATTGAAGGAAGTTTTTATGAAGAATATACCAGAACTATTAATCTTGAAAATAAAGATGTAATGAGTTATAACATGGGAGATATATTTCTTGAAAAACTCCCTGAACCACCTGCCGTAGTCGTGGGAACTATTCAATATTATCCTGCTAAACAACAAAAGGGTTTCTGGAAAAGGCTTTTTGGAAAGAAAGAGTAAATGGAGTATAAAAAATCCCGTCTTTTGTTGAAGAAGACGGGATAAAACATTAGTACAAATTTTTCAACTTTTATTTTTTTGGCTCATCTGCATTTTTCTGTGTAGTAGCTGGAGCAAGCGAATTAATCCAGGCAGCTATTTTCAGAGCTTCTTCTTTTGGAACCTGGGGCATCGGAGGCATTTCTGTTGAATAATCGGGCCAGTTTTGAGGCTTCGGATTATAAATCAAATCTACCAGTTGTTCATTGGTATAATGCCGTTTGGCTACCTCTGCAAATGCCGGACCTACCTGACGCTTGTTTGCCTGATGACACGAAGTACAGGTGTTTTTTGACAGCAAAGGAGCTACTTCCTGGTAAGTAGGTACTTTATTGGTTGCAGGTTTTATAGTAGTCTGGGCAGCAGGTTTTGTTGTGGTAACTTTAGTGTTAGCCGAGTTTTTAGTACTGATTTCAGAAAGTTTTAGCTTTTCACCATCCGGAATTTGGTTTAGGGTATAATAAGCAGTAGTATGTAGTAAAGTATAACCTGTTTCTTTGCTTTTCACACCATTTAATCTGATTTCATGTATAAAATACTGTCGCAAATCATCTACCACAATTCTGGCTTTTAGTCCATCAGCCGAAACTTTTACACCTTTTATCACAAGATTTTTATCACGAATAGTAGGACTGCCATACACAGGATGATATTTATAAATAAAACTTCTTCCTGAATAGGAAGCCAAATCCTCAGCAGAAGCTTTGTCAACTGGCATTGTAAACTCTACTTCAAAACCATCAGGCATCGCCCTTACAGCTTTCATCTCAAAAGGAACTTTACCGGTCCAGATAAGTCTTTCAAGACCTCTTGTTTTTTCGCCGGCACTCCCCCAGCCCCGGTTTGTTTCGCCGGCAAACAAAGAACCATCTTTGCCCCAAGCCATACGCAAAATACCGGACTGAAAATTTTTACGGAAGTCAAAAGCAGAACCCTGCCATACCCCATTTACTTTTTCAAGAAAAACACGGTCAATTTTTGACTGACCCTGGTCTCCCACAAAAATCTGTCCTGCAAACGGACCAAATTTTCCGGCAGTTTCATCTTTGATAATTTCAGAAGTAGAAATGCCCAGAATACCGTGTGGAAGCCATACAGCAGGCGTTTTTAAGCCAGGGACTTGTTTTGCTATTTCAAATAAGGCAACTCCGGGTTCATTTGGATTGTTTTCGGGTTTTATAGCTATTTCACCTGGCTTTTCAATATGTGGGTCAATTTTTGAATAAATGTCCTGTTCAGTTATTTTTACTGGCACATTAGGTAGTGCTTCTGCACCGGTAGTCCAGCGAAGTCCCGCCGGATGACCTGTAAAATCACCTTTTCCCACAGGCATAATAAAACCACTACCCATCCAGTCGCCCTGATTATCACCATAAAAAAACTCTCCGTCAATATAACCTATTCCACAGGGAGAACGCATACCTGTTGCCCAGGGCTCCATTGTACCATCAGGAGAAATCTTCAATGTCCAGCCTCTCCAGGGTACTCTTGATTCACCACGCCACCATGCCTGATTGCCAAAAGCCACATTACCCGTTACAAAAAAAGAGCCATCGTCCGCTATTTTAGGACCATACGAATACTCATGGTAATGACCGGAAAGAGGCCAGGCATAGACTGTTTCATATACATCTGCCCTGCCATCTCCATTTTTATCAACCAGTTTGGTAAGCTCACCACGTTGGGTAACATACAAAGCATTATCTTTATAAGCCAGCCCCAGTGCTTCGTGTAAACCTGAGGCAAAAAGGATAAATTTAGGAGTGCTGCCATTTTCAGCATACGGATTTTCAATAATCCACACATCACCCCGGCGGGTACAAACTCCAATTCTGCCATCAGGCAATGTTGCCACACCACCAGATTCCAGCAGGATATTTTCCGGGACAGGTAGGGTAACCATACGATAATAATCTTCTTCTTTGGGGGCTTTTGGGCTTTGAGCAAAACTACCTGTTGCCCAAAAAAGGAGTGTTAGTAATATAAATGTCTTTTTCATTGTATTAAAAGTCTGATTTCAAATTGAAATTGCAGATGATGATTGTATAGTTTTCGTTTTTTGAACAATGATTTACCAAATAATAGAATATTTGATACTGGTTCCGTCAAAAGGAGCTATCAGCTCTTTTTTGCCATTTACTTCACGAATCTGGGCTTTTCCGGACAAGGGTTTGATGTAATATTGTTTATCATCTACAGCAAACGTACCATCTGTCAGCTCTGTAATTATCTTTCCCTCTGCCAGCTTTACGAAAAGATTGGAAGCCTTTGTTCCATTTTTTAATGTAATCTCTCGTGTAAATATTTTATTCCCATCTTCAGGATAGGTTTTATCTTCTATTTCCATCCCTTTATATAAATATTTAAAAGCCGGACGACCAGTACTTTCTTCCAGAATATACCCCTTACTACGATAATCAGTAGTATTTTCAATAATCCAGTTAGCTGATGGATTATCTAACACCAAAAGGCTTGGACTTGTAAACAAGTATTGTACACTACCCATTGGATTATAAGAACCATCACCTCTGTCGTGCCACATAGGTGTAGCATCTATAAACTCACCTTTCCATACACATAACAAACTGCCTGCTTTTAAATCGTAGATATAATGAATACCAGAAGGCTCTCCTACAGCAATGGTATGGGTACGACGTTGCGAATAATCTCCTTTAAAATCAAGAAAAGCCCGGATAAGACGAGGTTCTGACTGTACCTGAATCAGTATTGGATCTGTAGGTTCGTCTGATTCAGGCAAAAATGAATTGATAGTATGCAGGGCATGTATGGGCAGGTTTTCACTTTCTGCAAAAAGTCCCAGTATTGGTTTTTGCCAGCCTACTGCTTTGTAGTAAAACAACACAAAATTATGACTGCCTGCACTCAGATTAATTTTGCCCTTACCTGTTTCGCCATAATAATGTGAGCCCTCAAAATCTATTATGTTTTCATTGTCAATCATCAACCTGCCTCCGCCATTCATTTTTAAAGAAAAGAAATAGTCAGCATCTTCAGGTACATTAATTTTTCCACTGTAAGTTACACCATATTCATCCGGCTTCTCAATTACTTCCCAGCTCAGTTCAGGTGTTTTGCCAGATTTTTTGGCTGCTGAAGATACAAAATCAGCAATTTTAGAAAATTTGCCTTCATAGTAACTATAGTTAATATTTGAAAGGGTTACTCTTTCATTTTTTAACAATCTGTATTTAATATTCCTGAAAGCCACCGCCCCGTGGTCACCCTGAATCATCAAAGGACCTGTTGGTTTTTCATTATTTTCGATTGGTCCACCTGTGGGCAGAGGAATCTCCACATTGTCATGTACGGTAAGACCGTTGATAATGACTTTGTTAATACGGGCGTTGGCTATTTTTTCACCTTTTTGATTAAAACGGGGAGCTGTAAAAGAAATATACATCTTTTGCCATAACCCAGGTGCTTTGGCAGCATTAGCTGTTGGAGCTTTACCAAGATATATTTTGGAAGGCTCAGATTCCCAGTTTCTGTAAATACCGCCTAAATCAGAGTATTTAGCAGTTTTTTCACCCCAGCTGTCAAACAATTGCACCTCATAACGCCCTTGCAGGTAAATACCAGAATTAGAACCCTTAGGCAACATCACTTCAAGTTCAAGTTCAATATCGCCATGTTCCCAGGTTGTAACCAGGTTATAAGAAGCAATTTTTGCCCAGTCTTTGGCATCAGAAGCAGCTTTTAGATTTTTAGTAACTTCCTCTGAAAAATAATTTACAAGCACGCCTTTGCCAGATGTAATCTGTACCGGATTGACAAAGGAAGAACCTGCCGTTTTCTTTCCTTTCTTCCCGGTAGCAGGTGTTGGCTCAGGATGTTGGTGAATATCAACATTTCTGTCCATAGTTACATCACCTGCAATCTGCCAGTTGCCGGGTGTAGCCCTAAACCCTGACAAATCATTGAGTGGCAATTCTTTCATTGGCACCTGACTTTGGGCATAAATACCTGAAAAGCACAGGATTAAGTGTAGAAATAAAAGTTTGGGAATTTTCATTAGAAAATTGAAAAAAGTTTAATGATAAAAAATAGTATTCAAATCGGGATAAAATTAGCAATCTTATCTGAAAAATACGCCCCAAACTGATAAAAGTAAAACCTAAACATCATGAATAGCAGGGGTTATTTTCTGTGTAAGTTTGTGTATGTTTTTGCCTTATCTTTGAAATATGATTGCAGGGAATGTCCTAATAATTGATGACGAAGAAAAACTTCGTAAACTTCTTGCCCGTATCATCGGACTTGAAGGCTATCTTGTCTTTGAAGCCGAAACAGGTGTAAAAGCCTTCCAAGTTCTCGAAAAACAGAATATTCAGGTTATTCTCTCAGATGTAAAACTACCAGATGTATCAGGCGTTGCCCTGACACTTGACATCAAAACTCGTTTTCCTGAAACTGAAATCATTTTGATGACTGCTTATGGGACTATAGCCGACGGGGTAAAAGCCATGCAAAACGGGGCATTTGACTATCTGGTAAAAGGGGATGATAACGAGAAAATCATGCCACTTGTGGCAAGGGCAATGGAAAAAGCTGTTTTAAAGCAAAAAGTAAGAAAACTGGAAGAAAAAATCAACCGGAGATATGGTTTTGAAGCCATCCTCGGCAGTTCAAAAATCTTACAGGATTGTATAACACTTGCTAAAAAAGTAGCCCTAACAGATACCACCGTTTTATTACTGGGAGAAACCGGAACGGGTAAAGAAGTATTTGCACAAGCCATTCATCAGGAAAGTCCCAGGCGTGAAAAATCATTTATAGCATTGAATTGTAGTGCTTTTTCTAAGGAAATTCTGGAAAGTGAACTTTTCGGACATAAAGCCGGAGCTTTTACAGGAGCCGTAAAAGACAAAAAAGGCTTACTGGAAGAAGCTCATCAGGGTACTGTTTTCTTAGATGAAATTGGAGAAATGGGGCTTGATTTACAGGCAAAGCTGCTACGTGTACTGGAAACCGGGACATTTTATAAAGTTGGTGACACCAAACCTACACAGGTAAATGTACGATTTATTGCTGCTACCAATCGTGATTTATTACACGAAACCGAAAACGGGCATTTCAGGCTGGATTTGTATTACCGGCTGGCAGTTTTTCAGATTAAATTACCTTCACTTAACGAAAGGAAAGAAGATATTGAGGATTTGGCAAAGCATTTTGCAGTGGTTTATGCTGATAAAATGAATAAAAAACTGCTAAAAATTGAAGATAGTTTCATCGAAAAACTGAAAAGTCATAACTGGAAAGGAAATATCAGAGAACTCAAAAATGTGCTGGAACGGGCTATTATTCTGATGGAAAACGGGATATTGACTATCGAAAACCTGCCGTTTGAAATGACTTTTTATAATCCATTGCCTGAAACCGTTTTTGAACTCACTGAAATTGAAAAATATCATATCCAAAAAGTGCTGAAACATACACAAGGCAACAAAACCGAAACTGCCCGTCTGCTGGGTATCGGTCTTACCACCCTTTACCGAAAACTGGAAGAATATCAGATTCAAACCTAAAAAAACAGGTAATCTTTAAAGCCAAAAGAACTTTATAAATTCTCTTACTTATTAAAAATCCTTCACATCAATTATTACTTAAAAATATGAAAATCATCGGCTTCTTATGTTTTATACTTTTTTCAAGTCTGACTTTTGCTCAATCAGAAAAAGAGACAGTTATTTTTTTAGTTCGTCATGCCGAAAAAAGTCTTGAAAGTACAGATAATCCTTCCCTCTCTGAAAAAGGTAAACAACAAGCTTTGCATTTGGCTCAAATACTTCAAAATACAGGTATAGAGGCTATTTTCTCAACGGATACTAAACGTACTAAAGAGACAGCACAACCTCTGGCAGAAAAACTTGGTCTTACAACAGAATTGTATTCTTCTAAAGATAAAAACTTTGCTGGCAGTTTGTTACAAAAATACTCAGGCAAAAAAATAGTATTGATTGGTCACTCAAATACTTTACCTGATTTTCTGAATTTCTTCAGTCAATCTAATCAATATCAGCCTTCTGATAATTATGGAGATTTGTTTGTAATTGTCATCAAGCCACGACAACCGGCTACTATTCTCAAACTTCACTTTGATTAAAATTTAAGACACAACACATTACACATAATCTCCAATCTATTTTTTAACAAGTAGTTTTAACCTCCCAAAATCAAAACATTTCTTTATTATTTCTGCTCAAAATTTTTACAATTCTGACAGGTTACCTCTTTGTTAATTCAGTATCAATTTGTGTTTCGCGAAATACTTTTATTTGACCTGGGATAACTTCTATTCCGGGTGTTGTTTTCTTTCATCATCAACTAAAACTATGAAAAAACCACTGTATTTCGCATCAATTCTTGTCTTTCTGCTTGCCTCTTGCAGCAAAAATGAAAAAAGTCCACTTAACACAGGGTTAACGGAAAACTATGGCTATCAAGAGCCTTCAAATCAATATTATAACAGTGCAGACACAGTTGCATTATCATTAAATGATGTCAACAGCAATCTGAGTGGTTCTTTAACTGCCAATGGCAAAGTAGATAAATCGGGGCACATGTTTGTAAGAACCGCTGAGATTAAAAGTAAAGTCAAGAATGTGAAAGAAGCTACTCTTAAAGTTGAAAATTTAGCAGACAAATATGAAGGGTTTATTACTCTTTCAGATTTACGCACCTCTGTAACCAATACTACCGAAACCAGAATAAGTGCTGACTCTACTCTCGAAAGTAAATTCTATATCGTGGAAAACCATCTGGTAGTTCGTGTACCGAACAAAAATCTTGATTCTTTGCTGAAAGAACTGGATGCTCTGGCAGATTTTATGGATTACCGGATTATCAAAGCTGAAGATGTAAGTCTGGAACTATTGGCTAATGAACGGGCTATTCAGCGTGTGGGACAATATGACCGAAGAATTGCAACAGCCATTGATAACCGTGGTAAAAAATTGGGAGAAACCAGTGAGGCAGAGGATATCAGATTACAACGACAAAGAGAAGCTGACCAGGCTCAGCTAAAAAATATGGGTATTAAAGACCAGCTTCATTACAGTACAATCAGACTTACTATTTATCAGCGTGAAACCGTTTGGAGAGAAGTTACTCCTGATTACGAAAACATTACCTCTTATCGACCTAACTTTTTTTACAAGATTGGTGAATCTCTTGTTGATGGCTGGTATGCATTCGAACAACTTATCTTATTCCTTTTTAGAATCTGGTTTGTATTCCTGATAGCCGGAATCGGGTTTGCAGGATATAAACTTTGGAAAAGACAGATTAAGTAAACCAAGAAGATGGAGGTGTATTTATAAATACACCTCCTCAAATTTAAGTTAGTTAAATTTATAGGACAATATCAGATAAATTGTATTTGTTGTAAACGATGTCTTTTTTTGAGACCCAGAGATGATATTATGATCATATCTGGCTTCAAAGCCAATTTTATGGTAATTTATACCTACAGCACCTAAACCACCTAATGCAAAGCCATTAAATTTATCCAGTGAGCCATTATATACCTGATTAGAGGCTTCATATTCTTCAATCAACTGATTTTTTGTATTGAAAACTTTACTGGTTCCTATTCCTAACTTCACATAAGGAGTGAATTTAGTATGTAGAGTATATTTTAAAAGATAGTCTAACTGCAGATAAGAAAAGCCGAGTTTCACATCATAAATTACAAATCTTCCCGAATTGTTTGCATTACCTGAGAAAGATTGATTTTTATATAATATATCAAAACCTAAAGTCAAGTGTTTGGATACTCTTTGTGGAACCAATTCAAGAGTTCCACCAATTACAGCACTTGTTGCCTGTGAATATTTTATTGTAGAAGCTAAAGTATAATCCAATGAATATTCTGAATCAGTATTATATTTTCCAGTAGCAATCGAATAGCCTGCAAATATTCCCCAGCTTACTTTAGTTTTTACATTTTTTTTCACATAATCTCCTCTGCTTCCAAAACAAGCATTATATTTTGTTACTGCTTTTTTTAGAGATGATTCCTCGTAAGCTACATTTTTATAATCAAAAGATGCACAATCGGCAAATAAATTTTTCAATTGTTCTTTATACAATTCAAGTGTCTTATAACTACCTACATTTACCTGATATTTTATCAAACCCAGTTCTTTTATTTCATCTTCACCTTTCTGTATAAAAAAATGTATTCTGCCTGATTCATCTAAATATTCAAATAAATTAGCGTTACCTTTTACTAAAGTTCGTAGAAAAACCGTTTCATACTGTATTTTCTGTTTGGTATCAGAATCCAATTGATTAAGATTGAGCGATTTCTTATCTATTCCAACCGATTTACTCTGAAAAATATCACTGGTTGCATTCACTCCAAATCCTGAAATATTATCTGGACTATATCTCAAATATATCTTCAGATTTATTTTTTTTTAAAAAACACTAAATTCACTCTTCTCTCAACAATATTATCAGCTAAATATCCCTGAACAGTATCTTTATTTAAAGTAATTATATACCCTTCTAAAAATTTCTTCTGACTCAAAGCTGACATCGTAATCAAAAAAATAATAACAGTTGATAGTGGTTTTAATATATGTTTCATTTTAGATTGTTTTTTGTTCAAAACAAAAATAAGTACTATGGCATAAAAACATATATGAAGTAATTTAATTATTATAACTTCTAAAATATATTATAAAAAACCTTAGTTTTTTGCATTAAATCCGAATGATAAGCCAAAACGATTTCCATCTTTGCCCGGGACAAAATAGGCATTAACCGGAATATTGAGTTTGCCGGAACGAAATGACTTACCACATACAATTACAAAACCACTATGAAAATAAAGTTCCCCACGGCTGTCAATCCTTTTTTCGTAAGTAGCCCCGGGTATTATATTATTTTCGCTTTTCAAGACCCATTTTCCGTTTACATAAGTTCCATCAGCCTGTTGTATAAAATTGACAGTCGGTCCAAATGCCAGCTCCCAGCCGTTTTTGTTACTTCGCAAGCCATTCAGCACTGCCAAGCTGGGTATAAACAAGCCCTGATCCAAACCAGTAACCAATGGTACAAACTCAAATAAAGCCTGAAAATTACCTTCATTCAGGTACTGGGTTTCAAACTGATAGCCAAACTGAAACATAGCCGGCATGGCATCAAAACCGCCTTCATTTTTAGGAGCTTTCAGGTAATTTGCCAGTGTTCCGGTAAAGTAAGTATAACCCATGCGTGGACCGTCTAATCTGAGGCGTTTCTGGTAAGGATTATTTACAGCATTGTCGAAGGTCTCTTTTTTTGAGAGTTTATTTACCAGATTGGCATCATTTTCCAATCCGAAAAACTCCCGCATCGTTACCCTTATCATCGTCTGGATTTCAGGCAAAATGTCAAGGTATTCTTTGGTCAATGATTTCTCAACGGTAGCCGATTTAACATCTATCATCCTGAAATTGATGACAATCGTTTCACCGATTTTCTCTACACTACCCGTAAACATTTTGTCAGAGTGAATGGTATTGCCTATTTCAAGCAGACAGATTTTGCCGTAGCAATTGGTAACAGCCAGTTTGTTTTTCTCTATCAGATACAATACATCATACCGGTCTGTAACCTGAAACAATTGTAGTTTATCAAGCTCAATTCTTACCAAATTTCCCATTGTGGCAGGCTCATAATTGATATCATGGGTATCAATGTTGAGTACTGTAACAGTTGGATTGGTATTTTGGGCAAAAGAAATATTTGCCAGAAAGAAGCAAAAAGAGAGTATTAAAATGGAGTTTTTCATAATATAAGAGTAAACATGAATTATTTTTTGAGTTGTAAAATTTTCACTTCTAATGGAGCTATTAGAGTTAATGGTATCTCACCTTCTTGGAAATTCATTGCAGCATAGTAATAGATACCACTAATTTCTGCAGCTATATAATAAGCATACACTCTGTTATCCCATCCTAGTAAAATGCCTGATCTCTCACTGTTATAAATAAGCTGTATAGCCTTAACTGGCTTACCTTCAAAAATTATCTCAACCAGTTGTTCACTTATTATCTTTATTAAGTACCTTTGTTTTGTTACTTCTAACTGAATATCTCTCATTTGTTCTGCTTTTTTCAATGATTCATGCATTCCCCAGTTTACCTGACCAAATCCGGTTTCCAGAAAATATTGGGAAAGTGTGTCTTATTTATCATATAGTCTATCGGAGTTTTTCCAAAGACTTACACAACTAACTTCAGTTTTTTTACCATCTATATATTCTTCACTTAAAGATGAAAGTAGAAACGGTTTGTCATACAAACCATCATAGTAAATGGAACTTACGAGATAATCCATTAAAGATTTATCATAAGAATTATATGAGGTAAATCCAATAATGAATATTCCCCCTTTAGGATGATTTATCAGGTAAAATCGCTGATAAAGAATCAGATTTGGCAAAAATTTTTCAGCATAAACAAGAATGCGTGTATCTTGTGGCAATAGACTAGAATTATAGGATGCCATAAATTCTCCCTGAGGAACCAACTTTCTTTTTATTTTTTCATAACTGCTTCTATTATCTTTCAAGTCCCATCTTTGTATAAAAACTTCATATCCTGCACCTTCTAAAAAAGCTTCTGTATTATTATGCCGCAATCCATGAAAATAGGTATATATAATTTCGCGAGATATAAGACTTGCAGGTCTTTGCCCTAAGGTTTCATCAAAGTTGAGAGGTAATTTTGACTGAGCAACTACAAAATTTCCTGTTAATATGTAAACAAAAAAAACTTTACAGAGCAATTGTTGAGTTTTCATTAACTCTTGAGTGATTAAAAGAATTTGTAAAATATAGAATATGTAAAACTGTAATTTCCAAAATCATTCACTACCTGTTGGTAAAAAAGATTCTGAGGAATACAATTAAACTGAACATTTATGCCCAATCGTCTATGTCTAAATTTGACACCTGTTGTCAGTAATAAAGTAGAAACCTGATAGTAAGTTCTGTCTTTGTTTTTAGCATTTTGTCGCACTGAATCAGGAATTTGAAGATTAGTATCGATACCATGTACTCCCATACCAAACAACCCTTCTAAAACTATTTTTCTATAAACTACAATTGGTTTGCTTACTTGTAATCTGAATGATTTATTAACGACAGGTTTAGCAAGTAAACTAGTATCGGGTAAGTAATAATTAAACTCTTTTGGATAGCCCATCGGGAAATAGAAATTGAGATATAAGTCTATTCTGAACCTATGAATGGGATGTCCTATTCCTAAACCTGTATTTATATTCGGTATCATGTGATGTGATAGGTTTCCTATTGGAATCCACATTCCCATTTCAGTTCCAAAAATCCAGCTATCCTTTTTCTCTTTCTGTTTAGCAAAGTAATTTCCATACTGGATAGTATCTTTAGACTGAGCAAAATTAGTTGTAGAGATTAGGATAAAAATGAATATCAAACAGCCTGTTCTCATAAAATAGCTTTGTTTTTCAACAAAACTACCTGACCTGAAAAAGGAATTAAAACGGCTTTTTGGTGAGAAAGATGGTATTGAAGTTTAAAATCTTAAAATCGTTTGATAATATTTTAAAACGTTTTGTCTTTTGCAAAAAATGCAAAAAGGCTTGACTGAATTAAGATTTTTTACTAAACAATTCCAGAGAATTACGGATATTTGCTATTAAATTTCACAGATTACTTTTCCATGCTCAATCATCAGATAAGCTTTTTACAAAAAATTAAATCTACATTACCTGCGTCCATTTCATTTGTACATGAACTGGCAGATTTGCTGGAAGTCAGCCTGGATAGTGCTTACCGTCGACTCAGGGGTGAAACTGATCTTACTTTGAGTGAAATTCTCAAAATCTGTAACTTCTATAAAATCTCACCCGACAATCTGCAACAATCTCAACCCGGGCTGGTTACTTTTCAATACCGACCCCTTACCGATACTGTCAATTTTGAAGAATACTGGACTGATATGTTGCAGATTCTTACACGTATTCGTGAAACAAACGGCAGTATCATCTATGCAGCCGATGATATTCCTATTTTTCATCATTTTGCGTTTCCGGAGCATGCTGCTTTTAAAATCTTTTTCTGGATGCGTTCTTTCCTGAATATCAAGGCATTGCATCCGAAAAAATTCACAATTGACGAAGTTCCTGAATTTTTTATCAAAACCGGTAAAAAGATTTATGAAACCTATCAGGAAATAAATTCAATAGAAATCTGGACGGAAGAATCGGCAAACAGTACTCTCAACCAGATTGCTTATTATTGGGAATCAGGACTTTTTGCTCATCGGGAAGATGCCCTGCTGGTGTGTGAGCAACTGATTGAAATACTCAATTATTTGCAGGAACAAGCTACACGATGTAGCAAAAAAGACAAGGAAAACTACAAATTATATCATAGTGAGCTTCAAGTTGGAAACAACTGCGTATTGGTAACCACTGGCGATGTACAAACGGCTTTTGTGAGGCATCAAACACTTACGCTGATGAATACTACCAATGCCGGATTTTGTCAGGAAACAGAAAGTTTTTTAAAAACCCTGATGCAAAAATCGGTTTTGTTGAGTGGTGTTTCTGAAAAGCAACGTCATCAGTTCTTTGACAAAATACGCCAAAAGACCTATAAATTTATGGAGAGTATAAAATAACGTGAGTTCGGGATTAGATTATACATTAAATCATTGATTATCAAATGTTTGATATTTTGTTTTTAACTAATTGCTCACATTTCCTCATTCAAAGACCTTCTTACTTTTTTGTATGCCCAAAAAAGTAAGCAAAAAAGGACAGCAGGGCAAAAACGATAGCTTTTGAGCCAGCCTTGTGACAGGACGAGTAAAAACTAACCCTAAACCTCTAATTCTCTTATCATTTTCGTAAGGATTTCGGGTTAGTTCACGCTGCTGTTGCATCCCTACACTCTTTTTTAATCCCGAACTCACGTTAAAATAGTAAATACGATTATACCGATAATAATGTCTGATTTGCCAGAGATAGCATCTCCACAATCTCTGCATCGGTATTAAAAACATGCAGACAAATTCTGAGGCGTTCGGTTCCGGCTTTTACCGTTGGAGAAAGAATAGGTCGAATGTCGAAATTGTTTTTCTGCAAAAGCGTTGCAATACGTTTTGTTGCTTCATTGCCTCCAATCGGAATAATTTGTATCGGACTTTCGCTGGGAAGCGTTTTTTGGGCAAGTTCTGGATATTTTTGCAGTGATGCATTAAAAAACCGGATTTTATCCTGTAAAATTTGCTGCAATTCGGGGTGTTGTTCCTGAAATTCAAAACTCGACCGGATAGCCACCAGACTATGAATCGGAGGAGCCGTTGAAAAAATAAACGGACGGGCAAAATTGATAAGGTAATCTATCAAAGTTTCGCTGCCAGCTATGCAGGCTCCGTGTACGCCAGGGGCTTTTCCGAAAGTATAAATCCGGGCAAAGATTTTATGTTGTAATTTTTTTTCACAAGCCAGTCCACTGCCGTTTTTACCATAAACACCTGTGCTATGGGCTTCATCCCAAATTAAATGGGCTTCATATTTTTCACAGAGTTGCAGCAATCCTTCCAAATCGCCCAAATCACCATCCATCGAAAAAACGGCTTCCGAAACAACAAATTTCTCTTCGGTGGCAAGTTTTAGTCTTTTTTCAAGGTCAGTCAAATCATTGTGCCGAAACGAAAAACGGTTGGCAAAACTGAGCTTTGCTCCTTCCCGCAGGCTGGCATGAATGAGTTCATCATATAAAATAGTATCACCTTTTTGTGGAATACACGACAATATAGCCGAATTGGCATTATAACCCGACTGAAAAATAAGTGTTTTATCTGCCTGAAAAAGCTGAGTAAGATATGTCTCTGTCTCTAAGGCATATTGGGTATTGCCGGCAAGCAGCCTTGAGCCACCTGAGCCATTCCGGCGATTGGTTTTGAGGTAATTGTGTTCTATCAGGGCAGTCAGTTCAGCATTTTGGGATAAGCCGAGGTAGTCGTTTGAGCAAAAATCCACCAGACTGTTTTCAGGCTTTAGTGTCCGCAGGTTTCCTTCCTTTCGGCGTTCTTCAAGTTTTTCGGCTAATCTTTTTTCAAGCATTAAGAATAAATGTTATCATCTAAGCGAATGCAAGAATAACACTCTGTTTTCAATTCCACTACTCTTTATTTTCTCTTTTGATTACCTAAAAAGCCAATTTTTATGTATGAACTATAAACGATGAGTGATGAGAAGTTTTTTCTTTCATCAATCATGACTCATCGTTTATAGTTAATCATTCTCTTATCCACACTACTGTTGCATCCCTACCCATTTTTTTAATCCCAAACTCACATTAATTTATATCCTGCCCTGCCTTTAATTTTTCAATCATGCCTTCGATGGCAGCTTTATTATTGCTGTCAGGAGCTTGAGGCTTGGCGAGATTGGCATATTTGAGGGCATTTTTATAATCGCCGTTGGCAGCGTATGCCCGCATCAGACCCATATTGGTTGTAAATACATTTGGATTCTTTTTGGCATTCAACTGAAAAACTTCCAAAGCTACTTTGTTTCTTTTTTGCATGAGCAACTGTCTGCCATACTGGTGTAGTTCCTGCATAGTTCCCATTGGCATGGCTTCTTTCATGAGGGCATCCGCTTCGGCAGTTTTACCCATTTTATCCAGTACCTGTGCTTTCAGACTGAGTGTTGAAAAGTTTTTTTCTCCTATATACAAAGCACTGATGGCAGATTCTGACCATTCCAGGGCTTGTTCGGTGGCACCTTGCTGTAAAGCAAAAGTCCCTGCCTGATAAAAAGACCGCCAGTTAAAACCTTTGTCACCTCTCAGTTCATCTTTAAAAACTGCAATTTGTATTTTTACCAAATCAACCTCTACTTTAAAAGGGACTTTTAATTTCTCCCAACTCATGGCAATTACTGCCGAATTATCGGTTTGGTCTGTAAATTCATACTTGAGTCGTTCAACAGATTCATTCAATTTCATTGTTTTCACTGTTACCCTCAAGGCATCTTCGGACGGATCGTAATAATAACTGCCCCATGAAGTAGCATTTTTAGAGAAAATCACAGTAGCCGAACCCTCTTCAAGAGCCAGAAAAAAGCCATACGTACCGGCAGCCAGGTCTTTGCCTTCTACTTTTACGGCTGTACTAAACGAAATGGTGGTATTTTCGTTGGCTCCGGCACGCCAGGGGGCAGCTTTGCTTGTACCAAAACCGAGGTCTTTGAATCCATAATGGGCTATATCTGTACCATAAATTTTGCCTTCTCTGCCTTTCACTCCCGGACGGTCGTAGTGAATGGTAACATCTGTAATACCTATTTTTTCGGAAACCGTGGCTTTTTTATTGCCTCCGTTGGGTGGTGTGGTAAGGTTTTGAGCAAAAGTAGTTGTGCATGATAACACAGAGACTATCAGCAGAAATGTTTTAAGGTTTGTAAGCATCTTCATAAGTGAAAGTTTTTGATTTACAGGCAAGTATGCTACAATTTGGGCAAACTGCCAACTAAACTTTCACTATCGGTAATTTGAGGAGAAGAGTGGACAGGAAGTTTGTCTTTTACAATTTTTCGGTTGTATTGCAGGTTAAAAACAGGCACTACGTCAAAAATAAATTTTTACTTTATCAATAAGGCTTTTATGAGTATTAGATTTTAAAATTAACTTTAGTGAATCTCATTGAATCCAAAATATAGTATACACTATGCACGATTTAAAAACGGTGTTTATCCATGAACTTGGTCATTATACCTCACATATTTTAAACAAAAACATATTTAATCATGGTGAGGGTGTAGAAAAAATGAAAATCTGTAGATATTCAGAATCATCGGATGAATATCGAGGTATGGTTAAATCAATAAATTTTACCGAAGAGGATTTATATTACATGCCACAAGCCTATCTCAAATTTTACATTGCCCGAACTATATATGGATGTGTCTTTCAGTCTTATTATTTGGAAATTGATATCGAAATTTGCCTTAGTAACAATGGATGGCAAGATAGTAGGAATTTAAAAGGCGTATTAAAGAGAAATAAAAAACTCAATAAATTTAACTCCTTAGTTAATATATTATCTAAAGATCATATATATGAACTAAAACATCACAAAATCTTAGATTTACTCAAAGATATAAATCCAAAAAAATATTTACAATTAAATGAAGATTGCTTTATTGCAGATAAAGATAAAATAGAAGAATTAATAAATAGTTTAATCCCTAAACTTGATAGCTATTATAATAAATGGTAATTATATACTTGACTGACCCAACAAAAAAGACAGGTTAATTTTCGCCTGTCTTCTCTTTTTTGGTTCGTTTCTTTTTGGGGGGTTCAACGTTGGCAATGACTTTCATAGCATCCTCAAAAGAC